>MRWG01000819.1_pt1 | contig 25536 bp, 24 predicted proteins | sample 1013341 | NCBI WGS metagenome assembly MRWG01 (sample SAMN06117577, study PRJNA244670) | biofilm metagenome | biome: Water; feature: Cathode Biofilm; material: Biofilm; isolation source: microbial consortium enriched at the cathode of a solar microbial fuel cell | place: USA: District of Columbia ... | reverse complement strand
GTGACGCCCTGGCAGGCGCCCCCACCCCCCCCGAGCACCCGCCCGGACGAGGGGGAGAGCGAGTTCCTCGAAGTGGACCTGAACGCCCCGGCGCCGGTGATCGGGCTCGACGGCAGCCTGACCGACGCGGGCGTGGACACCGACCGCTGATGGGCAAGACGCGATCCAACGGGAAGGGCCTGCTGGCCCGGCGATCGGCGGACGAGGCCCCCGCGCCCGTCGTGCGCGACGAATGGAACCGCGTGAGCGAGGCCTTCGGCTCGATGCGCGTCGCTCCGGAACAGCTCCGCCAGTTCGCCCAGGTCCCCGGCTCCGACGACGAGCCGTGGGACGTCATGCTCCAGGCGATGGCGATGGACGAGCACCAGGCGCTGGCCAAGCTCGCCGAGCGCACCGGCCTCGAGTTCGTCCCCGAGCCCCGGCTCGACGAGTCCGCCAGCCGGTTCTACGAGCTGATCCGTCCCGAGCTGGCCCGCATGCACTCGGTCGCCGCGATCAGCTCGTCGCACGGCGTCTTCCGCGTCGCGACCAGCCAGCCGATGCAGCCGAGCGTCTTCACGATGCTCGAGGACGAGCTGCGGGCGCCCATCCAGATTGTCCTGAGCCCGCGGGCGGGCGTGGCGAACCTGATCAACCGCGGGTACGAGCAGCGCGGCGACCTGGTCACCGAGATCATCGAGGACATCCCCCTCGACGAGTCCGCCATCGAGTCCGCCGCCGGTTCGGTCGCCCAGTCCACCGACCTGCTCGCCCAGGCGCGCCAGACGCCGGTCATCCGGCTGGTGAACATGATCCTCTTCGAGGCCCTGCGCCGGCGTGCCAGCGACATCCACGTCCACCCGATGGAGGAACGACTGGTCATCCGTTTCCGCGTGGACGGGATGCTCATCGACGCCTTCACCCCCCCGCTCTCGCTGGCGCCCGCGATCAGCTCGCGCCTCAAGGTCATGACCGAGCTGGACATCGCCAACCGGCACAGCCCCCAGGACGGGCAGACCACCGTCCGCATCGGGCCCAAGAAGATCGACATCCGCCTCTCGGTCATCCCGACGATCCACGGCGAGCGCATCGTGCTGCGTCTGCTCGACCAGAGCCAGACCGAGCTGGACCTGGACGCCTGCGGCATGTCCAAGAAGCTCCAGGGCAACCTGATGGACATGATCGACCGGCCCAACGGCATGGTCCTGGTCACCGGCCCCACCGGCTCGGGCAAGACCACCACGCTCTACGCCGCCCTCGGCCGCATCGACCGGCTCAGCCGCAACGTCATGACGATCGAGGACCCGGTGGAGTATCACCTCGACGGCATCAGCCAGATGCAGGTCAACCCGAAGCGGAACGTCACCTTCGCCACGGGTCTGCGGGCGCTGCTGCGTCAGGACCCGGACGTGATCCTGGTCGGCGAGATCCGGGACATGGAGACGGCCCAGCTCGCCGTGCAGGCCTCGCTGACGGGGCACTTCGTCCTCGCGACGCTGCACACGAACGACGCGCCGAGCGCGATCCCGCGTCTGCTGGACATCGGCGTCGAGCCCTTCCTGGTGACCAGCTCCCTCATGGGGGTGCTCGCCCAGCGTCTACTCCGCCGGATCTGCTCGGTCTGCAACGGCTCGGGCCAGGACGGCGGCGACCGGTGCGAGCAGTGCTTCGGCTCGGGGTACCGCGGGCGTCTGGCCGTGCACGAGCTGATGGTGATGACCGACACGCTGCGTCGCCTGACCGCGGAGCGGGCCGACGGCGTCTCGCTCTTCGAGGCGGCCGTGGACTCGGGGTTCGAGCCGATGCGGGTGGACGCGAACGCGAAGGTCCGCCAGGGGCTGACCGACGAGGCCGAGGTCTTCCGCGTCCTGCACTGAGCCCCGCCCGCGTACGATCCATCCGTGACTGTTCCCGCAGAGCGCGCGTCGGACGAGCCGGTGGTGGGCCTGACCATGGGCGACCCCGGGGGGATCGGTCCGGAGGTGCTGGTCAAGGCGCTCGCCCGGGCGCCGCGCGACGCCCGGTACGTGGTCTACGGATCGGGCGGGGCGCTCACGGGGGCGGCCGACGCCGCCGGGATCGAGCCGAGCTGGTGGCGCCTGGAGGCGGGCAGCGCGCTGCGCGAGGTGACGCGAAGCCACCGGGTGGTGCTGCTCGACTACGACCGGGATGACGTGGACTGGACCCGCGCCCCGCACGCCCCGACGCGGGCGAGCGGCCAACTCTCGTTCACACTCGTCGAGGACGCGATCCGTGACAGCGCCCGCAGGCCGGGCAGCGCCGAGCGCATCGACGCGATCGTCACCGGACCGATCTCAAAGAAGGCGTGGGAGCTGGCGGGCAAGCAGCGCTGGGCGGGACACACGGAGCTGCTCGCCTCCCGCCTGCGCGCCAAACGCAGCGCGATGATGTTCGCCGGGCCCAAGCTCAACGTCGTGCTGGCGACCGTGCACCTGCCCCTGATGGACATCCGCCACGTGCTGACGATCGGCAAGGTCTTCGACGCGATCGACCTGGGCGCCGAGGCGATGGTGCGCCTGGGTGTCAGCGCCCCCCGGATCGGCGTGGCCGGCCTCAACCCACACGCCGGGGAGGGGGGGCTGCTGGGCGACGAGGAGACCCGCCTGATCGAGCCGGCGATCGAGCACGCGAGGCGCCAGGGGATCGACGTCACCGGCCCCTTCCCGGGCGACACGATCTTCAACGCCGCCCTGGCGGGCCGGTTCGACCTCGTGGTCGCGATGTACCACGATCAGGGGCTGATCCCCGTCAAGCTCCTGGCGCGGGACGAATCGGTGAATCTCACCCTCGGCCTGCCGACCGTCCGCACCAGCCCGGACCACGGGACGGCGTTCGACATCGCCGGTCGGAACCGGGCCGACGAGGGGAGCACGCTCGCCGCGATCGAGCTGGCCGTCCGCATGGCCCGCGCCGCCCTTCCCCGTCCTCTGACGCCCCCCGAGACTCCGCCCGCGGGGTGACCAACAATCCTCGCCCGGGCAACCTGGACCGCGCTCAGGCGTACACCGGTGACCGGCGGGAGCGAGATGACCGACCCACAAGCACAACCCGCGCAGCCCGAGCGTCACCCGCTGGTGGAGATGCTCATCATCGGCGCCCCCACCGTCGTGACCATGACCAGCTACACGGTCATGCAGTTCATCGACGGGATGATGGTCTCGCGCATCGAGCCGCACGACCCGGTCTACGTCTCGGCGCAGGGCAACGGGGGCATCGTGGTCTGGATCGCGATGGCGGCCATGCTCGGGCTGCTCTCCCTCGTCAACTCCTTCGTCTCGCAGCACCTCGGCGCCGGAACGCCTGAGCGGGGCAGCGCGTACGCGTGGAGCGGGATCTGGCTCAGCGCCATCGCCTCGGTTCTGTTCATCCCCTACGCCCTCGGGCTCAGGCCGATCTTCAGCGCCTTCCACGACGACCCGCAGCTCGTTGAGCTTGAGACCCAGTACGCCTACGTGCTCATCGCCGGCGCGTTCCTCACGCTCGCCGGACGCGGGCTGGCCAACTACTTCTTCGGCATGCACAAGCCGGGGATCGTGATGGTCTCGGTGATCTTCGGGAACCTGGTGAACGTCGTCGCCAACGCCGTGCTCATCTTCGGGTACGCCGGCCCCCCGGAGGGCACCCCCTTCGCGAGCGTCTTCGCCTCCATCGCCCAGACGCTGGGGATCGAGGCGATGGGCGTGCGCGGCGCCGCATTGGGGACCGTGATCGGGACCGCGTTCGAACTCACCATCCCGATGCTCCTCTTCCTGGGGCCGAAGTGGAACGCGCGGTACGCGACCCGCGCCGCGTGGAAGCCCTCGGCCCGGACGATCAAGGACCTGCTGCGTGTCGGGTGGCCCGCGGGGCTGATGATGGGCAACGAGCTGATCTGCTGGGGGTACCTGATGGCGGTGCTGCTCCCTGCGGGCGGTCGGGCCGCGGGGGACGACCCGGTGGTGCACAACACCGCGGGGTGGATCGCGCTGCGCTACATGCACGTCGCCTTCATGCCCGCGATCGGGCTCTCGATCGCGGTCTCGGCGATGGTGGGCAAGGCGATGGGCATGGGGCGCCCGGATCTGGCCGCCGCCCGCGCCTGGCTCGGGCTCAAGGTGACCCTCGCCTACATGGGCCTGTGCGCCATGGCGTTCATTGTCTTCCGGGAGGACATGATCGAGGTCTTCATCCCCTCGGACATGGAGATGGCCGAGGGTGAGGCCGTCCTCCGCGTCGGGGCGACGGTCATGATCGCCGCGGCGGTCTTCCAGCTCTTCGACGCGATGGCGATCACCATGTCCGCGGCCCTGCGCGGGGCGGGCGACACCCTCTGGCCGGGCGTCGCCACCATCCTGCTCTCCTGGCTGCTCATCGTGGGCGGGGGGCACCTGATGATCGAACTCGCCCCCCAGCTCGGCTCGCTCGGGCCCTGGATCGGGGCCGCGGCGTACATCATCGCCCTCGGCTCGTGCATGATCTGGCGATTCCTGGGCGGGCAATGGAAGACGCTGAGCCTGGCCACCCGCTCCGGCGGGGGCGGCGATCCGGGCGAAGAGGTCGTCGCGGGCATGACCCCCGGCTCGGCCTGATCCGGACGCCCCCCGAGGGCGCCCAAGGGCCCGGAGGGGCGGGGTTTCGGGGAATCGGAGTGCGGGCCTATGATCTGTTTCAGCCCCGGGGCGCCCCGCGAGCGGCGCCCGGTCCCTTGAGGAGCACGCATGACCAACGATCCGATGGAGATGGTGATCGGCGCCGCCGCGTCCGGTGACACCCAGGCCGCGACCGCCCACGTGAAGGAAGCCCGCCGCCTGGACGCCGAAGGCGACCGCGAATCGGCGATCAGCGAGCTTCGCGCCGCGATCAGCGCCGACCCGACGCACGCCGACGCCCTGTTCCACCTGGGGTACCTGCTCGACCTCTCCGGCGAGGAGGACGAGGCTCTGGCGATGTACGAGCGCGCCTGCGAGACGCCCCCCGCGCCGATCAACGCGCTGCTCAACCTCGCGGTGCTCTACGAGGATCGCAACGACTACTCCCGCGCCGAACGCTGCCTGCGCCAGGTCCTCGAGACCAACCCGAACCACCCCCGCGCCCGCCTCTTCCTCCGGGACGTGCAGGCCAGCCGCGGCATGATCATCGAAGAGGACAACGAGCGCGACATCATGAAGCGCAAGGCGATGCTCGACACGCCCGTGACCGACTTCGAACTCTCCGTCCGCGCCCGGACCTGCCTCAAGAAGATGAACATCCGCACGCTCGGCGACCTGCTGCGCATCACCGAGGCGGAGCTGATGAGCTACCGCAACTTCGGCGAGTCCAGCCTCGACGAGATCAAGCGCATGCTCTCCCAGAAGGGCCTCAAGCTCGGTCAGGGTCAGGAGGACGCCCGTCGCGCCGCCAAGAGCCAGATGATGGAGAAGTTCCGCGGCTCGGGCAAGGAGTCCATGCTCAACAAGCCCGTCTCCGACCTCCAGCTCTCCGTCCGCGCCCGCAAGGCCCTCCAGCTGCTCAACATCCAGACCCTCGGCGACCTCTGCTCGCACACCGAGGCCGAACTCATGGGCGTCAAGAACTTCGGCGCCACCTCGCTCACCGAGGTCCGCGAGCGCCTCGCCGACGCCGGCCTGGAACTCCGCCAGCTCGACGAGGACGAGATCGCCGCCGCCGGCGGCTGACACACGCACGACAGCACGAATCCCCCCTGACGCCGACCCACCCCGGGTCGGCGTCTGTCATTCAGACGCAGGGTCCCCCGTCGCCCGCTCGACGACGCCTTCGTCGCGCTCCCCGCTCTTGTGGAAGCTCTTGCGCGCACTGGCGTAGTCACCCGGGCTGACGCGCAGGTCCGGCTCCTCGCCACGCTGGTGCTGCGCGTGCAGGTGCTTCAGAAACGGCACGCACCACTGGCACCCCGTCCCCGCCCCCAGGCACTCGCTGATCAGCGACGCGACCGGCGGGTCCTCGCGCTTCAGGTACCCCCGGATCTTCCGCAGCGAGACGTGGAAGCACAGGCAGACGTTCTCGTCGGGATCCATGCCCAATCCTAGAGGGCACGCCCCGGTTGACCCGGCCGGCGCCCCGCAGATACGCTGCGGGCTGATGCAGCCCACTGCCGCGATTGCCTGATCCGACTCCGCGTGCCCCAGGCGCCGATCCCCGACGGGGATTCCGCGCGCCGGGCGAGACCAGGAATCCCGGCACATCCGCCCCGGGCAGCCCGCCCGAGGGCCCGCAGGCTCAACCACATGGCAACCAACACCCGCCGCCACGAACGCGGCGCCTTCCGCTGTATCCACTGCAAATCCCCCGTCAACCCCGACCCCTACGGCTCGGACCACCGCAACCACTGCCCCCGCTGCCTCTGGTCGCGTCACGTCGATGACGAGATCGGGGACCGACGCTCCCCGTGCGCCCAGGGCATGGAGCCCATCGCCGTCTCGTCACGGGGCGACGGCGAGTGGACCCTCGTGCACAAGTGCACCGGGTGCGGGCAGCTCCGCGTCAACCGCATCGCGGGCGACGACGACGAGCTGGCGCTGCTGGCGCTTGCGATCCGCCCGATCTCCGATCCCGCCTTCCCGCTCGACCGCTTGCCAGGTCGCTAGGGAATCTCAATATCACTGGGCAGGGCTGGCGAAGGCTGGCCCTGCTGATTTACCATGACCTCGCTCATGCAAAGCGACGATTCGACGAATCACTCTGGCCCAGCTCACGAAAGCAGCCCTGATCAGCGCCACCGATCTCGACATGCCCGATTCGTCGTCAAGGCGCTCATTGCATTGTTCATGCTTGCCGGAATCCCAACACTGACCCTCTGGTGGCTTACCTGCAGGAACGACAACGACGAAGCGATTGGATTCGGCAAAGCGATCGCATCCAGCCTGAGCTGGCACGTCGACTTTAACAATGACGATCTTGCCAAGACCCTGAACGGGGTCGTCGACGGCTATGGATTCGAGCCTGGCGAGTTCAACCCTGACCTGGTTTTCATCGCGTACCCCGTGCCGACTGACAACACATGTCCATCTGTGGTCATCGGGCTGGGCATGTTTGCAGAGAAGTTCCCGTGCATGTCGCAGAAACTACAAGACTCGTGGCTCGCCTGCATCGCACTTGACCACTACATGTTCACGTATCACGATCGATCAGAATGGGATACATGCACTCGATATGTAACGCTCAGCAGCCTGCTCTCGGGTGAAGAGTCGCCATAGCGACGTACGAAATGAATACACCGCGCCCCCTGCCTAAGGGCTGACTCAGAGACGCTCGAGGATGTCGAGCACCCCCTCGGCCTCCTCTTTGTCAGACACGTAGTCCGCGTGCGTCTTGAGCTTCTCGTCCGCGTTGGCGGGGCAGGCGAAGAACGCGACGCGTTCGCGGATGGCCATGTCGCTCATGGTGTCCCCGATGCCCGCGAGGCGCTCGGGCTTCAGGCCCGAGCGCTCGAGCAGGCGGTCGATGCCGCTGGACTTGGAGATGAACTCCAGCTCGATGTTCACGCAGGTCCACGTCATGCTGGCGCGCATCGGCCAGCCCTCGTCCTCGATCCGTGTCCAGACGGCCGGGAGGACCACCGTCTCCAGGTACTCCGCCCCGCGCTCGTGGAAGATCGTCACGGCGCCCGCCTTCCCGATCTCCAGGCGCGAGCCCTCGAACTGCGCCAGCGACCACCGCTCCACCTCGTGGATCAGGTCCCGGTGCTCGAGCGTGATCCGCGGGTCCATCGACCACCGGTACGGGTCCATCTCCAGCAGCCAGACGCCCCCCTCGCAGACGATCGGGAGCTGGAACGCCCCCACCATCCGCGCCACCGCCTCGGCGAACGGCTGCGGACGACCCGTGCAGAGTGTCAGGGGCGGGACCTCCCCCGCCTCCTTCGCCCGCCGGTTCCAATCCGCGATCTTCGCGATCCGGCCCAGATCGGTCGGCGCCGGGAACTCCGGGGAGAGGCACCCGTCGATGTCGCAGATGATCGCGTCGTACTTCGCGTTGGCGCTGGGCTGGGGCACGGATCGTCCTCGTCGGGTGGGTGGCTCGGTCGGAGTATCCTTGCCCCATGCCACCCTTGGACTACCAGACCGCCGGCGAATCTCACGGGCCCGCCCTGATCACCACGATCACGGGCCTGCCCGCGGGCCTCGAACTCGACATGGACCTGATCAACACCGAGCTGAGCCGGCGCCAGGGCGGGTACGGGCGCGGCGGGCGGATGAAGATCGAGACCGACACCATGGAGTTCCTCTGCGGCGTCCGGCGCGGGAGGACCACCGGCGCCCCCCTGGTCTTCTCCATCAAGAACAAGGACTCCCGCCTCGATGACCTCGAACGCACGCCCCCGGTCTACCGCCCACGCCCCGGGCACGCGGATCTGTCGGGCTCCATCAAGTGGCTCACGACCGACTGCCGCGAGACGCTGGAGCGAGCCAGCGCCCGCGAGACGGCCAGCCGCGTGGGCGCCGGCGCCATCGCCCGCTGCCTGCTCCGGCACTTCGGCATCGAGACCTTCGGCTTCACGAGGCAGATCCTCGACGCCCGCACGGACGTGACCGTCCGCGAGGAGAACTGGCGCGAGATCAAGGCCCTGCGCGACGCTTCGGACACCTACTGCCCCGACGAGGCCGTCACCGAGCGTCAGCGCGAGATCATCCGCCAGGCGAAGATCGACAAGGACACCGTGGGGGGTAAGGTCGAGACCCACGTCTTCGGGCTCCCCCCGGGCATCGGGTCGAGCATGGACTGGACGACCAAGCTCGACGCCCGCATCGCCTACGCCGTCATGGGCATCCAAGCGTTCAAGGCGGTCGAGATGGGCATGGGCGTGGGCGTGGCGAGCAAGCCGGGCTCCGAGGTCCACGACCCGATCTACTTCGACAGCTCGAAGATGAACGATCCCTGCCTGGGCTTCACCCGCCCGACCAACAACGCGGGGGGGACCGAGGGCGGGATGTCCGACGGCATGCCCATCGTCGTCACCGGGACCATGAAGCCCATCGCGACCCTCCTCCAGGGCATGCCCAGCGTGGACCTGAACACCAAGGAAGCCGACCGCAGCCAATACGAGCGGTCGGACGTGTGCGCCCTCTCCGCCGCCGGCGTGGTGATGGAGCACGCCGTGGCCTTCGAGGTCGCCCGGTGCTTCTGCGACAAGTTCGCGGGTGACTCAATGATCGAGGTCGAGTCGAACTGGATGGGCTACCTGAAGCTGGCGCGATCCCTGCCGCTGGAGCCGCCGGAGCAGACGATCGCGTAAAAAATGTGCCAAGCGAAGTCGCTCGGCACACATCTTCCTAGGAAAGCAGTGCGAAACTGAGCCGCTTTACTGAGGAACCGGCTCGCGGCATGTGAACGAGCACTCAACGGCGAGTGTTGAGAGATCGCATGAGTAAGTAAATGAAGAGACTCCAAACTCGCAAGAAGACTTTGCGGTATCGATGCACTGCTGGAAATTCGGTGAACAGGCTCCGCCTCGCATGCCCTCTGACAGTGAAACAGCGGCCAGATCGAACATGCCGATCCCCAGCGATTCGGCGGACTGCGCCAAGACATCAACCTCAAGCATAATCTGGTTTCGGGTCAGGTCCCGTACGCGTACGGTTTCATACCCGTCAGACCACGAGGTGCGATCAACGACGAGGAACCGGTCTTCAACCTGATAGAGCGAGAGGACCGGGCTCACCAGTAACTCACGCACATCAGCAGCATCAAGGGTCGTAGCAATCCGCACCTGACCCTTCGGCGCGTCCTCAGATGTTGGACTCGTTGTTAGATCTGCCGTGATCACCTTCCGCCCGTCGGCAGACTGAGACACGCGCATCTCGCCGATCATGTCGGAGCCGATCGAATCGAGCCGGACATTGAGATCCGCCACAACCGGAGCATCCGTCTCATGAGCCGAGTCCACGCTGAGCGGTGAAACGCTCCCGAACGCCACCGAAACGGGCAGAAGCAGGGTCCCGATCAAAGCTGGCCGTGCCCTTCTTTGCGCCACACCCATGATGTCTCCTTGCAACTGCCGTCGAGCAGATGCAGATCCAGAATAACTATATGGTCTATCGTCAGGCTACCCCCCCACCCCCCCCTCGAAACGCAATCCGTGTTTCTCCATTTTTCTTATCCCTCCGATCCTGACAATCCGGAGTTTGGCGTGAACTGTAGCTCATCCTGACATCGCGGCGAGGCTCGACAATACGAACAATGCATGAACGATCCGGCGATTGTAGCAACTCACAGGCCGAAGCCGATAGTCCTTGTGGTGCAAGCCGTTGCGCGGCCTGGGAGGCGGCGCAGCGTTTGCACAGGATTCGGTGTGGACAGACTGTCGGAAACCCCGGGGCGCCCCCCCGGGGCTCGTACACTCGCACCGGGTCCAGGGCAGGAATTGCGCGGCCGGAGCCGCGCGCGACCCGCAAGATTTCTGATCAGGAGGCAGGCAGGATGTCCACCCCCAAACGAGGCTTCTCCATCAAGACGTTCCTCGCTGACGGCGAGCCCGAGGGCTTGCAGATCATCGAGCATTCCCAGTGGATCGGGCGCGGCATGATCATCCCGCGCAGCAAGTTCAACGAGCACGCCCACCGGGCGGAGTCCGACGGCACGGGGATCTTCATCCTCGTCGGCCCCTCGACCTCCACCGGCGTTGAGCGCGTCTTCGTCGGCCAGACCGCCCACCTGCGTGAACGCTCCGACGAGATCCGCTCCAAGAGCTTCTGGAACAAGATGATCGTCCTCACCGCCGACGGCCAGCGCCTCCACCGCGGGCACGCCGAGTACATCGAGGCCCGTCTCATCCAGATCGCTCGCGATCTCAAGTCCTGCGAGGTGGACAACCCCGAGAGCAACCACCGCCCCGCCCTCTCCGAGCCCGACGCCGCCGACGCCGACTTCTTCTGCGACCAGCTCGTCCTGCTCATGCCCGTCCTCGGCGTCAAGGCGTTCAAGAGCGTCCCCGCCCTCGGCGACCAGATCGAGCTGCGACTCTCCGGCAAGGGCGTCGTCGCCACCGGCTTCTCCGCCGGCGGCCAGTTCGTCGTCGAGGAAGGCTCCACCGCCACCCGCCAGGACGCCGAGAGCTGCCCCGGCTACATCCTCGACCTGCGCCGCTCCATGCTCGACCGCGGCGTGCTCAGCGAGGACGGCAAGCTCTTCCGCTTCACCCAGGACTTCGCCTTCGACTCCGCGGCTCAGGCGGCCACGCTCGTCCTCGCCGAGATGTCCAAGGGCAGCGCCTGGAAGGATCCCAAGGGTGACCGCGCCCCCGCCGGCGTCATCGATGACATCGACGAGGAGCACGAGGGTGAGGACCGCCCCGGACGCGCCCGCCCCCTCAGCCGCGCGACCGAACTCAAGCCCACCCGCGTCGCGGCCCGCTGATCCGGCCCGACGCTTGTCCCTGCCTTCTTGCGGGTGGCAAGCGGAACCGAAGGATCGGTCAACTGCTTCGCCCACGCCGGCGGCGTCTTCACGACGCCGTCGGCGTTTCTCTTGCGCCCCACCTCGCCCGTCGCTCACCCGCCGGGCAAGATCGATTCGGCGCCCGCGATGCGCGCATCGAGCCGCGTCCGAACCCCCGTCCAATCCTCGACCGTCACGGAGTAGACCGCCGAGTGTCGCACCCGCCCGCTCGGCATGATCAGGTGATTGCGCAGCACGCCCTCGCGCCGCGCCCCAATCTTCTCCATCGCACGCTGCGAGCGGATGTTCAGCTCGTCGGTCTTGAGCATGACCCGGATCGCGGGCCCGCCGGGGAAGACGTCCGTTTCGAACACGTGCGCCAGCATCAGCCGCTTCATCTCGGCGTTGGCCACGCCACCCCGATACGCCGCCCCGATCCACGTGTACCCGATCTCCAGCCCCCGGTGCTCGGTGCGGATGTCCGCGTAGGAACTCGACCCGATCGCCCGCCCGGAGGCCCGGTCGATGACCGCCAGCGCGGTGTGCCGGCCTCGCGCCAGCAGGTCTTCGATGTACGCCCGCACGCCGCGCTCATCCCAGGTGCGAGGGTGGGCGGGCATGAACTCGAACGTCTCGGGATCACCCGCCGCGAGCAGGTCGGCGCCGTGCGTCGGGGCAAGGGGTTCGAGGCGGAGAAACCGTCCCTGCAGTCTCGGTGATGCAAAGCACTCCGCCAAAGTCGTCTCCCTATCCCTCGACGTACGCCTCGTGGAACCGGCGCGCCGTCTCCGGGCTCCCCACCAGCACCAGCTCGGTCCCCGCCTCGAGCGTCAGCCCCGGGGGCGGGTTGGGCATGATGTCCTCCCCCTTGCCCACGCCGATGATCGAGCACTCCGTCCGCTGACGCACGCCCGACTCGGCCAGCGTCTTGCCCACCAGCGAGGCGGGCATCGGGACGCGGAAGATCTCCAGCCCCTCGGCGATGGGCACGATCCCGCTGTCGCGGACAAGGTTGAACATCGCCGTCGCCGCCATCGAGGCGTACGAGATCACAAAGTCCGCCCCGGCCCGGTGCATCGTCGCCACGTTCCGGTCCAGGTTGGTGCGGGAGATGATCTGGATGTCGGGCCGGAGCTTGCGGCAGTAGATCGTCAGGTAGATATTCAGATCGTCGTCGTGCGTCGTGATGAGCACCGCGGGCGCCTTGTCGATGCCCGCACGCTTGAGCACCTCCAGGTCCGCCGCGTCCCCGTAGACCGTCCGCTCGGCGTCGAGCGGGATCGACTCGTCCCGCTCGACCAGGCGCCAGTCCACATCACGTTTGCTCAGCAGCCTCGAGGCCGCCTGCCCCACGCGCCCGCCCCCGATGATCAGGACCGGCTCCACCGAGACGTTGTAGATCACGAACGCCTCGTCGTACGCCTCCATCTGCTCGGCCGAGCCGGCCAGCAGCAGGATCGCGTGCTCATCGATCAGCGTCTCCCGCGTCGCCGGCTCGAACTGCCCCCGCCGCCAGATCCCCAGCACCGTCACCCCCAGCTCGCGCAGGCGGGCCTCACCGAGCGTCTTGCCCGTCAGGGGCGTGCGCGCCGTGTTCGCCTCCGCGATCACCAGCTCCCCCACGCGCCCGATCGGGTGCGAGACCGCGTCCCCCCCCAGCACCCCGCGGCAGAGGGCCTGGCCCATCTGCTCCGGGGGCTGGAGCACGTGCTCCGCGCCGGCGAGCTGGAGGATGTCCACCGAGGCCTCGTTGTCCGCCGTCGCCACCACCGGGACGTTCGCCGCCACCCCCCGAACCGCGAAAACCGCGTGCGTGTTCACGAAGTCGTTGTGGGTCGTGGCGACCAGCGCCGCCCGGTCGGCCTTCACCCGCACGTACGCCTCGGGGTCGTCGAAGTCCCCCACCACCACGTTGAGCCCCTGATCGTGCAGGCGGGCGGCCTCCTCCGCGTCCGGGACGAGCAGCGCGTAGTCGTGCCCGAACTGCACCAGCTTGCGGATCAACGCCTCGGTCGAGGGGTCGAAGTGCGTCAGCACCACGTGCCCCCCCTCGCCCTGGTAGCTCTTGGGCGTCCGGGCCGCCGCCTGCGCCTGGATCCACGGCGCGTAGAAGAACTGGATGATCGTGAAGGGGAGCAGGATGAGCAGCATCACGATCCCGGTGAGCAGCACGAGGATCGAGAACGCCCGCCCCAGGTCGGTGTGGAAGGTGATGTCCCCGAAGCCGAGCGTGGACATCACCGTCAGGGTCCAGTAGAAGCCCGTGAGCCAGCTGTGACGCTGCCCCTCGAGCATCATGATGTAGTGAAAGAGGACCGTGTAGACCAGGATCAGCACGAGCAGGATCGCCGAGAACCGGATCAGCACACGCAGGTTTCGGCGCCAGGTCCGGTCGCGGAAGACAAGCCCGATCTGTCCCGAGTAGTACTTCATGCGATCGGCGGGCCGAACGCCCAGCGTACCACGCCACCCCGCGCGTCCGGTCCCTACACCCGGAAGATGGAGCCCAGCTTCTTGCCCAGGAGCATCGACGCCCCGAAGAGCGTCAGCGTCAGCAGCGCCATGCCCCACACCCCCATCGCGCTGGCGATGTACGGGCCGTCACCCAGCCGGTTCGAGAACTCGAAAATCGCCTTCGTGATCGGGAAGTGCACGCTCCGCTGCGCCAGGATCAGCGAGTCCGAGACCTCCAGCATCGAGAAGCTGAAGACCAGCAGGCCACCCGCGATGAGGTTGGCCATGATCAGGGGGACGATCACCTTCCGCACCGCCATCACCCGCGTCGCGCCCAGGTTCACCGCCGCCTCCTCCAACTCGCCCGAGGTCTGTTCCAGACCGGCGACGGTCGAGCGGACGATGTAGGGCAGGCGGCGCACCCCGTAGGCGATGATGAGCAGGGGGAAGGGGTTGGGGTTCGAGCCGAGCACGTCCAGGTCCAGCCACGTCCCGTCCAGGGGCGCCGCGAACTCCCGCCCGAAGACCTTGAGCGTCCCCTCGAAGGGCCAGGTCAGCGTGACCGCCACGTACCCGAAGGCCATCACCAGCCCCGGAACCGCGAGCGGGAGCATGCAGAGCGCGTCGAGCAGGTTCCGCCCCCGGACGGTGGTCCGGACGATGATGTACGCGATCAGGATCCCGAAGAACGCGCTGAGCACCACCGCGCTCAGGCTCAGCATCAGCGAGTTCTTGATGGAGCTGAACGCCAGATCGCTCGTCAGCGCCTCGACAAAGTGGTTGCCCGTGAACGCCTTGGGGAAGACCGACTGATACCACGACCCCGGCTGGGCCACGCTCGTGAGCACCACCCCCACGTGCGGGAGCAACGCCAGCACGGTCACCAGCCCGAACGCCCCGCCCGCGAGCCAGCCACGCCACCCCGTCAGCGTCGTCTCGTCCGCCGCCCGGGAGGCCTTGGCGTACATCGCGTACCCGCGCCGCCCGAAGACCGCCTTGCCCAGGATGTACGCCCCGATCGCCGCGGTCAGCAGCACCAGCGTCAACGCGTACGGCTCGCCCGAGTTCTCGACCTCCTTGAGCTTCTCGAAGATCTGAACCGGGGTCACCAGCTTGTAGTCGAACATCAGGGGGGTGCCCAGCTCCGTGAAGCTCCAGATGAAGACGATCGTCCCCCCCGCGAACAGGCCCGGGCGGATCAGGGGCAGGGTGATCTTGAAGAACCGCCGCCACGCCCCGGCGCCCAGGTTCTCCGCCGACTCGTCCAAGGCCGGGTCCAGGTTCGCCAGCGAGGCCGTCGCGTTCAGATAGATGATGGGGTACAGGTGCAACGCCTCGACGATCACCACCCCCCAGAACCGGGCGGACCCGAGCACGTCCCACTCCGTCCCCAGCAGCGTGTTGAGCGACCCTTCCCGCCCGAGCAGCATCTTCATCCCGATCGCCCCCACGAACGGAGGGAGGATCAGGGGAACCAGGATCGCGGCGTTGAGCAGCGTCTTCCCCGGGTACCGGTAGCTCGCCGAGAGCATCGCCAGGGGGAGCGCCACCACAATGCACAGCAGCGTCGTCGCCAGCGCGATCTTGAGGGCGTTGAGCAGGGCCTGGACCTGAAGCGGGTCCTCGAAGACCAGACGCAGGTGCTCGAGCGTGAACCCCTGCCCCGTCGCCACGTCCTCGGCCAGCCCCCCGCGCACCGTCAGGTAGATCGGGTAGAGCAGCGTGAGCGTAAGCAGCAGCACGAGCGCCGAGAGCAGCGAGTACTGCCAGAATCGTCGGACGTTTCGCAGCGACATGGGGCGGAGTGTAGCCCGGACGCCCTCGCCGCCCCGGGGCCCGCCCCCCTCACACCCCCGCGGGGGGGCGCAGCGGCTCCGGCCCGACCGTCTGGATCGTCATCCGCCCCGGCTCACGCCGGCGCAGGTACGCGTTGACCTGGTCCAGGCTCACCCGGTCGATCCGCTCGGTCAGCTCTCCGAGCGACCGGGCACGCCCCAGCAGGCGCATGTCGCTCGCCAGCGACGCGGCCCGCGCCCCCGTGGACTCGCCCCCGAAGACCAGACGCGACTTCATCCCGATCCGCGCCCGCTCCAGCTCGCTCTCGGTGATGCCCCCACGCACCCGCTCCAGCTCCCCGAGCAGCACGTCGAGGGACTCCTGCGCCCGCTCGGGCGTCGTTCCCACGTACGCCGACACGCCCCCGAACTCCCGGTCCGCCCGGTAGCTCGCGCTCACCGAATAGCACAGCCCCCGCTTCTCGCGCACCTCCGTGAACAGCCGCCCCGACATCCCCCCCGAGAGCGTGTTGACGACGAACCGCTCGAGCACGGAATCCTCGTGCGGCTCGGGGGGCGCGTCGTGCACCACCAGGATCTGCACCTGGTTCGAGTCGTCGTGATCGTGGGCGTACCCACGCGGGGCCTCGGTCCCCATCGCGTACGTTCCCCCCTCACCCGTCCACCCCGCGAGCAGCGTGTTGAGGTCCGTTGCCAACGCATCGGCGTCCACCTCACCCGCCGCCGCGATGATCGATCCACCCGGGCGGGCGAGCGTTTCCCACGCCTTCACGATGCCCTCGCGCGTGAGCGAGCCGATGCCCTCGATCGTGCCCAGTCCCGAACGATCGAACGGCGCGGGGTAGTGCCTGGCCCGCGCCGCGAGCACGCACCGCTCCTGCGGGTCGTCCGCGAGCGACTCGATCGACTGGACCGCCAGGTCCTTGGTCGGCGCCAGCGACGCCTCGCTCAGCGTGGGGCGACGGACCATGTCCACGAGCAGCGGGAGCGCCTCGCGAAGTTTGACGCCCAGGCTCGAGACGCTCAGCCGGATGTGCGTGGTCCCCGACCCGGCGTTGCGGGCGACCCCCAGCCGGTCGAACGCGTCGGCCTGCCCCCTCGAGTCCAGCCCCCCACCCCCGCGCATCAGCAGTTCGGAGAGCACCTGCGAACGTCCGAGAGCGTCGGGATCGTCCGTGACGGATCCGGCCGGGATCAGCCACGTCATCGCCGCCGATCGCACCCCGGGGATGTTTTCCACAATCAGCGGCGTGCCGCAATCCAGGTCTCGACGGGTCGGTTGGGTCATCACAACTCCTCGGTTGGCGCGTGGTTTCGGAGGTGAGTCTAGGAACGCGACGGCTCGCCGCTGGAACCTGTCGGTTATGCCGATTGGGCGATCTCAGGAGCGATCCCGGTCGCAAATCACGGATTGGGCGCGCACCAAACCTCGCACAAATCCCGCGAACGCACGCGCAACGCACGCGAACTCACGCGAAACACGCGAACAGGCGCAAGAACCGCGCCGGACGCCATCTCGCGCGGTCAACACCCGCATGACCCGCGTGTGCGCGCTCAATCCGAACGCGCGCACGCTCACGCTGCGCACTGACGCACCGCGTGATCACCGCGCGCGATCCGATGGATCCGCGACGCGCATCAACAGACACCTCGCGCACGACTGGCGCCCAAGCGCTGCACTTGCACGCGCTTCGATGTATCGTGGTGACCATGTTGATCAACGATCCGCGCAAGATCAGCCCGCTTGACTCAAGCGGTGTGTGAACAGATACCGATACGGACCGTTGTGACGGGCACGCACACGATGTTCTGACCGAGACCGACCGACACTGGTACCCAACCGAGGAGACCACTCATGGCGAAGAAAGCCACCCGCAAGAAAGCGACCCGCAAGAAGGCGGCTCGCAAGAAGACCGCCAAGAAGGCGACCCGTAAGAAGGCTTCTCGCAAGAAGGCCACCCGCAAGAAGGCCGCGAAGAAGACCACCCGCAAGAAGGCCACCCGCAAGAAGGCCACTCGCAAGAAGGCCACTCGCAAGAAGGCCACCCGCAAGAAGGCCACCCGCAAGAAGGCCACCCGCAAGAAGGCCACTCGCAAGAAGGCCACCCGCAAGAAGGCCACCCGCAAGAAGGCCACTCGCAAGAAGGCCACTCGCAAGAAGGCCACTCGCAAGAAGGCCACCCGCAAGAAGGCCACCCGCAAGAAGGCCCGGAGGCGTGCGACCCGCCGCTGAGGCGGGCGCTTTTCATCTCCGGTCGGGTCCACGGACCCGTCTGCGGAACATCGTTGAACATTCGGGGCTGGCCTTCGGGCCGGCCCCGTGCCCTTTTTGGACCCCCCGGGCCGCACCGGATTGCCCGGGGCTCCCGCCGCGCCCACAGTTGGACGTGACCGACCCCACCGACCATCCCGTGATCGAACGTGCCCGGGCGACCCTCCGGACCTACCGCATCGGCTCGCTCGAGTCCGACGGCAACGTGCACCGCCGGCGGTTCATCATCGATCCCACCGACGGCGCGCTGATCCTCGAACTCACCAACGACGAACTCGAAGCGCGCGAGACCGTGCTGCACGTCCCCGAGGAGGAACTCCCCGGCGCCGCGGACACCTCGCTCCAGCTCCTGCTCGTCCTCCATCCCCTTGACCCGGAGCGTGACTTCGTTTGCGACCGGTTCGTCGCGGCGCACGGGCGCCGGTCACTCGGGCGGTTTGCCCGGGGACGGATCGAGACAGCGCGCACCGCCGACGCGGTGATCGAGGGGGACGACCTCATGGTTCCCAGCGACATCCGGGCCGCCGAGCCCGCCCTGCTGCGGGCGCTCAACGCCGATCGCGCCGCCCTCCGACGCGTCGTCCGTGACCTGGCCGGCGTGGACATCGACGAGCCCGTCGCCGTCGCCTGTGACCGCTTCGGCTTCGACGCGCGAGGGGGTGTCGGCGTGGTCCGTGTCGAGTTCGCCTCCCCCGCGAAGGACGCGGACGAGGCGGCCCGAATCATCGACAACCTGCTCGGGGCGCCCAGCGCATGACCCCGCGTCGCGAGGCCCATGCGCACATCGCCCACCACGGGCGGACGATGAGCATGGTGGATCTCACCGACTGCCCCTCCCGGGAGTCGATGCTCGATCGGCTCGGCGCCCGCGCCCAGGAGATGAACGCCTCGAACGCCCCGGGATGGGTCCTCGCTTACGCCGCCCGCCCGGAGGGCTGGCCCGATCCACGCTGGCCCACCGCCGACGAGCTGACGGGCGTGACCGGCGATCGGCCCTGCCTGGCCTGGTGCTTCGACGCCCACGCCCTCGTGGTGAACCACGCCGCCCTCCGCGCCTGCGGCCTCTCCGACGCGACGCCCAACCCGTCCGGGGGGATCATCGATCGCGACCCGACGGGCGCCTGCACCGGTCTGCTCCTCGAGGCCGCCGCGGCCCACGCCTGGAGCCGGGTTCCCGAGCCAACACCCGAGGAACGCGCCGACCACGTCCACGCGGCTCTGCTCGACCTGGCGGACAAGGGCTTTGAGGAGGTGCACGATCTCAAGAGCCAGCCCTGGCTCGGCCCCCTGCTCGCTGCGCTCGACGACGCCGGGCGCCTCCCCTGCCGGGTCCGCCTCTACCCCCTCGTCGAAGACCTCCCCTCGGTCCACGCCGCACGCGACGCCTGGGAACGCGACGCGGTCCGCCTCGCGGGGGGCAAGATCTTCACGGACGGCACGCTCAACTCCCGCACCGCCTGGATGCTCTCCCCGTACGCCGACCCCATCCCTGAGCACCCGACCGGCACACCCATGATGACCCCGGCGCAGATCGAGGACGCGGTCCGCGCGTGCGACGCCTTCGCCCTGCCCATCGCCGCGCACGCCATCGGGGACGCGAGCGTCCGCGCCGTGCTCGACGCGATCGAACGGGTCCGCCCGAAGGCCCGCGGGCAGCGCATCGAGCACGCGGAGCTGATCGACAGCGCGGACGTCCCCCGCTTCGCCGACCTGGGCGTCATCTGCTCCGTGCAGCCGTGTCACCTGCTGGCGGACATCGAGGCGCTCACGCGTCTGCTCCCCCACCGCCTTGATCGCGTCCTCCCGCTGCGGGAACTGATCGACGCCGGGTGCGCCCCGGGGGAGCTGCTCTGGTTCGGGTCCGACACCCCGATCGTGCGCCCGGACCCGGAGGACTCGATCCAGGCCGCGACGTGCCGCCGACGCGCGGGCGCCCCGGATTCAGAGGCGATCTCACCCGAGCAGGCGATCACGCCCCCCCAGGCGTGGTCCTGCTTCGAGATCTCGGGAATCTAATCCGACGCCCGATCCCGTCCGTATAATGGAGCATCAGATCCGAATGCCACCCGCAAAGGAGGCGGACGATGCGCAGCGACATCAACTACAACCAGGTGATCGACGGGGACGAGTTCGACAAGGCCCAGGCCGCCGCCGACGCCGCCGAGAACCTGCCCGCCGACCAGATCAACACCGAGTCGTTCTACGTCACGCAGCAGTACGGGCGGTACACCGACGAGAACCACGCGGTCTGGAAGGCGCTCTATGAGCGCCGCTGGGAGGTTCTCGAGCAGCAGGCCTCCAACACGTTCATCTCCGGGCTCAAGGCGATCCGCCTCGTGCCCGACCGCGTCCCGCTCCTCTTTGGGGAGCAGCCCGACCCCACCGACCCGTCCAAGACCATCAAGGGCATCAACGAGTACCTGCGCCCGCTCACCGGGTGGCAGAGCCGCGCCGTGCCCGGGTACCTCCCCGGCAAGGCGTTCTTCTCCTGCCTCGCCCGGCGTGAGTTCCCCACCACCATCATCGTCCGCCCGCGCGAGAAGATGGACTACCTCCCCGAGCCCGACATCTTCCACGACGTCTTCGGGCACGTCCCCCTCCACGCCGACCCCGTCTTCGCCGACTTCCTCCAGACCTACGGCAAGGCCGCCCTCCAGACCGACGACCCGTACCACATCGAACGCCTCGGGCGCCTCTTCTGGTTCACCGTCGAGTTCGGCCTCATCAAGGAGGACGGGCGCCTGAAGATCTACGGCTCGGGCCTGGTCTCCTCCCACGGCGAGTCGGAGCACGCCCTCACCGCCCCCGAGGCGCCCAAGGGCGCCAACCTCGAGCCGAGCGACACGAGCGGGCGCCTCGAACGCCGGCCCTTCGACCTCGAGCGCGTCTGCGAGACGCGGTTCGAGATCGACCACTACCAGCCGGTGCTCTACGTGCTCGAGAGCTTCGAGCAGCTGCGCGATGCGATGAACAAGTACGCCGAGCGCGTGCTCGACGAGGCGAAGACCCCGGCCTGATCCTGAAAGGTCATCCCATGCGTCCCAACGAAGGCTCAATCGACCGCGTGATTCGCCTGGTCCTGGGGGTCGTGCTCATCGGCGCGGCCCTGCTCTGGCTGGGCCTGATGGACGCGGCCCTCTGGGGCATCGTCGCCGCCGTCATCGGCGCCGTGCTCGTGTTCACCGCCGCCATCGGCTTCTGCCCCGCGTACAAGCTCGTGGGCATGAGCACCTGCAAGCCCAGGGGCGCCTGATCCTGCCGGTCGCAAGGCCTGCGCGAGCGTGAGGGGCCGAAACACCCGGCGCGGGACGCTGACGGGTCTGGAAACCCGCGCCCGCATCGCCGATGATGTCCCGATGCTCGCCCGCGTGCTCATCCTCGCCGTCATGGGCCTGGCGCTGACCGGCTGCGCCACGACCCACCCGATCGAGATCGGCTCCATCCAGCGTCCCGAGCTGGCCTCGATCGCCGACGCCCTGGAGCAGACCGTCGCCGACGCCCACGCCGACCCGGACACCGACTGGCACTCCGGCTGGACGGGCAACGTCGTCGTCAACTGGTTCGAGGGGGACCGGATGGGCCTGTGCTACCACTGGCGCGATCAGGTCTACGACGGCGTCGCCCCCACCTGCGAGAGCGTCGGCTGGGAGGCCTGGGGCGTGACCATCAACCGGGGCGTCAAGGGAGAGCACCACGCCGTGCTCGTCTTCGACCCCGAGCTGGGCACGGTGCAGCGCGTCCTGGCTGAACGCGAACCGGACGCCTTTGTCCTCGACGCCTGGCGGCGCGGCAGGCCGGACATCTACCCCCTGCCCGAGTGGCTCTCGCTCGCGACCATCCGCAAAGGCCCGGAGCTGATCGATCTGGCCGCCAGACGCCGGGGCGAGGACGGCGAGGTGGACGAACTGGCCGGGCTGCGTCCCCCCGAGCCGGCGCCCATCATCCCCGTTGAATCGATGCTCCCGCCCCAGGATGTCGGCGCGGAGTAGCGCTGGTCACCCGTGGGGGTGGCACCCGCACGCCGGGCCGCAGGGCCCGCCGGCGCTGGAGGGTTTCGCCCCCCCACCGATGGCCGGGAGTGAGATGAGCTTTTCGACGGGGGCGTCGGAGGGGGTGTCGCCCGGCTCGACGCCGGCGCGTTGACAGACCTGCCCCCAGGTCGTCATCCGTTCACCCATCGCGTGCTCAACCTCGACCGTCCGTCCCGCCGCCTCGCAGTGGTACTCGTACCTGGGCATCGCGCCTCCCTTTCTGTGCGCGAATCGTACGTCGCCGGGCGACCCATCGGCGCTGGCCGGGTCACCGCCCGTTCCGGCTCGTGTTGGACACCTTCTTGGGTTGGGGCGTCTTGATCTCGGGCGTGTTGATCGGGCTGTCGAACCCGTTGCCCACCCGGAACCGCTGGATCAGCGGCTTCTGCCCCTTCACGTTGAAGTGCCGGTAGACCGCCTTGGTGTACTCCGCGATCGTGTTCACGCTCAGCCCGAGATGCTCGGCCATCTGCTTGCGCGTCCACCCCTCCAGGAGGAGTCCGAAGACCATGCGCAGACGCGGGCTCAGCTCCGGCGCCCCGTCACCCGGGTCGTTGGGCACGCCCGCCCGGTGCAGCCACTCCACCTCGGACACCATGATGTGCGCCAGCTTCCGCTCCCGGGCGTCGAACGCCGGACGCCCCACCTTCCGGTGCAGCCCCACGGCGCTGATCATCCCCTCCGCGAGCGGGAAGACGGAGTAGATGAACTCATCGATGTCGAGCGGCTTGCGGTACATCTTGAAGTGACTCGAGTCATACCACCCGTCGTCACTCACCATGTCCTGGCGCACGCGCGTGATGTGGTTCCCCCCCGCCGCGATGATCTCACGCATCAGCGGCTCGTTCTCCGGGGGAAGATGCTCCGGATCCTGTGAGGCCTCCATGATGAGCCCCACACCCTTCTCATCAAACCCGTTCTGCATGAAGCTCACGCAGACCGGCGGGTCGGAAGCCTCGGTGTACCGGCTCACGACCCAAACCCACGCATCCGCTGCGACCAGCCGTGACAGCCCGTCCATCAGGCGCCGCTTCTTCGCCGCGACATCCCCGTTCAGACCGGCGACATCGCCGAGCAAGCGCACCATTGACCGAACATCGACTTCACTTAGCATCCGGTCCCCCTCAGGCCTGGAAGTAACGATAGACAGCTATACACGAACTTTTGCCATATAGATCCCCCCTGTTTTACATACCCCCCGTCCGGGGGGATGATGATGCGACGCTCCGCAACACCCCGAAAGGCCGCCTCCATGCACGAACGCGACCTGCTCCACAGAATTCAGGCCCGGTCCGAGGCGTTGCTGCGTCCGTATCAATCCGCTGTTTTGATTGGCCCGGGGGACGACTGCGCGGTGCTCGCGGCTCCCTCAGGCCCGCACATCGTCGTCGGCGTCGACCAGCTCATCGTCGGACGCCACTGCGAGCCGGACACCCCGATCGAGTTCATCGCCCGCAAGGCGATCGCCCGGGGCGTCTCCGATATCGCCGCGATGGGCGCCACCCCCACCTGGGCCCTCGCCGCCGCCAAGCTTCCAAACGGGTACCCGCACGCGGACGAACTCTTTGACGCGTGTGCGCGCTGGGCGGCGCACTGGGGCTGCCCGCTCATCGGCGGCGACATCGCCTCCAGCCCGAGCGAACTCGCCCTGGCGATCACGGTCGCGGGAACCACCCACCCGACGCGCGGCCCGGTCCTCCGTTCCGGCGCGGCGCCGGGGGACCTGGTCGCGGTCACCGGGCCGATCGGCGATTCGTTCTCCTCCGGGTGGCACCTGCGCTTCGAGCCGCGGGTGGAGCGGGCCACCCGCCTGTGCGACGAGTTGGGCGAAGACCTGCACGCGATGATCGACCTTTCCGACGGGCTGGGCCTCGACGCCGACCGGGTGGCGCGGGCCTCGGGCGTGACGATCGAGATCGACGCGGCGTCCATCCCGGCGCGAGCCGGCTCGACCTCGACCTGGCGTGAGCGCGTCGCCCACGGGGAGGACTACGAGCTGCTGGTCACCTTCGCCCCGCAGGGGGCGGCGCCCGAGGGCCTGCACGTGATCGGGCGGGTGGTCGAGTCAGGCGCCAAGGCGGGCGCCCTGCTCCGCTCCCCCGAGGGAGACCGCATCGACGCGGGCGCCATGGGCTGGGATCACGCGGCCCCAGGGGATCAGGCGCCGACGACCTGAGGGCGCTCCGATGCGCCCCCCTCCGATCGGAGGGCCGGGAGATCCAGACCATCACCGATACGGAAGCGTTGGATCAGGGCGAGCTGGCTGCCCACGCCGAAGTGGCGGTAGACGCCCTTGATGTAGTCCGCGATGGTGTGCGCGCTGAGGCCGAGATGATCGGCCATCTGCTGACGTGACCACCCCTCCAGCAGGAGCCCGAAGACGGTGCGCAGTCGCGGGCTCAGCTCGGGCACACGGTCCCCCGAGTCGAGCGGGACGCCCTCGCGGTGGAGCCAGGGAATCTCGGAGGCGACGATGTGCGCCAGTCGCCGATCGCGGCTCGAGAAACAGGCGCGCCCGATCTCGCGGTGGAACCCGACCGTGCTGAAGATCCCCTCGCCGAGGGGATAGACCGAGCAGAGGTAGTCGTCGATGCCGACGGTCTTCTGGTAGAGCGCGTAGCTGTCCGAGGCGTACCAGGTCTGGTCATCGACCATGTCGCGCCGGACGCGGGTGATCAAACGCCCGTGCTGGATCTCCCGGACCCAGGCCGCGGTGTCCGGGGCCTGACACTCGGGATCCTGCGTGGCCTCCATGATGAGCCCGACATCACGCTCGCTGAAGCCCGAGTGGAGGAAGCTCACGCACATGGGCGGACCCTTGTCCGGCCCGTAGCGGCTCACGGCCCAGATCCAGGCGTCGGCGCCCACCAGTTCCCCCAGCCCGCTCATGAGCCGGCGTTTGCGGGTGGGGACGTCGGCGTTCATTCCCCCCACCTCCCCAAGCAGACGAACGAGGGCCCGGGCGTCCTGTTCGCAGATCATCCCCTCGCCCTGTCTTTGGTCGGAATCCATGACCTCTTGTACTCGCCCGCGGGCGTGGTTGATCCCTCCGAGCTGGCTTCCCCCCCAGCGCGGGGGGTTCCGGAGGAGAACTGGTGGTTCTCGGACCTGCCCCCGCTCGCCCCACCGGGGGCGCCCCCCTACCAATCTGCGTGCCCGAACTGACCCGACAGGCCGAGTCGCTTGATGAGACCCGCGCGTTCGCCCGCGAGCTGGCGGCGATGCTGCGCCCGGGAGACGTCCTCCTGCTCGACGGTCCGCTGGGGGCGGGCAAGACGACCCTCGTGCGTGCGCTGGCGGGGGAGCTGGGCCTGGACGAGTCGATGGTGTCGAGCCCGACCTTCGTGGTGGTCAACGAGTATCCGGGTGTCGGGGGGCCGGACCTGGTCCACGCCGACGCGTACCGCCTCTCGGGGAGTGACGACCTGGATGCGCTGGGGTGGGATCGGCTGACCTCGGGGGGGGCGATCGTGCTGGTCGAGTGGGGCGAGCGGATCGAGGACGCCTGCCCGGGGGCCGCGAGGCTCAAGATCGAACCCACGGGGGCCTCCTCGCGTCGGTTCACGCTCACCCTCCCCGCGTCGTGGGCGGGCCGGGGGGCGATGGGCAA
>MRWG01000818.1_pt1 | contig 25540 bp, 17 predicted proteins | sample 1013341 | NCBI WGS metagenome assembly MRWG01 (sample SAMN06117577, study PRJNA244670) | biofilm metagenome | biome: Water; feature: Cathode Biofilm; material: Biofilm; isolation source: microbial consortium enriched at the cathode of a solar microbial fuel cell | place: USA: District of Columbia ... | reverse complement strand
GCAGATGTGAAAATGCGAAGCCGCAGCTGAAAAGCGCGCTGTAATGGGTCGGACTTCAGCGCGTTGTTAGATTGGTGCTCGTTTCTCAAAACAACGCTCCTTAGACCGACTCACATTTCCTAATAAGGTAGACGAACGAAAGCATTTCTGACACCCGGCTCACCGAAGGCGAAAAGCAGGCGATGCCGAGGCCGCACGTTCCTACATCATGGCGAATCGGTCTGGCGGATTTGTTCCGAATGCGCCTCGTTTCGCTCCAATATTGCGGCGCACGATTTCGGAACCTTCAGCGGACGGGCCAACGCGCCAATGCGATGACGAGTGCCGATATTCACCGACTAACAACTCCGAAAGCATAAATTGCGATTCAGCAATCTAACGTTGGGATAACCGGCCCGTTTCAGTGCGCTTTGGAAATGTGAAAATCCCAGCACATTGTAAAAGCGCACTGTAACGGGTCCGAGTTGATCCCTTTGTTAGGCGCACGGCCTCAAAGCTCTCCAATTTCAAGCAGTGGGGATCATTGCTATCCATCATCGAAGCGGTACCTCTCTCGGTCTGGCGCTGCCGATTTACTACGCAGGCGTTTATCAAATCTTCGGCCTGTTCGAAGCCCGATGCAACCTGCCTGGCGGATCACGACCCGAAACCTCCTGACAATAAATACTTATTTGCGGCGGCGCCTTTCGCTGGAGAATCTTCGGTGCGGCACCACACTTGAATTGCTCAGTGCGCCTAACAGTTAACTAGACCGAATCGGCGTCGATACGCAGAGTGTCTGTACGTCGTGATAGGCGGAATCATTCGAACGCCTCTGTCGTTTCGTTTACAGTGCGGCTGGTGGGGGCCGTTGGTGCCAGGCCCACGCTCTGAAGTTTACCCAATATTCCGGACAAGGAGGTCCTGTTATGGGTCAGCAAGCCGTGTGTATGCCGGATCCCGAGCTGTGGGATCGCTTTCTCACGATCCTCAGCAAGAAATTCAAGACCTCGGCGCGGGTGCGCTGGACGGTGATCCGGGCGGAGCATTACCTCCACGCCGATCGCGAGCGGCCGTTTTCCGCACGCGACGCGAACCACGTATCCGCCTACCTCGCACGTGTCGCGGAGCGGGGCAAGGTATCGGACTGGCAGTTTCGCCAGATCATTGAAGCGCTGGAGATTCTGTTCGTCGAGGCCATGCAGGCGCCGTGGGCGACCGGTGTGGACTGGCAATACTGGTATCGCCGCGCTGCAGCAATCGAGAATCCGAAGCCCACTCGCGGGATTGCACGCTTGCGTGCGGTTTCCGGACAAACGGCTCCGTCGAGGACACGAACCGATCCGCCTGCCGTTACGGCGCCAGCGACGAACCGGACCGATCCCGATACGCAACTCCCGCCCGCGGCGACCACGAGCAAACCGCCGTCCGCCGAACCGCACGCATCACCCAACCCGGCTCCCGCCCGCCGCTCCCGCCGCTCACCCCACCTGCAAAAGCTCCGTGAGACCCACGCCCGCCTGCTGCGCCAGCTCACCGCGGAGATCCGCCGGCGCGGATATTCGCTGCGAACTGAAACCGCCTATGAAGACTGGGTGCTGCGCTTTCTCCACTTCAACCAGCCGCATGCGGCGGAAACCCTCGGCGCAGCGGATATCGTGCGCTACCTCGAGTACCTCGCGGTCGAACGCAATGTGGCGGCGAGTACGCAAAACCAGGCGCTCAATGCAATCGTTTTTCTGTATGGCGAAGTACTCGGGGTCCCGCTCGATCGCTTTGCGAATTTCACCCGCGCGAAGCGCCCACGCCGGCTTCCGGTGGTGCTGACGCGGAGCGAGGTTCGCGGTCTGCTCGATGCGATCGACGGGGTATCCGCATTGATGGCGCGCCTCATGTACGGCACCGGCATGCGCCTGATGGAATGCGTGAGACTTCGGGTGAAAGACGTGGACTTTGCCTACAGTCAAATCATCGTTCGCGATGCGAAGGGCGCGAAGGATCGGGTGGTGCCGCTGCCCGCGGCGCTCGTGCCCGCGCTCAACGATCACCTCGCGCGGGTGAAGCGTCAGCACGACGAAGACCTGGCAAACGGGTTCGGCAATGTCTATTTACCCACGGCGCTCGCGCGCAAGTTCGCGAACGCGCCGCGCGAATGGCGCTGGCAATTCGTGTTCCCGAGCGAGCGACTGTCCGTCGACCCGCGCAGCCATGCCACGCGTCGTCATCATGTCCACGAGAACACGCTGCAAAAAGCCATTCGTCGCGGCAGCGTCAGGGCCGACATCACGAAGAAGGTGTCGAGCCACACGCTCCGGCATTCTTTCGCGACGCATCTGATCGAGGCGGGTTACGACATCCGCACGGTGCAGGAGTTACTCGGCCACGCGGACGTGTCGACGACGATGATCTACACCCACGTACTCAACCGTGGTGGCCGCGCGGTACGCAGTCCGCTCGACGCGCTCGATTGACCACCGCGCCGGATGACGCAACCCGGCGTTCAGAACTTGATCGCGGCCCACTTGCCCCGCTGCCACATCAGTACGAAGCAGGCGGCGAGCAGCGCACGATAACTGACATTGAGCGCCCATACCGTCATGAGTCCGTAGCCGAGCACCGGACCCACGACATAGGCCAGCGGCAGGAAGTACAGCCACTGCCACGATATCGACAAGCGCATTACGCGGTGCACGTCGCCGGCCCCGAGTAACGAGTGCATCAGTACGATCCCGATGGCTTCCACGGCCATCGTCGCGCCGATCAGGCGCATTGGTGCGCGGGCCACGTCGAGCGTATCGGGATTGTGCAGGAAGATGCCGAGCATCAGATCCGGCACCAGCACCATCGGCAAGCCGAGCGCGCCGAGCAGGACGATGGCCACTTTGACGACGTCCCAGCCCCATTGCTTCGCGTCGTCCGGATCGCCGCGTCCGAGCGCCTGGCCGACGAGCGTCGCCGACGACAGGCCGAGCGCCATCCCGGGCAACAGCGCGATCAGCGTGAGATTGATCAGCACGTTCGCGGCGCCGAGTTCCGCCGTGCCGATCCGCGCGATGATCCAGTACATCATCGTCATGCCGGCGGAGAAGAAGAACTGCTGGATGCCGCTCGGGATCGACAGTCGCACGATCTGGCGAATATCTTTCCACGTCGGCATCGCGCGAAAGAAGCCTTCTCCGCGCGCATATTTAAACCCGAGAAAAATGTACGTCGCGGTACCAACGGCGGTCGACACGGCCGTGCCGATGCCGGCGCCGGTAACCCCGAGTTCCGGAAAACCGAGCTTGCCGAAGATCAGCACGTAGTTCAGGAAGATGTTACACGCGTGCATGATCAGCAATGTGATCATGTACAGCCGTGAACGGTCGACGGCGTTCCAGTAACCGCGGAACGCAAAGTTGCTGGCGACGAAGATGATCGCGAGCACCCGGATCTGCAGGTACGGCGCGCCGAGCGCAATGACGGCCGGATCATCGACGAGATACGGATAGAACAGCGGGACGAGATTGAACAAGCCCACGGAGAATACCGGACCAACGCACAGCACGACGAGCAGGCCCGCGTTCAGTGCCACCGCGAGTTCGTCGAAACGCCCCTCCCCTTTGCGCCGCGCCGCGGTTGCCTGCACACCGACGGAGATTCCGAGGATCAGGGCCATCGACAGGAAGCTGACGAATCCGCCCATGCCGACGGCCGCGAGCGCCGCGTCACCGAGGTGCCCCACCATCGCCGTGTCGACGAGGTTGAGGATATTCTGCGACATCATGCCGCCAATAATTGGCAGGGCGAGGCCGAGAATACGTGCGCGACGGGGGTTATGGCTGAGCATGGGGGCGTGAGATTCGCATTATTCCGGGTCGCGCGAAAGCGCCGCCGCGATCAGCCGGGCGACGCCGCGACCACCCGGCTTGAAACGCTATTTCAACCAGAACCCCGATTCGCGTGAGCGGTAGCCGAGCGATCGGTAGACCGCATCGATGAGCGACTGACCGCGCTCGTTCAGCAGCATGCCGTCACCCATGCGGTTCATCGTGTAGCCAAACGAGATCCCGGATTCCGGATCCGCGAAGCCGATACTGCCGCCATAACCCGGATGACCGAACGCCGGCTCGGGCAGAAACATGCTGTCGCGCATATTCGCTGGTCCGCGCCGGTTGTCCACGGATTTGAAATATCCGAGCGAGAAGCGCATCGGCGCGAGCAGCGTGAAGTCGCGCGAGCTTGCCGACGACACCGCCGCCATGCGCGCGAGCGTATCCGCATCGACATAGTCCACGCCGTTCAATGATCCGCCACAGGCCAGCGGCGCGTACAGGCCGGCGAGGCCGCGGCCATTCGTCATGCCGCCGGCCGCGCCGATCTCGGCACCGTGGGCGAGCGGCAGATCGAAATTACGCACCCCGTTCTCATCCAGATCCATGTAGCCGCCGCTGTTACCCAGCGCGAGTGCCTGCACGCTCGTCGGGTCGGCCATGGCCTGCATGAATGGCGACAGGTTCGCGGGGTCCGTCGCCGGCAGGATCATGCGCGCGGTGCGGTGTTCCTCGGATTCCGGCAGACCAATCCAGAAATCGATCCCGAGCGGTTCGGCGAGCGCCGTGCGGAAGAACGTGCCGAGCGACAGCCCCGTCACCCGCCGGATCACTTCACCGAGCAACCAGCCGTAAGTCAGCGCTTCGTAACCATGCGTCGTGCCGGGTTCGAAAAACGGCGCCTGCTTTTCGATCGCCTTGATCATCGTGTCCCAGTCCGCGTAGGCGCCGGCCGGCAGGGGTTCGCTCACGGCGCAGATGCCGGACTGGTGATTCAGCATCATCTTCACCGTCGTCGCGGCCTTGCCGTTCTGCGCGTATTCCGGCCAGTAATCCGCCACCGGCGCATCGAGATCGATCTCGCCGCGCGCCGCGAGCAGGTGCGTACAGAACGACACCGCACCCTTCGTCGACGACCACACAACCGACAGCGTATCGCTGTTCCACGTTTCACCGCCGTCTTCGCGCGCCGTACCGCCCCACAAATCGACGACGGTCTCGCCGTTGTGCATGACACATACCGAACCGCCGAGTTCGTCGCGTGCCGTGAAATTCTTCGTGAACTCCGCCGCCACCTGTTCGAAGCGCGGGTCGTAAGTGCCGGCGAGCGAACCGCTCGGCACGGTCGTATCAAGTGTTGTCGTCATGGTGTCTTCCTGTGTGTTTCCCAACGCCGGGCGGCGCCGTCGCGGTCATGCCGGGTCGCCGCAGGAGCCGGTAAATCAGTCCGGGCCGGGCAAGCTGTATCCACGGGTTTCCGCTTCGAGGCGCTAAACGCCTGTAACAGCCGACTGTTGCCCAGCGTTGTTACGCGGTAATCCGAGTCCGTGGAGGCGGGACGCCGGGCCACGGTTTGTTTGGATGTTCCTCAATGCAGGCAATGTATTTCCAGTGGTTTCTCGATCCCCTTGACCTCGGTAACCGGTAGCGCACTCGTCGTATACCCGGGGTCGATCGTCTGGCGCAGCTTTTCCGTCAGGATAATATCGACGTCGTACTGGCGGGTCAGCTCCTGCACCCGCGCCGCGATATTCACCGCCCGGCCGACGAACGCGAATTCCTTCAGTTCCTTGCTGCCGACGAGACCCACCACCCCGGTGCCGCGATGCAGGCCGATGCCAATTTTCAACGTCGGCAGACCGCGCTCGGCGAGCGTGCGATTGTAGTCGACGAGCGCCTGGCGCATCGCGAGCGCCGCGGCGATGCCGTCGTTGCCCTGCCACGGATTCGGATCCGTCGCGCCGAAAAACGCGAGCAGGCCGTCGCCGATGAACGTCGAAACATAACCGCGATGCTCCGCGATCGCCGCGCTCATGCGTTCGAAATAGCCGTTCAGCACGCCGACGAGGACGTTCGGGTCGAGACTCTCGCTCAAGGCCGTAAACCCCGCGACATCGGCAAACAGCACCGTGACTTCTTTCTTCTCGCCGAAGTCCGTCACCCCTTCGGCGATGATACGTTCGATCACGGCGTCCGGCGCAAACCGGCTGAACGCCATCTGCAGATTCTCGAGTTCACCGGCGGCCGCGGCGACGCGCTGGCGCAAGCGCGTCGCTTCGCAGCGCGCGCGCCACCAGGCGCCGGCGAACACAACGGCCACGAGTGTAGCGATGGCTGCGACGCTCGCGCTCACCCGCGGTAATCGACGATCACGCCAAGCCGGCACAGCATGTTCAGCAGTGCGGCGGCGCCGCAGAAATCGAGGAATTCGGCCGGGGACAAATCGCGCTGCACCTCGGCGCAACGCCGCTGGATCACGGCGGGCTGATACCACACGGTTTCGCGCGCGAGCGGTACGAGGCGGCGTTCGATGTCGCTCAGCACCGGCGACGACAGGTGCGTGAGGATCTGCTCGATATCGGCCTGCGGCATCCCGCCGTCGAACAGTATCTTCACCGCTTCACGCTCGCAGCGCGCGGATCCGAGCGCGCGCGCAATCACGGCGAACAGCATCGTCACCGTCCGCGGCGGCAAGGCGGACGCGCCCCACAGGCGGTCGACGATAATGCGCAGGTCACGCGCCATCGGCAGGCCGTCGAGCGCGTTGATAACCGGACTCAACGGCCCACTGCGCTCGATGTCCAGCAGTGCCACGGGTTTTGCCTTGCGCCGCATGCCGCGAAAGCGGGTCGCGATCAAGGGCCGGAACAGGCGCGCCCACCACGTGTCGGGCATTTGCTCCATGCGTTGCGGCGGCAGGGCAACAAACGTCGCCATGCGGTTCATGAACAGGTGCAGCCCCACGAGCCCGGCAAACTCGACGATCGCTTCGGGAGCGAAACCGTTTTCGATCATCGGTTCGAGATCGGCGAGCGTCGCCACCGGTTTCGATTGCGACAGACGCCGCGCGAACTCGAGTGCGGCGCGCTCGCGCGGGCTGAAATCACCCGTGAGCAGATCCTGTTCGAGTCGCGCAATCCGGTTCTCGCTCATGCCGAGTACGCGCAGGAACGCGCGCTGCACCCCGAAACAAAAGCGGCAGGAATTATCCTGGCTGACGACGAGCCCGGCCTGGTCGACGAGATGCGGGTCGACGGTCACGGTCGTGTCGATCTGCACCGATACGCGCACGAGCGCGTCGGCGGCCCAGGGCGAAGCGGCAAAGAATCGCATCATCTCACCCGATCGGCCGGTTTCCTGAGCGAAGCGGCGTTCGAGTTCAGGCGCGGGATGCTGCGTCAGCAGGCACGGTTCCCAGTCGATTTCGCTCATTCTGGCCATCAGATGTCTCCGCCTGGACCGTCGCGGAGTGTATCATCACGCGCGGTCGCGGCCGCCGTCGCTGGCAGCCGCGCGTGGGCCCCGCTGGCGCCCGCACGCACCATGACTCAAACCCAGGAACCCGCATATGCCCGTCGAAGGCGTGTTTTTTGATCTCGGGGGTACGTTGTTCAGCTATCGCAACGTGGCCCGCACGAATATCCCGCTACTCATCGAAAGCGCAGCGCGCCTCGGGGTGGACGCCACGGAGGCGGACATCAAGGCCGCTTACGCCCGCGCGTCGCTGACCGTGAGCCAGGCTTACGCGGACAAGCCCTACTACCGCCATCGCGACATGTTCAGCGACATGTTCACGACGTTCTGCGAGCTGATCGGCGGCCGCCGCGACGACGCCGTGTACGAGTGGTACCTCGATACGCATCAGCGCGCGCTCGTCGATTGTCTTGAAATCAAGGCCGACTGCATCGAAACGCTCGCCGCGCTGAAACGCCAGGGCCTGTACCTGTCAATCGTCTCGAATATCGACGACGACATGCTCGCGCCGCTCGTCGCGCGCGAGCAGCTCGACCGGTATTTCGATCACTGGACGAGCTCCGAGGCCGCGGGCTCGTGCAAGCCGCACCGGCGTTTCTTCGAGGTGGCGGTCGAGAAATCGGGACTCGATCCCGCCCGCGTGCTGTTCGTGGGCGACTCGCCGGAGCACGACGTGATTGGCGCGAACGCGCTCGGCATGCGCACGGTCCTGATCGTCGAGGACGGGATCGAACCGCCGATGCAAACCGGGCGTGATGCGATCGATCCCGATCATACGATCCGCGAATTACGCGAACTGACCGCGCTCACCGCGCGCTGAACAGCTGCTCGCGCGGCGATCGTCACAACGGGAGCCCGGCCCGGATCGGCGCAGCGGCGAGGCGTTGTGCCGTTGCACGCTTCGGCCACGGGCGTGAACCGTATGCAGCCGACTTCGCGCAGCGTTTCGAACGGCCCGATCGCGGTTAAGCGCACGTCGCTGAACGGCAACGCAATGGAAAACCGGCGGGTCCGGATCATGCCCGCGCGCGCAAGCGAGCGTGGGTCCCCGCGCTTTCGTACCCGTGTTCAGGCCACCTCGCGCAGCAGCTCGCGTGCGATGATCACACGCTGCACTTCGCTCGTGCCCTCGTAGATCGCGGTGACGCGTACGTCGCGGGCATAACGTTCGAGCGGATATTCTTCCGTATACCCGGCGCCGCCGAGCAGTTGCAGCGCGGTATAGCAGGCGCGGTTCGCCGCTTCCGTCGCATACAGCTTCGCCATCGCCGCCTGTTTCATGAACGGCTGGCCGGACTCTTTCTGGTAAGCCGCGTTCATCAGCAACAGGCGCGAGGCCTCGAGTTCCGTGTATGTGTCGGCGAGTTTCCACTGGATGCCCTGGAAATCACTGATCTTCGTGTCGAACTGTTCGCGTTCCGTCGCATACGCGCGCGCCGTGTCCATCGCGGCCGTCGCGATCCCGAGTGCGAGCGAGCCGATCCCGATCCGCCCGCCGGCGAGTTCCGCGATCGCGATGCGGAAACCGTCATTCGGTTTGCCGAGGATCGCATCGGCCGGTACGCGACAGTCCTCGAAGATCACCGGGTTCGTGCACGAACCGCGCTGGCCCATTTTCTTCTCGGCCTTGCCGATCGTGATCCCCGGCGTCTCGCGCTCGACGAGGAAACACGTGATGCCCTTGCCTTTCGGCCGTTCCGGATCCGTCACCGCCCACACGACGAAAACCCCGGCGTGTTCCGCGCTCGAGATCCACATCTTCGTGCCGTTGATCACCCAGTCGTCGCCGTCGCGTACGGCGCGCGTCTGCATCCCCGACGGATCCGAGCCCGCGCCCGCTTCCGACAGGCAGAACGAACCACCGGCATATTCGCCGCCGCACAGTTTCGGGATGTAGCGCTTTTTCTGCGCCTCGGTGCCGATCGACTGGATCACTTCACCGACGAGATTCGTCACCGATACGGCCACCGCTGTCGCCGCGCACGCTTTCGCGATTTCCGTGATCGCGACGCTGAACGCCACGACCCCGGCTTCCGTGCCGCCGTACTCCGCATCGACGTTAAGACCCATGAACCCGAGTTCGGCCAGGCTGCGCAGGTTCTTCAGATACCCGTCACGACCATCGCCATGGTCGAGCGTCTTCGCGAGCGGCGCGAGTTCGGCTTCAGCGAACCTGCGCGCGCTGTCCTGGATTTGTTGCTGGATGTCGGTGAGAGCGAGTTCCATTACGGCGGTCCTTTCACGGTCTGGGAGGTGCGAGTCCCGGCGCGGCGCGCCACGGCTCGACGAGTATTTTTGCGTGTGAATCGGGCGCGGCGAGTTCGTCGAACGCCGCGGCGACGCCGTCGATCCCGACGCTTGCCGTGATCAGCGGCGCGACGTTCGTCACGCCTTCGGCGATCGCATGCAGCGTCTGCGCGAACTCGTCGCGCGTATAACCGAGCACGAACTGGATGTTCAGTTCCTTGTTGATTGCATACATTGGATGAAAATGATCGGTCTGCATGCACACGCCGACGACGACGATGCGCGCGCGCTTCGGCGCACGTTCCAGGATTTGATCGATCACCCCGGGCACCCCGACGCACTCGAAGATCACGGCCGGTCGGGTGGCCGGTCCTTGCGCCCAGGGTTTCGGTTTCGCGTCGGGCGTCGTGATCGCGGCAGCGTCAGCCCAGCTCGTATACGGGGAATCGACGGCCGGATCGACGACGATGTCCGCCCCCATCGTCAGCGCGAGTTCGCGCCGCCGCGCGGAATAATCCGCGGCGATGATCGGACGCGCAGCGCGCGCCTTCAGCCCCGCGATCACGGCGAGCCCGACCGGGCCACAGCCGATCACGAGCGGTACGTCGTCGGTATCGAGGCGCGCCATCGCAACGGCGTGCGCGCCAACGGCCATCGGTTCGGTCAGCGCCGCGTGCGCCGGCGCGAGACCGTTCGGTACCGGCAACAACAGGGATTCCGTCAGGCGCATGTATTCGCCGTAACCACCGGGATGGTCGTTCGAGTAGCCGAGCGTCTGTACGCCGGTCGGGCGCAGCAGCACGGGTAACGAACAGACCGCGGTGCCGGCACCGAGCGTCGCGCGGGTGTCGGGTCCGTGGTCGACGATCTCGGCGCAGAATTCGTGCCCCATGACGACATCGCGTTCGAGATCCATGTCGAAGACGCCGTCCGTGCGGCGCGAGCTCGCGACGAGTTCCTCGCCGTAGCGCAGCGCGTGCAGATCCGAACCGCAGATCCCGCACGCGAGCGTTTTCACGAGCACTTCTCCGGGACCCGGTTCCGGGATCGGCAGTTCGTCGACGACGAGTTCGCGGTGACGCATGACGGCGGCGCGCATGGGCTGTTCCTCGTGGGCAGGCCGACGATTATAGCGGGCTTGCCGTAGCTTCGCGGAGCGACAGCCGCGGCGGCGGATTATTTCCGCCGGGTCTCACCGCAACGTCCGCGCCCGCGCGGATCGACAGTCCGGTACAGCGGGGGGGATCTCAGCCGCAATGCCGGGCCCGCGCGTGCCGCTGCACGATCTGGCACGCGCTTTTATTTCAGTCCGGCGTCGTCCGCGCACACGCGGCCGAGCGCGGCCCAGTCGAGATCCTCGTAGCCGCGCGCGATCCCGGTGAGAAACTGGTCGCGTACGACGCTCGCGATCGGCATCGGCACGGACATCGCACCGGCCGCCTCGAGCGCGAGGCTGATGTCCTTCAGACCGAGGTTCAGTTTGAAACCGGCCGGCTCGTAGCGCTGTTCGGCAATCATCGCGCCGTAGTTCTTGTATACGGGGGCGGAGAACAGCGTGCTCGTGAGCAGTTCGAGCAGTTCACCGGCATCGATGCCGTACTTGCGCGCAAGCGCGAACGCTTCACCGAGCGTTTCGATCGTGGAGGCGAGCATGAAATTTCCGGTGATTTTCACGACGTTTGCCGCCACCGGTTCTTCGCCGACGACGAACGTGCGCTGGCCCATGACGGCAAACGCGGGTTCACAGAGGTTCAGCGCCGCGGCGTTGCCGGCGGCGACGATGAACAACTTGCCCGCGCTCGCCGCATCGGGACGACCGAACACGGGGGCGGACACATAAGCCCGGTCGACGGCCGCGTGTGCCGCGGTCAGACGCCGCCCCATCGCTTCGCTGATCGTCGCCATCGACACGTGGACCGCGCCTTCCGGCAGCGCCTGCAGGAAACCCGGGTCCGCAAAGACCGTGGCTTCGATTGCGCGGTCATCGGCCAGCATGCTGATCACGAGTTCGTTCGCGGCGGCGTCGGCGACGCTGTCGACGACGATCGCGCCATCGCCGGCAAGCGCTTCGGCCTTCGCGCGCGTGCGGTTGTACACGCTGACCGTGTGGCCGGCCGCGAGCAGGTTTTTCACCATGCCATGGGCCATGCGGCCAATCCCGATAAAACCAATATTCATTGCGTGTGCTCCTGTTGCATTGCGCTTGAATCGCGACGGTGGATCACACCGCGCGCGCGAGTTGTTCCGCCTCGTAGATCACGGCCTCGAGGGAACGCGGCGCGACGATGTCGCCGACCCGGCGCACGTCGCGACCGGAATCCCGGATCGATTCGAACAGCGCGTCGTCGGCCGTGCGGGTCATCGCCAGCACAACGGCGGTGACCCCGCTACGCGCCACCGGCTCACCGCCGTAAATGTCGTAGACGTGCACCGCATCCGGATCGATGCGTTCGATAAACTGCTGCGCGCTCGTGCGCACCCCGAGCGCTTTCAGGCGCGGCATCACATGTGGCAGATCCAGCGTGCGCTGCGTCTGCGCGCCGACGAACGGCATCGGGGTGAGAATTTCCACCGCAACCCCGTTGCCGGCGAGCAGTTCGGCGAGCCCGAGCGCGTGGTACTCGCCGGTTTCATCGACGATGAGCACGTTTGTGCCGAGCGCACCCGGATCGGCGAGCGCACGGCGGATGGCCGTACCGACATCGATGACGTGGGCACGGTCGCTGCCGGGAATACCGTCCCGATCCGGCCGGTAGGGACTGTAGCCATGCGCGTCCCAGCGCGCGCCCGTGGCGCAGATAATCAGCTCGGCCGCGAGGTCGACGGTCTCGAGGCGGCGATTGCATTCGAGCGTGACCCCGTGACGTTCGAGTGGGCGCACGAGATTCGCGATGCCTTCGTGCCAGGCGCCGCGCGTTGGCAGGGCGGCGAGTTCACGCAAACGGCCGCCCGGTTCGGCCGCGGCTTCGTATACCGTCACCCGGTGGCCGCGCGCCGCTGCCGTGCCGGCGAAACGCAATCCCGCCGGTCCCGCGCCGATGACGGCGATGTCGCGCCGCGCGCCGTCCGCCACGCGCTGCAGCGTGCCCGAACCCCAGCGTCGTTCCCGACCCATCGCCGGATTCTGTACGCACGTGACTTCGCGATTGTCGATCAGGCGCGCGACACACACATTTGCGCCGATGCAGCGTATGACGTCGCGCTCATCGCCGGCGAGCGACTTGTTGACGACGAACGGATCGGCCATGTGCGCACGGGTCATCGCCACCATGTCGGCGTCACCGGCGGCGAGCACGGCTTCGGCTTTCGCGAGATCGAGAAACCGGCCGACGACGAAAATGCGCGCGCGATCGCCCGTTACGGCTTTCGCGCGCCGCGCACTGTCGGCGAGGAAACCTTCGCCCACCGTGCCCATCGGCGCGACGGCAACATGCAGGGCGTGATAACCGCCGCCGGAGATATCGAAGAAATCGAACAGTCCGGCATCGGCGAAGATCGCGATCTGTTCCTCCGACTGTTCCGGCGTGATCCCGGCCGGGCCGAGGAATTCATCGAACGACAGGCGCAGACCGAGCGCGAGATCATCGCCAATGGCGCGCCGGATCGCCGCGCCCACCTCGAGCACGATGCGGCAGCGCTTCGCGACGGAACCGCCGTAGGCATCGGTGCGTTTGTTGAACGCGGGACTCAGGAATTCACCGAGCAGCTGGCTGTGCGCGGCGTGGATTTCGATGCCATCGAGACCGGCGCGCCTGACGTTTTCGGCCGCGCGCGCGAAATACGCCGCGAGCTCGGCGATGTCCGCGGCCTCCATCGCGTGCGGCATTTCCTCGGTGATCGCCGACGGGATCCGCGAGGCTGCCCACAGCGGCCGCCAGTCGTCGAAATACTGCGTGCCGCGCCCCTGCGCGCCGGCACAAAACAACTGTACGAACTGGCGGCAGTCGTGGGCATGCACCGCCTCGCCGAGTTTTTCATACCACGGCACGACAGCCGGGTCCCACGCCGCGCAACCCGCGTGATAGTTGCGTCCGGCCGGGTGCACGGCCTGCTGTTCGAGCACGAGCAGGGCGGCGCCGCCACGCGCGCGCTCGGCGTAGTAATCGATATGCCGCTCCGAGAGCGTTTCGTCACGACCGTACAGCTGCGTGTGCCCGGTAACCATGATCCGGTGACGCACGCCGACGTTGCCAATCTGCAGCGGCCTCAAGATACTCGGGTAAGGCGGATCGGTTTCCATCGGGAGGCGGGCTCGGTGCGTGGACTTGACGACGAGTCTGCCAGAATCACCGGCGGCCCACTACACGACGATCCGGGGATAAGCGGATGCCGCTACAATGCGGTGAAAACGGAGGAGGCCAACAATATGAAAACAAGCATGAAAATCCTCGGGATCTGCTGCGCACTCGGGGCGACGACGGCCGTGGCGGAAGACTGGTTCCCGTCGAAGTTTGGCGCCGAAGACACGCTCGGGGCGATCAACTATCTCGACCCGGCCATCGTCGTGCAGGCCGCGCAACTCGTGAAGACCGGCAAGACCTACGCGCTTGGGGTGGAAACCGGCAGCGATTCGCCGGCGTATCCGCCACGCACCTACCAGATGACGATCCTGCAACTCGGCGACGGCTCCGGCACGCCGTGGGGCACGAACAAGACGACCGGTAACGACGACTTGATGACCGTATGGATGGGGGTCGGCTCCCAGATCGACGGTCTCGGTCATCTCGGCATCAACCACGTGTATTACAACGGCACGCATGCGAAGGATTTCGTGAAGAATACCGGCCTGACGAAATTCGGCATCGACACGCTGCCGCCGATCGTCACGCGCGGCGTGCTGATCGACATCGCCCGTCACCTCGGCAAACCCGTGCTCGACCCCGGCACCGTATTCAATCGCGCGGAAATCGAAGCCGCGGCGAAAGCCCAGGGGGTTACGATCAAACAGGGCGATGTCGTGCTGTTCCACACCGGCTGGCTCAATGTCGCCGACAGCGACAAGGATCGTTTCATGCAGGGTGAACCCGGGCTCGGGGTCGGTGGCGCGGCGTGGCTCGCGAGCCAGGGCGTCGTCGCGGTCGGCTCCGACAGCTGGGGGGTCGAAGTCGTACCGTTCGAGAAATCCGACGAAGCGTTCCCCGTGCACCAGGAGTTGCTGGCGAAGAATGGCGTGTACATACTCGAGAACATGGATACGCGCGCGCTGGCCGCGGACAAGGCGACGGAGTTCCTGTTCGTGCTCGGGCAGCCGCGCTTCGTCGGTGCCGTTCAGGCCGTGATCAATCCGGTCGCGATCCGCTGAGTCGCAGCCGCTAACCGTTGTCAGCATCCGGAGACTCCCGATGAAACTCACGATCGAATACTGCACGCGCTGAAACTATGAGCCGCAAGCCCTCCGTGCGAGGGATCGCCTGCTCGCCGCCGGAGATCACGACCTCGAATTGATCGAAGGCGGCGGCGGCGTGTTCGAGATCACGGTCGACGGCGAGTTGCGGTTCTCGAAGAAGGCGCTCGGGCGTTTTCCGACCGATGCGGAACTCGACGCGATCGTGCAGGACCCGGCGCGGCGGTAACGATCAGGCGTTCGTCCTGCCGCCGCGCCCGACCCGCCATGCCGTGACGATCGCAAACCCGAGGCACAACGCGATCCCGTAGAACACTTCGGCGACGAAACCGCGGTCGAGCATGCCACCGAACGCGACCGGTGCGGCCGCGATACCGACATCGAGGCCGGAATACACGACGCCGTACACTCGTCCCGTCGCGCCCGGCGGGGTGGCCGAGCGGATCAGCATGTCGCGCGAGGGCCCCGACAGCCCGATCCCGAACCCCATCAATCCGATCAGCACGAGCGCGATCCCGGCCGTGCCCGCGCCGAGTCTGATCACGATTGCGCTCAAGACGCCGAACGCGAGCGCCGCGCTGATGTTGCGTTCGAGATTGCGACTGCGCATAACGAGCCAGCCGCCGAAGCCCATGCCGAGCGCGCTGCCGAGCATCATCGCCGTTACGCTCATCGCGGCGCTCGGCACGTCGATGTTGTAGAGCTTCCCGAAGATCGTCGGCGCGAAGTTCTGCGACGCGCCGATCGCGGCGGATACGAACACGAAAAACCCGAAACACCACCAGATCTGCGGTTCGCGCAGGAACGCGAGCAGTGGTGCCGGACCGGCTTCGTCGTGCGCGCGCTCGCCGTCTTCGCCGGACGCGCCGAACAGCGCCGCGCGGTTCAGCAGCAACACGATGATCATCGCGAGCGGCAGCAGCGCGGCCGCGAACAGCGCATTGCGCCAGCCGAACGGCGCCGCGATGCCAACGAGGAACACCGGCGCGAACGCCCAGCCGAGGCTGCCCGAGAGGCCGTGAACGGAATACGCGGGACCGAGTCGCGGCACGCTCACGCGCGCGTTCAGCAGCGAAAAATCGACCGGGTGAAACACGCAATTGCCGAGACCCGCGAGCCCGGCGCCGAGCAGTAAACCGGCATAGCCGTCGCTGAACCCGAGGCAGGCCGCGCCCGCGCTGAGGCAAGCGAGGCCACCGATCAGGGTGCGGCCGGCGCCGTAACGGTCTACGACGAAACCGGCAAGCGCCTGGCAGCAACCGGAAACGATAAAGAACACGGTCATGATGAAGCCGAGTTCGGCATACGAATAACCGTAGTCCGCCTTCAGCCACGGAAACAACGGCGCGACGATCAGATGGAAGAAATGGCTGAGTCCGTGCGCAATGCCGATGAGCCCGATGATGCGCGCGTCGCGGGCGAGTGGTACGGGATTCAGCGCGCCCGCCGCGGCGGGACTAGCCACGCCGGAAGTTGCGCCGCGACAGGCGCGGGGTTCGCCGGAGGTACGTTGCACGGGTATTCATGCGGTGATTATACGGAGTCGCGCGCCCGGTTTGATCTACGCTAGTCTTGGTACCCCCGTTCCCGCGTAAACCTGAGGTTCAAGCCCATGAGTACTGCTGACAATAAAGCGCTCGTAACGAAATTCTGGGAAGCATTCTCGGCGTCGAAATTCGATGATGCACTCGCCATGCTCAGCGACGATGCAACGTGGTGGGTGGCCGGCACGACGGCACTGTCCGGCAAGTACACGAAGCCGGAATTCGCGACGCTGCTCGGCAACGTCACCGGCGGCGCACCGCAGGGCATCCAGGTCACCCCGAAACAGCTGACCGCCGAAGACAATCGCGTATCCGTCGAAGCGGAGTCCTACGGCGAAATTTCAAACGGCAAGACCTACCGCAACAGTTACCATTTCATGATGGAATGCCGTGACGGCAGGATTTCCGCGGTGCGCGAATACCTCGACACGGAGCACGTCACGGAAGTCTTCGGCGACTAGCCGTCGGTCGGACTCAGGGACGCCGCGAAACGGCGGATCGGGCACCCGCGACCTCAATTCGATTGCGCCGGGGGCCGCCCCGCCCGGCCCCACCGGCGCCAGGCTTGCGCCGACTCCGGCGCTGCACTATGTTCAGGCGGTGGTCGACCCCGGCAAACCGCCTCGCGCAGCGCCGGCTCACGACCCCAACCAGGCAGAACGCCCCGTGAATCTGCACCGATCCGGCGGGGCGCAGGGTAGAATGCACCGCTGCCGCCAACCGGCGGCATGGTGCTCACGCATCCAGGACAATGATAATCGTGGAGAATAACGGATGATTGCTTATGTCACGCTCGGTTCGAACGACCTCGCTCGTGCCGGAAAATTTTACGACGCCCTGCTCGGCGAAATCGGCGCGGGCCGTGCGATGGAAAACGAACGTCTGATCCTGTGGGCTTCGGGTGAGGGTCAACCGATGTTCGGGGTGATCACGCCAATCGACGAGAAAGCGGCAACGGTCGGCAACGGCACGATGGTCGCTCTCGGCGCCGCTAACCCCGCCGCCGTCGACAAACTCTACAAAAAAGCCATTGAACTCGGCGCCACCGACGAAGGCGCACCCGGTCCGCGCGGCGACGGTGCGTTCTATATCGGTTACTTCCGTGACCCCGATGGCAATAAACTGAATTTCTTCTGCATGAATCAGTAGTCGCCGGACGCGCGCGCCGGCGCGGGCCCTGAGCAGGGTCCGCGTGCGGCGCCCGCGTGGCGCGACGGTGCGACATTCCGGCTCGCGGCGCGACGTCGCAGCCCGTACCGTTGACGGCGCACACGCTGGCGGACCGCGGCACGATCGCACGGGGTCGCGGGCGACGAGCGCTCTGCCGACGAAGCCTTCAAGTTGAAGCCGCCCACCGAGTTGCCGCAACCGGATCCGCTCACGCGGCTGGGCCCGTTCCGTTATTTTGCCCGCCTGCTCGGCAGCGATTCCGGCGCGGATATGCACGACGCAACACAGGCGCGCCAGGCCGCGGTGCTGCACATCGCGATCGCGGCAGCCGTCGTCACCGCAACCCTGCTCGGTTGCGTCTACCTCCCCATCTCACTGCCTTTCGCCTACCTGCATTTTTTCTCGGCCGCCGTGTTCGGCGCACTGTATCCGCTGCACCGGGCGACCCGGCGCACGACGCTCGTCGGCCGGATCGGTGGCGCGTATCTGTACGGGTTTATGATTATCGCCTGCTGGCAACTCGGCGCTCTCGAGAGCCCCGCGATAGCCTGGTTCGTGGTCATCCCGATCGCGGCGGCGATCGTCGTCGGGCCCGTCGAGGCCTGGTTCTGGGTGTTCGCGAACTGTCTGACCGCCGTCGGTTTCTACCTGGCACCGCGTTTCGGCGTGCCGCCACACTCCGTTGTCGACCCGCAATCGCAGCCTTTCGTGGCGCTGTGTTTTTTCGTCGCCCTCATGTTCGTCACCGGCGTCCTCGTCACCACCTGGATCGCGAGCCAGCGGCTGCTCGAAGCGCAGCTGAATCGCTCGCTGAACGAGACCGAAGACGAAGCGATCAATGCCCAGGTACTCGCGAACACCGCGACCGCGGCGAACGAGGGCGTGGCGTTCGATGTCGCGGTGCAGGACTGCATGAATATCCTGTGCGAAGCGCTCGGCTGGGAAGCCGCGCACCTGTGGATCCGCAACGACGACGGTTCCGTCGTACCCACCTCGCTCGAATCCGCGAACGTGGATCCCGTCTACGCGCCGCTGTTCCTTGGCGCCGACGAGGCCGGTTCGGGCGGGCGGAAATTTTTACCGCAAGTCGTCGCGGAGAGTCGCCGCGAGGTGTTCCGCGCCGACCTCGGCGGCGATTCGCGCGCGGACGCCGGCGAGGCGATCGGGATCAGGGCCGTGCTCGTATGGCCGGTTATTATTGACGGCAAGGTCGACGCCGTGATCGAGTTTTTCGCGCGCAGCGACATTGTGATCGATCAACGTGCGCGCCGACTGCTCAACCACGTGGCGCTGCAACTCGCGCACGTGCGCGGCCGCGAACTCGCGCGCGGACGCATCGAGCAACTCGCCTACTACGACATCGTCACCGGATTGCCGAACCGGCACGCGTTCGAGCGTCGCTTCGCCACGATCCTCGACGCGGCCGCGCGACGGGATACCCGGGTCGCGCTCATGTTCATCGATCTCGACGGTTTCAAACATGTGAACGACTCGCTCGGCCATTCCGCGGGCGATCGGCTGCTGCATACGATCGGCGAGAAGCTGAGCAAGAATCTGCGCGGCTCGGATTTCGCCCTGAAGATGACGCCGTCTGGTGCGCCGATGGTGGCGCGCCTCGGCGGCGACGAGTTCACCGTCGTGCTGCAGGACCTTTCGGGTCCGCACGGCGCGGATATTGTCGCCCGGCGGTTTCTCGAGATCATCTCGCGGCCCATCGACATCGGCGGTCATGAAGTCGTGATCGGTGCAAGTATCGGGATTTCCATTTATCCCGACGATGCCGCGTCCCGCTCGGATTTGCTGCGCCTCGCCGATGCGGCCATGTATGAGGCGAAACGCGCCGCCGGCAACCAGTTTCGCTTCGCCACCGAAGATTTGAACGCGAGCGTGCAGCGCCGCGTGTGGCTCGAAAACGAGCTGCGACGCGCCGTCACGTCGAAAACGCCGACGGCGATGTACCAGCCGATTGTCGACGCGCACTCGGGCGAGACCGTGGCGTTCGAAGCGCTCGCGCGCTGGCAACACGACGGCGTATGGATCGAGCCGACGGAGTTTATCGGTCTGGCCGAGGAAACCGGGGTCATACACGCGCTGGGCGCGCATATCATGCGCACGGCGTGCGCCGGGATCGCACGGCACAATCGCGATGCAACGGTGCCGAAGCGCATGTGCGTGAACGTTTCACCGCACCAGTTGCGCCAGGAGGATTTCGTGCCGATGGTTTCCGCTATCGTAGCGGAGACGCACTGCGATCCCGCCTGGCTCGTGCTCGAACTGACGGAATCTTCGTTGATCGTGGATGATTCCGCCTCGATCGCACTCATCGATGCGCTGCGCGCGCTCGGCGTGGGCATCGCGCTCGACGATTTCGGCACCGGCTATGCGTCGCTGTCTTACCTGCGGCGCTTTCCGCTCGACTACGTGAAAATCGATCGCAGCTTCATCAGCGGCACGGACCGGATGGACGAAGACGACGCGATCATCGCCGCGATTACCGCCATGTCGCATACCCTCAAACTCAGCGTCGTCGCCGAGGGCGTCGAAACGGAAGAACAGTTACTCCGGGTGAAGGCGCTCGGGTGCGATGCGAGCCAGGGATATCTCCACGGGCGCGCCGCGGAGCTCGAGTCCGGCTGACACCGGACCCGCCGTACCGCGTCGCTTCAGGCGTCCGCGTCGCCCACCACGGCGGCGGACAATTCGGCCGCGTCATCGTTACCGCCTGGCGTCCACAGGATGTCACGCGCGATCAGCGCCGCCACTTCTGATTCCGGTACCGGCTTCGAGAACAGATAGCCCTGGCCATAGTCGCAACCAAAATCACGCAGCTTCGAGAGTTCGTGCGGATCCTCGATCCCCTCGCTGACGCAGTTCAGCTTCAGGTCACGCGCGAGGCGGGTGATCGTGCTGATCACTGTCATGCTGTCGCGGCTTTTCAGCATCGAGGTCACGAATGAACGGTCGATCTTCAGGGTGTCGAGCGGAAACCGGTGTAAATAACTCAGGCTCGAGTAACCGGTGCCGAAATCATCGAGTGCGATGTGCACACCGAGCGCTTTCAGGCGGGTGAAAGCCTTGATCGCGCCTTCCGGATCGTCGAGCAGCAGGCCCTCGGTAATCTCGATTTTCAGCGCGGTGGGGTCGATCCCCGTACGCCGGATCGTCGCGATGATCGCATCGACCTGATGCGTAGTGCGCAGTTGTCGCGCGGACACGTTCGCCGTGATGAACAGTGGCGGTGCATCCGGAAAATGACGGTCGCGCAGGGTCTGGAATCTCGTCAGCATGTGACACGCATGCTCGATGACCCACAAACCGATCGGCACGATCAGGCCGGACTCCTCGGCGACGCCGATGAACTGATCGGGGCCGATGATGCCCTTGTCCGGCGACAACCAGCGGAGCAGGGATTCGAACCCCGCGAGTCGCGTGTTCTCCATGTCCACGATTGGCTGGTAAAACAGGTCGAGTTCGCGCCGGGCGAACGCGTCGCGCAGCTCCGTTTCAGCCTTGATCTGCCCGATCGCGCGCCCGCGTATCGCTTCAATCGACTCACTTTTCAGATCGCGGTCGAAAATGTGCAGGCCGTCGGGCTGCGGGCCCGCGTCGGCATTAACGCTGCGCAGGCGATCCAGCAGCACGTTGAGCAGCAGCTGGATCAGGGGGTCGGCATTGTTGATCACGTCGCTGAACTGGCCGCGGCTGATCGGGATCACCTCGGTTTCCGAAATCGCCCGGGCCGATGCCGAGCGACGCTGGTTGTCGATCGGTGACATTTCGCCGAGCAATTCTCCCGGACCGAGCGTCGCGATGATGATTTCGCCATCGTCGACCGCCTTCGTGATGTTCACCTCGCCGCGTTCGATGACGTAGGCATAGCCGCCCGGCTCATCCTCCCTGAAGATGTACGCGCCGGCACGGTAGATCACCGGCGTGAGGTTTTCCGCCAGCGCGTCGGTGATCTCGTCGACCGGGAAGTCGACTGGTACGTTCAGATAATTCATGGCACGCGCGTCATGCGACCTCTTCGGTCCGGATCGCGTCGACACGCGATACCTGGTTGCGGCCCGAATTCTTCGACACGTACAGCGCGCGGTCCGCGCCATCGACGAGTTTGTGCGCATCGAACGGACAGTATTCAGTCGAGGAGATCCCGAAGCTCGAGGTGATCACGCGTTCGTTGTCGTCGGCGAGCGCCTCGGACGCCTCGCTTTCGACGCGGAACCGCAGCCGTTCGGCCACGATCGCGGCCTGGTCGAGATCGAGCCCGGGGAGGAGAATGCAAAACTCCTCACCGCCGTAACGGCCGATGATGTCGATCGAACGCAGCCCGCTGCGAACGGAATTGACGACCTGCTGAATGACCTTGTCGCCAACCGCGTGTCCGAACGTATCGTTGATCGATTTGAAATGGTCGATATCCATCATGATGCACGACAGCGGCTGGCCATCGTCCTCCGCCGTACGCAGCGCCTGCTGACAGTGTTCATTGAACGAGCGCCGGTTCAGGCATGAGGTGAGCGGATCGCGGGTAGCAAGAATGCGCAGTTTTTCGTTCTGGCGACTCACCTCCTGTTGTGCGTCCTGCAGTGTTTCGAGCATCGATTTCAGTTCGTCGTTTTTCTTTTCCAGCTCCGTAATATCGTCGAACGTCACCATCGCGCCGCGCGCCGAACCGGATTCATCGAGGATCGGTGATCCGTTGACGACGAACGTGCGCAGGCCGTCACGCCCGGTGACGAGATTCAGTGGTACCCCGAGCGCGCTTTCACCGGTTGCGAGCGCATGCATCCACGGCAAATCGAGTGCTTTCTCGTTATCGAGTGTTCTCCAGTGCATCGCGGACAGATCCTTGCCGAGCAGGGATTCATCGTCATCACCGAGCTTGCGCTGGAACGCGGTATTCGCGAGCACGACTTCGGATTTCTCGTTAACGAGCACAACACCCTCGGACAGTACGTCGAGCGCGGTTTTCACCCGATCAGGGATCACCGCGGACGGGTCGAGGTGCCGCAGCGTACGCTTCATGAACAACAGGTATCCGACGAAGCCCGATAAAGCGACGAAGAAGATCAGGCGCACGAACGGATCCTTGAGTACGCGGCCGAGCCCGCTGCGGGAGATTTTTTCGAACCTCACCTCGATGACGCCCCACGGATCGGTACCGCTGTAGATGGGTACCTGCGCGTGCGTCGGGGTGGACTTGTCGAACGGGAGTTGTTTCCAGTAGCGATCGTGCACCCCGACCTCGAGCAATAACGCACCGTCGCTCGTACGCAGCCCGGCCGACAGCACGTCCTTGTTGCGTCTCACGACGGCGTTCAGGGTCGTCTCCATCGCTTCGGTGTCCTGTTCCGCGATGAGCACGGAGAACTGCACCGCAAGCGATTCGCACAACTGTTTGCGCGCATCGAGTATTGCCTGGGCGCTCTGGTCGCCGAGCCGGAAGAAGATATCCCCGATCAGCAATATACTGACCGTGAGCAACACGAGCCCGATACTGATCCGTGTGATCGGCGATGGTCGTGGCCAGCGTCTCACGTGCGCACTCCGCGTTTACCGGCGCGCGATCCGGGATCGAGAATGCGCGCGGCCGCTGCTTCCTCGTCATCGGCATCGTCGAGCTCCTCGTCTTTCTTGCGCTGCGCGAGCAACACCGGCAGCGGATCCATGCGCGTCCACAACGGCATTACCGACAGTACGCTCGCCATCAGTGAGCCCGCACGCAGCAGCCAGGCGAGCACCCCGGCCGTAATCGAGGCGCTGCCGATATGCCCGGCCGCCATGACGAACTGTCCCCGCTTGACCTCGCTCTCCAGTGCCGCGTCCATATCGTTCGACAACTCGTCGAGCGCGTGCTTCAGCGCATTCGTAATGCGCTCGTCGGTTTCACCCGCGCCGCTGTCCACCGCCGCGACATCCGCTTCGCCGGCGTCGTCGGCCAACGGCACGGTCATCACGGCGGGCATCGCTTTGCGTCGCTCATACCCATTGCGGTCGACATCGGCTTCTCCGCGGTCGACATGCGCACGCTGCGTTTCGACGAATACCGGCTCTCCCGTACCCGTCGATTCGAGCGCGAGGACGAGATCCGCGGCGACCGGCGGCGGGACGTTGCGCAACCGCGCCGGATCCGCGGGTGTTTCGGGCTCGGAGGCAGGCGGGGCCGTCGTCGCCGGTTCCGCATTGTCCGTAAGCTCGGGCACTCCGAGCCCGGCTTCCGTGCCCGCGCCGTTGATTTCCGCCGTCGTTGGCTCGTCCGCGCCCGGGACGACGGTCACGGCAAATGTATGCGCACCGGCCGAGCCGCCGGCGGCATCGGTGACGGTAAACGTAAACCGGAGTGTGTCGCCGCCATCATCGGCCGCCGCAATCGATACGGCACCGCTGTCGATATCGGCCTGCGTGAACGAATCACCCGCGCCGAGCGCTTGTGCGCCGCGCAGCACCGATCCACCGTCGGGATTCATCGTCAGCGTGTAAACCACTTCCGCTGGCGGGTTGTCGATATCGGTCGCGTGCAGTTCGGCAGCGGACAGGGTGAGCCTGTCGCCGGCGCTGAGCGCCGCACCGGCATTGTTCACGAGCAGCGGCGCATCGTTGACCGGGAGCACATCGATGCTGAACGTCGACTCGACGAACGCGCCGCTCGTGTCGGTCGCGCGCAGCGTCACCGTTGCCGTGCCGTAAGCGTCCGGGGTGTAGCTGAGAGAGAGAACGCCGCCCGTGTTCCCGACCGAGGAGAACAAGCCCGCGTTCGTTTGCGCGGTGACGGTATAGGTGAGCGCGGCGTCGCTGTCTTCGACGTCGTCGAAAGCGGCGTGCAAATCGATGACGCTCGTCGCCGCATCCTCGTTGACCGTGATTGGCGCGATGCCGGTGGTCGTCGGGGTGTCCGCGGTACCGATGATCGTGACCGTCACGCTGCGGGCGTGACCGTCGCTCGCGGTAAACACGAAGCTGTCGCTGGCCGTATCACCGACATCGAGCGACTGCGCCGCGGCCTGATCGAGGACGAAACGCCAGGTGCCGGCAGTCAGCTCGAACGAACCGTAGCCGTTCGCACCCGGGCTGGCGGGCACATCGGCAAAAAACGGGTTGTCGTCCTGGTCGACATCGCTGATCGCGAGGATCCCGCTCGCAACGACCGGCGCGTCGCCGATATCGCCTTCGGTCGCGACCCCGGTAAACGTCCCGCTGACGACCGAGGCGTCGTCGGTACCGGTCAGCGTAATCGCGATCGACTGCGTCATGCCGTTCGATGCGGTGAGCACGATGTTGTCGTTGACGCTGTCACCGGCATCGAGATCCTGCACGGTCGACTGGTCCACGGTATACGTCCACACGCCGCCCGCGAGGTCGAGCGTGCCGTACGTCGATGCGACGGTAACATCGGCAAACGTTGGCGTATCGTCCGCGTCGACGTCGCTGATGCTGATCGTGCCGGACGCGGTTACCGGTGCGTCACCGACGTCGCCCTCGTTCACCGCGCCACTGAACGAACCCGTAATCACCGCGGCATCGTCGGTGCCGGTGATGGTCACGGTGATCGTCTGCGTGTTGCCGTCGGACGCCGTGTACGTGATCGTGTCCGTGACCATGTCACCGGCGTCTAGATCCTGCACGGCCGACTGATCGAGCGTATAGGTCCAGGTACCGCTGCTCAGCACGAACGAACCGTACGCGTTGTCACCCACCGTGCTTCCCTGGTCCGCGATCGTCGGGCTATCGTCCGCGTCGACATCGCTGATGCTGATCGCCCCGGACGCCGTCACCGGCGCATCGCCGATATCGCCCTCGTTCACCGCGCCCGTCACCGTGCCGCTGATCACCGAGGTATCGTCCACGCCCGTGATCGTGACCGTGATTTGCTGCGTGTTTCCGTCGGACGCCGTATACGTGATCGTGTCCGTGACCATGTCACCGGCATCGAGATCCTGCACCGCACTCTGGTCGAGCGTGTACGTCCA
>MRWG01000817.1_pt1 | contig 25573 bp, 21 predicted proteins | sample 1013341 | NCBI WGS metagenome assembly MRWG01 (sample SAMN06117577, study PRJNA244670) | biofilm metagenome | biome: Water; feature: Cathode Biofilm; material: Biofilm; isolation source: microbial consortium enriched at the cathode of a solar microbial fuel cell | place: USA: District of Columbia ... | reverse complement strand
CGGTCAGCCTGTTCGGTTGTTGCGACGGAGAAGAGCATGCGGCTGCCGGTCGCGCCCGGCACGAGCGCGACGAGCCCGGCGAAGATCGGCATCTCTTCGCGAAGGACAGCCGCCATTCCTTTGCTCTCAACAACAGTGGCGCCAGTGAGGCCAATATCCAGCAGCGCGGTCAGGAGGTCGTCCATTGCGTTCGGATCGGACGCAATGACGACAAGGAGGACGCGGCCGTCGCTCTCTTTCGATGTTGCCTCCTGGGATCGCGTCTCGGGCTTCTCAGCCATGGGCGCGGTCCTCCTCAAGAAGCACGGTGTACATGTCGCTGGCGCTCTCCGCGGTTCGAATGCGGTCGAGGGCGCCTTGGCCGCGTGCGACGCGGGCCAGCCTCGCGAGCAACCGGACATGCTCCCACGGTTTCTCGGTGGACCCGATCATGCAAAAGATCAAATCCGGCGCAGGCATATCGGTCGTGGTGAAACTCACGGCCGGCTTAAGCCGGGCGACGATCAGAAGCGTTTCATCAACGTCCGGAAGCAGGGCGTGGGGGAACGCGACGCCTTCGGGCGTACACGTGGCGGTCTGGGACTCCCGCTCCAGCAATGCGTTGAAGAGGACCTCGGCAGAGTGGTTGGACGTGAATGCCGCCGCCGAGTCGGCGAGGCGTTTCAGGACGTCATCCCGGTCCGCAGCGTTCTCGATCTGAAACGTGAGGTCTGGTTTGAGGATTGGCTCAAGCCGCATCGAGGATTCCCTGAGAGGTGCGTCTGACCATACCGTGGCCCCGGCGGCGCCGCGACTTTGGCGAAGACCCTACGAAAGGGCCAAACACCGGGCTACACTATCGCTTGAAGGGCGTGAAACGGCGGTCGGCCAATCCCGAATGAGGCGATGTCGAGGCCTTTCCCGATGGAGATCGCACCCATGTTCACACTCGCTGATGTCGAAACGCAGACGCTGTTCATCGCCGTTGGCGGCACGGTGGCCATTGTCGCCATCGTCGCGGGCGCGCTGAATTCCATGATCAAGACACGGGCGCGCGAAATGTCGAGGCGCGAGATTGCGGCGTACATCGCCGAAGGGACGATGACGGCCGAGCAGGGCGAGCGGCTCATGAAAGCCGCGCCTGAAGAGGATGACGACTAACTCGTTTCGAATATCGGGAGGCGAATAATGATTGATGAGATCCTGCGTGAAGATCCTTGGATGCTCGTGCCGCTTCTGGCCATCGGTGGTGGTTTCTTTATCGCCTTCGCCGGGATGGTGACGTGCACCATCCAGAAGGTGTCAAAGACCAAGCAGAAAGAACAATCGCGCCGAGAGATCGCGGCGTATATCGCTGAAGGCTCCATGTCGCCGGATGAAGGCGAACGGCTGCTGACCGCCAAGAGCTAATTGCATTGAAAACGGCGCCGCCGTTGGGAGGCACATCATGGATGAAATCCTGAGCACCATCGCGTCCAGTGAAGAAATGATCATGGGCCTGGCCATTGGTCCGCTGGTTCTGTTCACAGGCCTGCTCATTGTGCGCATGTGTTGCCGCGCCGCGATGGAAAACACTCGCCAGCGTGAAGAAACACGCCGCGAGGTCGCCGCGTATGTCGCGGAGGGCTCCATGTCGGGCGAAGAGGCTGAGCGCCTGATGCAGCCGCGTCCCTGGTATGCGGACTCATTCTGCGTCAAGAAAGCCAAAGATGCATACAACGACGTCGCGGCAAGCGTGAATTCAGGCAAGAACGTCTAACAGGTTCCCCGTCGCGGGAATCCACTCGACGGCGTACGTGACGACCTGACGAGGGGTCGTTTTCGTCGATGCGCTTCGGTGAGTCTTTTCAGCGCCACAACGAGCTGAGTCCTGCTTCTCGCATTCGCTGCCGGTCTCCTGAGTCTCAGCGGACGTGCGGCGGTCGTGATCCGTCGCCGCACTGCGATTGGACCGTTCCAGATAATCCGCGAATCGAATCGGACCCTGATCATCACACGCTGCCGTGTCGCACACAGGCGCATTGACCGGTGAGCAATCGCGGGCGGGTGGACGGTTCGTCCAGCATGGCTCGTATTGGGTTGACGAGTCGATTCGCACGCAGAACGTGTTGCAATTGACCGACCTCCCGCGCGCCAGTCGGCCGGCGCCAATAACATGCGCGATCCGCGGTTATGAGCCGTGATGTGCGGATTCTCGATGGCGTTGCGTGATTCGGATCGTGCGATGTGTTTCGCACACGCCACACGCCATGTGGTGCTGAGGCAACATGCTCTCGACGAGCCAACTCGATTATGACCTGCCAGCTGATCGCATCGCCACGCGAGCGGCGGAGCCTCGGGACAGCGCTCGGATGCTGGTCGTTTCACGAAGCGACCCTTCGTTCGTGGAGCATGCGACTGTCAAGGATGTGCCCCGATTCCTTGCGCCTGGCGATCTGGCGGTCTTTAATCGGTCGCGCGTTCTTCGGGCTCGCATCCGTGGTCACCGGGTTGACTCCGGCGGCGTCGTCGAAGGCTTGTTTCTCGAACGCGCTCCAGAATCGCGGTCACAATGGCGCATGCTGCTGAAGAGCAATGGGAAACTGCGTCCGGGCCTGGTGATTCAACTTGAGGCAGCGCATGGTGGGGCCACCGCGCAGCGCCTTGAATTGATTGACCGTGTTGAAGCCACGTGGATCGTGCAGCCTGAACCATCGGTTGATGATCCGGCGTCCTTGCTGGAGCAGATCGGGCTGACGCCGCTTCCTCCATACATCCTGAGCGCGAGGCGAACGAAGCACGAATCTGTTTCTGACGATGACGACCGGCGCCACTACCAAACGGTGTACGCGGAGCACGCTGCGGACTCGGTCGGCGATGGGTCCGTCGCGGCGCCGACGGCCGGTCTTCACTTCACGCCTGCGTTGCTTGAGGAACTCCGCCGCCGCGGTGTGCAGGAGGCGTTTGTCGAACTCGATGTCGGCTGGGGCACGTTTCAGCCTGTCCAGGAAGCGAATCTGGAAGATCACCCCATGCACCGTGAGCGATGCGGGATCAGCGCTGAAGTCGTTCGATTGATTCGCGATGGGAGATCGAATGGCGGCGCACGGCGCATTGTCTCGATCGGAACCACAACAGCGCGCACGCTCGAGAGCATCCCTGACCCATTGGAACAGTGGACAGACACCGGGTGGGTCGGTGAGACCGACCTGCTCATCGCCCCGGGGCATTCGTGGCGGCATGTTGATGTGTTGTTGACGAACTTTCACCTGCCGCGATCAACGCTGCTGGCGATGGTGGGGGCGCTGTTTCCCGAAGGCGTGGAGCGGCTGCTCGAGCTGTACCGAATCGCGATTGAACGCGAGTATCGGTTCTACAGCTACGGCGATGCGATGCTGATTCTGCCGTAGCGAATTCAGGCCAGCGCGGTGCGCGAGTATTTGATGATCAGTCGAACGCGCTTGGGCACTAGGAGGCCGGCGGTTCGCTGATTTGCTTCGCCTGATTCATTCCATCGTGGCGACTCGACCGTTGCGTCAGTCGGCGATGACGTTGGCGGGTGCATCGCAACAACGAGCACGAGACTCAGCAAGGCGAGGGTGGCGATGATTCGACGCGCATGATGCTCAGGTTGTCTTTGGTTGTTCTTCACAGGCGCCAAAAGCATGGCGCCGAAACTGGCTATGGCCTCAGCCAACCCGATGGATTGGTTGATATTTCAGCTGGCGCAATCGGCATAACCGGACCCCCCCGACAGGCGTACGCACCACCCGTTCTTTATCAGACGTTGAATCCCGGACGCATCTTTTCGAGCTCGCGAATGCGCAGCTCCGTGGGCGGATGCGTCGCGAACATGTTGACCAGCGTCTTGGAACCCGTGAACGGCTCAACAATGAAAAGGTTGTTCTGCGCGGGGTTGGGCTGCTTGAGGGGAATACGTTTGGAGTAGCTTTCGAGTTTTCGGAGGGCGTTGATCAGACCGTCGGGCTCGCCGGCGATTTCCGCCCCGCCAGCGTCCGCGGCGTATTCACGCGAGCGGCTGATCATCGCTTTGATCATGGCCGCGGCGATGGCGGCGACGATGACCGTCACAATCATGACGAGCGGATTCGATCCTTCGCTGCGCCGTCCGCCAACCATGAAAAAGCCCCACTGGGCAATCCAGGCCAGCACGCCGGCCATGGTCGCCGCGACGCACGAAATGAGCGTGTCGCGATGCTTGATGTGGGCGAGTTCGTGGGCCAGCACGCCTTCCAGCTCACGTTGATCGAGCAGCTTCATCGCGCCCTGCGTGACTGCGACAGCCGCGTGCCGCGGGTTGCGCCCGGTGGCAAAGGCGTTGGGCGCGTCGTGCGGGCAGATGTAGACCTTGGGCATTGGGAGATTGGCTCGTTGACGCAATCGGTCCACGGCGCCGACCAGGTCCGGGGCGGACTGCAAGTCCACTTCCCGGCCGCGCATTGCGGCGATGGCGATCTTGTCCGAAAAGAACCATGCCCCGAGATTCATCATCCCGCCGAAAATCAGGGCGATCGTCATGCCCTCTCGGCCCCATTGGGCGCCAACAACCACGAGGAGCGCGGTAAGCGTTCCTAGAAGGAAGACGGTCTTCAGATTGTTCCAGGCGATGGACATGTCTGTGAATCCGATGGGGTGGCGGCGTCAGATGCGTATGATGATATTCGGTTGCGACGTCGCGGCCACTGGCTCACAGACCCAATGGGAGAGCGATGGATATGAGACGAACACTGGCATGCGTCCTGGCGCTGACCGCGTCGAGCGTCAGCCTCGCGCAGCAGGTTCAGGTTGAAGAATTCACACTCGACAACGGCATGGAGTTTTTGCTCGTGCCGCGGACGGATCAGCCCAACGTCATTGCGGCGGGCTGGCTGGCCCGTGTCGGCAGTGTGAATGAGCGCCCCGGCATCACGGGCATCAGCCACTTCTTTGAGCACATGATGTTCAAGGGCACGACCACGATCGGCACCGAAGACGCCGAAACGGACGATGAGCTCAATCGTCAGATCGCGGCGATTGGCGCCCGGCTTCGGGAGGCGCACCTGACGACCCAATACGACCGATGGCGAGAAGGCGAGATCGACGATCCGTGGGATCCCGCGCATGACACGCCGGACATGGCGACGCTGCGCATGCACCTCAAGGCCGCGATGGAGTCGCAACGCGAATCCATCGTGAAGGATGAGTTTGATCAGGTGTACACCCGCGAGGGTGGCTCCGGGATGAACGCGTTCACCAGCGAAGACCTGACGTTCTATTTCATCAACGTCCCCAGCAACAAGTTTGAGTTGTGGGCGTGGATGGAGTCCGATCGTTTGTTCGATTCGACGTTTCGCGAGTTCTACTCCGAGCGCGATGTGGTTCACGAAGAGCGGCGCCTGCGCACGGAGTCCACGCCGACGGGGAAGTTCCAGGAACAGTTCAACTCCATGTTCTGGATGGCGTCGCCCTACAACTGGCCCGTCATCGGTTGGCCGACGGACCTCAACAGCTACACGCTTGAGCAGGCGCAGGACTACTTCAACACGTACTACGCGCCGAACAACCTCGTCGGTGTAATCGTCGGCGATTTCGATGCGGAATACATCAAGCCGGTGATTGAGGCGTACTTCGGCAGGCTGCAGCGCGGCCCCGAAGCGCCGGAAGTCGTCACGCTCAATGTCGAGCAGCAAGCTGAAATGCGCATGAATGCGGCTTGCGACTGCCAGCCGCAGATTGAAATTCGGTACCACACCGTGCCGTTCGCGCATGAAGACAGCTATGCGCTGCAAATGCTGGCGGCGATTTTGAATGGCCGAACAGGGCGTCTCTACAAAAACCTGGTTGAAGGCAAGGAAATCGCATCGAGCGCGTTCGCGAACTCCGATGAGCGTCGATATGGCGGCGCCTTCTCGTTTCGCGCGGAAACCAAGGGCGATGCAACGCCTGAGCAGCTCGAAAAAGCATGGGATGAGATTGTTGACGATCTCAAGAACAACCTGGTCTCGGAGCAGGAGCTTCAGAAGGTCAAGAACCAGTCGCTGGCGAATTCATACCGGCGCCTGCAGAGCAATTTCTTCCTGCTGATCCAACTGGCGCTCTATGAAGCGCAAGGGGACTGGGAATACATCAACGAGCAGCCGGATTTACTCCAGCGCGTGACGCCTCGGGACATCATCCAGGTGGCGAACAAGTATTTCACCGACACCAATCGAGCGGTGGCGACGTATGAGCGACTGCCCGATTCGGCGAAGGTGGACCCCGCGCTGCTGGCAATTGATCCACAGTTCCGTCAGATGGCCAAGCAAACCGTCGCGCGAATCGACAGCGTGAATAACGTTGATGAGCTGATTCAGATGCGAACCATGATGGACGCTCGCGCCGGCGAGACGCCAGCGCAACTCAAGCCCGCGATCGACTACATCCGGGAAAAACTTGAATCGCGAATTGAAGCGTTGGAATCCGGCAGCCAGGGCGGTTGATCACACGACTTTCACTCCGATCAAGGATTTTCACACCATGCATTGCAGAATGACGCATTCAATCCTTGCTGTGGCTTGCGGCGGCGTCGTCGCCATGCCGGCCGCGGCTGCTGACATTCCGGAGCGGCCTGAAGAGCTGGCATTCGAAGAACTGACGTTCGAAGCGCCAAGCGCATCGGACTTTCGGCACGAATTGTCCTCGGGCGTTCCCGTCTTTATGGCGCCGAGCCATGAGTTTCCGCTGATCACGGTGACATTCAGTTTCAAGGGCGGCGCGTACCTCGATCCGCCGAATCAAACCGGTTTGGCCAGCATGACCGGCGCGATGATTCGTCGCGGCGGCACCGAGACGGTTCCGGCGGAGGAGCTGGATGAGCGATTTGATTTCCTGGCCGCCAACGTGTCCACCGGCAGCGGTTCGACCACGAGCAGCGCGACAATCAACGCGCTGACCAGCAATTTCGATGAGGCGTTTGCGCTTTTCATCGACATGGTGCGCCACCCGGTGTTTCAGGAGGACCGCGTCGATCTGTTCCGCTCGGAAATCATTGAGTCCATGAAGCAGCGGAACGACGATGCGCAGTCCATCCTCAATCGGGAATGGAACATGTTGATGTACGGCGAGGACCACTTCGAGGGCCGTCAGCCGACGATCAACAGCATCAATTCGATTTCAATTTCAGACATGAACGCGTTTCACGCGAAGGTGTTTCAGCCGGGCAATCTGATCATCGGCGTCACGGGCGACTTCGACGAGCAGGCCATGCTGGACAAACTCGAGAACGCGCTGCAGGGGTGGGAGCGTCGCGGCGCCATGGCCGACCCGCCGGCGCCCGACAGCAGCCCGGAGCCGGGCGTCTATCACGTCGGCAAGGACATCCCGCAGGGGAAAGTGTTCATCGGGCATCGCGGCGTGGAGCGAGACAACCCGGACTACTTCCCGCTCATCGTGATGAATGACATTCTCGGCGGCGGTGGCTTTACGAGCCGTCTCGTGAGCCGCGTGCGAAGCGATGAGGGTCTTGCGTACTCCGTCGGTTCGCGCATGGATATGCCGCCGTATTACCCGGGTGAATTCCGGGCGCTCTTCCAATCCAAGAATCGAACAGTCGCGCTTGCGACACAGATCATCATGGAAGAGATCGAGCGCATTCAGAACGAGCCGGTGACGGCGCAGGAACTCGAGACGTCGAAGAACTCATTCATTGAGACATTCCCTCGACGATTTGAATCTCGCCAGTCAACGATCAATACGTTCATCAATGATGAGTGGACAGGACGACCGGACGGCTATTGGCAGACGTATCGCGACAACATTCGCGCGGTGACCGCCGACGATGTGCTGCGAGTGGCCAAGACGCATCTCGATCCCGAACAGGTGGCGATTCTCGTGGTCGGCAACTGGGATGAGATTGCCCAGGGCGACCTCGATGGCCGCGCCAGCATGGCGGAATTCTTCGACGGGAATTACCAGGAGCTGCCGCTCCGAGACCCGTTGACGCTTGAGCCGATGAAGTAAGCGACGGCGCGATTGCCTGCGGCCCTGACCGCACACATCCCGACCATCCCACCCGGGCGGCTCGTGCGAGTCGCCCGGTTTTCGTTCTGTCGCCAGCGTTGATTCGCACCGTGGATCGATGCATCCCATGCGGCGGAAACGGGGTAGAGAGACTGGCGAGGTGTGTGTCTCAGTGAACGCCGCGCCTTGAGATCACGTCATTCGCCGGTAGGCTATCGCCCACATCGCATCCGGAGGCCCCATGGCAGACACTGACACCGGCACGTCCACGTCGTCTCACACGAAGTTTCGAGAGACGCCTGACCACACGTTGACGGGGATGCCGCCGGGCGTTCCGTACATCATCGGCAACGAAGCCGCGGAGCGATTCAGCTTCTACGGCATGCGGGCGATTCTGACGATCTTCATGACGAAGTATCTGGTCGATGCGGCCGGCAACTCCGCCACGATGAGCGATGAGCAGGCGAAGAGCGTGTTTCACCTCTTCGTCGCCGCGGCGTATTTCACGCCGCTGCTCGGCGCCATGATTTCTGACATTTTCTGGGGCAAGTACAAGACCATTCTGTACATCAGCCTGATGTATTGCGTGGGTCACGGTTGCCTCGCGCTCATGGACCTCGGCCCCGTCACCGGCGGCTGGGACATGAAGCCATTCATGTTTGCGGGGCTTGCGCTTATTGCGATCGGCGCGGGCGGCATCAAGCCGTGCGTGTCGGCCAACGTTGGCGATCAGTTCGGCAAGGGCAACAAACGTCTGATGACGCAGATATTCAATTGGTTCTATTTTTCGATCAATGTGGGCGCCGTGGCGTCTCAGTTGTTGACGCCAATCCTGCTCGATCGCGTTGGTCCGTGGGCCGCCTTTGGATTGCCAGGACTCTTGATGGGTATTGCGACCCTGATCTTCTGGATGGGACGAAGGAAGTTCGTGCACGTTCCGGCGGCCGGTTGGCAGCGATTCAAAGACGAGACATTCAGCAAGGACGGCGTTCGCGCGCTGGTGAACCTGTCGCCGCTCTTCCTGCTGTTTGTGCCCATGTTCTGGGCGATTTTTGATCAGACCGGTTCCGCGTGGGTGTTGCAGGCCGATCGAATGGATCGAGAGTTCCTCGGCATCTCGTGGTTGCCATCGCAGATTCAGGCGGTCAATCCGTTCCTGATCCTGCTTGGCATTCCGTTCTTCACGTATGTCATTTATCCCGCGGTGGGCAAGGTGGTCGAGCCACGCCCGCTTCGGAAGATCGGTTTCGGACTCTTCCTTACCGCTGTCGCGTTCGGCACGAGCGCATGGATTGAAGTGGGGATTCAATCAAACAGCGAGCAAGCCGCCGCTGCGATCTGGACTGAAGTTGGCGGCGAAGGTGATGCGCCAAAACTGGTTGACACGATCAAGGAAGCGCGATCGACGCTTGAAGAAGGCGGAGCAACGCCTCAGGAGGCCGAGGTTGTCATTCAGTCGCATCTCACTGAGATGCCCAATGTGGGATGGCAATTCCTTGCGTACATCATTCTGACAGCGGCCGAGATTCTGGTGTCGATTGTGTGCCTTGAGTTTGCGTACACGCAGGCGCCGCGCCGGATGAAATCGTTCATCATGGGCGTGTACTTCCTTGGGGTGTCACTCGGCAATGTCTTCGTCTCGCTCGTGAATGTCGTGCTTGAGGCGATCAAGGACCCAGAGACCGGTTCAACGCCGCTGGATGGCGCCAACTATTACTGGTTCTTCACTGGCCTCATGGCTGTGATTTCCGTGCTCTTTGTGATCTGGTCGCAGTTCTACAAGGGGCGCGTGTACATCCAGGGCGACGATGACGAAGAGATCATCCACGCGGAAGCCGAGGCGGAAGGCACGGAGCAGGCGTAACGATCGAACTGGACAACCAGATCGCGCGTCTGCGATGATGCGTGGATGAAGACCATCCACTGCCTCGTTCTCACTGTGCTGTGTGTTGTTGCCGCGGCTGCGCTTGTGGGCTGTTCGTCAACGGCGAAGTCCACGACGCCGCAGTCGGGCGCATCCTCGATTGCCGATCCCGAGTTTCTGAATCAGTACGCATCGACGTACCGGTTCCGGGCGGGGCATCCGACGTCGATCAAGCCGACGCCGCAGAATGATGCGGTGCTGTTCCTGCGGTCCGGCCCTCGCAGTGTGGTTCGCGATCTTTATTCGTACGACGTCGCGACCGGCGAGGAGCGCGTGCTGCTGACGGCTGAGCAATTGCTTCAGGGTCAGCAGGAGGAGTTGACGGCCGAAGAGAAAGCTCGGCGCGAGCGCATGCGGCTTTCAGCCCGTGGCATTGCGACGTATCGCCTGTCCAAGGATGGTCTGAAGATTCTCGTGCCGCTCTCGGGTGACCTGTACGTCGTGGATCGAATGACTGGTGAAGTCGTCACGCTCTCAAGTGATCACGGCTTCCCAATTGACCCGCAATTCTCGCCCGATGCGACTCGCATCGGCGTGGTGCGCGACAACGACCTGTATGTGATGGATGTCGCCAGCGGCGCCGAGGTTCGACTGACGGAGCGCGAGCATGAGGCGATCAGCCACGGCGTGTCCGAATTCGTTGCGCAGGAGGAAATGAATCGGTTCCATGGTTTCTGGTGGTCGCCGGATGGCGAGCGCATCGCGTACCAGCGCACGGATGAGAGCGATGTTGAAACGCTGCGCATCATGGATCCGACAAAGCCGGAGAATCCGCCGCAAGCGTGGCGCTATCCGCGACCGGGCAAGACGAATGCAAAGGTTGAGCTGGGCATTATGCCCTCAACCGGCGGCGAGACGGTCTGGGTGCAGTGGGACCACGAGCAGTACCCGTATCTCGCCACGGTGAAATGGAGCGAGCATGGGCCGTTGACGATTCTCGTGCAGAATCGCACGCAGACGGAGCAGTTGTTGCTCGCGGTTGATGATGAGACGGGGTACACGACGCCGCTACTGATTGAGCGTGATCATGCGTGGTTGAATCTCGATCAGGACATGCCGGTGTGGCTGCCGGACGAACAGGGCTTTCTCTGGACGACGGAGCGAAACGGCGCATGGCAGCTCGAGCATCGTGATGTGGACGGACTGCCGATTCGACTGCTGACAACGACGGACTTCGGGTATCGCGGATTCGCCCACTTTGATGAATCAACAGGCGATGCGATTGTGCTGGCCAGTGATGACTCGATGGAAACGCATGGTTGGCGTGTGCCGGTGGACCCGACACGGGGCGGCCCTTCGCAACGAACACGTCAATCGGGTGTGCATGGCGCTGTGTTTGCGGACAAAGGCCCGCTGCATGTGCATAGCTATCAACTCGTGACGGGTGAGCGCGGGTGGGATGTGCTTGGCGCCGCCGGGAAGAAACTTGGATCGCTGCAAACCGTGGCGGAGTCGCCGTCGTTTGATGTGAATATCGAATTCGTGCGCGTGAAGGGATCGAATGCGTTTGACGCGTACATCATTCGGCCGCGGGATTTTCAGGCTGGGCGCAAGTATCCGGTGATCGTCAGCGTGTATGGCGGGCCGCATTCGAAGCAGGTGATGGCGACGCCGAATCGGTACCTGTTGCAGCAGTGGTTTGCTGACCACGGGTTCATCATCGTGCAGTTTGATGGGCGCGGCACGCCGAACAAGGGTCGTGTGTGGGAGCGTTCGATCAAGAATGATGTCATCACGCGGCCATTGGCGGACCAGGTCGAGGCATTGTCGCTGCTCGGATCGCAATACCGGGAATTGGATCTCAGCCGGGTGGGCATCTACGGGTGGTCTTTTGGCGGGTACTTCTCCGCGCATGCGGTGATGCAGCGGCCTGATGTCTTCCACGCCGGTGTGGCCGGGGCGCCGGTTGCCGACTGGGCAGACTATGACACGCATTACACCGAGCGCTACATGGGACTGCCGTCTGAGAATCCCGATGGGTATGCGCAGGCCAACGTGCTGACGCATGCGGCGGACCTCAAGCGTCCGCTCATGATCATTCACGGCACCGCGGACGACAACGTGTATTTCATGCACAGCCTGAAGATGACCGAAGCGCTGTTCCGGGCGGGCAAGGATTTCGATTTCGTGCCGCTGGCGGGTTTCACACACATGGTGCCGGACCCGCTGGTGACCGAGCGTCTTTATACGCGCATCATCGATTTCCTGATCGAAAACGTGATGCTGGCGCCGAACGACTAATCCGCGCCAGGCGGCTCCATCGAGCACACCGCGTTTCGGGCACGTCGAGCCGCGATGCGGTTGTACACGCGCCTGCCGATGTGGCTGAAGCCCGGGATATAGAGGAGCAGGGCGGGAATGCAGCCGAGCGGCGTCTGGAGCAGCGCCCGGCGGACCGCAGGAAAGCCAAGCAGCGCATCGCCATCGCGCGTGCGCATCGGGATGCCGACCAGCGATTCATCGCGCGGCACCGGCAATTCATTTTCTTCTGTAATTGTCGAGTCTTTGAATTGCAGTCGATTGAGCCAGTCGAGCGCGCGAATAATGCGAATGGATCGCCGGCACAGATTGCACTGGCCATCGAAGTACAAGGTGTCGCGACTGGTCATGCGGAAGCCTACGCCGCGAGCTGGCGCTGGTCAGACGTCAAGCTGTTTGACCTCAAGGGCGTGGTCTTCGATGTACTTGCGGCGGCGCTCGACGTTTTCGCCCATCAGGGTGGAGAACAGCGCATCAGCCGCGCCGGCGTCATCCCAGTTCACACGGAGTAGGGTCCGATGATCGGGGTCCATGGTGGTGTCCCACAGCTCGATCGGATTCATCTCGCCCAGGCCCTTGAAGCGTTTGATTTCGAGCCCGCGGCGGCCGATTTCGTGCAGGCCGGGAAGGATGTCCGCCACGCCCGGGGCGCCGATGACACGGGCATCGGATGCAGACTCTTCATCGTCCTTGGCCGACGACTTGCGTGATCGCCACGCGTACTTGGTCGGCAGGCGTTCGCCGGTGACGGATTCTTCCTGCACAAGGGCGTAGTCCTCGACGGCGATTTCAAAGGCGGCAAGTTCATCGAAGATGCGCTGTAATTCGCGATTCTCGTGCAGCTCGCGAAGCGAGACGACGAGTCCATCCTGCGCGTCAGGCTTGCTATCAGGCTCGGCCTCATCAGCGATATCAGGCATGCGGAGCTCATGCTCTTCGATGATGGTCATCGCCTGGTCTTCGGACCACGCCAGCGCTTCACCACCGGGCCATGTGAGGCGATGCGTCGGCAGCGCGCCTTGGCCGGAGGGGTCCTGATCTCGCGACTCCAGCAATTCTGTGAAGCGCAAGCCGCGGCGTTCGACGACCTCGGCCAACTCAGCCAGTCGTCGCAGGTTGCGCACGACGCGGGCGAGATCATCGTCCTGAATGGTCTTGACGATCGCCGGCTCGTCCGTCGATTTCTCAACATCATCAATGTTGCGAACCAGCAATTCGGCGCCTTCAAGGCCGAGTTCGGTGAGCATGTCCGCCATGCGGCCCTCGTTGAGGACATACTCGATGCGCTTGCCGCGCTTCATTTGATACAGCGGTGGCTGCGCGATGTAGATGCGCCCTCGTCTAATGAGCTCGGGCATCTGGCGGAAGAAGAAGGTCAGGAGCAGTGTTGCGATGTGGGAGCCGTCAACGTCCGCATCGCACATGATGATGATCTTGCCGTAGCGGATCTTTGATACGTCAAACTCTTCGCCAATGCCGCACTTGAGCACGGAGATCAGGATGCGGATCTCCTCGAAGGCGAGCATCTTGTCGAGTCTGGCCTTCTCGACGTTGAGGATTTTGCCCTTCAGGGGCAGGATGGCCTGCGTGTCCACGTCGCGGCCCTGCTTGGCGGAGCCGCCGGCCGAGTCACCCTCGACGATGAAGAGTTCGGATTGATCCACGTCTTTCGTTTTGCAGTCCGCCAGCTTGGACGGCATGGAGCCCGACTCCAGCGCGCTCTTGCGGCGTGTGAGTTCGCGGGCTTTGCGGGCGGCTTCTCGCGCCTGCGCTGCGAGCACCCCTTTCTGACAGATTCGCTTCGCTTCAGCAGGATGCTCTTCAAGCCACGTCTGCAGGCGCTCGCCGACCACCGATGAGACGAACCCTTCGATCTCGGTGTTGCGGAGCTTGCCCTTGGTCTGGCCTTCAAACTGAGGCTCCGGCACTTTGACGGAAATGACGGCTGTGAGCCCTTCGCGCAAGTCATCGCCCGACGGCGTGGTGTCTTTCTCTTTCACGACGCCGGCGGCTTTGGCGTAGTTATTCAGCGTGCGCGTCAGGGCTGTTTTGAAGCCCGACACATGCGTGCCGCCGTCAATGGTCTTGATGTTGTTGGCGAACGACAGCAGCAGCTCGTTGTAGCCGTCGTTGTATTGCATCGCGATTTCACAGAGGAGACCGGAGGATTCATCTTCGCTGCGAAGGTGAATGGCTGGGGAAATCGTCGTCTTGGATTCGTTCAGATGCTGAACGAATGCGAGTACGCCATCGTCAAAGCGAAAGGTCTCATCCTTGATTTTGCCGTCTTTGCCCACACGCTCATCGGTCACGCGAATGCGCACGCCGGGATTGAGGTACGCCAGTTCACGAAGTCGCGCGGAGATCACATCGAAACTGAATTCGGTGTCGGGGAAGATCTGCGGATCAGGCTTAAATGTGACGCGCGTGCCTGTTCTGGCTTCACCATCGACATCGGGAGCGTCGCCGACGACGTGCAATTCGCGATCGACGGCGCCGCGCTCAAAGGTGATCAGGTGAATCTTGCCGTTGCGGTGAACTTCGACCTCGACCCATTCCGAGAGCGCGTTGACGCACGAAATGCCGACGCCGTGAAGACCTCCGGACACTTTGTACGCCGAGCCTTCATCACCGAATTTGCCGCCGGCGTGGAGGACCGTCATGACGATTTCGACCGCGGGCTTGCCGTTGAGATTCGGATTCTCATGCGTCATCGGCCCGACGGGAATGCCCGAGCCATCGTCAACGACAGTCAGTGATCCATCGGCATTGATCTTGACGGCGACGGTCGTCGCGCGGCCGGCCATGGCCTCATCGATTGAGTTGTCCACGGCCTCATAGACCAGGTGGTGCAGCCCGGCGAGTCCCGTATCGCCGATGTACATGCCGGGGCGTTTGCGAACGGCTTCGAGCCCTTCGAGGACGCGGATTTGCTCCTCGCCGTAGGCCGCTGGATTGGAAGAGGGAGTGGGTGTTGTGGTCACCGGGGTCGCCGCCATTTCCGTGCTTTCGCCTGTCAATCGATCACGCCAAACATGCGGAAAACGCCGCATGCGTACAAGCGCATATTCTAGGCATTCAAGCCGGTTTTTGCCCGTTCAGGCAGCGATTTGCAGGAAGGGAATCAGGGCACGATTTCGATGCGGCTGACGCCTTCGACGAGCGTTTCGTAGATGATTTCAACGTCGTTCGCGCGAAGCCTCACACACCCCATGGACGCTTCCTGCCCGATGGAGTCGGGCTCAATCGTGCCGTGGATGCCGATGCCCAGAATGGGCGATGTCGCATCGTCAACGCCTTCGAGTCCAATCCACCGCTCGCCAATCGGATTGTCTGGGTTGTCCGGGCTGAATCGGGCGCCGGTGCGTGGGTTGACCCAGTGCGGATTGATGAGTTTCGAGTTCTTTCGAACGACCCAGGAACCGATGGGTGTACCACCGTGTTCGCCGAGACCAACGTCGAAGGAACGGATGTAGATGCGAGACTCGGAGCCTTCCTGGGCGCCGACGACGGCGTACAGATCGAGACGAAAATCACTCTTGTCGATGACCGCGTCGAAGGGGCCTCGCACCAATTTGATTGATTGGCCGTCTCGGATGCGGCGGGGATCACTGATTCGATTCACGCGCTGAATCAGCCGCCAGTCGATGGACAGACGCTCATTCGACGCGATCTTGGACAGCGAATCGCCGGACCTGATGGTGTAGCGATCGACCAGTGGATCTCCATCAACGATGCGCGGCGAGAAAAGCAACTCTTCGTTGATCGACGTCAATCGGGATCGGCAGGCCTGACGTTCAGAAGCGTTGGCGCGCGAATCGTGAAGCGCTCGATTGAGCAGCAGCCGCGCAACGAGTGGCTCATTGGCGATGAGCGCATCGTCAGCGTCCTTGATCAGCGATGAGACGGCGCCGGACGGCACGGCGTTGGAGGGCGGCGCGATCGAATGGCGCTCGGTGCTCTCTGACGAGTTTGCGGGCTCGCGTTGCGGGCGCTCGCCCATGGTGATGGACGCAATGGGGGTCTCATTTGCGGGCGGAGGTTGCGAAACCGCTTGACTCGATTCGGCGCGCCCCGGCATGTTGGAAATGTTGAAGGACGAGCCCTTGGTCGCGGCGGACGTCGGCAACACATCTGCGGTCGGGTCATTGTGCGTCGCTTCGGCCAGGGAATCGGCGCCGGCTTGCTCCGGTTCGCCCGAAAGCCACCACCATCCAACAAAGACGAAGAGAACCACCAGACCAACCGCGCCGGCCCGTCGGCGGAGTCGGCTGTTTCGGCGCGCTCGCCATGATCCTTTGCCGCGGCGGGAGCTGTAGAGGCGTCCTGAGGAGCCATGCCGTGCAGATTGCGAAGCGAGCGCCATAGATCGGATCCTTCCTTTTCGCTGCGCGTCAATCCATTGGTTCGAGCGAGTGGTGGGTACAGATTACCCGACGCCTGCAGGGACGTGGGGGCCCAGCCAGCCCGAGGGGGTGACAATCGCATCCAGGGGGATGTCATGATCTTCCATCGGGACGCGGGGCACGATCTGTTCATCAAATGCGACGCCGTAGACCGGCGCGGCTGAGACATGTCGCAAATCAGCAAGAAAACGGTCGAAGAACCCGGCTCCGCGACCGAGACGCCCGCCTCGGTCGTCAAACGCGAGGCCGGGCACAAACGCGAGGGTGATGGACGCGAGCGGCGCGGCCTCAGAACGGAGCGGTTCACGAATCTGGTGTGGCCCTTTCTCACCGACGTCGTCAAGATCGGTGAGTGGCGCCGCGATCATGGACTGGTTGGTCCAGTCGGCCCGAGGCGCGACGACGGTCGCGCCGGACGCCATCCAGATTCGAATGACTTCGTCAACGTTTGGCTCCGAGGGCATGGCCAAATACATCAGTACGACCGTGGAGTCGATTTCGATCGAAAGCGATTGAATGCGGCGGCACAGCGCGTGCGACGCTTGTGCACGAGCGGCTTCGCCCATAGCCGCGACGACTGAGCGCGCCTGGGCGCGCATGGTGGACTTGTCAGGATCATCACGTTGTCGCGCGGTCATGGTTGGGGGGCTCTGCCGGGACGGGCGATGGCGGCGAAGTCCGTGACATCGATCGCTTCGCGCAGCTCGTTGGGAATCTGGTGCGCGCTCCAGGTTGGTCCTCCGGGCCGGGGGATGACGCCGTCGATCGTGGCGCGACCGGGGAGCGTCGCGAGGATTCGCGAATTGTTTTGCCGCGCCAGCCATTGCCGGTTGGTTTGCTGCGACGCGTCAGGCGAATCCGGCTCAAACGCATTGACGACGATGCCCGCGAGCGACAATCCGGCGCGGCGAATGAGCTCGCATGTCATCGCTGTGTGATTCAAGGTTCCGAGCCCCGCGCGCGTGACGACGATGACCGGAAAACCGATGACGCGGGCGACATCGAGCACGGTGACGCATGTGGCGTTGCGCGCAAATTGTTCGAGTGGAACCAGCAACCCGCCGACGCCTTCGATGAGGACGACATCGCAGCGGTCATCGAGTCGGCGCAGGGAGCGATCGAGCGCGCCCCAGTCAAGTTCAGCTTGACCGGATTGCTCCAGCGCTACAGCAGGCGCGACTGGCGGCCGGAACCGAATCGGGGTGATGAGGTCGAGGTCGCCAATGTCGGGGTCGAAGTCCGCCGCGACGGCGAGTTGCTCCGAATCGTCCGAGACGAGCCCCTCGCGCTCCTTTCGACATCCAGTTGCGAAGGGTTTCAACACGCCGATGCGCGACCGAGGCGCCTGATGCGCCGTGCGGCGGCGAAGCTGATCGGCGATCAAGCAGGTCACGACAGTCTTGCCGACACCGGTGTCGGCGCCGACCACGAAGAGTCCGGGCGTTTGCGGGCGATGCAGGCCTTCTGGAATGGGCATGTCTGGAGCGTATCCTGCTGAGGGTGACGAAGCCGTTGTTCCATATTGTTCTCCACGAACCGGAGATTCCCAACAACACGGGAAACATCGGACGCACATGCATTGCCACGCGGTGCGCGCTGCACCTGGTGCATCCGCTGGGATTTGACACCTCGGAGAAAGCGTGCCGCCGCGCTGGGCTGGATTACTGGCCGCGGCTCGCCCCGCAGGAGCACGAGTCCTGGGGAGCGTATCGAGCGTGGCGGGATCAGAATCAGTGTGAGGACCGACGCCGCGACGCCAGCGATGCTCGCATGTGGCTCTTTTCGACACATGGGTCACAGGCGCCGTGGGAGGCGGATTTACAGCCGGGCGACAGCCTCGTCTTCGGGAAGGAGACGGCGGGGCTCCCGGACTCGATTCTGAGCGAACATCCGTCCCGGATTGTCAGATTCCCCATGGCGCCTGGTGAGCGATCCATCAACGTCGCTACAGCCGTCTGCGCGGCGATTTATGAGGGAATTCGGCAGTGCTGCGACCGTGGTCAGGACATTGGCTGGTGATGACGGGCGTTTTTTCACAATTTTGCGTTTGGAATCGGGCAGGATTGTGCGACCGTGGGGCCGGTCGGTGCGAATATCCTTATTGAGGCGGACCCGGGGCAACACACGGAGTGCTTGATGGGCCACGATTTGGGAGCTGTTCAAAGCCAGGCGCTGCCCTTCATGCTGGCGCTGTCACTGGCTGTCGTCTGCGACGCGCGCGCCGATGACGTTGTCTTTGGCGGCGTCGTCACATCCGCAACATCGTTCTCGGAATCAGTCAACGCGGTGCATCTGGATGACGATGGCGCGCTCGACCTTGTGGTCGTTGGCGAGGACGAAATCGTGGTCTTCCTCGGTGATGGCTGCGGCGGATTCACTGAACATCAACGGATCGCCGGAGGCGACGCTGGACTGGTCGTCAAAGACGTCACGGGCGACAGTCTTCTCGATCTGGTCGTCGGCGCGTTTTCCGGTTGTGAGATCTCCATTTACCCGGGAGTCGGCGGCGGACTGTTCGGCGCGCGGACGCCGATTCCTTCCGGCTGCGGCCCGGCGACGGTTGTCGCACACGACTTCAACGGCGATGGGATCGTGGACATCGCAACGGGTAATGAAGAGAGCCAGTCGATTTCCGTGCTCTACGGGATCGGCAAAGGCGCCTTCGGGTCGGCGAACACCATTCCGACGGGCATCAATGACGGCATTGGCGCCATTACCAGCGCCGATATCGATCTGGACGGTGATATTGACTTCGTCAGCGCCGGCGGCGATAGCGTGACGATCCATCGGAATGAGGGCGGCGCGTTTCCGGTGCGCACCTCGATTGGCGCCGGTTTGACGCCGCGATCCGTGCAGGTGGGTGATCTGAACGACGACAACCGAATGGACATCGTTGTGGCGAACGCAGCGACAAATCGTGTGTCGATCCTCCGGCAGTTTGCGCCGGGGCTGTTTCTTCCGCCCGCGACGGTGACGGTCGGCGCATCGCCTGAACGCATGCTACTTGCTGATCTTGATCAGGACGGCGCGCTCGACATCGTGGTGGCGCATCCATCGACCATCATTGAGATTGGCAATCCCAACGAAGATGCGCCGGAGGGTTCGGTCGGGCTCTTCGGCGGTGAAGTTCGCGTGCTTCGCAACAGCGGAGCGGGGCTCTTTACGGAGTCAGACCGGTTCTTTGCCGGCGCGTGGCCGCGCGCGTTTGATGTCGGCGATTTCAATGGCGACGGCGAGTTGGATGTCGTCACCGCATCGCGCGTGCTTCCGGCGTTCACATCGCCATTTATTGTTGAAGGCGGCGCGGATACGAATGCTGTTGGTTTCGTTTCCGTCGCCTTTGGGTTGACCGACGCCACCTTTGCTGCGGCTGAACGTGTGCTGTCGGCCGGCGCCTCGCGCATCAAGCTTGGAGACGTGGACAACGATGGCGACCTGGATCTGTTCGAGGGACGCGCGTTCGGGTACCTCGTTCGCCGCAACAACGGCGATGGTCGTTTTGATGCGCTGGTTGGCGGCGTGGACGTCACAGGGCTGCCATTGCTCGACCCGTCGTTTGACATTGGTCCGATCAATGACGACTCGCGGCTGGACATCCTGACCGCGTCGTCTGAGGGGTTGAAGGTCGCCTTTGGCAACGGATCCGGCTTCTTTGCGCCGTTTGAAGTCGTTGATGAGGGCGGGTATCGGGCCGTCGCGCTGGTTGACCTGAACGGCGACGGCGAGCTCGACGCGGTCGGCGCTGTGCCAACGACGGAAGGACCGGATCAGGCGATTGCGCTTCTTGGCGATGGCCTCGGCGGCTTCACGCGCGTGGATTCAACGGATCTTCCGAAAGACCCCTACATGGCGATCGTCGCTGATTTCAACGGCGACGCCAAGCCCGACGTCGCGTTCGCCTGCCGTGACTCGAAGACGGTGGCCGTGACGTTTCTCGACGACGCTGGCCAGTTCTCGAACGTCTCCACGATGACGCTCCCGGGCGTGACGCAAGGCATCCGCGCAGCGGATGTGGATCGTGACGGCGATCTCGACATCGTCGCGGCGTCATTCAGTTTGACGGGCGGCGCTGTCATCTTTCTGAATGATGGCGACGGTCAGTTCACGTTTGATCAACAGGTGGGGTCGTTTTCTGATGTGCCGGATGTCGAAGCGATGGACTTCAACCTCGATCATTGGCCGGATGTGCTCGTGCCCGACGCGGAGCGCGATCGCGTGCACATTTATCTGAATGACCACCTTGGCGGTTTCGAATACGCAGGCGCCTTTGTCGCGGGTGATTATCCACGCTCACTCGGCGCAGGCGATGTCAACGGCGACGACCGCGCGGACGTCGTGATCGCTGGAATGCAGTCCGAAACGGGCCCGCCCGGACTACAGACGTTTGCTTCCGTCATGTCGCATTTCAACGCCAGCATTGGTCCGGCGACGGTGGGCGACCTCACCGGCGAAGGTGTGGTCGGCGCAGCGGATCTCGCCGCGCTCCTTCAGTTGTGGGGCGATTGTCCGGCGATGGGCGCGTGCAGCGGCGATCTCAACGCGGACGGCGTTGTGAACGGAATTGACCTGGCGTTGCTGCTGGCGAACTGGAGCTAGTCACATCACTCAGGACGCGGCGGAAGCGGATGCGTGCCCGGGAAGCGGGAACGCATCGCACAGTTCGCTGACTTCTGCGCGCACGGTGCGTGTAGTTGATTCGTCGCCTGCGCTCGAGAGCACACGGTCGATCATGTCGGCAATGCGGCTCATTTCGGCGGGACCGAAGCCGCGTGTGGTGGTCGCGGGCGTGCCGAGGCGCAGGCCACTCGTGACGCGGGGCGAACGCGGATCATTCGGAATGCCGTTCTTGTTCGTGATGAGCCCAGCCGCTTCGAGCCATTTCTCGGCGTCGGCGCCGGTGAGGTTGGCGTCTTTGGGCTGAAGATCAACGAGCATCAGGTGGTTGTCCGTGCCGCCTGACGTGATGCGGTAGCCGCGCTCGGTGAGGGCGCCGGCGAGGGCTTGTGCATTCTTGACGACGCGCTTGGCGTAGTCGGTGAAATCGGGCTTGAGCGCTTCGCCGAATGCGATGGCCTTGGCGCCGATGACGTGCATGAGCGGGCCGCCCTGCACGCCGGGGAAGAGCGATTTGTCGATCTTCTTCGCGAGGTCCTCGTCGTTGGTCATGATGAGGCCGCCGCGCGGGCCGCGAAGGGTTTTGTGCGTTGTCGTTGTGACGACATGCGCGTGCGGGAACGGGTTCGGGTGCACATCCGTGGCGCACAGCCCGGCGATGTGCGCGACATCGGCCATCAAGAGGGCGCCGCACTCATCGGCGATTTCACGGAAGCGTGCGAAGTCGATGACGCGCGGGTAGGCGGAGTAGCCGCAGAGGATGAGCTTGGGTTTGTGTTCGAGGCAGACGTCGCGCACGGCGTCGTAGTCAATGCGCTCGAAGTCCGGGTGGTTGGCGTCGTAGTGGAGTGGATAGAAAACGGGGTTGTAGAAGACGCCGGAGAGGTTGATCTTCATCCCGTGCGAGAGGTGGCCGCCGTCCTTGAGTAGGAGTGCGGCGAAGGTGTCGCCCGGCTGAAGCAGCGCCATCATCGCGGCGGCGTTGGCCTGTGCGCCGGAGTGCGGCTGCACATTCGCGAATTTGCAACCAAAGAGCTGCTTCCCGCGATCGCGCGCGAGGTCTTCGATCTGATCGTGAAACTCGCAGCCGCCGTAATAGCGGGCGCCGGGGTAGCCCTCGGCGTACTTATTCGTGAGGCACGAGCCCATCGCGTGCATGACGGCGGGGCTGACGTGGTTTTCACTGGCGATCAGCTCAATCGTGGACGCCTGGCGCGACTGTTCGCGGGCGATGATGTCCGCGGCGGCGGCGTCCTGGCTGCGAATGAGTTCGAGAACGTCTTCAGCGATGTGGTCGTCGTGGGGCATGGGGGGATTGTAGGAAAACGCCGCTCCGGAGGCATGTTCATGAACTCAGGCGCCAACGTCCTGACCAGGAAAACCGGAGGTCATCCGAAACTCATATCACTTGCCAATAGTGATATGGCGAAACAAGGAGGACCATCAGCACCGCGACTGCCAGGAGGCCGCCGAGTGTGACGAAACACCAGAGGGCGCCTGCTTGTCTCAGCTTGATGCCGCGTGTGAAGGCAAACCACCAATACACTGGCGTCCAGAGCATGATGAGCGCAATGAATGCGTAGCTGGGGCGGTCAGTTGCGAATCGAGCAATCCAATGTGGCGGAACGTACCACCCTTCAGGCGCGGCCTAAGCGGCGCGGCCTGACGCCTGGCCCCAGAAGTCCCACAGCATGGACCCCACATAGGCCCATGTATGCGCGACCAACAGAAGCGCAAAGACGGCGAACATGGGTGTCAGGCTGTACGCGGCGATGCGCAGGAGATGAACGTGGCGTACACGCGCCTGGCGCCATTCTGATGGGGAGGCAAGAAGAATGGCAACGACCACAGCCAGATACCCAAGCATGAGAATTGGCGTTGGATCGAGCGCTGGGTAATCGTACAACGAGCTCATCAAGGCGCCGGACGATTGCCGACTTCTTACGCCGATCGGATCGAGGAACACTGCGGCCATGGATTCCAGCCACGACCCGGAGGTTGGACTTTTGTCTTGGTAGATGAAGGTGGCAATCAGACCAAACGGTTGAACAACGCCATCCGGCGAAATCCATTGTCGCTGAGGCGGGAGCGCCTCTGGCGCAAGAAACGGAATCACTGGAACTTCAATTGAATGGACCTGCCAATCTGCTCTGCGAAACTCATTGATAATCAGGACGGGCCCGATGGCCGTATCGTGCAGCTGTGGTGATGCAGAGGGGTTGTGCGCATCTAAGATCGAGACAGATACGCCATCGTGCGTAAGCACGACTGTTGTTCCCTCGATCGCCGTCGTTGTGAGTGAACGATGATTCGATTGCGAAAACGCGTAGACCGGCGGTGTTTTCGAAGTGTTCGCGATCCACATCACAGATGATGACACCGTGCCAATCATCACGGACGCGGCGTAAGTCAGAATCAGTGGCAGCACGACGTACAGCAACAGCCGTCTCGCGCATATCCGGTGATGGAGCCCGACGTGTGCCCAGAAGCGCCAAGGAACGAGCGCGCGAATTGCAGTGGCTGCGAATGTCCTCGGACTCCACCAGTGAGGCGCATGCTCATAGAGCCACGGGAGATCCTGGAGTTTGCTGTTGAGCAGATTGGCCCAATCAAACGCGAGGCCGCATTCGCTGCACTGGCCTTCGATTGGACATTGATCATTCCACGACGCGATATGACCCGTGAGGTCGTAGCCGCAGCGAGGGCATCGCGCTGCGAGATCGGCGCTCGTGCCGGATTTGGGCATCGGGGGAAGATACGCGAGGAAGGCTGGGGTGTTCCCGGGAGCGATGAAATGGCGATATTGAAGCGCTTGTCGCTAAGCGAAGGGCGTTGGTCCCGATCGCTCACCCGCCAACATCTGGTGTTGACACGCTCTTCCATTAGGTATGGGAATTGGAAGCCGCTTCCTGATCCCGACGAGTCGGGACGGTTCGGATCAGCTTATGGCGAGGGGCTGCATGGTTCCCACGGCGTCCATCGGTGTGGGCGGGTCGGCGAGGTCGATTTGAATGACGACACCGCGGGCGTGATCGCTGTTGAGGATCACTGCATTCGGCGGATCGATGGACCAGCCGTTTTCAGTGTGCTGATGGCCGAGAATGAAGAGCGAAATGTTCCAGCGCTCGGCCAGCTCTTTGAGTTGTTTCGGCGAGTGCGAGCGGCCCCACACCATGAGGTGTGCCGAACCCTTGCGCGGCTCGTAATCCGATTCATCAAGTTCACGCTCAAGCACTTCGGAGTCGAACTGCTTCATCATGCCGGGCGATGGCAGGCTGTGGGCGCACAGCACGCCGCCGGATTCGGTGCGCGACACCAGCGCCAGCGGCATGGAGCGAATGAAATCCGCAATGGCTTCGAGCACGGCGCTGGCGTCATCGCCGAAGACATGCGCCACGCCGTCATTGAACGCTTCGACGACCTGGACGCCGTCTTTGATGATGCCGGCGCCGACGATTTGCGCGAGTTCGTGGTTGGCGAGCAACGTGTGGACGTATTCAGGGAATTCACGTTTCACCGCGGCGACACGGAGCAATGCGCGGTGGCTGAAATCGACACCCATCGCAGACACACCGTGGATGACTTCATGCAGCGTCACGTGGCGCGGCGCATCAGGCGTCGCTTCTTCGACCTTGGCGAGCCGCATGACTCGGGCGAAGTGCACGGGATTGTCGTGAATGTCGCCGGTGGCCGTCAGAAGGCCGCACGGCTCGACGAGATCGATCGAACCCTCGCGGCAGTCGGCGTTGCGATTGGCGTCCGACGCTTCATTTAGCAACGCGATGACGGATTCGGCGTTTTGCGTATCGACGCCCGCGAGCGGGTCGGTCCAGCCATCGTGATCGCTTGTCATGACGGGCTCGGTCAGGCGGTGATGCGCTCGTCCTCTTCGTCGTCGTCCACCATGGAAACGCCTTGTGCGCGGTTCGCATCGGCGACGAGCTGCGCGTGGATGAGGTCGAGGCGATCGGCAACGACGGTCATGTCGGCGGGGCGACGGTCTGGGTCCACTTCCACGCACGCGAGGATGAGTTCTTCGAGGCGCGGCGGGACGCCATTGACCAGTTCGTTGATCGGCGTCGGCTTTTCGATGAACTGGTCGTCGAGGCTGCCGACGAGCGAGTCGCCCTTGGGCAACGCGGTCGGGATGTGGCGGCCCGTCAGCACCCAGTACATCGTGGCGCCGAGGTTGTAGATGTCTGTCTTGCCGGTGATGGGTCGGCGATGGACCTGCTCCGGCGCGATGTAATCCGGCGTGCCTTGAATGCGCTCTTTCACGAATCCGACGGGGCACGACTGACCGAGGTCGATGATCTTGATGCCGTCTTCAACAATGATGATGTTGTTGGGCTTAATGTCCGCGTGGACGAAGCCTTTTTCGTGCATATGCGCGAGCGCTTTGGCTGACAGCTTG
>MRWG01000814.1_pt1 | contig 25676 bp, 25 predicted proteins | sample 1013341 | NCBI WGS metagenome assembly MRWG01 (sample SAMN06117577, study PRJNA244670) | biofilm metagenome | biome: Water; feature: Cathode Biofilm; material: Biofilm; isolation source: microbial consortium enriched at the cathode of a solar microbial fuel cell | place: USA: District of Columbia ... | reverse complement strand
GTGCGATGCGCAAACGCGCTGGACGTCGCTGCTAGCGACACGTGAGGGCGGGCCAATCTTTGGCCCGCCTTCTTTTTCGCCCCTTGCACACGATTCAAACGCCGTTACAGGGCGAGAGGAGGGCGCCGCCAATCTTGGCGCCCTTCGTCCGGCCGCCGGCGCCGGCCCCCTGGTTAACAAGCGACCGCCGCCCGACGCCGGCCGCGAGCGATCGCGGGGCGGCATTGGAGGATGTCACTAATGGCAAACTTCACCGATCATCAGGGTGAACTGGAATATACCGGGGCGTTCGGTCACAACAGCGACGCCGGCGTTCCGGTCACGATCGAACGCTGGGCGCCAGAGGACCTGACGCCGTCCAAGCGCCGCGTGCGCAAGGAAGAGGCCGCGCACGTCGACGAGATCCGCCGAAGCATCGAGGAGTACGGCTTCGTGCAGCCGATCCTCACCGTGGGCGGCGGCGAGATCGTCGACGGCCATATCCGCCGCCAGGCGGCGATCGAGGCGGGGCTTCCGACGATCCCCTGCATCTCGCTCGACGGCCTCGACGAGGCGCAGCGCCGCAAGCTGCGGATCGCGATCAACAAGCTCCAGGAGAAGGGGACCTGGGACGCCGAGGCGCTGAAGATCGAGTTCGAAGCGCTCGACGATCTGGGCGTTGACCTGACCGAGCTTGGCTTCGAGACCGGCGAGATCGACGTCACCATCGGCGGCGACGACGCGGCCGATGAGGAGGGTGGCGACCCGGCAGATCGCGACGCGCCCGCCGCCGGCTCGGACGAGGACGCCGTCACGCGGCCGGGCGATCTCTGGCGGCTCGGCGATCATCGCGTGCTGTGCGGCGACGCGCTCGCAGACGCGGACGTCTCGCGCGCGCTCGACGGCGGTCAGGCCCGGATGGTGCTGACCGATCCGCCCTATAACGTGCCGATCGACGGCCATGTGTGCGGCGCCGGCGCGACCAAGCACCGCGAGTTCGCCATGGCGAGCGGCGAGATGGATGACGAAGACTTCGAGCGCTTCCTCGCCGAGGCGCTCGCCGGCGCGGCGGCCAAGGCTTCGGACGGCGCGATCCTCTTTGTCTTCATGGATTGGCGGCACGCCAGCCACCTGACCCGCGCGGCCGCGCGGGTCGAGCTGACCCAGGAGAACCTGTGCGTCTGGGTCAAGGACAACGGGGGCATGGGCGGTCTCTACCGTTCCCGCCACGAACTGGTCTTCGTCTTCAAGACCGGATCGGCTGCGCCGGTGAACAACGTCCAGCTCGGCAAGCACGGGCGCAACCGGACGAACGTCTGGGAGTATGCGGGCGTCAACACGCTCGATCCCGAGCGCAAGGCGGACCTGCAGCTCCACCCGACCGTCAAGCCGATCGCGCTTTGCGCCGACGCGATCCAGGACGTCTCGCACCGCAGGGAATTCGTGCTGGATCCCTTTCTCGGAAGCGGTACGACCCTGCTGGCGGCGGAGCGGGCCGGTCGGCGTTGCGCCGGCCTGGAGCTCTCGCCCGCCTATTGCGACGTGATCGTCCGGCGATGGCAGGACATGACGGCCAAGGACGCCGTCCGCGAGGCGGACGGTGCGACCTTCGCCGCGGCCGCCGCGGCGCGCGCGGCCGAGACGTCCAACAAGCAGACCGACGAGGGGGGCGACCATGGCGAAGAAGCGTAATCTCGACGGCGACTACGCGGTCGGCCACGGCAAGCCGCCGAAGGCCGGGCAGTTCAAGCCCGGCCAATCCGGCAACCCGAAGGGCCGGCCCAAGGGTGCCAAGAACGTCAAGACGGTGGTCCAGGAAGAGGCGCTCTCGACGATCACCGTCACCGAGGGCGGCAAGCAGACCCGGGTCACCAAGATGGCGGCCTTGATCAAGAGCCTCATCAACAAGGGCCTCGGCGGCGACCACAAGGCCGCCGCCCGGGCCATGGACCTCATGCAGACCTACCTCGACGAGGTTCCGGACGATCGGAAGGCGGCGCCGGCCCTGTCGGCCGAGGACCGGCAGGTGCTCGAGGATCACGCCTCCTTCCTCGCGGTCCTCGACGAGGCGGAACAAGCGGAAGAAGAGGAGGACGCCGATGCAAGCTGACGACGCTTTGCGTGCGCTCCTGCAGGAGCGGCTCTTCACCTTCGTCCAACGGGGCTTCTATACGCTCAACCCCGGTCAGACATTCCAGGCGGAATATCATATCCGGGCGCTATGCCATCAGCTCGAGCGGGTGGCGAACGGCGAGGTCAAACGCCTCGCCGTCGCGATGCCGCCGCGCCATCTCAAATCGCACGTCGGCTCCATCGCCTTCCCGGCCTGGCTGCTCGGACGCAGGCCCGAGACCCGGATCGTCGGGGCGTCCTACGAGACCGGGTTGGCGCGAACCTTCTCGCTTCAATGCCGGCAGCTGATGCAACAGCCTTGGTTCCGGGACGCCTTCCCCAAAACCCGGCTCAGCCCGGACCGCAACACGGCCGACGAGATCCGGACGACCCGCAACGGCTACCGGCTCGCGACCTCCGTCGGCGGGCCGCTCACCGGCAAGGGCGGCGACGTGCTCATCATCGACGATCCGATGAAAGCGGGCGAAGCCAACTCGGAAGCGAACCGGCAGGCGGTCAAGGAGTGGTATCGCTCGACCCTGTCGAGCCGTCTCGACAGGCCCAAGGACGGCGCCATCGTCCTGATCGCTCAGCGCCTTCACATCGACGATCTGTTCGGCGCGGTGACGGACGAGGAGGGCTGGGAGATCCTCGACCTCCCTGCCATCGCCGTTCAGGACGAGGAGATCGCGCTCACCGATCGGGCGACGTGGACGCGGGTCGCGGGCGAGGTCCTGGACCCCGAACGCGTCGGCCGCGCGGAGCTCGACCAGATCAAGCGCGAGCTCGGCTCCGCCCTCTTCGAGGCCCAGTATCAACAGCGCCCGGCCATGCCGGAGGGCAACCTGATCCAGCTCGATTGGTTCGGGACCTATGACGCCGCCCCGGCGGCGCACGAGTTCGAGCTGATCGTGCAAAGCTGGGACACCGCGTCGGTCCCCGGCGAGGGCAACGACTACTCGGTCGGGACGACCTGGGGGATCCGCGGCCGCTCCTTCTATCTGCTCGACGTCATCCGCGAGCGGTTGAACTATCCGGACCTCCGCGCCCGGGTTCTCCAGGCGCAGCGGGACCACGCCGCCGACTGCGTCATCGTCGAGCAGGCGGGGACCGGGATCTCGCTCTTCCAGGACCTCCGCCGCGACGGCCATGACTGGATCCGGACCCTGAAGCCGGTCGGCGACAAGGAGAGCCGGGCGGCCCATCAGTCGGCGAAGATCGAGCGGGGCATGGTCCTGCTTCCGGCCGAGGCCTCCTGGCGTCAGGCCTTCGAGGATGAGGTCGCGGTCTTCCCCCACGGCAAGCACGACGACCAGGTCGACAGCATGGTGCAGTTCCTGCGCGCGACGGACGCGCGCAAGCCGCCCTTCGATCGGCTGACCTTGCATAAGGCGGCCGATTGAAGCGAGGCCGGATGCATGGGCGTCATCCGGCCGTTCGCCTCCTTGAGAGGGCCCCGGGGGATCGACCCCGGGGCCTTCTTTTTTGTCCATCCCGACCCCGCAGAAAGCTCTGGACTGCGGCCCCCCTGGGAAGCGTGCATGCGCTCCAACCGGCGGCGGGGAGGCCGCCGCCGACCATGCAGAAGCTCAAGGAGGCATAACCATGGCGACCCGATTGACCGACACCCAGCTCACTCTCCTCGCCGAGGCCGCCAAGCGCGACGACGGCGCCGTGCTGCCCTTGCCGGCCTCGATCACGCTCGAAGGCAAGCGCCGTGCGCGCACCCTGCAGGCCCTGATCCGGCGCGGGCTCATCGCCGCCGTCGCCGGCAAGCCGGGGTGCCTCGGCGGTGAGGATCATGAGGAGTCAGAAGATCTCCGCATAACCCGCTCCGGCCTGCTGGCGATCGGCGTCGAGCCGGACGACGCCGGCGCGAGCGAGGAGGTGGAGTCCAAGAAGGCCGAGCCCGAAAAGACCGCCGCCAAGTTCGCCTATGAGCCGGGCGACGTCGCGGTCGATCCGGAGACGGCCGACGCGCCCAAGACCAAGGCCGGGATGGTGGAAGCGATGCTTCGCCGCCCGGACGGCGCGACGATCGCCGCCCTGCAGGAGGCGACCGGCTGGCAGGCCCATAGCGTGCGCGCCGTCCTGACCGGGTTCCGCAAGAAGGGCTGCGCCGTCGCGCGGTCCAAGAGCGAGGCCGGCGAGACGGTCTACCGCATCGCAGAGGGCTGAGACGATGACGGATCGAGCCATGCCCCAAAGCCGATGACGCTTATCGAGGCGATCGACCGGCCCGATCTGACGCCGGCGATGGCGCATGCGGTGCAGCGGGCGGCCGCGCCGCTGGCGGCGGCGCTGAAGGATCCGCGCCAGAACCGGAAGCTCGTGCAGCGGCTCGTTCGCCGGATCACCCTCGGCGATGAGACGGTGACGATCGACCTTGACGGCGCCGAGCTGCGTCGCGCCCTCGATCTCGATGCGGTCGGGACCGATGATGCCGAGGAAGACGCCGGCCATCGGATCGAGGCGCCGGTCGCGATCCGGCGGCGGGGCGTCGAGCAACGCTTCGTTCTCGCCGAAAGTGCGGGCTCTGATCGGACCAGCATTGACCCGGATCTCGTTCGCGCGCTTGTTCGGGCGCATGACTGGTGGACCCGCATCCGCGACGGCGAAGTGGATGGGTCGGCCGTAGTCGCCGAGGCGGACGGCGTCCAGAGCAGCTACGTATCGCGCCTGCTGCGGCTCGCCTTTCTTGCGCCCGACGTCAAGCGGGCGATCCTCGACGGAACTGCGCCCGTCGATCTGACCACGGACCGGCTCACCAAGCATCTCGATCTGCCGATCGAGTGGGACGAGCAGCGGCGGATGCTTGGTCTCGCATAGCCGGGGTTTTGGCACCAGCCAATGGCCGGCGAGAGACAAGGGGCCCTGGGGGCCCCATTCTTCTCCGCGTATCGGTCTCCGGCGGTGCGGAAACGGCGAGCGCCGGCGCTGAGGCTGGCGGTTCGCGGGACTCGTCGCTTCAGGTGAAAAATAGAGCAGAAGCAATGGACTAAGTGGCGGAGGGAAAGGACTCTTCAGCCAACTCTCTGAAAGCGCGTCCCAGAAACCCTTGGTACGCGCGACTATTTGCGGGCAACTCCTCGCATACGTAGACTTGCGTTGTTCGATGAGTTGACGGGCGCGGAGGTCACCGGGCAGCTGGATCTTCTTGTCGTACGTACATTTCGACCCGTAGCCCAGCTGCCACGGCCATGTTTACAAGAGCATCGAGTCCGAATAGGTCGACCTTGCCACGAGTGAGGTCGGAGATGCGGGGTTGGGTCACTCCGAAGATCTTGGCGGCTTGCGACTGGCTCAGTTGCGCGCGCGAAATATGATCTTTCAACTCGGACATGAGCGCCGAGCGCAGCTTCATGCTCTCGCTATGGATGGAGCTTTCCTCCACCAGTTCAGTGGCGCGCGGTTCTGCATCTTGCACCGGCGAAGGAGGACTGTTGCCTGCGATATCGAGTGAGAGCTGTTCTTGCGAGATACTGGCGATCATGGAGGAAAGCCCGATCTTCTCTTCTGCCTTGGCGCGGGCGTGCTCTGACATGAAGGTGAGGAGATGATCCAGCCCAATCTTGTCGGATATGGTAATGAAATCCTTGTCCTTGTTCACGAAGACGACGGACTTCTTCTTCTCCCTCAGAAGCTCGATCACATTGCTCAGGGTTCCGGTGCTTTTGCAGTCCCACACCATCAACCCGTAATCGCTGGTCCGAGCCATCTCCAGGTCCTTCGCGGTGAAATAAGCGCGGCTGCCAGCCTTGGCTTTCGAGACGACCCTCTGTACTGGCCATTCGCCGACGTTGTTCCGCGGTGTGTCCCCCGTGCAGTACACGGTCACCTTGCCTGCTTGATACCGTTGAAGGCATTCTTGGATCGACGTATCGGCGCCATCGGCGTCTCCGACGACGACATCGAAGTCCGAAGACACGATCTTTTTGATCCGCTCTTGCACCTTATCGTGCAAGCGTTTGATGGAAATCGATCCGGCGATGAAGACAGTCGTCATAGCTTATTTCCACGTTAGCGAGGCGGCATAGACTCGGTTTATCTTGTTGTACGTCCGCAGCGTCTTGCAGACGGCGTCCATGGTGGCGCCGGTATCGAACAGGTCGTCCAGCAGGAGCGCATTCCAGCGCCCCTCGTTGGTGATGGCCGGATTGATACTGAACCGGTCCTGCAGCGCCGCATCTTTTGCCTCGCGGCCATGCAGATTCTTGAGTTGCGGGCTGCCCTGCGGGGCCGGCGCTTTGATGACGATGTTGTCGAACACGGGCGTATCGATCAGCCGCCCCAGCTCGTTGGCGATCTCATCTACGGGCTGGCGGGCCCGCGTCGTCGATGCCGGCATGGGAATGATCAGCCCGATTTTGCCGAACAATGGCAACAAGCTGGTTTTCACCTGTGCTGCCAGCGGCTTTACCTGGTCCCAATCCGCTCGATATTTGAGCTGATACAGGGCCTCGCCCGGTTCGGAGCGAGTCGTCTCGAAGCGGGGATGACCATACTCATCGTCCCCGAGGTAGACGCTCGAAAGGGTATGCTTGTGCAAGGCGTAGCCGAGATCCCAGCTTCCTTCGAGTTTCCGGACATTCACCTGCATTGCTGGGCGCTCCTTTAGGCGACGGCCCCGGTGCGCTGCCGACATGAACATATGAATTATATAAAATTTTGTATGGGTACGCAATATGCCTGTCGGTGGCTGCGGTGGCATGAGATACGTCCGGGTTTCGTAACACTCCAAATGCCCTCCCTCTCGGCGATGAGCCCTTCAAGGAAGGCGGCCGCTGAAGGCGACCGCCCCGTTCAAATATCGACGTCGTCGGACAGTCGGCGCACAGCAATCAGCAATTCCATGATCGCCTGCTCGGCCGCCACTAGCTTGGTCGCCACCATCAGGTCCTCTCGGCCTGCCATCGCCAAGAACGTACCAAGCACCTCATCCGAGTGCCGTGCGAGCGCCACGAGATGCTGCCCGCTCGGACCATAACGCCCTGAGAACCAGTTCTTCACCGTCTTCTCGTTGGCGCCTGTCCAGGCAGCCACCGTCTTTGCGCCAGCTCCGGTTGGACCAAGCGAGTGATTGAGCGCGTTGGCAATTGCAGCCGCAAAATCACTCTCTTCGTTAGCCTCTCCCATATCAGCATATCCGTTTTTATTCGGAAAGAACTTGCCCTTTTTTGGAAACGACATTCCACCCTCCTTGACGTTAAATGATCAAGGAGAGTTGAACCGTGCATCCGCACGGGAACGATGAATGATGCTTGGAGTTGGACGAGGATGATCTGTTGAAAGGGCATCGCTCAAATATTCCGCCTGCAGGCGACGAAGAGGCAGGCGCAGACGCCCGCGCCGTCGCTTATGTTCGGATGTCAACGGACCATCAGAAATACTCGACCGAAAACCAGCTCGACGTCATTCGGAACTACGCCACCGCCCGAGGCATGACGATCCTTCGTGTCTTTGAAGATTCGGGTCGATCCGGATTACGTCTCGACGGCCGCGAAGCGCTCCAGAACCTGATGGCGGAGGTGCAATCCGGCCTGGCCGATTTCACGGCAATTCTCGTCTACGATGTGAGCCGCTGGGGCCGCTTTCAGGATGCCGACGAGGGCGCTTATCACGAGCACGTCTGCTCGCGCGCCGGGATCCGCGTCCACTACTGCGGCGAGCAGTTCGAGAATGACGGCAGCATCGGCTCGAATCTTCTGAAAACCGTCAAGCGGGTCATGGCTGGCGAATATAGCCGCGAACTGTCCGTGAAGGTTTTTGCCGGGCAATGCCGCCTGGTGGAATTGGGCTATCGCCAGGGTGGCGCTGCCGGATACGGGCTACGGCGCGTGCTGATCGACGAACACGGTACCGCAAAGGGCGAACTGTCGCGAGGCGAGCAGAAAAGCATCCAGACCGACCGCGTCGTCCTTGTGCCGGGGCCCGACCGGGAGCAGGACGTCGTGCGTCGTATGTATCGGATGTTCGTCGAAGACGGCAGCTCCGAACGCGAGATCGCGGATGCATTGAACGCCGAGGGGTACCTGACCGACCTCGCGCGACCGTGGACGCGGGCGTCGGTGCACCAGATCCTGACCAACGAAAAATACATCGGCAACAACGTTTACAACAAGGTTTCCTTCAAGCTGAAGCAGCGCCGGGTCGTGAACCCGCGCGAGATGTGGATCCGGGCCGCAGGAGCCTATCCGGCCATCGTGGACGAAGCCCTTTACCTGCGCGCTCGTGAAATCGTCGACGCCCGCAGTCAGCATTTCACGGATGCCGAATTGCTCGAAGCCCTGCGTGGGGTGCTCAAACAGAAAGGCGTCCTGTCCGGACTGATCATCGACGAAGAGGACAACCTGCCTTCTTCTAGCGCCTTCCGGAACCGCTTCGGCAGCCTGCTGCGCGCCTACCAGTTGATCGGCTACGAGCCGGAGCGCGACTATCGCTACATCGAGATCAATCGGGCCTTGCGGCAGGCCCATCCGGGAATGGTGGCCCAAATCATCAATGGCATCGCGGATCGCGGCGGCAATGCCGTACAGGACCCTGACACAGACCTGATCCGAATCAATCAGGAGTTCACGGCCTCGGTCGTGCTTGCTCGGTGTTTTGAGACGGAAGGTGGCAGCCTGCGATGGCGCATCCGTCCTGATACCGGCCTGGTGCCGGACATCACGATTGCCGTGCGGACGGGCGAGATGAACGAAGCGCCACGGGACTATTACTTGCTGCCAAGCATCGACATGACCATGGCCAGGCTGCGGTTGGCCGAGCAGAACGGGCTGTCGCTGGACGCCTAACGCTTCGACACGCTCGACTATTTCTATGCGCTCGCTGGCAGGGCTCGGATTACGGAGGCCGCCTGATGCCAGACGACGCCCAAGATATCGCCCAGAAACAGGTCATGCTCATCCCCACCGACCGAATTCGCATCCTCAACCCGCGCGTTCGCAACAGACGCACCTTCGAGGAAATGGTTGAGAACATCGCGAAGATCGGCCTGAAGCGCCCGATCACTGTCGCGCAGCGCGCGGGAACGGACCCGGTAGAATACGATCTCGTCTGCGGCCAGGGGCGGCTTGAGGCCTTCACGGAGCTTCAGCAGAACGCCATTCCGGCCATCGTGATCGACGCTGAGAACGGCGGTGCAAAAGTCGACCACGGTAGCAGCGGGATAACCCCGCTGCGGGCGGCGGAATAGTCGTCCACCTTTGCTCTTTCTGGCGACAGGGAGATCCGCCGCATGATCCGCGCGCCCGAGATCGCGGCCCGAACGATCAAGACCCTTCGAGACGAGAGCCCGACCGTCGACGAGCAGGCGGTCGTCACGGCGCTTGGCGAGTTCGATCAGCTCTGGGCGGCACTGCATCCGGCAGAGCAGACTCGCATCGTCCAGCTTCTGGTCGAGCGGGTGACCGTCGGCGAGGACGGCATTGCCGTCGATCTGCGCCATGACGGGCTGGGCTCGGTCGTGCGAGACATGATGGCGCCTCGCCAGACGGAGGCCTGCGCATGACCAGCACGACAGACACCATCCGCGTCGTCATTCCGCTGACGATCCGGAAACGAAACGGGCGGCCGAAGATCCTGCCGCCCGACGATGTGGATGCGCGAAACGGCCGGGCGCAGGATCCCCATGTGCTGCGCGCAATCGCCCGCGCCTGGAGCTGGCGTCGGCAGCTGGAAACCGGCGCCGCGTCCACCATTCTGGACATCGCCGCGGCTGAGAGGATCTCCGACAGCTTCGTGGCGCGGATGATGCGGTTGGCCTATCTGTCGCCCGAAGTGCTCGAACACCTTGTCATCAGACGCGTGCCGCCAGCGCTTTCCCTGAACGACCTTGTCGCTGTCGCCGACCGGCAATGGGCGGAGCAGATGGATATGGTGTTTGGTGTATAGTGAGCGCGTTGCCGTTCGCTAACGATTGCCCTCGGCCCAAAGCTGCCGCCAGTCACCCGACTATTCTGCGCTGCAGTATTCCCCAAAGCAGTCGTTCGACCTTAACGCAGTGAGAGAAATATCGATAACATGTGATGAGAAACGTTGTATGACAACATTTCCCTTTCAAATGGTTTTAAACTTTATTGCTTGATCTGACTTGGTCATGTTAGATGACAATAAGCGCTTGACATTGGACCAGCTTTTCACGATGGGCTGCCCGTTGACCCGGGCTCGGGGGGCTAAAAAGGGGAGGTTTGTATGGCCGATGCGCCCACCGACAAGTTTTCAGCCGGCGAGCAGGGTCTGGGATACATTTATCAGGCGCGTCTCGCTCTACTTCATCTGCTCCAATTGCCGGAGAACACCGCCATCTTTCTGGAAAAGGACGATGACCTCGATTTCATCGACGGCGAGAGTGGCAAGTCCTTGGCTTCGCTCAAGCACAAGGCGATTGGCGATAAGCTGACGGACCTGTCGACTGATTTCTGGAAGTCCGTTAACATCTGGCTGGTACGGTATAAACGGGATGGCCGCACGGCATCGAATCTGCGGTTCTTCCTGTTCACCACCGGCACGGTATCGATCGACTCATTCCTTGCCCGGCTCCTCTCCGACCAACCTGTCGCTTCCGGCGATGCGGCCCCACTGACCGAACTGGCCAGTGCTGCGCTCGCACGATCAACGTCTAAACTCATCGCACCAATCGCCGCGACGTTCAATGAACTGAGCGATCCGGAGAAGCAAGACTTCCTCGAGCGCATCCTGATCCTCGATGGCAGCCCGCGCATCGACGAAGTCCCGGCAATCATAAGAGACAAGCACATGCGCAGCATCCGGCGCGAGCATCGCGAATTCGTCTTCGAGCGGTTGGAAGGTTGGTGGACCGATGCGGTGATCAAGCAACTGACCGGCGCCTGGCCGGAAGGAATCTTCGGCTACGAAGTCTCAGACAAGCTCTCCAATTTCGCCGAAGAATACAAGGCTGACAGCCTGCCCATCACCTTCCGTGGAAAGGTGCCCGACGGCGAAATCGACACCGATGCGGATCCGCGCCTATTCGTGGCGCAGCTGCGCGAGATCGGCATCTCGTCCAACCGTATCAGGAGCGCGGTTTTGGATTATTACAGGGCGTTCGAGCAGCGGTCGGCCTGGGCGCGCGAGAACCTACTCGTGTCGGGAGAAATCGAAGAATACGAAGATCGTCTCGCCGACGAATGGGACCGTTACAAGGATGTCGTTTTCGAGAAGTTGAAGGACGACAGCGCGGAGAAAGCTCTAAGCGAAGCCGGTGTCACTCTCTACAACTGGGCGGAATTTGAGACTGGAAAGATCGAATCCCTGCGCATTCGTGCGCGGGTGACTGAGCCATATGTAGTGCGTGGAAGCTTCCACATTCTGGCAGATGCCACGCCCGAACCTAGGGTTTATTGGCATCCCAGATTCATCGAACGCGTTTGCAAAGTGCTGGGGGTGGCCTCATGAAGCGATGGGACCAACGCCCCTTCGAGATTCGTAATCTGTTCAACCCTGCTTTCTGCGGCTTGATCCTGTTCCGCGCCCTGAACGGCTATGAGGAAGAAGACGTACGCGGCATGCCTTTCTCGCTGTCGCTGCTTGTGCTGCCCCTGTGCTTGCACAAGGACTCGCGCGAGGTGATTGTTATTAGTCCACGCAGCTACCTGCTTAAGACTGCTGAGAAGAACCAGCAAATCATGGTGGGCTTCGCCGACCGGGTTACGCAGATGCTGCCTTATGCCTTCGAGGGGTTCGGTCTGCTAATGGAAAGGGGCTGCATCGCTGTCGCAGATAACGGTCGCATCCAGACCGTGCCAAAGAAGGTACGCAAGGCCATCAACGGAACCGCCGAGACCGTCGCCTGCCAGAAAGTGGCGCGCATAGTCGGTAGAGAATTCGCACGTATCGCCGACCGGGCGACCGTTTATACAACATTTGGGATTCGTCCATGAAGATTAGGTCGATCCATATCTACAGCCATCACGGCCAGCGTCGTGACCTCCAGTTTAAGGTAAATGGGCTAAACGTCATCACCGGTCGCTCTTCCACCGGCAAGTCCGCACTCTCTGAAATCATCGAATACTGCATGGGACGATCCTCGTTCAACGTCCCCGAAGGCATCATCCGCGACAAGGTGGCCTGGTTCGCCGTGATCTACCAGTTCGAGAAAGAGCAGGTGCTGGTCGCCAAGCCGACCCCACCCCGCGGCGGTGCCAGTTGCAGCACAGCAATGCTGCGAAGGGGCACCGAGTTGCGGATGCCCGAGTTCAAGGATCTGGCGGCCAATACTGATGACGACAGCATTGTAGAACTGCTGTCGCGCCTGCTTGGCATTCCCGAGAACCGCACCGAAGTTGCGCTCGAACACAGCCGCGACAGCTACGACGCGAACGTAAAACACACATTCTACTACCTTTTCCAGAAGCAAGGACTGGTCGCTAACAAGGACCAACTTTTCTACCGTCAAAACGAGCAGTTCCAGCCGCAGACGATACGCGATACGCTGCCGATCCTGCTCGGCGTTTCCTCCCATGATCGCTACGAACTGGAAACTAATCTACGCATAGCGCAGCGAGATCTGAGGATCAGCAACAAGAAGCTGGAGCAGGCGCGCGATGCCGTCGATACGTCGCATGAGCAGGCCATCGGTCTCTATTCAGAAGCCAAGGCGGTCGGCGTCATCAGCAACACCGACGAAAATCCGAATACCGATGGTATCATTGAGGAATTGAGGTCGGCGCTATCGTGGAAGCCCGAAACGGTGCCGGACGACGACGGCAGCCGGGTGTCGCTTCTTGAGGAGGAACTGGCCCGATTACGCCAAGATCGACGAGATGCTCAATCCAGAACCGACGCCGCTCGACAGTTCGCCAAACGGGCGGGCGGCTACGAAAACGAGGCCGCGGAACAGATAGACCGACTCGCCTCGATCAAGGCACTGCCGAAGAACCCCGAGAGTAGTGAATGGCAATGGCCGTTCAGCGAACGGAACTTAGCGCTGGAGTCCCCCGTTGCCGACGTCCTTCTCAAAGAGCTTGAATCGCTCGACAAGGAGTTGCGCATCGCCACCGGTCAGCGCCCCAAGCTAGAAGCCTACTTGGCTGAACTGGCCGACAAGGTGGGCGGGATCGCGGAGAATATCAGACAAAAGGAAACGGAATTGTCTGCGGCGATCTCGGCTAACGAGGTCATTGCACAAATGGGCACCCGCAATAACGCGGCCGCTCGTGTAGTCGGCCGCATCAGCCTGTTCCTGGAAACGCTGCTCCCGAATGAAGACCTTGCCAGACTGGACGCGGAGAACCGCCGTCTCATCAACAAAGTCAAGCAGCTCGAGGAGCAGATTGGTGCCGACGACAGCAACGAACGCCTGACCTCGATCCTCAACAACATTTCTGCTCAGGTAACGCGTTACATTCAGAAATTCGAGGCCGAATTCCGAGACTTCCCTGCGCGACTCAACCTGCCGCAATTGACGATTATCTTCGATCGTCCAGAACGTCCGGTCCCTATGAGCCGCACCGGTGGCGGAGAGAACCATCTTGCCTATCACCTGTCGGCATTGCTCGCTCTGCACCTGTTCGCGGCGAAAAATAACCGCCCGATCCCAAGCTTCCTACTGATCGACCAGCCGACCCAAGTCTACTTCCCGTCCGAGCAAGTCTACAAGGACGCCGACGGCTCAGTGCAACGGACCGAGGCTGATGCCGACTTGGATGCGGTGCGTCGGCTGTTCGTGCTGTTACTAAAGTTCACCCAAGAGGATGTCCCGGGCTTCCAATTAATTGTCACAGAGCATGCAAACCTCAGCGAGCAGTGGTTTCAGAATGCGTTGGTCGAAGAACCATGGACCAAGCCGCCTGCGCTAGTTCCCGAGAATTGGCCGGAAGAGACTGCTACCTAATCCATCAAGTCATTGTATGATTGCACATTGTGGTGGTTACCGGTTGATTGTTGTCTTCACCTCTTGCCCGCACCCCCATATTTGGCTGGATCCAGTGGCGCGCTCCCAGACCTACGCTGCGTTCTGACGCCGCACTGGCGTTGACCCGCTCCCTCCTTTCGCGGACGCATCCAATTGCGTCGCGTAAATCCCCCGAAACTACGTCGCCCTGCGTCCCAAAACGCCCACCTCGGGTGTCTCTGATTGAATGGCTGGCGAGGGAACGGCTGTAAAAAGTTCGGTCGGCACGAAACGGCAAACTACTGTAATCGTTACATTTTATTTGACTGAACCAAATTCAACGAGGTTCGCTCGGTTAGAGACGAAAGCCGTTCAGAGACCGAAAATCGGCGCTCTGCCAGTCTCTGAGGTTCGGTCGGTCTGGCCAAACCCCTTTGAATGCTAAAGGAATTTCGCCGCCATTGGCGCGCCTGCGCGAGTTTGCGAAAGGAGGTTGGCGGAGGGCGGGGGATTCGAACTGCCAGTATCCTTTTATGTAAGCGATTGAATTTGCCTAGTTATTTGGCACTCTTCGTACCGAGAGAATCTCGGATTCGGCGCTCTTTGCTCTCGACTTCCGAGCCCGACAGAGCGGTACTGTCCTCAGGCAGAGGGCGCGGCCGGCGCCCTCCGCCGGGCCCCGTCGGCGCGCCCTTCGGGGCTTCGGGTGGTGGCAAGCGGCGCATGTCGCGCCGCCCGAAACCATGAGGAGGTTCATCTATGCCAACATCGGAAAAGGACCGCATCGACAGCGTCTCGGACAAGCTTGCGGCGCTGGAGGAGATGGATGCCAACGATCTGCGCGCGGAATGGCGGCGTCTCTATCGGGCGCAGCCGCCGGCGCGCATGACGCGCGACCTCTTGAAGCTGGGAGTCGCCTGGAAAATCCAGGAGCAGGCCTATGGCGGCTATAAAGCCACGACCAAGCGCCAACTGGTCGAGCTGACCGGCAGCCTGGAGCGTACTGGCGACGTCACGCGCCGCCGCGTCGCCCGCCTCAAGCCAGGCGCCCGTCTCGCCCGCGAATGGGGCGGGCGCACCCATACGGTCACCGTGCTGGACAACGGCTTCGACTGGAACGGCGAGCGCTGGCGCTCGCTCTCGGCGATCGCCCGGGAGATAACCGGCGCCCGGTGGTCCGGACCGCGCTTCTTTGGGTTGACCGGAACCGCGAAGGCCAGGGCCGAAGGAGGCGATCATGCGTAAGAATGGCCGACAAACTCCCAACCGGCCGGCCCAGATCCGGTGTGCGATCTATACCCGCAAATCCCATGAGGACGGGTTGGAGCAGGACTTCAACTCCCTGGACGCCCAGCGCGAGGCCTGCGAGGCCTACATCCGCAGCCAGATACATGAAGGCTGGACCGCCCTTCCCGCAATGTATGACGACGGCGGCATCTCCGGGGCCACCCTGGAGCGGCCGGCCTTGCAGCGACTGCTCGACGATGTCCGGGCCGGCCGGATCGACACCGTCGTCGTCTACAAGGTCGATCGGCTAACCCGCTCGCTCGGCGACTTCGCCAAGATCGTCGACGTGTTCGACGCCCAGGGCGTCTCCTTCGTCTCGGTCACCCAGCAGTTCAACACCACCACTTCGATGGGCCGGCTGACCCTCAACATGCTGCTCTCCTTCGCCCAGTTCGAACGTGAGGTCACGGGCGAACGCATCCGCGACAAGATCGCCTCATCGAAGCAGAAAGGCATGTGGATGGGCGGGCTGCCGCCGCTGGGATACGATGTCGCCGACCGAAAACTGGTCGTGAACGAGGCCGAGGCCGAGACGGTTCGTCATATATTCCGGCGCTACGCCGACCTCGGCTCGGTTAACGCCCTGAAGGACGAACTCGACCGCGACGGGATCGTCAGCAAAACGCGTTTGGACAAGTACGGCCGCACGACCGGCGGCAAGCCGCTCGCCCGCGGCGCGCTCTACCTAATGCTCCAGAACCGGATCTATCGCGGTGAGATCGTTCACAAGGAGAACAGCTACCCCGGTCTCCATGAGCCCATCATCGGGGAGGATCTCTGGGATACGGTGCGGCGGAAGTTGACCGACAACCGCACCGACCGGGAGACCGGCGCAAGCGCCGACAACCCCAGCCTTCTCGCCGGGCTGATCCATGACGATAGCGGCGCCCGCATGACGCCGAGCCACGCCAACAAGAGAGGACGGCGCTACCGCTACTACGTCTCCCAAAAACTCGTCCGCGGGACCCGGCGCAACGCGCCGCAGGGAAGGCGCGTGCCGGCGGAGGATGTGGAGCGACTCGTCGAGAAGCGGCTCTGTCGGTTCCTCGGCGACGACGCCGAGATGTTCGGCGCCATCGAGGCCACGGTTCCGGATGCCCATCAACGCGTGGAGGTCATGGCCCGCGCCGCCGAGACGGCGGCGGAATGGAACGACCTCTCGGCGGAAGAAAGGCGAGCCCATCTGCTCCGGATCGTCGAGCGCATCGACCTTCTGCTGGAGCGGATCGATATCCATGTCCTGCCGGACCGATTGTCGTCCATGAATGATAGCTCAGAAGATCGATGCGGTCCGGCCGTGACCCTGTCGGTCGCCGCCACCCTCAAGCGCACCGGCATGGAAACCCGGATGCTGATCGACGGCGCCGGCGGCGAGGCGCGGCGGAAACCCGATCACAGCTTGTGCCGGGTCCTCGGGCAGGCGCGGCGCTTCCAAACGATGGTGATGCGAAACGACGGTAAGACCATCGGCGAACTCGCCGCCGAGGCTGGTGTCGGGAGTTCCTACTTCACCCGCGTTCTGCGCCTCAGCTTCCTCGCGCCGGACATCGTCAGCACTATCCTGCGCGGCCAGCACCCCCTGGACGTGACCGCAAAAGGTCTTACCCAGGACAGCCGGCTGCCGCTGGCTTGGGAAGATCAGCGCGTAAAACTAGGGTTGGGATCGTAACACTGGCGGCAATGTATCAGCGGTCGGCGATGCGGTTCGGCGCTACTTCTTCTTCGGGCGTCGGGCCCTCGCCAGACGGGTCATCATCGCGGTGACCGTTTCCGCGTCGATGTCCCTGGGATCGAAGGGGCCGCCGTGCCAGTCGAGCAGTTCCTCATGATCGGGATGATCGGGATCGGCGAGGGCTTCGAGGAACAGTTCGAATCCGGGCGCGCCGCCGACGTCTTCCGGCGGGCCGCGCCACTCGCCGCCGACGAAGTTCGGCAGGCAGGCGCCGGGCTCGGCGGCGAACAACTCAAGCACCTGGACATGGTGGGTCCAGTCGTCGCCCATATCGTAGACGTAGAGGAACTCGTCGATGTCCCTCTCACGCAGCATCGTGAGGCGGGCGGCGGAGGCCTTGAGCACAGGCTCATCGCCGAAATCCATATCCATTGGCAGGCCGTAGCGGCGGCCGGCGATCTCGAACTCCCAGAGATGCATGTCGTACCAAAGGAACGCCGCCTGGATGGCGTCGTGCAAACCCTTCAAGGTCATCGACAGCGGAACCTCGATCTCACGCCAGGGTGCGGGCTCGATATCGAGCAGGGTGACGCGCAACCTGGCGGCGTCGGGCTGGGCGACAGTTTTCGTAGGCAAGCCTCTCACCCCTCCAGTTCAAGGGCGCCGGTTCTTCGGCGGGGGTTCACTGGCCATGAAACAAACCTCCGCCGACTCAATTGGCGCCGGCTGAGTGGTACCACCAACAAGTTGATAGGAGACTTTGGCGATATCAGCACGCCCTCAGACGCACCATATGCGTCTCCGGCTACCGGCACAGCCGACTCGCCACCGGCAAGACCCCGGAAACACCCCGATATTTCGGGGTGCGGGTTAACTAATTTATTCTGCAAAAACAATAGCTTAAGTCGTGGCGGAGGGAGGGGGACTCGAACCCCCGCAACCGTTTAACCGGTTGACGGATTAGCAATCCGCTGCATTACCGCTCTGCCATCCCTCCGCGCGGCATCGGCGGCGACAGGATGCGCCGCGTGCCGATGCGGACGGTGATGTAGCCGCGTGCCAAAGCCGTGTCAATGCGGGCTTCGGCCTTGCCGAAACGGGAGGGGGAAGGGAAGGGCTACATCACCAGACCGGTCGCGCCGGAGCCCGCGACGAGGGCGAGCGCGGCGCGTCGGAAGGCGGTCTCCGACAGCCGGCCGAAGGCGAGGGAGCCGATCCACATGCCGAGCCCGAAGAGCGGCGCGAAGCTCATGGCGCGCCAGAAGATCGCTTCCGTCACAAGACCGGCGACGATCAGGCTGCCGAGGCCCATCAGCGTGCCGGTCGCGAAATAGACGACGAGGTTGGCGCGCACCGCCGTGCCGTCGGATTGCGAGCCGAGCCAGAACAGCACCACCGGCGGCCCGCCGATGCCGGTCGACCCGCCGAGCAGCCCGGCCGTGACTCCCGTTCCGGCCGAGAGCCCCGCGCTGGGCCGTCCGCGATAGCGCCAGCCCGAGGCGAGCGCCGCCGCCATCAGCAGGACCGTGACCGCGATCGCGATGCGCAGATGCTCCGGATCCGCGAACTTCAGGATCGCGATCCCCGCCGGCATGCCGACGGCGGCGCCGCCGGCGAGCAGCAGCACCGCCTTCTTCTCGCAGCGCTTGATCGCGGCCGGCACCATGGTCCAGGCGAGCGGGCCGTCGACCAGCTGCAGCGTCGCGACCGCGCCGGCCGGACCGAACAGCGCGCTCAGGACCGGCATCATGACGAGCGCGGAGCCGAAGCCCGTCAGCCCCTTCACGAAACCGGCAAGCAGCACGATCCCCGCGCCGGCGGCCCAGAGCGGGTCGGCGAGCGGGGTGACGAGAGGCTGCAGGAAGTCGGCGATCATGACGGGTCCCTCAAGGATGTGCCCCAATCTATGAACCTGCCATACTGCAAAGGAAATACGTGATTATGCCGTTAGACTCTGCAAAAATGCAGAGATGATGAACTGGGACGATCTGCGCGTCGCGCTCGCGGCCGCGCGCGGCGGCACGCTGTCCGAAGCGGCGCGACGGCTCGCCGTCAATCAGACGACGGTGGCCCGCCGGCTCGCCGGGCTGGAGCGGGCGCTGGGCGCCAAGCTCTTCCACCGCGTGGAGGGGCGCCTGGTGCCGACCCGTGGCGGGGAGCGGCTCTTGCGCCATGCGGAGGCCGCCGAGTCGGCCGCCGCGGCGGCGGAAGAGGCGTTGGCCGGCCTCGACGCGCGCGCGGAGGGCACGGTCCGGATCACCGCCGTGCCGACCACCGTCACGCGGTTGCTGATTCCGGCGGTGCCGCGGCTCGTCGCGCGCTATCCGAACCTCCGGGTCGAGCTCCTGGGGGCGGAGAACCGCTCCAATCTCTCGCGCCGGGAGGCCGACATGGCGTTGCGCTTCGACCGGCCGGGCCCGGGCGGAACGGCGCTCTGCCGGCGGATCGCACGGATCGGCTATTTCGTCTACGCCCCGGCCGATGCGGAGGATCCCGAGCTCCTGCCCTGGGTCGGCTACGAGGAGGCGAGCGCCGACCTGCCGCAGGCGGAATGGATCGCGCGGCAGGCTGGTCGCGGCCGGCGGCCGGCGGCGGGCGAATTGGCGCCGGTTCTGGTGAACGATGCCGAGGGTATCCTGCAGGCCGTGGCGGCCGGCCTCGGACGGTCGTTGCTGCCGCGCTTCGTCGGCGACACGGACCCGCGGCTCGTCCGCCGGTCGGAGGCGCCGATGGTGGTGCGCGACCTGTGGCATTTGAGCCACCCGGACGTACGTCACACCAAGCGCGGCGAGGCGGTGGCGGAATGGCTGGAGGAGGTGCTGACCGGGATCTCGCTCTAGCGGCCTTGCGGTGCCGCTCAGTCCTCGCCCTCGGTCTCGATCTTCAGCGTGCGGCCGCAATGCTTGCAGTGGACGGCGTCCGGATCGTGCCGGTTCAGCCCGCAATCGGGGCAGGTGTGGCGCACCTTCTGCGGACGGAAGACGGTCTGGGCGAGGCGCAGGAAAAGCGCGACGCCCACCACCATGATCAGCACCGCCAGGACGCGCCCGCCGGTATCCTGCATCACGATGTCGCCGAAGCCGGTTGTAGTCAGCGTCGCGACCGTGAAGTAGAGCGCATCCACGTAGTTCCCGATCTTCGGATTGCGGTCGACCTCCAGCACATAGACCAGGGCGGTCACCACGAAGATGAACACACCCAGATTGACGGCGCTGACGATCACGTCCTCGTGTCGGCGGAAGAGGGGGGTCTCGCGCCGCAGGTCGCGCAGCACGTGATAGCTGTGCAGCAGGCGCAGCGCGCGCAGCACCCTGAGGAAGGCGAGGTTCTCCGCCAGCAGCGGTGCCAGCAGCAGCGAGGCGATCACCAGCAGGTCCGCGATCGTGTAAATCTGGCGCAGCATCCTGAGCTTGTCCGGCGCGATCGCCAGGCGCGCCAGGAAATCGGCCAGGATGAAGATCCCGATCACGATGTCGGCCGCATAGATCTCTTTCGTCGGATCCATCGGCGTCGTCACCAGGAAGAAGCCGATGGTGAAGAAGTCGAAGGCGATGAGGCCGTAGCGGAACAGCGCGGCCCGCCGGCTGCGGCCGTTGTAGAGCAGTTCCAACCCGCGTATGAGGCCCGACTTTTCCGCCATGATGGCGCAGAGGATGGCCCGGCCGGGCGCTGGACACAATGGCGGATCGGATTAGCTCTCGCCGTGATGGTCCGCAGGACGGAAGGGAAGGCGCGCCATGGACGGCAGGAACGCGATCATCTTCGGGGCGACGGGCGGGATCGGCGCCGCGATCGCCGACGCGTTGGAAGCGACCCATCGCGTCCACCGCCTGTCGCGGCGTACCGAGCCCGCGATCGAGTTCACCGACGAGGCCAGCATCGCGGCCGCGGCCGCGACGCTGCCGGATGCGTCGCTGATGATCGACTGCACCGGCGCCCTTCATGACGACGAGTTCCGGCCGGAGAAGAGCTGGAAACATCTCTCGGCCGAGCAGTTCGCGCGACAGTTCGCGATCAACGCGACCGGCCCGGCGCTGTTGATGAAGCACTTCCTGCCAAAGCTGCCGCGGGACGAGCCGTCGGTCTTCGCGACGCTCTCGGCCCGTGTCGGCTCGATCGGCGACAACGGTTTCGGCGGTTGGTACAGCTATCGGGCGTCCAAGGCCGCGCTCAACCAGATCGTCCGGACCGCTGCGATCGAATTGCAGCGCAAATGGAAGCAGGCGGCGCTGGTGGCGATCCATCCGGGCACTGTCGATACCGCGCTTTCCGCGCCCTTCGCGAAGCAAGGGCTCACCGTCCGCCCGCCCGAGGAGGCGGCGCGCGACATCCTGGCCGTACTCGAGGGGCTCGACGCTTCCGAAAATGGCAGCTTCATCGCCTATGACGGCGAGCGCCTGCCCTGGTAGGGGCGGCAGCAGGGCGCCGGAACCCTCTCCATCCGTCCTCGATAGACCGATCCCAGCGGGAAAGATCCTTTTCGGAAGTGAAAATGCGAATAAGTCGCATTGACAGTTTCTCGTCGGTGCGCGAGTGTGCGGCATCCTCACATCGACGCGAAGCTCGCGAGAGAAAAGGGAGAGTTCCGATGAGTTTTCGAGCTGCGCTTGCCGCCGGTGCCCTGGCGGCCGGGCTGACCACAGGCATCGGCGACGCGGACGTCGCGCAGGCCGCGGCAGCGGACCGCGCCGCGGTGGTCGAGACCTATGCCGACATCGCGGAGGCGAAGTATCAGGATTCGCTCGAGGCCGCCCGCGTCCTGCAGCAGAAGGTCGACGCGCTGCTGGCCAACCCGTCGGCGCCGACGCTCGCCGCCGCGCGCGAGGCGTGGCGCGCCGCGCGCGTGCCCTACCAGCAGACCGAGGTCTATCGCTTCGGCAACCCGATCGTCGACGCCTGGGAGGGCAAGGTGAATGCCTGGCCGCTGGACGAGGGGCTGATCGACTATGTCGCGACCGATTTCTACGGCGAAGCGTCGGACGCGAACCAGTACTACACGGCCAACGTGATCGCGAACGAGCGGCTCCAGCTCGGCGGCCGGACGATCGACGCCTCCGAGATCGACGCGCAGCTGCTCGAAGAGGAACTGCACGAGGTCGATGGCATCGAGGCGAACGTCGCCACGGGCTATCACGCGGTCGAGTTCCTGCTCTGGGGCCAGGATCTGAACGGCACCGACCCCGGCGCCGGCAGCCGCCCGGCCAGCGACTTCGACACCGCCGACTGCACGCACGGGCATTGCGCTCGGCGCGGCCAGTACCTGAAGGCGGCGACCGACCTGTTGGTCTCCGACCTCGAATGGATGGTGGCGCAGTGGGGCCCGGACGGCGCGGCGCGCGCCGCCGTCACCGACGATCCGTCGGCCGGCCTCGTCGCGCTGGTCACCGGCATGGGCAGCCTCAGCTATGGCGAACTCGCCGGCGAGCGGATGAAGCTCGGCCTCATGCTGCACGACCCGGAGGAGGAGCATGACTGCTTCTCCGACAACACCCACTACTCGCACTATTACGACGTGATCGGCATCCGGAACGTGTTCCAGGGCCGCTATGTCGGGCCCGACGGCGCGGTGACCGAAGGCCCGGGCCTGGCCGACCTGCTGCCGGACGCGGAGCGTGCGGCGCTGGCCGACGCTCTCGACGGATCGGTCGGGCGCATGCTGGTGCTGGTGGACGAGGCCATGGCGGGGCGTCCCTACGACGTACTGCTGGCGCCCGGCAACACGGAGGGCAACGCGAAGATCGACGCGGCGGTCACCGCCCTGCTGACCCAGACCAAGGCGATCGAGCGGGCCGCGGCCGCGCTGGATCTCGAAGGGATCGGCATCGAGGGCTCCGACAGCCTCGACAACCCCTCGGCGGTCTTCCAGTGACCGCCGGGGCGGCGCCCGCAACCTGACGCGCAGGGAGAATGGCAGATGTCCTCGATCCGACCCGCTGAGGTGCCGGGGCTGCTCGCCCGCCGCGCGATCGAGCAGTTCCTCCTCTGGTCCATGCGGACCTGGGTGCAGGCCTTCGACGATCGGCCCTGGAAGGCGGCCGAGATGCGCGAAGCCTTCGCCGCCGTCGAGGCCGGCGAGGCGGGCGATCATCTCGACCACGGGATGACCCTGCTGGCCGCCGGCGCGGTCGGGGTGATCGAGGTCAACTGCCCGCGCTGCCGGAACGTGACGGAGGACGAGCACGATCTGGTGCTCGTCCTCGCCGCCCTGCAGCGTGGCGACGAGGCGATGGCCGGCGGGTTGCTGGCGGCCTGGCTGCCGCCCGCCGCCCTGCGCCTCTGCCTGCCGACCATGCGGCGCGCTGCCCTGGCGCTGGAGGAGGCCGGCTATCCCGTCCCGATGCGCGAGCGCGCGGTGCGTCCGCCGACCGTGCGCGCAGGCGACGGACTGCCACAGCTCGACCGGTCCCGATTGCATTGACCCGCGTGCCGCCCCGCGCACGAGCGAAGGTATCATGATCCTTTCCTTCCGATCCCTGCGGTTTCCCGCCGTCGCGCTGACGGCGCTGGTCGGCGCCGCTTTCGGCGTCGTCGCCGGGCAGCCGACCGACCTGCCACAGGCGGCCTTCGAGCCCGCCGAGGCGCGGCCGGGCGGCGCGGCCACCAGCGACAAGGCGGCGGATCGCAACGCCTTCTCGCACAGCAGCGCCAACATGCCCTTCGAGCGCGAGCTCGACTTCAAGATCGGCAATGGCTTCTTCAAGCGCATCTGGGTCTCGGCGCCGTCCTCGACGCGGGCGGCCGACGGGCTCGGTCCGATCTACAATGCGAAATCCTGCCAACGCTGCCATCTGAAAGACGGGCGCGGCCATCCGCCGGCCGGCAACTATCCCGACGACACGGCGGTCTCGATGTTCCTCAGGCTCTCGATCCCGCCGCAGACGGCGGAACAGAGGCGTCTGATCGCGGACGGCCGGCAGAACGTGATCCCGGAGCCGACCTATGGCGGGCAGCTCCAGGACTTCTCGGTCGCCGGCGTCGCGGCGGAAGGCCGAATGCACATCGCCTATGACGAACGCGATGTGACGCTCGCCGACGGGACGGTGGTGCATCTGCGGGCGCCGCGCTATTCGATCACCGACTTGGCCTATGGGCCGCTGCATCCGGAGACCATGATCTCCCCGCGCGTCGCGCCGTCGATGATCGGCCTCGGCCTGTTGGAGCGGGTGCCGGAGGCGGATATCCGCGCCGCCGCCGATCCTCAGGACGCGGATGGCGATGGCGTCTCGGGCCGGCCGAACGAGGTGTGGAGCCATGTCGAGAAGACACCGCGCCTCGGCCGGTTCGGCTGGAAGGCGGGCGCGCCCTCGATCGACGAGCAGTCGCAGAGCGCCTTCAACGGCGATCTCGGCATCGCCACGCCGCTCTTCCCCGACCCCTATGGCGACTGCACCGAGGCGCAGGCGGAGTGCCGCGCCGCGCCGAGCGGCGCCGACCCGCGCTACGACGATCTGGAGGCCCATGGCGCGATCGTCGATCTCGTCACCTTCTATTCCCGCAATCTCGCGGTCCCGGCCCGCCGCGATCCCCAAGCGCCAAAGGTGCTGGCCGGCAAGAAGCTGTTCGCCGACGCGGGCTGCGCCGCATGCCATACGCCGAGCCACGTCACGGCCGAGGCGCCGGACCAGCCATGGCTCGGCGGGCAGCGGATCTGGCCCTATACCGACCTGCTGTTGCACGATATGGGCGACGGGCTCGCGGACGGACGGCCGGAGGGCCGGGCCGATGGCCGGGAATGGCGCACCGCGCCGCTCTGGGGCGTCGGACTGACCGAGACGGTCAACGGCCATACCAACTTCCTGCATGACGGACGGGCGCGCAATCTGTTGGAGGCGATCCTATGGCATGGCGGAGAGGCTGCGGCCGCCCGCGACCGGGTGGTGTCGATGAGCCGGGAGGAGCGGGACGCGCTGCTCGCTTTCCTGCGCTCGCTGTGAGGCGGCGGACGGTCCTGACCCTGGCGCTGGGGGCCGGGGCGGGCATGCTCGTCGGCGCGCGCGCGGCGCCGGCGCAAACGACCGGGGCGGAGACGGCACTTGCCCTCGTCGAGACGGCGGTCGACCGCGTCATCCTGCCCGACTACCGCGCCTTCGCGTCGGCCGCGAAGGCGTTCGAGACGGCGGCCGCGTCGGAGGATGCCGGGCTCGACGCGCTTCGACAGGGCTATCACGCGGCGATGGACGCCTGGCAGGCGGTTCAGGCCATCCGCTTCGGTCCGATCGCGGAGGCGGAACGGCATTTCCGCGTCCAGTTCTGGCCCGACAAACGCAACCTGACCGCCCGGCACCTCGCGGGCTTCATCGCCGACGCAGATCCGGAGATGCTGGAGCCCGAGCGCTTCGCGGCCCATTCGATCGCGCTGCAGGGGTTCCCGGCGCTGGAGCGGTTGCTGTTCGAGGATGCGGACGCGCTGACGGGCGATGGCGGCGAGGCCCGCTATTGCCGGCGTCTGGTTCGCACGATCGCCGCCAACCTGGCCGGGATCGGCGCGGCGGTGGTCGAGGCCTGGCCGGCGCATCGCGACCTCATGCTGGCGCCGGGCGACGATAATCCCGTCTACCGCACGGCGGAGGAATCCCTGCGCGCCGTCCACGCGGTGCTGGCGAACGGGTTGGAGCGCCTGGTGACGCTGAAGCTGGAGCCGCTCTTGGTCGACGGGCCGGAGGACATGCGCCCGCGCCGGGCGGAAAGCTGGCGCGCCGGGCGGGCGCTGCGCAACATCGCCCTCAACCTCTCGGCGGCGGGGCGGCTCTATCATGGCGGTGACGGCGGGGC
>MRWG01000813.1_pt1 | contig 25735 bp, 25 predicted proteins | sample 1013341 | NCBI WGS metagenome assembly MRWG01 (sample SAMN06117577, study PRJNA244670) | biofilm metagenome | biome: Water; feature: Cathode Biofilm; material: Biofilm; isolation source: microbial consortium enriched at the cathode of a solar microbial fuel cell | place: USA: District of Columbia ... | reverse complement strand
TGCGGTCCGAATTCCTTCAGGCTTGTTTGCCGTATATAGCGTCCTTGCTTCATAGGGCTGCCAGTTTTTCGCGGGCCTGGCGGTACTCCTCCATAGAATTCGCGTTGTACAGGACCAGGTCCTGCCCCGGGAAAACCAGGGCCGTATCAGAGCGCAGCAAGTATTTCCTGGGGCAGCTGCTTTGTGCTTCTTCGAGGTATGCCGGTGCTTTGTCCAAGGCCCGGGGTTCCCAAATAGCGGCCAGGGGCTCAGGCAATCCACTTTCCCTGGTTGCCAGTGCCGTGGCATCCCTTTGCGGCTCACGTGCCGAAACCAGGAGTTGCAAGGTAGCCCCGTCTATCAGGGGCAGGTCGCATGCCAGGACCAGCCAGGCGACCCCGGGGAATTCCTGATGGGCGCTCGACAGCCCATTGAAAGGGCCACGGAAGGTATCGGTATCTATAATACGCCGGTGGTCTTGATCCATTTCCTCCAGTTGTCCGGAACGAATGCTCATAAAGGTGGCTTCACAAATCCCTTCGAGCATATCGTACAGGTATTCCCGCTGGGGTTTCCCATGGTACCGGATCAATCCTTTGTCTGTCCCCATACGGGTACTCTTTCCACCTGAAAGTACCAGGCCGTATAAAGGTGGCATATTTGTTTCTTCGTGCATGTCCTGTGCTATTTTAAAGCCCCACTCCATCCATTCCCCAGGCATGTATCGCTATAAAAGAAGGTAGCCTGTGGCGTTGGTTTTCGCAAGGTAGTATTTTCTGTGCAGTGCAAGGGCGAACTACCCACCAATGGAGGTCATGGAGTTGTCAAAAACGTTCGCGTGTGCCTGCTGTGCGTCAAAACCGGTACGTTCCCGATGGCCAATGGTGTTTTGGATGGCTTTCTTTAACCGTGTTTCGGCATCTGCCCCCCGCATGATTTCCCGGACGTTCATCTTGGGTTTTCCATACAAGCAGGTAATTACATCGCCCGTAGCCGTGATCCTCAGGCGGTTGCAAGTCCCGCAAAATGTACGGCTGAAGGATGGAATAAGGCCAAAGGCCCCTTTATGCCCCTTTATCTTATAGTTGATAGAGGTGGACGTTGCTGGTGATGGCAACTTTTCAACATCGGGATAGGCCGAGGTCACATATTCCAGGATTTTCTTGTAGTTCCATTCAATGCGGTTGAAAGATTTGCTTCCCCCGTTAAAGGGCATTTCCTCTAAAAAACGGACCGATACCGGGTAGTGTTTTTGCAGTTCAAGGATGGGTAGTATATCCTGTATATTCTGGTTTTCGAGGACGATAAAATTGATGCGGACATTAAATCCTTCCGCGATCAACCTGAGCAGGTTGTTGTATACGGTATCATATTGGTCCCTGCGGGTGATGCGTTCAAAGGTTTCCCTGTGGATGGCATCCAGGCTTAGATTGATGTTTAAAATCCCCAATTCCTTGAGTTCCGAAATGTACGGCCCTATGAGGGTGGCATTGGTGGTGATTGATATGTCGCCAAGCCCCTCCATGGCACTCAGGCTCCTGAGCAAAACCATGAGGTCTTTGCGGACAAAAGGCTCTCCCCCCGTAATACGTATTTTGTCTATCCCCTCCTCCACCATCCATTTGCTAAGGGAAGTAAGCTCCGATATACTGAGCAATGTATCCCTATGGGCAAAGTTGATCCCTTCTGCCGGCATGCAGTAATTGCAGCGCAGGTTGCAACGGTCTGTGACTGCCAGCCTAAGGTAGTTGATGGTCCTGTTATGGTTGTCTATAAGCATGTATCTCTTGTCTACTTTGGGGTGTTCCCCGAACAATTGGTTTTGCTGTTGCGGTTATCAGCGGTAACGCTATTCTTTCGTCGATGTACCCTAGCCGCCACTTACAGGGGGGATCAGGGCGATCTCATCATAATGGTTGATGGGCAAGGCGTCATCCGCATAGGAATTGTTCACGGCCACCGCTAGAGAAGAGAGCTCCTTTAGGCGGGGATATGTTTTCCCCAGGTAGGCCTTCAGCGCACCAACGGTATTTAATTGCCCGGTGTTGGAGAGGGGCATGGAAAGGCTATTGCTTCCTACAATATCCTTGGTCACTCCAAACAGTAATATCGTCATAGTTATCCTATTATTTCCTGATCCGGTACCCGAAGCAGTTCCGGATACTTGGTAAATGGCTGTTTATACAATCGTTTTCCGGTTGCGGCCTTAAAGGCATTGGCAATGGCCCCCCCTGCCGGCGGAAGGGTAGGCTCGCCCAGCCCGGTGGGCGACAATTCGTTTTGCAGGAAATGTACTTCCACCTCGGGTACCTCCTTCATCCGTATCAACCTGTATTTGTCAAAATTTTGTGCCTCTGGCACCCCGTCCCGAAAGGCAAAATCCCCGTACATGGCATGACCGATGCCATCTATAACGCCGCCTTCGGCCTGGTTCCTGGCCCCAAGGGGGTTCACTACAATACCGCAATCTACCACACAAGTGACTTTTTTCACTACCGGCTGGCCATTTTCTATGACCACATCGGCAACTTCCGCTACGTGGCTGTTATGGCAATAATAATTGACAAAACCCTGGTATACCCCTTCGGGTTGGGTGCCCCAGCCTGATTTTTCGACCGCGGCCTTAATAACAAGTTCCATGCGCTCGGGAGAATACTGGATGCGTTCGTCTGTGGTGCCTTTCACATTTTGCAGGAGGTCGAGCCGTAGTTGGACCCGGTCTACATCCATCATCTCTGCCAGTTCGTCAAAGAAACTCTGTTCCGCATAGGCCAGGAAGTTGGTATAAGGTGCCCTCCAGGCACCCGTGGTAATGTTGCTCTGGTAATTGGCCACATCTACCTGGTAGTTTTCAATGGCCCCTGCCGGGAAAAAGTTAGGGATAAGCCCATACATGTTAGAATTGATGGCCGCTTCCTTGAGGTGATAGCCAGTTACCTTCCCGTCCCTCACCGCGGCCCTGATGCGGTACTTGATCGCGGGGCGGTAAATGCCCGCTGTCATATCGTCTTCTCGCGTATATATTACCTTGACCGGTTTTTTCGCCAGGTTGGAGACCAGGGCGGCTTCAAGGGCAAAATCGCCGTACAACCGGCGTCCAAATCCCCCTCCGATACGGGTCATCTCCAAATGGATGTCTTCAAAATCCCGTTCCAGTTCCTCGGCAATTTGTTTGGCGGTCCTTTCAGGGGTCTGTATGGGCCCCACCAGGTGGATCTTATCTTCCGTAACATGGGCGTAAAAATTCATGGGCTCCAGGCAATTGTGCGGCAGGAAGGGCGATTCATAGGTGCGTTCCAATACCTTGTCTGCCTGAGCAAAGGCCTTTTGGATATTGCCATCTGACCGAAGCGTTTCAAATTTTTTGCCGTCCAGCAGTCCGAGCAGGATCTTATCGTGGTCTTCGGTGGTTTCCAGTCGGGTATCCTCCACCCATTTTGCTTTCAGTGCTTTTTGGCCTTTCATGGCCGACCAGGTATCACTGGCCAGGACCGCGATCTTATCCCCAAATTGCAGTACATCGGATACCCCCGCGACCGCACGTGCTTCTGTATCGTCAAAAGATTCCAGCTTCTGCCCAAAGGCCGGTGGCCTCAATACACAGGCATGCACCATGCCCTCCGCTTTATAATCCAGCCCGAAAAGGCGTTCTCCCGTGACGATTTTTTTGATATCCACATTCCGGGTGTCCTTCCCGATAATTTTAAAATCCCTTACTTCCTTAAGGGTGACGTTCTCCGGAACTTCCAGGGCCGCTGCATCGTTCACCAATTCACCGTAGCCCAGGCTTTCACCGGCCGCATTGGTAACCACTCCCTCACTGGTGGTACATTCAGAGGGGGCTACGCCCCAACGGGCTGCGGCGGCGTTCACCAACATTTGCCGGGCCGTGGCCCCTGTTTGCCGTAAGGCCTCCCATCCAAAACGGATAGACTGGCTTCCTCCGGCCACTTGCCGCGTGTAGTTGTTGGTATCCAAAATCCCCTGTGCAACCAATACCTTGTCCCAGGACACATCCAGTTCTTCTGCGATGATCATCGGCATAGAAGTCTTGACCCCCTGCCCCACTTCGGGGTTGGGCGAAAAAATGGTCACGGCACCGTTCTCCGCAATCTTGATAAAGGCATTGAAATCATTGTAGTCCAAAGCTGCCAGATCTACCGGGGGTTGAACCTTGGGTTTGCAGGCGGTGAACAGGTTAAAGCCTATCAGTAGCCCGCCTCCGGCCAAAGAACTGGTCCTCATAAAGGCCCTTCTGCTGAATGCTAATGTGGGTGTTGAAGATGACATAGGATTGATTTTGTACTTGGTTTGTTAATGCTGTTAGGCCCGGTGCAATGCGCTGTGGCACAATTCGCGGGGACCCATGATGGCGGGGAACCTATTTTTTCGAAGCCGCCAGCGCTACAGCCCTGTAGATCCTGGTATAGGAAGCACAGCGGCAAATGTTGCCATGCATGGCCTGCTTAATCTCGGCTTCGGATGGGTTGGGGTTTGTCTCGAGAAAGGCGGAAGCTGTCATGATCTGACCTGCCTGGCAATAGCCGCATTGGGGGACATCCACCTCTTCCCAGGCCAACTGGACCGGATGGGTGCCATCTTCCGAAAGGCCTTCTATGGTGGTAATGGATTTGCCCTCAGCCATGGCAGCGGTCAGGGAACAACTCCGGACCGCCTCCCCGTCAAGGTGTATGGTACAAGCACCGCACTGCGCAATACCACAGCCGTATTTGGTCCCTACCATATCCAAATGGTCCCTTAATACCCACAGCAACGGGGTATCCTCACTGACATCCACCGTGCGGGAAACCCCGTTTACAGTTAGTTGATACGTTGGCATACTTGGTGATTTTGAAATTCGGTTGAAAGAAAAAGACTTTGCTAAATTCCTTAACAAGTTACCAAAAATAAAGGTTTATACTTTTTTATTTAACAGTTGCAAAATTGATTTTAACAATTATTTAAAGGGGGGGGGCTTACGTCACCACCTGGTTTTTTACGTGCCCGCGCGTTTCTCCGCCAACATACCCAAGGTTGGTAACCTTGCGATTTCGAGCAGGGGCGAATGCAAGTGGCCCCAGATTCTTTAACCTATGTTAATGGATGGCAACGACCTGCTCCGGAAATTTGGGCCTAAATAAAGTAACCACAATGAAAACAATGGCTACTCCCCCATTGCCGTTAGTTGCCCTGTTGACCGGTTTCTCGGTACTGGCGATGACGATGATCGATTACCATTTAGGCGCCAGGGCAGAATACATAAATGCCTGGGCCATTTGGAACCGGCTGTTGATAAGGGGCTGTAACGTACCCGACTGCCTGGCCTTAAAGCAGTTTGGGGTCTTTGGGGCAACGATATTGATGCTGCTGGCCAACATGGTGCTGGGAATCCTGATGCACGGATTATACAGTGCTGTAAAACCGTTTTTCCAATAGCCCGGCTTGGATAATTTCGTGGGGATACCTTTGCCTTATAGCGGCCCCAGGCTATAAACTGCGGGTGTCCAGGTAACAGCTGACATCGGGGTGCAGCCAAAGGAAGGAAGCCGGCAAACTGGTACGCACCTCGGCTTTCTTCAGGGCGTCTATGATCTCTTTCTTACCGGGGCCTGTAGCCAAGAGGATCACTTTTCTGGACTGAAGGATCTCCGACATGCCCAGGGTAAAGCCAAAGGAGGGTTTTTTGTCCATGGCCGCCAGCATGCCGTGGTTCCTGGATGCCTTGCTGAGCCGGGCAATATGGCAATAGGGCGACAACACATCGGCGGGCTCATTCAGACCGATATGGCCGTTGGTCCCCAGGCCCAATATACACAGGTCTATGGGGCCGCATCCCTCCAGGGCCCGGGCCACCCGGGCGCATTCCAAAGCCATATCCCCGGCATCGCTTCGAAACCCTATATAGCGTTCTGCTGGAATTCCCAAAGGCCGCAACAAGTGCTTTTGGAGGTATTCTTCGCAGGAATAGGGGGATACCGGATGCAGGCCTGCCCATTCGTCGAGTTTAACGATCCCGAGGGATGCGAAGAGCTCCGGATGTTCGGCAAGGCCGTTGACCAAACTCCGGTAGGTCCCTACGGGCGAGTTTCCCGTAGCCGCACACATCCATAAAGCCGGTTTCTTTTGAAGTTCCCGTAAAATGGCCCCGGCAGCCTGCCAGCTCATAACGGCATCATCGGTACATGGGATAAATTTCATCGCGCCCAGGCCTTATCACCCTCATTATAGGGAATACACCCCACGAACTTCCCGGGGGTGGGATTATACCGGAGCGCTTTGGTGGCACCTGGTTCGGAACTAAAATAACCCCACAGGGTCAGCTGCTTGAACATGCTGAAATAATGCGTTTCCCCTTTGCCGGCCGCCTCCCGGGCTTCCTTATCCAGGGGAAGCAGCAACCCGTACCGCTCTATGGGGGAGAGTTCCATAAAACCCTTGCCGTATTCCCGTTCAGCCCGCTGTCGTATTTGCCCTAATCCGTCTATGAAGCGTTGCTGTTCTGCCGGAGCATAACAGTCTGTTACGATGGTTTTCATAAAAATTCCGATCCCGGCATCCTTTGCCCCGGGGGAGCGGTCGGTGGCCGGCAGGATGGTTTCCCCCAACTCGTCCAATAACGCGAGATCGCTTGTGGTGATCAACCCTGACTCCCTGTTGGCCCGTTTACAACCGTCCAGGAAGCACGCTGCGCCAATCACAGTGGTTCCCAATATGCTGCCGGTCAACTTCAACGCATCTCTCCTGTTCATCTTTCCTTATTTTACCTCTTGTTTCTTCCAGAGTTTATAGGGTTTATCTACCTGGGTGGTAAAGGGCATCATGACCTTTTTCCCACTGCCTGCCGAGGCATAGGCCGCGAAGATCAATTCCAGTACTGCCCTTCCGTCTTCCCCTGTCACCAGGGGTGGTTTGTCGTGTTTTACGCAGTCCACAAAATGGGCAAACTCCTGGGGAAACCCGTAGTTCCAGATTTCCTCATACATGGTAAAACTCCATCCAACGGTATTCCCGGCTTTCTCAACCGCGTAACCGATGCCCTTGCTGCTGTAGGTTTGTATGGAATTTCCCTGTAGCACATCGGCATAGGCCACCCCTTCGGAACCGTGTATCTCGGCCCTGTCATCCATTCCCCCCAGTTTGGTCCAACTCTCCTCCGCCAATCCGATGACCCCATTCTCAAATTCCAGGATGATAATGGCATTGTCATCCCCGCGCGTCTTGTCTTTATGGACGCTTGTAGCCATCTGCGCGTAGACGGAGCGTACAGGATTGTTTCCATTGAGCCAGCGAAAAAACTGCAGGGCGTGGCAGCCCATATCCATGGTCACCCCTCCTCCAGACCGTTCCACATCCCAAAAGTGGTCTGCGTGCGGGCCATCGTGTTTCTCCGATTGTTTGAACAAAACAGGGGCCCCAAGGGCGCCTTCATCCAACAAGGCCTTTAGCCGTACGTACTTGGGGGTAAAACACAATTCCTCGGCATACATCAGCTTCACCCCGGCTTCCTTGCAGGCATTGATCATTGTATCGGCTTCTGAGAGGTTCAGGCACAGGGGCTTTTCCACCACTATATGTTTGCCTGCCGCCGCCGCTGCGAGGGTAATTTCACAGTGGGTATCGTTGGGGGCCCCGATGACCACCATGTCGATCCCGGGCATGGCCAACAGGTCCTTTAAGTCTGTGAAGTAATGGGGGATATGGTGCCTTGCCGCGAAATCCCTGGCATTTCCGGGCGTGGGCGACATTACCGCCAATACCCGGGCATCCGAAACACTTTTCAACGCTTCGGCGTGGATGGAAGAGACAAACTGTGAACCCACCAAGCCGATTCCAATGGTATCTTTCATGTGTTGTGTTTATAAACGTCCTTGTTTAAACTCTTTGGCCGCAAAATTGGCAGCGCGGGCCGTAAGTGCCATATACAGGATAGAAGGGCTTTGGTTCCCGGTACTGGTCATACAGGCCCCGTCGGTGACAAATACGTTTTTGCATAAATGTAACTGGTTCCATTCGTTTAACAACGAGTCCCCGGGATCCTTACCCATGCGTACGCCCCCCATTTCGTGGATGTCCAAGCCCGGGGCCTGTCCGCTATCGCGGGTACGTATATCGGTACAACCAAATTTTTCCAGCATTTCGGTCCCCTGTTCTAAAAAATCGGCCAGCATTTTCTCGTCGTTCTCATCATAGCCTACCTCGGTGACCAGCAACGGAATACCCCATTGGTCCTTCTTATCGGCGCTGAGGAATACCCGGTTGCCTTTCTTGGGAATGGTTTCTCCCTGCATGTACATATAGATGTACCAATCGCCGGCTTCGGAAACCGCGTGCTTAAAATCGGCCCCTATCTGTACTTCACTATCGGGCAGGTGGTGTTTTCGTTCCCGGTACGCGCCGCAAAACGTAGTATACCCTCCCACAAAGTCCATCTCCTGCCTTTTCAGGTTCCTGAAATTGGCCAGTATGGGTTCAGAGGGATTAAAGCCGTACATGTAGGAATCCCCGAACCCGGGCATGCGTCCACTGACCGACCCCCGGTAGAGGTGGAAGCCGATGTGGGTGCCCAACAGGCCATTATCATTCCCAAGGCCATGAGGAAACCGGGAAGAATTGGAGTTCAGCAGGATGAGGTTGGTATTCAGGGCCGAAGCATTCAGGAAGATGATCCTGGCTTCATAGATGAATTCCTCGTGGGTATTGGTGTCTATAACCTTAACCCCTGAGGCCCGGCCAGTGTCCTCATTGTAGCGCACGGAATGCACCACGGAAAAAGGGCGTATCGTGAGATTCCCCGTTTTGTCTGCCCAGGGAAGTGTGGAAGAAACCGAGCTAAAATAGCCCCCAAACGGGCAACCCCGCATACAAAGGTTCCTGGCCTGGCATTTTCCGCGGCCCTGCTGCAGGTGAATTTCCTCAGGTTCCGTGAGATGGGCCCACCTGGCGTGCACCAGGTGGCGGTCCGGGAAGTGTTCCTGAACGACCTTGTGCATATGTTTCTCCACGCAATTGAAGTCAAACGGCGGTAAAAATTCCCCATCGGGCATGGCCTCAATGCCATCTTTCGTCCCACAGACCCCGATAAATTTTTCCACATGGGAGTACCAGGGGGCAACATCATTGTACCCTATGGGCCATTCTATCCCATAACCATCCCGGTGGGGGGCCGTAAACTCATAATCGCTCCAGCGCTGACAGGCCCTGCCCCAGGTAAGCGACTTACCGCCTACCTGATATCCCCGGATCCAGTCAAATGGTTTTTGTTGTACATAAGGGTGGTCTTTGTCCTGTATGAAGAAGTGTGCGGTGTCTGCCCCAAATCCCGCGGCTTTGGAAATCAGTGGGTTCTGTTCGTAAAATTCCCGGCTCATACGCCCGCGGTATTTGAACTCCCAGGGATGCATCTGTGCTGTAGGGTAATCTTTCTGGTGCACCACATTCCGCCCCCTTTCCAAAACCAGGGTCCTGAGCCCCTGCTCACAAAGCTCCTTGGCGGCCCATCCGCCCGAAATGCCGGAGCCGACCACTATGGCGTCAAAAACTTCCGCTGGCTGTTGCATCCTATGGTTTTAATGGTAGTGGCACGGCTACTCCTGTAGTGCCTTATAGCTTACTTCCTTAAAATAGACCACATCATCCGATCCGTGGTTTTGCAACCCAATATACCCCTCGGCAGGCCTGGCCCCCCGGTCGGGTTCATAGGTCTCCACTTTTTCCGGTACGGGTTCCCCCTCAGTGTAATCCGTCACCAGCGTTCCGTTGACATAGACAAGGGTTCGGTCACCCTCCAGGGTGATCTCCATGGTATTCCAGGCATCGGGGACGGCCGGGGAAGCCTTCGCCCGGGTAAGGGAATACAAAGCCCCGGTTTTGTGGTAGTCGTCTCCCCTATCGTCCAGCTGAACTTCATACCCCTTGTTCACAGGCATCCAGGCTTCCTCAGGCTTTTCGGGGATACGGATAAAAACCCCTGCATTGTTCTTGTCGGCCCCTTTGTACACGACCTTCAGGGTCACGTTGCCAAATTTCTGCCCGGTATACCACAACAACCCCATGCCCCCCTGGGTCCTGAGCATCCCGTCCTCGATCACAAACTGCCCTTCCCCTACATGTTCCCATCCATCAGTGTTCTCGCCGTTAAACAAGGGCGTCCATTCCTGGGCATAAAGGCCCGACGTAATCAAAAATACTAGCGCGAATAATTTCATGGTTTCTATCATTGTAAGTTACTATTTCGGGTATGCGCTGTGGCGTGCCTAAGGCGAGGCACGCACCACTTTGTCCCGGAGTTCCCTCCAGGTCACCAGGTAAATATTTTCTTCCCGTAAAATCTCTTTACAGGTGTTGCTGGTAAAGAAATCGTAATCGGCCTGTCGCCATTCGGCCCCCCATTCCGGGTGGTCTACCGTAACCGCTTTCATTTCGTCATTGTCAAAAGCCAGGTGGATCAACAGGCAGTGCAGGCCGGGTTCAAGGTTCCGTAGCACAGTGCTGTAGTAGGAAGTCATGCCAGAAGCGAAATCCGAGGGCAGGGCACTGTAAATAGTGTCTAAAACCACAGTACGTCGATCGAGCAGGGATTTGATTCCGGGATGTTCTATCTGATATATACGCTTGTCCAGCAGGACCGGCAGTTGGTATTCCTTTCCCAGTCGCAAATAGGCCGCCAGGTAATCGGGCCTGCTGACCGCTGCACCCATATGGGCGTCCAGGTGGGTCACATCGATACCCGCCTTATACGCTTTGCGGATTTGGTTACGCAATTCCCGTTCCACCTCCTCTGCTTTTCCGTACATCCCCAGGCTATCGACCGCAGAATAGAAGTATCCGGAGGCATTTACCAGGCTGGCTACCGAATCCCGGGCGCTTACCGGGGCCCACTTATAGTATTTCCATTCGCTATTCAAGGTGAGGTGGAGGCCCAAATCCTGGTCCCTATGCTCCCGGGCATATGCAGCGACTTCTTCAAACCATGGACAGGGCACCATAATACTACCGGAGTTCACAAGGCCTTTCGCTAACCCATCTATACTCGCCATGTTTTGGGAATGGGTAACCCCAAGGTCATCGGCGTGGATGATCAGCAACTTACTCCCCCTGGGATATCCCAGGCGTTCCGGGATATCGGTGGCCTGGGAAAAACCAAGGGCCGTGGCTATTGAAAGCAGGCCCGAAAGCGCATAGGATTGCAACGTTCGCATGGGTGCACGGTTTACATCACAGAAAGCTACAAAAAAAACCGGCATCAACCATGGATACGCCCAGCAGATAAAAGATTTTTGGACACCGAATAATTTTGAAGACATTTGTGCGTTCTCATGAGAGAACTCAAAAAAACTATTTGTAAATGAAACCAACTCTTCTGGCCCTTTTCGTATTGGGCCTCTTCTTTTTAGGCGCATCCTGCGGCAATGCTGATAACGATGTTAATTTTGATCCCAACCAGGGAGACCTGGGGCAGGGAAAGCCGGTGGATGAATGCCTCAACCTGGGGGAAAACGAACTGCTGTTGTCCATTCAGGACCAGTTTACCACCCTTCCCGGGAAGGTTTCTATCTTCTTCAGGGTAAGCGATACCAACGGAAACCCGGTCCCCGGGCTCACCGCAGACCAGTTTACCATCTATGAGCAGGGACGGAACGATGCCTGTTTCAGCACCATATCAAAAACGGAATCCAAAGCGCGCATTTCGCCCAATACCCAGATATTCAACAACAACACCCTTTTGGTGCTCGACCTTAGCAACAGTGTCCTGAGCAGCAGCCTGAGTGAGCTGAAACTGGCCTCGGTGAGTTTTGTGGATAATGTGATGCCGGACGTGGAAAGCAATTCCTTTAAGATGGCCATCTATTGGTTTGACGGGGAAGATAAGCTGCACCTGCTAAATCCGCTCACTTCTTCGAAAAGCGAACTCAAGGCGGCCATAGAGGGCATCAGCCAGGATATAAGCCAGGACCCCTCTACAGACCTTTACGGGGCCGTAATCAAGGCAACCGACATCGCCGAGGACATACTGGCATCCAGCTCCAGTGCGGATGTGATCGGCGCGGCCTCTGTCGTGGTCTTTACCGATGGCACCGACCAGGCATCGCGTTATACGCAATCTGCGGCCTTAAACAAGGTGAACAATGCCAACAAGAACATTTCGTTTTTTTCCATTGGGCTTGGGGCCGAGATAGATGCGGAGGTCCTGTCCGATATTGGAAAGACCTTCAGCGTTTTTGCCGGGAACAAGGAAGAACTCGAGTCTACATTCAACGATATTTCCTTCAGGGTTTCCGAGCAGGCCAACAGTTTCTACCTTTTTGAATACTGTAGCCCCAAAAGAGACGGCAGCGGAGAAAACAACCTGGCCATCCAGGTCAGAGAAGGCAACCGCCAGGGAGCGGTACAGACCAAGTTTAACGCAAAAGGCTTTACAGGGGGGTGTGAATAAATCAATTACCATCACACGCACGTCCTGAACCCATGAGGACATCCCTTATAAAAGAATAAGAATGCTGCCGGCCTACAACGCCGGCAGCTTTTTTTTATGCAGCCCCTTTGCCTGCTCCGCAGACTGCCGGGGGTAGCTGCCTTCATCCGCAAAATCGCCTGGCGGCCGCTGCCGGGTATTATTAGGGCAGGCCCTCCACGGGCACATCTTCTTTATACCTTTTCTTTCCTGCAGAAGTAGGGTTTTATAGCCGGCAGTTGTTTTTATAACACAACTAACAACAAAAGGTTTCGACCCAAAACATCCTAAAAACAAAGAAAGAAGTTTCACTCAAAAAAAAAATCATGGATGTTATTAACGAAATAATCAAGGAGAGCGCCATCGGATCCTGGTCCAGAACGTACAAGGGGTTGATCCTTTCCATATTTTCCTCCATTGTCCTGACCCTTTTTGCCATGTTGGTCGTGCTGTTGGCAAATGCCCCGCACCTCACCACAAGCTACGGGTACTGATCCCGGGAACGTGCCCCCGGGAATGGTGTTCTGAAAAATGCGCCCACATGGGGCGCATTTTTTATAAAGCTGGCATTTGCGGTTCCCTATCGGAAGATCAAAGCGTTTCCACCATCGCTATGGCCTTTTGTAAGGTCGATAAGAAAACCGTTGATCACCGCGTATGCAAGCCCTCCATCCTTTTCCAGAAAAAAGGTAGGGTTACCCCCTACATTGAGCCGCAGCGGCGGAACCTTGAAATCCTGGGGCACCAAATGCACTGGCAGGGGAGAACTGTCCCGGTCTTCCGGTAACCTGTTCAGGCGCAGGTAGGCGACCCCGTCACGAAGCAACGCCTTCATATCGAGCTTTTCGGCCTCGGCCAGGCCCGACAGGGTTTTGGGGTACACTTTGGCTCCCACCACCTTGTAGCCTTCGGCATTCAGCGTTTGGTAACCGTAATAGGTAGAGAGATCGCCCTGGTCTGCCACACTGCTTTTGTACCAAAAATCCTGGTGCCCCTTGCGGTCTATTTCCTGGCGGTGGATCCCCAGGTCCAGGATATATTCGTTTCCCAACAGGGGATAGCGCAGGTTTTCCAATTTCAGGTCGAATAACTTTCGGTCGTTTTCGGGAATCCGCTCGTAATCAGACAGGGGGATATCGTCGTAATCCTCTTTGGCGATGGCGTTCAGGGCCGAAAGAATGGAAACGTAATTAAGTTTCCGGATAAATTGCTTTTCCTTGTCCCCCGGAAACCCGCCCGACTCTATGAGGATGGTGCTGGTACCCCATTTCTGGATGTTATCGCCAAAAGCCCGGGGTTCAAAATCATCGTTATAGCGGCCCACCTGCCCCGGGGCATATTTTTGAATGATCTTGTTCATATAGACGATGATCCTCATGGCGTTCCCACGCCCCTGGTTGATATCCTTCTCATAGTTGTAGGCCGGGGCCAGGTAGGAAATGGTCGCCGGTTTGGAAGTGCGTTCCGCGTTGTAGTAGGTACTTTGATCGTGCAGGTTAAACCCAAAATCGGCCTCCAGGCTGTCGCGTACCCGTTTCAAGGTCTGCCCTTCAGGTGATTGTAGCCTCAGGGCATCCCGGTTAATGTCGATCCCCAGGGTATTGCGTCTTTGGTAAACTTCTGCTCCATCGGGGTTGAGCATCGGAAGGAAGTGTATGCGCAAACGGCTCAGGATCTCCTTTTTCTCCTTGCCAAAATCCTGGCCCTTAAAAAAATTCAGGATGTCAAAAATGGCCTGGGTGGCGGTGGGTTCATCCCCATGCATCTGCGACCATAGAAACACATCGGTATCACCCGTCCCCAGGCTAATGAGGTACAGGGCCCTTCCTTCGATGGAGCGGCCCACCTGATGTACGTCAAACATCGGATTTTCCCCGGATTGCCGTATTAATGGCTGCAGGTCACTATGCTTAATACGCCTTTTTTGGAGGCTGGTTTCCCTATAGCGATCATAGGTTTCAAAAAGCGTGTCGGTGAGATCGGGAGCCACCTGCTGACAAGCAACAATATTTATGAATAAAAGACTACATATCAATACGTTAAAATGCTTGATCATTGGGGTTCTGTTTTTTTGGGAATGGGTTTAAAAGTAAGGTTTTTCAGGGCCCTGCGCACCTTCCGCATAAATTTCTTTCCCGGATCGTCCTTTTTGGTCCTGTAACCGGCATCTTTTTCCAGCCACAGTTCATGGCCTTCGAAAAGGGAATATTCCTGATGGCCAATAAGGTATTCAATGTCGTACTGAGCTTTCAGGTGCTTTACCAGCCAGATATTGGCCTTCAGCTGTGCCCTGGTAAGGGGCAGGTCAGGGGTTCCCCCAACATTTTCCACGCCTATGGCGCAGTGGTTTAACCCGATGGTATGCCGGGCCATCAGGGTATCGGGCAACAAGCGGTAAATGGTGCCATCCCGGTCTACCAGGTAGTGTGCTGAAACATTCAGGCTACCGGCCCCCTGTATTTCCGGGCGGGTGTCGGGCAGGGTCGGGCTGTCAAAGGCGGCAAAGGTCTGCTCCATGGTGGGTATGACCGTATGGTGCAGGACGATCATCCTGGGTTCTATGGTGGGGGTTTCGGGCTGTAGCCCGTAGTGCTCCGACATGTAGTGCAGGCTGAGTTGGTTCCGTTCCTCGCCGAACTGTATGGGCCTGTCTGTAATAGACCGGCTCCCGGAACAGGAAAACAACATTGCAGAAAGCAAGAAGGCGGGGAAACACAAGCGTTTCCATGCGGTCATATGCTCGTTTACTGGTATCACGGTACTTAATTTAAAAATTGCAGTCCCGTCATATTACGGTACTGGTTGCGTACTATCCTTTTTAACAGGGTATCGTATCCGGAGTTTCTTCCTCCCGAATTCACGCGCTGCTTTGACATCCTTCCCCATATAAATATCCACCTTATTGCGCCATCGATTATGCATTTTATCCTTTACCAGGTACATTCCCGGCATCCCTTCAATTTTAACAGGGGTATTATAGCCGATTCCACGGGCAATGAGGTCTCTGGAAACCGCAATGCATTTCATGCCCGGTTGAAGGGTGTCGCCCCATGCAGCAATATTATGCAGGGAATCAGTCTGCCAGGAAACGGAATTGAAGGCAGAAACGGTCACTTCCAATGGTTGCCAGCAATACGCTTCGCCCCTGTTACCGCAACCCGTAAGCAGTATGGCCATAGCGCCCATGATTCCTATGTACGTCGGGGGCCTCATTCTTCCGGCGGATACAATTTGTTTTCCAGGACCAGTATATCGGTGTGTTGGCCTTCCCATTGCTGCCTGAGGTCAACAGGCACCGGGCTAAAATAATAGGTAAAGGAACTCAGTACCAAATCCTCGTCCCCATCCGCATCGATGTCCCCGGAATCCATCAGGAACCATCGGCCCCAGGCCGAGCTATCTAGGGAATAGCCCTGAAAGCGGAAAGAAGCGGCGTCCATGTTTTCAAGGTAGGCAAAAGACAACACCGGTTGTTCCCCATAGTCGGGGAACGTGGATAGCAGGCCGAAATCCGTATCCCCATCCTGGTCAAAATCGGACGCGATGACACGGGTCGCCCCATAAAGAGGGAAAAAGTACGCCTCTTCAAAATTGTTATGCCCATCATTGATATGGATCCGCATCCCGTGGTACGGCTTGTGCACATAAGACTTATCGGCATTATCGCCGTGTACGGTAACGATATCCAGGTCCCCATCGCCCTCGTAATCGACCACCTCAAACCAACTGCTCCCAAAAACGGGGCTAAACCTCAGGGCTTTTCTAGCCTCAAAGACCAGGGATTCTTTTTGGTAAAGGATGCTAACCCCCTCATCGCCCTGGGAAGTGAGTACCAAAAGGTCATCTTTGCCATCCCGGTCCATATCCCGTACCAGCGTCCTTATAGCTCCGGGCTGCATCAGCAGCACCCGCTTTTCAAATGTACCCTGGTCATTTTTTACAAAAAGGGAAAGCGCGCCCTTTAGGTCTCCAAACTCGCTCACCACGATTTCCTGCTCCCCGTCCCCATTAAAATCATGCAGGGTTGTATGCACCGGCCTGTGGAGGACCTCCGGTATTTGGGAGACCTGATCTCCGGCTCTTTTAAAAACCCGGCCCGAAGGTATTTCGGAGGGGTCCAGGTAGCCTACGGAAGTGATATATTCCTGTCCCTCGTATACATTGTACGCGGTGATCCCCCTGCCAAAACGACCCAGGCTGCTGTTGGTCCCCGTCTTGAAATTATAGCGGGAAAGTTTGCCCGATACGTCCCCATTGAAGAGGTTACCCTGCCCGTCTAACGCCATAAAGCTAATCAGGCTGCCGGCCGTGCTATCGAGTTCCAGGGGTTTAGGTTTAAATTGGTACAGGGGCTTTAGGGGGGCTTCCCTGAGGATGGGTGCCAATGAATCCGGGGCCTCGGCCAGGATATACGATTTTAATGCCTGCCAGTCCTCCAGGCTGATTACCGGGTGGGGTGGATATATCCCCGACTGTATTACCTGGTACTGTTCATCCATAGAGAGCCCGTCATAAGGACTGTACCCGTTTTCCCGGATCCCCAGTCGCCCACCCATTTCCGGCAGGATGTTATTCTCCCAAAGATCCCTTGGTAACTGATCTATTCGCGGGGCCAAATGGCAGGATCCGCAGTGCGTATTGTAAAGAGCCACTTCCTTCTTTGTCCCGTCAGGCTGGCAGGAACTAAGCACGCAGAGACAAAGGAATATGCATAGTTTAGCGGCGGTCGCGGAAAAATGGGATGTTTTGGGGATATAACGATACTCCATACGGCTGGTCAAGATTGTTTTGAAAGCGCTGCAAAAAAGGGAAGGACCGGTTTTCCTAGGGCCAATTCCTTATCTTCGCCGGAGAAAGTTACAATTTTTATACGGCAAGGTTTATGAAATATTTAAAATGGGCCATCTTCTTGTTGTTGGTATTGGTGATTGCCGCGGCGGGTGTAAATTACCCCAAACTTACCATTATATCGGGTTATGCGGCAAAGAACATGGCATCTTCGGTTTTCATTGCCGGCCGGAGTGAAAGCGCTGTCGAAGCCAATGACCACCAGGTGCCCCTGATAACGTTTGCAACTACCGAGGAAGCGCCCGACGGAAAGCGTGCTACGGCCAGCGTGTGGGGCTTACAAAAACGGACTGCCGTTTGCCGGGAAGGCCTGGGCTGTGCGCTCGTCCCCAAAGGGGAAAAGGCGGCCGGGGCAGGATTGGTGCCAAGGCGGATACAAACAACGGACACCCTGCCATTTCCTTTTGGCCGGGGTGAAGCCAATGACACCTTGTTTCCGGAAATTGATTACGTCCAGTTGGAAGCGGCGGTGAGCAGGGCTTTTGAGGACAATACCAAACAGCGTTCGCGAACCCTTTTGATCGCCTATAAAAACCATATCCTACGGGAGCGCTACGATGATGGGTTTGATAAGGACACCCCGATCCTCGGGTGGTCTATGACCAAGAGTGTCCTGGCTACCCTTTTCGGGATCCTTGAACACCAGGGCACATTGGACCTTCAATCGCCAGCCCCGGTTAGCGAATGGAGCGGGGATGCCCGTGCAGACATTACGCTGGACCACCTCCTTCGCATGCAGAGTGGCCTTGCCTGGGAGGAAGACTATACCGCTATTTCCGATGTGACCCGCATGCTATTCCTGGAAGCCGACATGCCTGCCGTCCAAAGGGAAAAGGAAGCTATTGCGAAGCCCACCGAGGTTTGGAATTATTCTTCCGGGACCAGCAACCTGCTTTCGGGGATCCTCAGGGGGCAGTTTGCAACGGAGCAGGAGTATTTGGACTTCCCGTATGCCGAACTGATCGATAAAACCGGGATGCATTCCATGTTGTTGGAAACGGATGTGGCCGGGAATTTTGTCGGATCTTCCTATGGATGGGCCAGTACGCGCGATTGGGCCAGGTTTGGCCTGCTCTACCTGAACGAAGGGCTGTGGAACGGGGAGCGGATCTTCGGCCCGGAATGGGTTGCCTATGTGACCCGGCCCACCGCGCATTCGGACGGCCGATACGGCGCGCATTTCTGGCTCAACGCAGGGGGTATTTACCCCGGGGTGCCGCGGGACCTGTACTCCGCGAACGGCTACCAGGGGCAATACGTTTTCATAATCCCTTCCCTGGACCTGGTGATTGTACGCACCGGGTTGGCAGAACCGCCAGACTTTGAACTGAAGGCCTTTTTACAGGCGGTGGTAAAGGCCATTAATCCAGCCATGGCAACCAATCCGGGATCCAAATAACAGTTTGTGCTGTTCACACCACAGAATTAGAGGGTCTCACAACATATATTTCCATATCGCCGCCTTTGGTGGTAAGTTTACCATGTAATAAAAACGGAGTTAATTTTTTCATTTTCATATAGTGTTCTCGTGAAAGAGTCCTGATCCCAAAAAGACAGGGCTCTTTTTAGTTTGCCTCTGTGGAGGTGTCTGAACCTGATTAAAAACATACCTCCTACATTGCCTGTATAACCCTGTACCAGCAGGGAGATAATGATGCTGGCGTTGATCCTGATAAGGGCCCATAATATTTATAAACAACTGCGAACCTCCTAATCTGGAAATTTCTATGCAGCGGAATAAGCCTCTGAAAGTCCTGATCCCCGACGGGGAGAGTTTTTACCTGCAGAAAGTCCTCACGTGTTTCGCGGCTTCCGGCCAGGTCCAACTTTATGTACTTTCCGGGAAGGCGTACACGGCTATGCGCTTTTCGCGCCATACGCACCGGTTTATCTATTTTCCAAAGCCAGCGGATGACCGGGAGTGGATCGGCAAGGTCAATGACTTGTGCCGTACCTATAAAATAGATGTGATCTTGCCCATGTTTGAGGACCGAATACGGACCCTGATAGCCCTGGGCGACCGGTTGGATCTAAGGGATAGCGTCCTGATCCCGGGTTCGCTTATCCAATTTGATACCGCCAATGACAAGGGATTACTGGCAGGGCATATGGAGGCCCACGGCATTCCTTCGCCAAAAAGCAAGGTGGCTCAAAACAAGTCGCAACTCCTGCAACTATTGCCCGGGTTCCGGCTGCCCATTTTGTTGAAGCCCCCGCTGGGGACCGGTGGAGGCGATGGGATTATACCTGTCGAAGACCGTGAATCCCTGCACCAGGCTATAGAAAGGGAACTTGTTACTTTTCCCATCGTAGTACAGGAATTCATAGATGGGTTTGATACGGGTTGCAATGTACTCTGTAAAGACGGGGTCATTCTTGCCTATACCGTTCAGCGGGGTTTTCTGTATGATGACAAACCATTTTCACCGCAGATGGGGTTGGTCCTGATCGATGAAAAGGAAGTCCTTGAAATAGCCACCCGCCTGATGCAATCACTGCGTTGGACAGGTGTGGCGAATATCGACCTGATCTATGACCGCAAGCGACGGCAGTATCAGGTTTTGGAGATCAATCCACGCTTTTGGTCGACCGTAGAAGGTTCCTTGTTTGCCGGGGTGAACTTTCCCTGGCTTTACTGCCAGGCCGCAACCGGCAAAACATTCCCCATACCCCTTTGCAGGGAGGCTACCTTCATCAACCTAAAGGGCCTGGTATCCTGTATTAAGAAGGACAAGCGCAAACTGTTTAACAGGGAACTCCTCTGGAAGCAATCAACCCTGAAGTACGCCCTGAGAGACCCTGTCCCGATGATCTACCATTTTATTTGGCGCACCAGGAATATCCTTCTGGCCCGTTTGGGGAAATAGGACCCCTGGCGCAACAGTAGCGCCCCACTACCGCTCCGCTACATGGGGGCTATTTATGGGATCCACTTTTTTTTGCCAAAATCGGGTTTTCGCTTTTGGAGGAAGGCGTCGCGGCCTTCACGGGCTTCATCCGTCATATAGGCTAGCCTGGTGGCTTCCCCGGCAAATACCTGTTGTCCTACCATCCCGTCATCGGTAAGGTTCATGGCGAACTTGAGCATTTTAATGGAGATGGGCGACTTTTGCAGGATTTCCTGCGCCCATTCATAGGCGGTTTCCTCCAATTCTTCATGGGGCACCACCGCATTGACCATACCCATTTCGTAGGCCGCCTGGGCGGTGTAGTTTCTCCCGAGGAAAAAAATCTCCCGGGCTTTTTTCTGGCCAACCATCTTGGCCAGGTAGGCCGAACCGTACCCTCCGTCAAAACTGGTTACATCGGCATCGGTTTGTTTAAAAATGGCATGCTCCTTACTGGCCAGGCTCAGGTCGCAAACCACATGCAGGCTATGGCCACCACCCACCGCCCATCCGGGGATCACGGCGATGACCACCTTGGGCATAAAGCGAATAAGCCGCTGCACTTCGAGGATGTTGAGGCGGTGGTAGCCGTCGTCCCCCACATAGCCTTCTTTTCCCCGGGCTTTTTGATCGCCTCCGCTGCAGAAGGCATAGACCCCGTCTTTGGGGGAAGGCCCTTCGGCACTAAGCAAAACAACCCCAATAGTGGTGTCTTCCTGCGCATCGTGGAAGGCATCATATAGTTCACTGGTGGTTTTCGGCCGGAACGCATTTCGCACTTCGGGCCGGTTAAACGCGATACGGGCCACCCCATCAGATTTTTTATAGGTAATGTCAGAATACTTTTTAGCCGTGGTCCATTGCGGTTTTTTCATGGGTTTCGTATAATTTTGATGATAAAAATAGGCTTCTTTGCTCAATTATCCGCACCCCTGGACGCCAGGCCATGGTTTTTGGCCTCGATCCATTTCCCCAGGTACATGGTGCTGGCCATCCTGTGGTGCATCATCATGGCCCCTATCAGGTTCCGGTCCCTATGGGCTTTGAGCTTTCCACGGATGTGTTCAATTCGCAATAGCAGGCCCGCCGCCAGTTTTGTTTTGGAATACAGCCTGTTGATAATCTCAGCCCCCTGTTCATGTGCCACCGTCCAACGTTCACGATTGTGGTAGAGATCGACAGCCGAGGCGATAATCGCCTTGGGTGTTTCGGCCACCACCCCGTTCCAGGCCAGGTCTCCGTGCATGCCTTCGGCCCCAATGGGTGTGGTTACGCTGGGGGTACCACAACGCATGGAATCGGCCAGCTTCCCTTTGATACCCGCCCCATATCGCAGGGGCGCAAGTTGTATCCGGGCGTTTTGCAGTACTTTATGAGCGTCGTCCACCCTTCCTTTCACGTGAAAACCCAGGTCAGGACAGTGCATTTCCAAAAGGCTTCCGGGCAGGTAGGCCCCATAGACATGGAGTTCTGCTTGTGGTTGTTCCGACCGTATCCCCGGCCAAAGCACTTTTCTAAGCCATTTAACCGCGTCTACATTGGGGCGGTGCCTGCCATTGCCCAGGAAGACATAACCCGACCTTTCCTCAAAGGTAGGTACGGTCTCCAGCGAAACCGGCTCATACATAAACGGCAGGTATCCAAGGAGGGCATCATCCACCCCCGCGGTTTCAGACAGCAATTCCATTTCATAAGAAGATATGATCAAGCTGAGGTCGCATCGGTAAATACTGGCAAGTTCGCGGAGGGTCGTGGTATGCCGCCTCCAGTCGGGCAATGAAAATTCCCTGCCGGAGGCCATAGCCGCTTCCCGGCATACCCGAAGGGAGTGCAGGTCTTCGGTATCCAATATCCGGATGGCCCCGGGGCACGCCCTGGCAACTCTCCACCCAAATTGTTCTTCGGTCATGAACCGGTCGAAGAGGACCAGGTCTGGCATCCAATCGCCGATCCAGGAATCAAAAGCGCTATGGTTGAGTTGTATGCGATAGGGGCCTATACCCAATGCTTGCAACGAGTGGGTTGTTTCCGCCTCACGTGCCGTGGTAGCGAAACGGATTTCATAGCCGGCTTCCAGGAAGCAACGGAGCAACTGTATCATCCGGCACCCGGCCGCAGTAGCCGTGGGTTCGGGCCAGGTCTGCCCGATAACCAGTAATTTAATGTGTTTTGACATGGTCTTGGGGTACGTTACGCAGCCTGCCAAAGGTACGGACTTTAGACCCAGGGAAAAAGGTTTCAGGGCCTGCTTTCAAGGAGGTATGGCGAATACCTGGCCGGGGGGAAATCACATCCGTGCCGCGAATTTCTGGGAAATACTGAGCCGCAATTTACGTTCATAGTCCTCTTCCAGCCATTCCTTGTAATTCTTGGTGTTATTCATGATGCAGTAGGAGTACTGCTTGACCCGGAAGGCGATATCCTCCTTCAGTTGTTTGGCCAGCTGCCGGGCCTCAAAGACATCCTTGCTGTTTTCCACACAAATCCGGGCATGTTGTTCTATACTGCGCTCCAAAACGGTTTTGGACCTCAGGCCCTGCGCGAATATGCGCTTGTATTCCTCCTTGACGTCAAAATCAAGGTCTTCGGAATTTTTAAACTTATCCCGGAGTTCCTGAGGCATTTCGTACACGAATTCCCGTTCAATGTCCTCATCGTTCTTGATATTTTCCAGGTAGAAATCAGGAAAATGAAAGATCTCCTGCCAGTCTATCGGAGCATCCCAGCGGCCAAAACGAGCTACGTTATTTCCCATATCCACCACGGTGAATTCATCTTTGTCGGGCAGTATTCGCGAGCCACGGCCAATCATCTGGAAGTAGAGGGTAAGCGAACGGGTCGCACGGTTCAGGATAATGGTCTCTACCGTTGGTTCATCAAAACCGGTGGTAAGGATGCTCACCGAGCTAAGGATGGCATCCGGGGTATCGGCAAACCAGTCGAGGATTTCCCTGCGTTCCGAAGCGGTGTTTTTATTATCCAGGTGCCTGATTTTGTAACCGGCCTTCTTAAAGGTTTCATACACATATTTCGAGGTGCTGATTCCATTGTTGAAAATCAGGGTTTTGGTGCCTTTGGCGATCTCCTCGTAGGCCCCCAATAGTTTTGTCAGCATGTTGTAGTTTCCGTAGAGTTCATCGGAAGACTTCACCGTATAATCGCCGCTAATCCCCAGTTTCAGTGATCGTAGGCTCACATCATAGGAATACATATTGGCTTTGGCCAGGAATTTTTTCTTGATCAAGGACTCTATCGATTCCCCCACGATCAACTTTTTGTAGTTGTCTTTCATGGGGAGCTTGATGTTGGAACTCAGGGGGGTAGCCGTAACCCCCAGGATAATGCTCTTTTCGAAGTATTTAAAAAGTTTGCGGAAGGAGTTGTAATGCGCCTCGTCAATAATCACCAGCCCTACGTTCTTGAGTGCAATCATGCCATCCTGCAGGCGGTTGTTCAGGGTTTCTACCATGGCCACAAAGCACATATGGTCGTCCTGGTCCTGCAATTCCTTTACATCGCTGTTGATGATCATGTTCTTTACCGAAAAACCGCTAAGCATACGGGATGTCTGGCTGCTCAGCTCAATCCGGTGGGTAAGGACCACCACTTTCTTTTTGGTCGATTGAATATACCTGCGCGCTATTTCAGAAAAAACCACCGTTTTTCCACCACCTGTCGGAAGTTGATAAAGGAGGTTCACGTTGTCGGGAGCCTCCTCGAGGTAGCTGAAAATGGCATTCAGGTCTTCAACCTGGTAATCATAAAGCGTTTTCTCTATGTTTTCGGTACGCAATTCCAATAGGCAATAGGTTAAATTTCGAGGTGCTGCCCGCCACGAGATCGTTACGGCATCAATTTGCAAAACTATACGATTTTTCCCCTTTAATGAAATTTAGGCTCTTAAATCTGGGGATTAATAGCCTTTGTCCCTGGAGACAACGTTTAACAGGGCTTGTCCTTTTTGTAGTCGCCGGTAATTTTCCAATAATTGTGGTACCACGGAATCCTGGTCCGACACACTGGCGATATGGGGGGTCAGGTGTACTTCGGGCAGGTCCCAAAACGGATGGTCCTTAGGCAAAGGTTCGTCGTGAAAGACATCGAGGGCCGCCCCTGACAGCTGTCCCGTTTTTAACATCTCCAGCAGGTCGGCGTCGACCAGATGGCCCCCACGGGCCACATTGATTATAAAGGCCCCTTTCGGCAGTTGTGAAAAGAGGGGTTTGTTTAAAATTCCCCGGGTCTGTTCCGTCAGGGGAAGCAGGCAGACCAGGATGGTGACCGGTGTTAAAAATTCCCCCAGCGCTTCCTGACCGGAATAGCAAGGGGTGGCTAGTCCTGTCTTTTTTGAGGTGGCCCAGCCCCGTACCTGAAAACCTAATTGGGTGAGGTCCCTGGCCAGAACGGTACCCAAAGCGCCCATCCCCATGATGCCCACCACTTCATCGGCAATGCGCCTGTAGGCCTTTGGTCGCCATATTCGTTCCTCCTGATCGAGGGCATATTGTTTCAGGTGTTTGAGGTAACTGAAGACCTGGGCGATCACAAATTCCGACATATCGCTTGCCAGTACCGGATCGACCACCCGGGTGATGGGCAGGTTGCCGGGCAATCCGGGATCCTCGAAGATAAAGTCTACCCCTGCCCCAAAAGAGGCGATACACTGCAGGTTGGGATAGGCCTTCAGGGTACCCTGGGGGTGTTTCCAGACGATGGCCATGGTTACCTGCTCCCTGGGGTGGTCCTCCTGGTAATTGTATATGGGAACCCCCGGTGCTTTGGCCTTTAAGGCATTTTTCCAGGACGCGGTCTTGCCATCCTGGCGAATGAGTACAATTGCCATATCGTTGTATTTTATGCTTTTTCAGTCGTTACATCCCGTCCAGCACCTCCATTTCCCGGGTAAACGCCCCTTCATTGGGCCACTGCCCTTCCCCTACCCTCTTATAAACCTCGCCAATCCTCGACCGGAATTGCGGCAACAACTGGTGCAGGCTCACATACTGCAGTACTTCCTTAAACGAATTGAACATACTCTGGTAGAAGGCCTCGGGAACCCGGCGGTTGGTTTCGAAATCCTGGGCAATTTCAAGGTTGTACAACATCAAATCTGCCAACCAGTGTGCATCCATTTCCAGTTTTCGGAATTGCTTGATGTACCGCTGTGCTATAGAACGCCTTGCTCGGGGCCGTTTGCGTTTCACGGGAAAGTATTCATTCTTGATCCTGGCCTTGGCCTCCAGGACCATGGCCTCTTCCCTGGGGTTAAAAATAAAATCGTAATACTTTTTTACCGAAGGAAAGCGCGTATAAAGATCCAGAAGCTGCTCCTCGAGTTCCTTTTTGGGGACTTCTGAGATGTATTTTTTGAGGGCTCTTTTGCTCATGCCGCCTAAGATACTCATATCCGGATAATCTCCTGCCAGGGATGCGAATAACCTATGTAAACCCCTTATTTTTCAAATAATGCACCAGCCTGCCCCCCTTTTCTTAAACTTCTCATAAATTATGTATAAGAATAGTGGCATCTCTTTGGAAAAGAGCAAATAAAAATGTATAATACTAAATT
>MRWG01000812.1_pt1 | contig 25748 bp, 26 predicted proteins | sample 1013341 | NCBI WGS metagenome assembly MRWG01 (sample SAMN06117577, study PRJNA244670) | biofilm metagenome | biome: Water; feature: Cathode Biofilm; material: Biofilm; isolation source: microbial consortium enriched at the cathode of a solar microbial fuel cell | place: USA: District of Columbia ... | reverse complement strand
AGAACAACGGGCTGCAATTGCCGGGCCTTGGCGGCCTGCCCCCGATCGGCGCACCCGCCGGTGCGCCGGAAGCCGCGCCGCAGGAGCAGGAGCAGGAGCAGAAGCCGGCGACCCCGGATCTCAGCCAGCCGCCAAGCTTCGACTGACCGAACCGACAGCCAAAAGAAAACCCCGGAGCGACCGCTCCGGGGTTTTCACTATCTGCATCCAATCAGAAGGCTAGAGCTTGCCGGCCCGCTGCTGGATCATCATGAAGGTATCGAACGTGTACTCGGAAAGCTGCGCCCACAGATAGGCGTCCTTCTTGAAGGCCTGCTGATTGTCGTAGATCTTCTTGAAGGTCGCGTTGGAGCCGTTGATCTCGCCATAGGTGTCCATCGCGGCGTTGTAGCAGGCTTCCAGGATTTCCTGGCTGAACGGCCGCAGCTGCGCGCCATCCGCCACCAGCTGACGCAGGGCTGCCGGGTTCTTGTAATCGTAGCGCGCCATCATGTCGGCATTGGCCGCGCGGCAGGCAGCATCGACAACGGTCTTGTAGGCGTCCGGCAGTTCGTCCCACTTCTGCTTGTTGAACATGGCGTGGAGAACCGGGCCGCCTTCCCACCAGCCGGGATAGTAATAATACTGGGCGACCTTGTTGAAGCCGAGCTTCTGATCGTCATAGGGGCCGACCCACTCCGTCGCGTCGATCGTGCCCTTCTCCAGCGCCGGATAGATGTCGCCGCCGGCGATCTGCTGGGGAACGACACCGAGTTTCTCGATGATCTTGCCGCCCATGCCGCCAATGCGCATCTTGAGGCCCTTGAGGTCCTCGACCGTGTTGATCTCCTTGCGGAACCAGCCGCCCATCTGTGCGCCGGTGTTGCCGCATGGCAGGGCATGGAGACCCTGCTCATTGTAGAACTCGTTCATCAGCGTGTTGCCGTCGCCATAATAGAACCAGGCATTCTGCTGACGGTAATTGAGGCCGAAAGGGATGGCGGTGCCGAGCGCGTATGTCGGGTCCTTGCCCCAGTAATAATAGGAGGCCGTGTGCGCCATCTCGACCGTTCCGGTGGCGGCTGCATCGGCTGCCTGCAGACCGGGCACGATCTCGCCGGCGGCAAAGACCTGAATTTCGAAATTCCCGTCCGTCGCGCCTTTCACGAAATCGGCCATGGTCTCGGCTGCGCCGTAAATCGTGTCGAGCGCCTTGGGAAAAGACGAGGTGCAGCGCCAGGTGATCTTTGGCAGTGACTGGGCGATTGCCGGCGTTGCCAGGGCTGAAGCGGCAGCGACACCCGTGCCGGCCATGCCCGCCTTCTTGATGAAGGTTCTGCGGTCCATATGTTTTCCTCCCATTCTGGAACCGTCTGCCGAAGCACGCATGCACTTCGACCCGTTTATGGTTTCGTCGCTCCATATGTTTGCTTTTCTTGAGCGCCGAAAGCCTTGCGCATCAATGCACGCAGGGGTTTTTAAGTCCAGCGCCGAGCCCCCCGTTTACGACCAATGTCGAAGACCCAAGAAAAGCCTCAAACGCCCCCTTTGGAAACGCTTCGGCAATCTCTACATTCGGCTTCAACACACACAGCCGCCAACCTACGGAATTTCAAATGCCCACGCCCCTCATCGCCGTCACGACGGACGCAAAGGATCTTGAGAAATACACCTGGCACGCAACGCCGCAGCCCTATCTTGACGCGGCGATCTCGACCGCCGGCGTGCTGCCGGTTCTCGTGCCCTCGCTCGGCGACAAATACGACCTCGACAGCCTGCTCGAGACGGTCAACGGCGTTCTGGTGACGGGATCGGCATCCAACGTCTATCCGGCGCTCTATGGCGGAGACGCCACGGACGAGAACGGCCCCTACGACCATGCGCGCGATGCGACGACACTGCCGCTCATTCGCCGGGCCATCGAAAAGGGCGTGCCGCTTCTGGCGATCTGCCGCGGCATTCAGGAGCTCAACGTGGCGCTTGGCGGAACGCTGGCCATGGAGGTCCACGAGCGCGACGGCGCGTTCGACCATCGCGGCGACGAGGAAGCCGCGTTCGATGCGCGTTTCGCCATCCGCCAGTCGGTGAAGATCACGCCGGGCGGGTGCCTGGCGGGGCTGTTCGACACGTCAGAGATCGCGGTGAACTCGGTGCACCGGCAGGCGGCATCGGCTGTCGCGCCGCGCCTTCAGGTGGAAGCCATGGCCGATGACGGAACCGTTGAAGCCGTTTCGGTGAAGGATGCGCCGGGATTTGCGCTCGGCGTGCAATGGCACCCGGAATACTGGGCGCACAATGACAATGCGTCGGCACGAATCTTCAAGGCTTTCGGCGAGGCCGTTCACCGGCACGCGACCGCCCGCATCAACGCGCGGATTGCGGCGGAATAGGCTCAGTCTTCGCGGTAGAGGCTGAGAAGGGGCGAGCTGGGTCGCAGGGACTCATAGGTCACCCCGTCGCCGGGGAAGAACTCGACCAGCGTTTCCCCGGAAGCAGAGAGGAACGCGACCGTGCCATCGGCGCGTTCCTGCCAGACCCGCGCACCGGCAAGGGCGGGCACAAGCTGCGCGCAGGCGCTGTCGAGGGTCAGTTGCGCCTCGCCGGATGTGTCCGCGCGGCGCACCTTGCACACATCTTCAAAACCGATCCGCATCAGGGTGAATTCGGAGGCGTTCGTCCCTGCCAGCGCATCCTGCGTCAGCGGGGTTTCGGAGCCATCCCTGGCCGAAACCGCATCTGAGAAATAGCCGCCCGAGGCCAAAAGCGTGGCCAGCAATACACCCGACACAAACAGTTTCATATAGGCGGAACCCCCAACTCAAAGTAGAATCGGAAGTTCCGCTTTCCTGGTTAACAAATCGCTAACGAAGCGCCTTTCAGCGCGTGACGGAAGCCGTTTCCGGCACCGGCGTAATCGGCTGCCCTTTGACGAACCAGGAGACGAGATTATCCGCCACCAGATCGGCCATTCCCTGCCGCGTGGCCACCGAGGCAGAGCCGACATGCGGCAGCAGGGATGCGTTCTCCACGGCAAGCAGCGCCTCGGGCACGTTGGGCTCATCCTCAAACACATCAAGCCCGGCAGCGAAGATCGTGCCATCCTCAAGCGCCCTGATGAGAGCTGCCTCATCAACCGTGCTGCCGCGACCGATATTCACGAAAACACCATTGGAGCCCAGCGCCTTCAACACCGCTTCATTGATGGCCTTGCTGGTTTCCTCGCCGCCGGGCGCGACGCAGATCAGCGTATCGACGGCAGAAGCGAGCCCCAGAAGCGTGTCGTGATAGGCATAGGGCACATCATCGACCGGTCTGCGGTTGTGATAGGCAATCGGCAGGCCAAAGGCTGCAAGACGCTGTGCAATGGCGCGGCCGATGCGGCCCATGCCGAAAATGCCGACCGTGCGCCCGCGAAGCGACCCGCGCGAGAATGGGTAAGCGCCCTCGCGCACCCAGTGGCCCTTGCGCAGCCATGCTTCGGCGCGCGGCAGCTCGCGCACCGTGTTGAGAAGGAGCCCGACGGCCGTGTCGGCAACTTCGTCAGTCAGCACGTCGGGCGTGTTGGTCACCATCACACCCTTGCGGGCAGCATGCGCGGCATCGACCGCATCATAGCCAACGCCAAAATTCGCGATGATCTCAAGATTGGGCAGCGCATCGATAAAGGCAGCGTCCACCACCGTCATTGAAGCAATGCCACGCACTTTCGCGGCCATCTCTTCCGTGACCAGAGCGGCGTCGGCCTGCTCCAGCGTCAGGAGTTCAAATTCTGCATCAATGCGTTCCAGCGCGTGCGGGTGCAATCGCCCCGGCACCAGAATGGCGGTCCCCTGCGTTTCCGACAAATCCACTCTCCCAATAAGATCAACAGTAAAGGCCAGGACGAAACCGGTCAGCGCTCGACCGGTTTTCCCGTCGACTGGCGTATGTGCAGCTCCGGCTTGATCAGCTCCTGAGCAAGGTTCACATCGGCGCCGTTCAGCCGGTCCAGAAGAACCCGCGCAGCGCGGCGGCCAACTTCACGCTGACCGTTCCAGACCGTCGTCAGCGCCGGCGTGGCGATGGCGGCTTCCTCCAGATCGTCATAGCCGGTGACGGAGACATCCACACCCGGCACGAGGCCAGCGCGCGCAATGCCGTTCATCAGGCCGATGGCAACGAGGTCGTTCCAGCAGACGGCAGCCGTCGGCTTGTCCTTGAGGGCAAGGAACGCCCCGGCGATCTCGAAGCCCGCCTGCTTGGTGCGCGGCCCCGGGAAACGCCATTGCGGCTTGATCTCCAGCCCCGCCTTCTGCATGGCGTCGACATAGCCCTGATAACGGTCGCGACCCGTAGAGGTCTGATCCGTGCCACCGATCATGGCGATGCGCGTGTGACCGAGCGAGATCAGATGATTGGTGGCCAGCCCCGTGCCATAGGCGTCGTCGCCCCGGAACACGGGCACCCGCGCGCCCTCTACCGAACGTGCAATGAGCACCGTCGGCAGACCGTTCTCCTCCACAAGACGAATGTCCTGCGGCGGCGTGCCGATGGCCGGTGACATGATCACCCCGTCTGCGCCAAGCTGCAGAAGCGTGTCGATGAAGGTGCGCTGCTTCTCCAACTGGTCGTAATGGTTCGACAGCAGAAAGGTCTGGCGCGACCGGTCCAGCTCGCTTTCGATGGAGCGGAGAATCTCGGCAAAGAACGGGTTCATGATGTCGTGCACCACAACTCCGATAATGCCGGATCGCGAGGTGCGCAGGCTGGCTGCGCGCCTGTTGTAGATGTAACCGATCTCCCGCGCATGCTCCTTGATGCGCTGGCGCGTGGCATCTGCCACCAGCGGGCTGTCGCGAAGCGCGAGAGACACGGTCGCCGTTGAAACACCAAGCGCTTCGGCGATTGTTGAAAGCTTGATCTTCTGCGCCAGTCGACCTCTCCCCTACCCGCAATACCAACCCGCATCTGGTGTCGGACAACGACAGATGCGTCGTATCCAACCCAAAATCAGGTCGTGACAGATTAAGCCACCTTAAACTGTTTAAGGTTGCTTATGCCATGGCTGGGGAAAAGGTCAATCTAGTTACGCATTCTGCGTAGAAAGCTTGATCAAGCCGATCCTCGGGCGTCGCTGGAAACGCCGAAGATCCTAACTACGCATCGACCTCCGCATCTTCGTCCTCGTCAATCATGTCGTGGCTTTCGCCATTCAGATTGGCTTCGATTTTCAAGAGGAGCGTGGCGAGGGCCTTTTGATCTTTTTTATCGAACCCCTTCAGTGCGAGCTTCTCGGTTTTGCGAACCGATTTTTCGATTGCCTTGATGGCCTGCTCGCCCTGTTCGGTCAGAAAAATATGGGCACGTCGTCCGTCTTCGTCCGATAATCGTTTTTCCAAAAACCCCTGATTTGCAAGTCGATTGATTGTTTTCGTAATGGTTGGCGGCCTGACGCCTAACAGTCCGGCAAGCTGACTTGGCGCTTGCCCGTTTTCAATGGATAAGGCTAACATGATCTTGTCCTGGCCGGCATAGAAGCCGTGTGCCAGAAGCCGCTCGGCCAGAGCGGTACGTGAAAGCCTGGCGGCCGACTGCAACAACCCTATCGTCGCGCCCCTTACAGCTTTGGCCATATATTTAGTCCCCTTTAGACATCCTCGAGAATGAGTTAGAACGCCCCTGCGGTCAAAATAGCCGTAACGAAGCTCAATGCAACCTAAGATTGACCAGTTTCATACCAATAGGGATGGTCTACTTTTGGCTAAGCATACAACGTTATCTCGTCTTGAGGCAGTCGGTATTAAGCAATGACCACACAAGAAGTTCCCTCCGCTCAAGGCAAAAAGATTTCCATTTTGCCTCTGGGCGCAACAGAGCAGCATGGCCCGCACCTGCCGCCCGAAACCGACTGGATCATCGCCCAAGCCATTGCTTCAAAAGCAAAAAGCGCCTGCCCCGCAAATCTCGACATCACGTGTCTTCCGGTTGAGAAGATAGGCTATTCTATCGAACACTCGGACTCGCCGAAAACGCGCAGCCTTTCTTTCGATGAAGCCGTTGAACGCTGGGTCGGCATCGGTGAGGCGCAGAACAAAGCCGGCGCAAAAAAACTGGTCCTTTTGAACGCTCACGGCGGAAACTCACCGCTTTTGACCATCGTGGCGACGGAATTGCGCGTTCGATTCGGCATGCTGGCGGTCGCCACGAGCTGGACCCGCTTCGGCTATCCGCAGGATCTGGTCTCCGACGAGGAGCGCGCGCTGGGCATCCATGGCGGCTTCATCGAAACATCGGTCATGCTGGCGCTGCGACCGGATCTCGTCGACATGGAGAAGGCGGCAGACTTCCAGTCTGCGCAGGCCGCCTTCCGCCGCGACTTCAGGCATCTGCGCGCCTACGGGCCACACGCTTTCGGCTGGATGATGCGCGATCTCTCGCCGGTGGGCGTGACAGGCAACGCGGCGGCTTCCAGCGCAGAAGCGGGCGAACGCATCATCGACAACGCAGTCACAGGCTTCGTCGAGCTGCTTGTCGATGTCGACCGGTTCGATCTGTCCCATTTCGAAGACTGACCGTGCAATCGGCAAAACGCCGTCTTATATAGTCGAGAAACCTTTCAAGTTATGCGAGAAACCATGTCCGACGCGCAGACCGAGACGCCCAGCGAAACGACCCCGAACCAGATCCCGGTCACGGTGCTGACCGGCTATCTCGGATCCGGCAAGACGACGCTTCTGAACCGCATTCTCACCGAAGACCACGGCAAGCGTTATGCGGTGATCGTCAACGAATTCGGCGAGATCGGCATCGACAACGACCTGATCGTGGAATCCGACGAGGAAATCTACGAGATGAACAATGGCTGCGTGTGCTGCACGGTGCGCGGCGACCTGGTGCGCGTGGTCGAAGGGCTGACCCGGCGTCCGGGCCGGTTCGACGCCATCGTCGTGGAGACCACGGGCCTGGCCGATCCCGCCCCCGTGGCGCAGACCTTCTTCATGGATGACGATGTGCGCGCCAAGACCCGCCTCGATGCGGTGGTCGCACTGGTCGACGCCAAGCACCTGCCGCTGCGCCTGAAGGATTCCAACGAGGCCGAAGACCAGATCGCGTTCGCCGATGTCGTGATCGTCAACAAGACCGATCTCGTGACGCCGGAAGAACTGGCGGCGGTCGAGGCAACGATCCGCGCAATCAACCCGATGGCCCGCATTCACCGCGCCGAACGCGCCGGCGTTTCGCTGACCGAGGTTCTGGACCGTGGCGCATTCGATCTGAAGCGCGTGCTCGACAATGATCCGCACTTCCTCGATCACGACGATCCGGACCATGTGTGCGGCCCCGACTGCGACCACGATCATCATCATGACCACGGGCATGATCACGACCATGGGCATGGGCACCACGATCATGCGCATGACCATGGCGCTGCCTCGCCGATCCACGATGCGGGCGTGAAATCACTGTCGCTGCGCGGTGGCGAGATGGACCCGAAAAAGTTCTTCCCGTGGATCGAGAAGACCACCCAGATGGACGGGCCGAGCATTCTGCGCCTCAAGGGCATCATCGCGTTCCCGGACGATCCGGACCGGTTCGTGGTGCAGGGCGTACACATGATCATCGAGGGCGATCACCAGCGCCCCTGGCGCGACGACGAAAAGCGTGAGACGCGGCTCGTCTTCATTGGCCGCGACCTCGACACCGAGCGTCTGCAGCGCACGTTCGAGGCCTGTCAGGCATAAGGCCTGACAGAGCCATCCGCGCCACGCCACACGAAATCCATAGACCGGCATCGCCCAGGACCTGCCCACATGCCCACAGTCGCCCCGCTCGACCTCGAAAGCCATTGCATTGCCACTGCCTGGCTGAACGACATTCCGCATTTCGCGCTGGCCGATGGCGTGGTGCATCGTCTCGACAATGGCCACAAATGGGCAGAGGTTCATGACGGGCTGCTGGCCGCCTGCCCCGACGTCGATCATGCACGCCTTATCACCGGCGGCGAAGATGGACGGGTCGCAGCACTCGCGGCTGACGGCACGGTGGAAACGCTGGCCGAGATCGGCCGCAAATGGGTGACCAGCGTTGCAGCCGGTCCGCAGGGCACGGTCGGCTTTGCGGTCGGGCGCAACGCCTATGTGCGCTTTGCCGATGGAAAACAGCGCGAATTCCAGCACCCGCGCTCGGTGGAAGGCATCGCCTTCGCGCCGAAGGGGATGCGGCTTGCGGTTGCCCGCTACAATGGCGCGACGCTGCATTTTCCGGCCACCGACGGCAAGCCGACAGAGCTGGAATGGGCGGGCGCGCACACCGGCATCACCTTCTCGCCGGACGGCAAATTCCTTGTCACCACCATGCAGGAAAACGCACTGCATGGCTGGAAACTCGCGGATGGCAAGCATATGCGCATGGCTGGCTATCCGGGCAAGGTGAAGAGCTTTTCGTGGAGCGCCAAGGGCAAGTGGCTCGCCACTTCCGGCGCTCCGGCCGCCATTGTCTGGCCCTTCCAGGCGAAGGACGGCCCGATGGGCAAGGCGCCACTTGAGCTGGGAACACGCGGCGACACGATGGTGACGCAGGTTTGCTGCCATCCGACCGAGGAAATCGTCGCCATCGGCTATGCCGACGGCATGATCCTCGCCGGGCGCTTTGCCGACCAGAAGGAGGTGCTTCTGCGCCGGCAGGGCAAGGGCGCGATCACCGCCATGGCCTGGGACGATGATGGCCGCCGCCTTGCCTTTGGCTCCGAGACCGGTGAAAGCGGCGTGGTGGATATCGCGGGTTGAATTTCACGCCCTGTGCCTCAGTCTTTGCTTGCAGCGCGCACTGCGTCCTGTAGCTTCCTCACCTGACTGGAAGCATGGGGGAGCGAGCGGTGGATAGCAGGCGCACAGTGCAGGAGATGCCTGCCCGGCTTGAACTCACCCCCGCGACCTATCGCCATCTTCTGAAAACGGCGCATCGCCACGCATCGCACCAGATTGAAGCGGAAGACCTGCTGCATGAAACGCTGATCGCAGCGCTGAATGCCGGCAACCGGCCATGCGTGGAGAACCGCGCCTGGCTTCAGGGCGTCATGCGCAACGTGGCGGCGACGAAACGGCGCTCCGCCTATCGCCGGACAAGGCGTGAGAACGCTGCAAGCCTTTTCGAGCCTGCAGACGACGGGGATGTCCCGAGCGGGTTTCTCGCCGGTCTGCCAAGGGGCCTGAGAATTGTTGCGCTCCTCGCGCTCGGCGGTCATACGCGCAGTGAAATCCGGCACCTTCTGCGCATTTCCGATGCGAGCCTGCGTCAGCGCATTGCCGGCCTTCGCAAGCGTTGGCGCGATGCCCCGCCCGATGCAGCTCCCCTTCCCGGAAAGTTGCTGGCGGGCACGCTCGCCTTCGGCACGATCCGGCAGAACCTTCTTCCGCTGACCGGCCGCAATTCTGCATTCCTTGCAAGCCACGATCCGGACGGGCACCTCTTTGCGGTAAGTTTTTCTCACCCCAAAGCTCACAAACCTGGCTCCTGCGGCAATCAAGAAGCAGAACCAACATTGTAACATCAGGAGACACACATGCTTTCCAACGTCCGCATCGGCACCATCTGCTACTACGTCAACGACATCGACCGCACGGAAGCGTTCTACCGCGACGTGGCCGGGCTGAATGTCCAGAGGATGGAAGGGGACGAGGAGACGGGCGACTGGCTGCTGGCCAGCATCGAGAACAATATCGAACTCATCTTCTTCAAGATGGAATCCCGCCCCGGAAACACGCCCATTGTGGTGTTCGACCTCTCAGAAGGTGGCATCGACAATGTCGTGGAAGGCCTTGCCGAGAAAGGCGCGACCATCGTGACGCCCGTCAGCCATGCTCCCGGCGGCTGGTCTGCCGAATTCGCAGATCCGGACGGGCATGTCCTGTCCATTTACCAGACGGAAGAGCGCCCCCGCAGAAGCGCCTAAGGATCAACGCACCAGAACCGCTCGCAGATCGTTGACATTCGTGCCGGTTGGCCCCGGCGCGAACAGATCGCCCAGAGCATCAAACGCGCCCCAGGCGTCATGCGCGGCAAGCAGCGCCTTCGGGTCGTGGCCGGCAGAGCGCAGCCGCGCGACGGTGCCGTGATCGGCAAATGCGCCGGCATTCTCCTCAGACCCGTCGATGCCGTCCGTATCGGCGGCGAAAGCCGAGATGCCGGAAATACCCTCGATGCCAAGCGCAAGCGCCAGAAGGAATTCGGTGTTGCGCCCGCCGCGCCCGCCGCTTCGGCGCAGCGTCACCGTGGTTTCGCCGCCCGAAAGCAGCACGACCGGCTTTCTGAAAGGCCGGTCGCGCAACGCAACCTCGCGGGCAATCGCCGCATGAACGCGGCCCACCTCGCGCGCTTCGCCCTCAATCGCATCCGACAGGATGACGGCAGGCACGCCCTGCGCTTCGGCGGCGGCGGAAGCCGCTTCCAGCGAACGCGCGGCCGAGGCGATGACATGAACCTCATGACCTGCAAAACGCGGATCATCCGGCTTTGGTGCGTCTGCCGCCGGTGATGCGAGATGCTGCATCACCGCATCGGGCAGCTGCATGCCATAGGTCTCGATCACGGCAAGCGCGTCCGCGCGGCTGGCCATGTCGGGCACGGTCGGACCGGATGAAACAAGCGCCGGGTCATCGCCGGGAATATCCGAAACGATCAGCGAGACGACGCGCGCGGGATGAGCCGCAGCGGCCAGCCTGCCGCCCTTGATTGCGGAGATGTGCTTGCGCACCGTGTTCATGGCCGAGATCGGCGCGCCGGACGCCAGAAGCGCCTCGTTGACGGCAATCTCATCGACGAGCGTAAGGGAACCTGCGGGGGCGGGCAGCAGCGCCGATCCGCCGCCGCAGACGAGCGCGATCACCAGATCATCCGGGCCGAGCCCGTTCACGCTCTCCATGAGACGCTGCGCGCCGGAAAGGCCGGCCTCATCCGGCACCGGATGCGCCGCCTCCAGAACCTCGATCATGCGGGTCAGCGCGCCATAGCCGTAGCGGGTGACGACCACGCCTTCCAGAGGCCCGTCCCAGGCATCTTCCAGCGCCGCCGCCATCTGGGCCGCTCCCTTGCCGGCCCCGACCACAATTGTGCGGCCCCGGGGCTTTTCCGGCAGGAATGCGCGAATGGTTTTGGCCGGGTCGGCGGCGGCGACGGCAGCGTCGAACAGTCTTGTGAAAAACGCCTTCGGATCGATGCTGCCGGTCACATGCGCCCCCAGAATTTACAAGGCGCTTTTGGCAGCCTCTCCTGCGACATAGGTTTCCACGATGGCGCGATCGTCGGCAAGCGTCTGGAGCAGGAAAAGCTCCTCGGCCAGCGTTTCGATGCGCTCCATGCGCAGCGCCATGACCGGCGTTGCGCGCGCGTTCAGAACCACGATATCGGCGTCGGTGCCCGGTTCCAGCGTGCCCACGCGCTCCGACAGGGAAAGCGCCTCGGCATTGCCGCGCGTGATCTGCCAGAAGGAGGCAAGCGGGTTCAGCTTTTCGCCATTGAGCGCGATGACCTTGTAGCCTTCATCCATGGTGCGCAGCATGGAGTAATTGGTGCCGCCGCCCACATCCGTCGCCGAGGCCAGACGCAGCGGCTTCTCACGCTTGCGATAACGCAGATAGTCGAACAGGCCGGAACCGAGGAAGAGGTTGGAGGTGGGGCAGAACACGGCGACCGAGCCCGTGTCCGAAAGCACATCCGCCTCGCGCTCGGAAAGATGAATGCAATGGCCGAGCAGTGCCCTGGGGCCAAGCAGACCGTACTGCTCGTAGATGCCGGTATAGTCCGGCGCGTCGGGATAAAGCTCCGCCGTCAGCGCGATCTCGTCGTGATTTTCGGAGAGATGCGTCTGCATGTGAAGGTCGGGGAATTCGCGCATCAGCGCTGCGGCCATCTCCAGCTGCCCGGGGCTGGAGGTGATGGCGAAACGCGGCGTGACGGCATAATTGAGCCGGCCCCTGCCGTGCCATTCGCCGATCAGCGCCTTCGTGTCGTCGTAGGAGGATTGCGGCGTGTCGGTGAGTGCGGCGGGCGCGTTGCGGTCCATCATCACCTTGCCGCCCACAACGCACATGTTGCGCGCCAGCGCCTCGCTGAAAAAGGCCTCCGCGCTTTCCTTGTGAACGGAGCAATAGGCGGCAACCGTGGTCGTGCCGTTGCGCAGCAGCTCATCGAAGAACAGACGGGCGATGTGACGGCCGTGCTGAATGTCGGAGAACCTGGTTTCTTCGGGGAAAGTGTAGTTGTTCAGCCAGTCCAGAAGCTCGGCGCCATAGCTCGCGATCACCTGCATCTGCGGGAAATGCGCATGGGCGTCGATGAAGCCCGGCAGGATGAGGTGCGGGCGATGATCCACCACCGCGTGCCCCGCTTCTGCGCCTGCTGCGACCTCGGCAAAGCTGCCGGATGCAAGGATAACGCCATCTTCGACCAGAACCGCGCCATCCTCTTCAAACAGATAGGCGTCGTGGTCGTCGATGCTCCGCGGTTCGGCTTTGAACGACAGGAGCCGCCCGCGGATGAGTTTCTGTGCCATGCGCTAGCGCGCCTCCTCGAACCAGGTAACGATCAGTTGCCGCTCCTCGTCCGTGATGCCCGAAACATTGCCGGGCGGCATGGCGTGGCTGCGGCCTGCCTGCAGATAGATTTCACGCGCGTGCTCGGCAATAGCCGCATCCGTGTCGAGCACAACATTCTTCGGTGGGTAGGGAATGCCCTCATAGCCCGGCACCACCGCGTGGCACATGGCGCAACGTCCCATCACCGTGTCGCGCACCGCCGGAAAATGGGTCGAGGCGACGAAGGTCTGCCCCGTCGCCGAAAGCTTCGTCTCGCCCGTCAGCACCTGCGGCACGGTGGAGAGCCACATGATGATGATGAAGAGAACGCCGGCCAGCCCCCAGGTCCAGTGCGGGGTGCCCTTGCGGGCGTGCACGGTGTTGAAATAGTGCCGGATCAGCACGCCGATGATGAAGATGAGCGATGCGATGATCCAGTTGAACTGGGTGCCGAAGGCCAGCGGATAATGGTTCGACAGCATCAGGAAGACGACGGGCAGCGTCAGGTAATTGTTGTGCAGTGAACGCTGCTTCGCCTGCAGGCCAAGTTTCGGGTCGGGCGTGCGCCCCGCCTTCAGATCGGCCACCACGATCTTCTGGTTGGGGATGATGATCAGGAAGACATTCGCCGTCATGATCGTCGCGGTGAACGCGCCCAGATGCAGGAAGGCCGCGCGACCGGTGAAGAGCTGCGTATAGCCCCACGCCATCACCACAAGGATCACATAGAGCACCAGCATCAGCGCCGTGTCGTTCTTGCCGAGCGGCGATTTGCACAGAAGGTCGTAGAGCAGCCAGCCAAGCCCGATGGAAGCAAGCGAGATCAGGATGCCGCCCCAGGCCGGCACATCAAGCACATTGCGATCGACCAGATAAAGATCCGCGCCCGCATAATAGACGATGGCAAGCAGCGCGAAGCCGGACAGCCAGGTGGAGTAGGATTCCCATTTGAACCAGGTCAGGTGCTCGGGCATGGAGGCCGGCGCGACCATGTATTTCTGGATATGGTAGAAGCCGCCGCCATGGACCTGCCATTCCTCGCCATGCACGCCCTCGGGCAGACCCGGCCGCTTCACCAGCCCCAGATCCAGCGCGATGAAATAGAAGGATGAGCCAATCCAGGCGATGGCCGTGACCACATGCAGCCAGCGCACGCCAAAGGACAGCCAGTCCCACAATACCGCGTAATCGTTCATGCCCGTTCCCTCAACTCCCGTCAGCCCTGCCTCAATAGCCAGCCTTGTCCCTGCGCGCTTCCTTTTGCCCAACTTCGGACGGAAAACCGATGACCACTTTTCCTGGAATTGCTCATTCATTGTTCCTGCGCAATTCCAGACGGAAAACCGGTAACCACTTTTCCTGGAATTGCTCTGGCGGCCCAAGGTGACGGAACCCGGTATAAACGGAAAGCGGGGAAGATCACGATGACTTTCAAAAAAATATGGAAAATAATGCGCGCGAATCTTGGGGGAACCGCATGGCCTATCTCGACAATATCGCCGTTTTTGTCCGCGTCGTGGAACTCGGCAATCTGTCTTCAGCAGGCCGCGACATGCGGCTTTCTCCGGCCGTTGCCTCGAACCGGGTAAAGGAGCTCGAAAAGCATCTTGGCGTGCGGCTCTTCAACCGCACCACGCGCCAGCTCACCCCCACCGAGCAGGGCCGCGTCTTCTATGAAGGCGCGCGCAAGGTTCTCGAAGCGGTGGCGGAAGCCGAAGCCTCGGTCGCAGATCTTTCCGGCCAGCCGCGCGGCACGATCCGCGTCACCGCGCCGCTCGGCATCGGCAAGCGTCTGATCGCCAGCGGCATTCCCGAATTCCGCGACCAGTATCCCGAAATCGAGGTTCGCTTACGGCTCTCCGACCATGAGGTCGACATGATGCGCGAGGGCATCGACGTCGCCTTCAAGCTCGGCATTCTGGAGAATTCCTCTTTCCGCATGCGCGGCATCATGGATTGCGAGCGTGTTCTGGCGGCGGCCCCTGATTATCTGAAACGGCGCGGCGAACCGAAGACGCCCGAAGCGCTGATCGATGAGCGGCACGACTGCCTGATGTTGCGCTTTCCCGGCGCACGCGAGCATTTCTGGATGCTGCAAACGCCGGAGGGCGCGCGAAAGTTCGAGGTCGGGGGACCGTTCGATTCCGACGATGGCGACGTGATCACCGACTGGGCGCTTGCCGGGCGCGGCATCGTCAACAAGCCCCGCTTCGAGATCGAACCATTCCTGCGCGACGGGCGGCTCCAGGTGGTCCTGCCCGAAACCCCGCCAGTGCCGGTCAAGCTTGCCGCGCTCTACCCGCACAAGAAGTTTCAGGACCCCAAAGTGCGGCTTCTGGTGGACTTCATGGCAGGCCGCTGCCAGCGGATGATTGGCGCGACCCTGTCAGAGCAATAATGGTTAGCCTGCACGCAGACTTTCCAGACCGCGCTGAACAAGCTCCCGCATGAGCCGCTGATAGGGAACACCACGCTTCTTCGCCTCAGCCTTCACGGCATCCAACTGGCTTTGCGGCATGCGCATATTCACCCTTGCCGCCTTGTTCTCGAACTCGAACCCGGCGGGTTTGAATGCACCAAAATCCAGATCGGAAAGATCCTGATCGAGGAAGTCTTCCGCATCCTTATCAGTTTTCAGTTTGGGAACGCTGCGTTTCATAGCGTTTCACCTCCTTGGCATGCATATAGCGCGCTGTGATCGGACGAATAAGACGCTTCCCGTCAACCATGCGAAAGGTCACGCCCATGAACATGGGGCGGCCCTGCCGGTTGCGTCCGATGACGATGTAGCGATCTTCGGGCCCAGAGTGTGCTGGATCAGGCGCAATCAACGGGTCATGAAGAAGCGCATGTTCGATCTCGTCCTTCGAGACACCATGCTTTGCGCATTTCGGCCAGTTTCCGGTGTCCCAGTCAAAGCCCGCGATCTTCATTCATGAAGTATGTAAGTTTGTACACACAAATGTCAACATCACGACTGCAAAGCCGTCAGTATCTCCGCAGCCGCCATGGCTGCGATGACGGCGGGGCGCTTGTCGTGCACGGCGTTCCCGCCAATGGGGGTGGTCAGCTGCGCGAAACGGCGTTCATCGCCGCCATTCTTCAGATACCAGCTGCGGAAGGTCGCGCGTTTGGTTCTGGAGCCGATCATGCCGACATAGGCTACGTCATCGCGCGCCAGCGCCTCGGCAACCAGCAGAAAGTCGAGCGCATGATCATGGGTCAGGACCACGAAGGCCGTCCCGGCGGGGGCTGAACGCACCGCCTCTTCCGGCAGGGCCGCAAGGCGCGTCTCCACATCGCTTGGAAAATCCTCCAGCGCTTCCTCACGGGTCTCGACCACCAGCACCCGCACGGGCAGCGGGGTCAGCGCTGCCGCCAGCGCATGGCCGACATGGCCACCGCCAAACAGGATCACCTGCGGGAACGCGCCTGCCTCATCGCCGACGCGCTTCACCAGCGCCCTGCGCTCCGCCTCATCGAGAAGGCGAATGTCGAGCGCCACCCGGCCGCCGCAGCACTGGCCGATTTCCGGTCCCAGCGGAATGTCGAGAGCACCATTTGCAAGATTGTCCGAGATGAGTTCGCGCGCCCTGGCAATCGCCATGAATTCAAGCTGGCCGCCACCGATGGTTCCAAAAATCGCCTCGGGCGAAACCAGCATCCACGCGCCCTCTTCGCGCGGGGTGGAGCCTTTCGCCTCGCGCACCTCAACGAGAGCGGCGGACGGCGCGGCATCCAGAAATGTCTGAAGGTTTTCAGCTGGATGGCTCATTGCCGCCCCCATGCATGACGGTGAGAAGACGCGAACCAGAGACCAGTGCGAAGAAGCAGAAGCATGTCAGAACGATAACGGCAGGAAGACTTAATGTCTTTCAAGGCTTTGCGAGAAAGTAGCCCGTGCAAATCAGGCTGATCCGAAGGACGCTCGATAGACCGGCGACCTGCTGCGTCAACCCCCTTGACCGGGAGGGAAACCCCGCTCTGCGGGCTTTTCCTGGCATCTCTTGGTCTATCGAACGCCATTGCGGCCATATTAATGGGTCCTGACCCTAGCGCGCGCCTTCAGCCTTCATGCGTTCCACCGCCATCAGCACACGCTCCGGCGTGGCCGGCGCATCGAGACGCGGGCAGACCGTGTGACCGGCAACGCTCGCCACTGCATCGGACAGTGCGTGCAGCACGCACATGGCCAGCATGAAGGGCGGCTCGCCCACGGCCTTGGAACGATGCACCGTCGGCTCGGCGTTTTCCGCCCAGTCGGCAAGCGCCACGTTGAACACTTTTGGCCGGTCGGACGCGAGCGGGATCTTGTAGGTGGAAGGCGCATGCGTCCGAAGCCGCCCCTTGCCATCCCAGACCAGCTCTTCCGTCGTCAACCAGCCCATGCCCTGAATGAAGCCGCCCTCGATCTGGCCAATGTCGATGGCGCGGTTCAGCGAGCGGCCCGTCTCGTGCAGAATATCAACGCGCTCGACCATGTATTCGCCGGTCAGCGTGTCCACGGAGACCTCGGCGCAGGCTGCGCCATAGGCGAAGTAGTAGAACGGCCGCCCCTGCCCCTTGTCGCGATCCCAGTGGATCTTCGGCGTCTTGTAGAAACCGGCTGCGGAAAGCTGGATGCGGGCCATATAGGCCTCGCCGATCAGCTCGGCGAAGGGAATTTCACGGTTGCCGATGCGCACCCGGCCCGGGAGGAACACCACCTGATCCTTCGGCACGTCATGCGCCTCGGCGGCGAAGGCGATCAGCCGGTTCTTGATCTGGCGCGCCGCGTCCTGCGCGGCCATGCCGTTCAGATCCGTGCCGGAGGAAGCCGCCGTTGCGGAGGTGTTGGGCACCTTGCCCGTGGTCGTGGCGGTGATCTTCACCTGATCGATGTCGATCTGGAATTCCTCGGCAACGATCTGCGCCACCTTGGTGTGCAGCCCCTGCCCCATTTCGGTGCCGCCATGGTTCAGATGCACCGAACCATCCGTGTAGACATGCACCAGCGCGCCGGCCTGATTGAAATGCGTGGCCGTGAAGGAGATGCCGAACTTGACCGGCGTCAGCGCCAGACCACGCTTGATGACCGGGCTTTTTGCGTTGAAGGCCGCGATTTCACGCCGACGCGCGGCATAATCCGCACTTTCCTCCAGTTCGGAGATGACCCGTTCTGCAACATTGTCCTCCACCGTCTGGTGATAGGGCGTGACGTTGCGGCCGTCCGTGCCGTAGAGGTTTTTCTTGCGGATTTCGAGCGGGTCCCTGCCCAGCGCGAAGGCCACCTCATCGATGATGCGCTCTGCGCCAACCATGCCCTGTGGCCCACCGAAACCGCGAAACGCGGTGTTGGAAACGGTGTTCGTGTAGAGCGGGCGCGAGACGGCCCGCGCAGCCGGGTAGAAATAGGTGTTGTCGCAGTGAAACAGCGCCCGGTCTGTCACCGGACCGGAGAGATCGGCCGCATAGCCGCAGCGCGCGGCATAGGTGAAATCGACGCCGAGAATACCGCCCTCATCATCGAAACCGACCGTGTAATCGATCAGGAAGTCGTGACGCTTGCCGGTCGCGGTCATGTCGTCATCCCGGTCGGGACGCAGCTTGACCGGCCGGTTCAGCTTCTTGGCGGCAATAGCCGCAACGGTGGCGAACAGATTGGCCTGCGTTTCCTTGCCACCGAAGCCGCCGCCCATGCGCCGCACTTCGATGGTGACGGCGTGGGAGGGAACACCCAGCGCATGCGCCACCATGTGCTGCACCTCGCTTGGGTGCTGGGTGGAGGAAAACACGGTCACATCGCCGTCTTCGCCCGGAAGCGCGAAAGCGATCTGGCCTTCAAGATAGAAATGGTCCTGCCCGCCAACCCGCATCTGACCGCGGATCGTGTACGGCGCAGCGGTAATCGCCGCAGCGCTGTCACCGCGCTCGAGCTTCAGCGGTGCGGTAACGAGCTTCGCGTCATCCGCGGCATCGGCGACATCGATCAGTGCGGGTTCTTCCGCATAGTCGATCTTCGCCAGACGGCAGGCGCGCCGCGCCGCTTCGCGCGTTTCGGCAATGACCGCGAAAACCGGCTGGCCGAAAAACTGTACACGCCCGTCTGCCAGAATGGGCTCGTCATGCAGCCCGGTCGGGCTCATATCGTTGTCGCCGGGCACATCGTTCGCCGTCAGAACGGCGACAACGCCGGGCGCTGCCCGCACATCGGAAAGGTCAAAGCCGGTGATCGCGCCATGCGCCACCTCGGAAAGACCGAGACAGGCATGCAGCGTGCCGGCGGGTTCGGCCATGTCATCGATATAGATGGCCTCGCCGCTTACATGTTTGCGGGCGGAATCGTGCTTCTCGTCGCTGGCGACACCGCCATCGATCTTCGCCTTGCCCTGCGTGCGTGGTTCATGCCGCGTCATGGTCAGGCCGCCTCATGTCTGGAGAGGTCCACCGCGCCAGCGCCGGTGCTTTCAAGGAAATAGCGGCGCAGCAGGTTCTTCGCCGCCATCATGCGATAGTCGGCGGATGCGCGCATATCGGAGATCGGCTGGAAGTCCTCGTCATAGGCCGAAAGTGCTGCCTCGACGGTTTCCTGCGTCCATGCCTTGCCGGTCAGCGCCGCCTCGACGGCTTTTGCGCGTTTCGGCGTCGCGGCCATGCCGCCATAGGCGATGCGGGCGGCTTCGACCCGGCCATCGGCGATCCGCAGATCGAACGCGCCGAGAACCGCCGTGATGTCTTCATCCCGACGCTTGGAGATTTTCCAGACCGCGAAACGGGAGGCCGCATCGGGCACCGGAACATGCACCGCCTCGACGAACTCGCCGGGCGTCCGATCCTGCTTGCCATAGTCGATGAAGAAATCTTCCAGCGGAATGGTGCGGCGCGCGCTGCCCCTGCGCAGTGTGAGCGTTGCGCCAAGCGCGATCAGTGGCGGCGGCGTGTCACCGATGGGCGAGCCATTGGCGATGTTGCCGCCAATCGTGCCCATATTGCGCACCTGCTCGCCGCCAATACGGTCGATCAGTGCGCCCAGCGCGGGAATGCGTTTCGCCAGAAGTTCAAATGCCCCGGTGTAGCTCACGCCCGCGCCAATGCTGATGACGCCATCCTGCTCACGGATTTCCTGCAGGCCGTCGAGCCCGCCGATGAAGACCACCGGCGCGATGTCGCGCATGAACTTGGTGACCCATAAGCCCACATCCGTTGCACCGGCGACGATTGTGGCCTCAGGCTCGGCTTCAAGGATCGCGGCAAAATCATCGACATCCGCCGGGATCAGCAGACGCTCGCGGCCCGAGCCGATCTCCACCCGCGCGCCATCCTTCATGCCTTGCAGCGCGGCGATGACCGCAGCGCGCTCCAGCGCCAGCGGATCAGACGCGGCATTGCCATAGTCGGAGACCGCGCGCGCAGCCCGCACGATGGGTTCATAGCCGGTGCAGCGACACAGATTGCCCTGCAACGCCTTTTCGATGGCCCTGTCGGAGGGCTGCGCCTCGCGCATCCAGAGCGCGTAAAGCGACATGACGAAGCCCGGCGTGCAGAAGCCGCATTGCGAGCCGTGATAATCGACCATCGCCTGCTGAACCGGATGCAGGCTGCCATCGGCCCGCTTCAAATGCTCCACCGTCACCACGTGACAGGCATCCAGCGATCCCAGGAAGCGGATGCAGGCATTGACGCTCTCATAGGAAAGCGCGCCATTGCGCAACCGACCGACGAGCACGGTGCACGCGCCGCAATCGCCTTCCGCGCAGCCTTCCTTGGTGCCGGTCAGGCGCTGCCGCAGGCGCAGATAGTCAAGCAGGGTTTCGTCCGGGCGGACATTGCCCAGCGCCACCGGCGCGCCGTTCAGAAGAAAACGGATTTCACCGCGCGCGCCCATCAGCTCCCCCTGTAGGTGGAATAGCCATAGGGCGAGATGAGAAGCGGCACGTGATAATGCGTGTTTTCAGCCATGCCGAAGCGGATCGGCACCTGATCGAGAAAGGCCGGTGCCGGCAGATCAACGCCCTGCGCACGCAGATAGGCGCCGGCTTCAAACACCAGTTCATAGAAGCCGGTGCGAAACGCATCGCCGGCAAGCAGCGGCGCATCGCAGCGGCCATCGCTGTTGGTCGTGACCGTCTTCACATGAGTGCGCGCATCCCCCTCCAGGCGATAGAGCGCAATCTCCAGTCCTCCGGCCGGTTTTCCGCTGGCCGTGTCCAGCACATGGGTCGTCAGACGGCCCTCACCCGCATTGCTCATGCGGCCTCCCTTTAAATTCACTAAAGCCACTTGCCCTATATATAGGGTTGATTGTGGGACAAATCCGCAGCGAGCATAAGAGCCCCGGCGAAGGATCGACAACTAAACTCTTTCAAATTTTTCGGGAAAGTTCACACCCCATTCCATCGATTATCCTTGCCAATAAAGAATATCGGAAAGTTTGCATGACCCGCTACCTCAGAAACATGACCGGCTACGGCCAGAACCCGCCGAATGCCGACTGGCCCGATGGCGCGCGCGTAGCCGTGCAGTTCGTCGTCAATTACGAGGAAGGCGGCGAAAACTGTATCCTGCACGGCGACGAGGCCTCCGAAGCCTTCCTGTCGGAAGTGGTGGGCGCAGCGCCCTGGCAGGGCATGCGCCACTGGAACATGGAATCCATTTATGAGTACGGCTCGCGCGCCGGGTTCTGGCGGCTCCACCGCATGTTCACGGCAGCCGGCGTGCCGGTCACCGTTTTCGGCGTCGCTTCGGCGCTTGCCCGAAGCCCCGACCAACTTGCCGCCATGCAGGATGCCGGCTGGGAAATCGCGTCGCACGGCCTGAAATGGATCGACTACCGCGCCCATTCGGAAGAAAGCGAGCGCGCCGACCTTCTGGAAGCCATCCGGCTGCACACCGAAGTGGTGGGCGAACGCCCGCGCGGCCTGTATCTCGGACGCACCTCGGTCAATTCGGTGAAACTGGCCATCGAGGAAGGCGGGTTCGACTGGATTTCCGACACCTATGACGACGACCTGCCCTACTGGATCGACCATGACGGCCACGGGCACGGCACGCGCGCGCAACTGGTCGTCCCCTACACGCTCGATGCAAACGACATGCGATTTGCCACGGCGCAGGGCTTCAATTCCGGCGATCAGTTCTTCAGCTATCTGAAGGACGCTTTCGACACACTCTATACCGAGGGGGGCTCGGGGCGGCCGGCCATGATGAGCATCGGCCTTCATTGCCGTCTCATCGGCCGGCCGGGACGCGCTGCAGCCCTCCAGCGCTTCATCGATTATGTGAAGAGCCACGGCCATGTGTGGCTTGCAACACGTGGCGAGATCGCCCGGCACTGGCGCGAAAAGCACCCCTATGAAGCGCCGGCGCTGCGCCCGAGCCGCATGAGCGAACCGGAATTCATCGAGCGGTTCGGCAGCATCTATGAGCATTCGCCATGGATCGCCGAACGCGCGGCAAAGCTGGAACTCGGCCCCGCACATGACACGGCCGGGGGCCTCGCCAATGCGCTCGCCCGCGCCTTCCGTTCGGCCAGCGAAGACGAACGCCTTGGCGTTCTGAAAGCCCATCCAGACCTTGCGGGCAAGCTGGCGGCAGCCAAAAGGCTGACCGAGGAATCGAGCAAAGAGCAGGCTTCGGCAGGGCTCGATGCGCTGACAGACAGCGAACGCGCGCGCTTTACCGAACTCAACACCGCCTATACGCAAAAATTCGGGTTTCCCTTCATCATCGCCGTCAAGGACAACACCAGGGACAGCATTCTGAAGGCCTTCGAAGCCCGCTTGGAGAACAGCCGCGACGAGGAATTCGCCACCGCCTGCCGGCAGGTGGAGCGGATCGCCCGGCTGCGGCTCAACGACATCCTCCCCGTGTGAAATCAGGACGAGACCAGATGAACGCCCGCACCTATTACGCCCCGCATGGCGGGCATCCGCCGCAGACCCAGCTCCTGACCGACCGCGCGGTTCTGACGGACGCCTATGCACTGATGCCGAAAGGCGTCATGCAGGACATCGTCACCAGCCTGCTGCCGTTCTGGGAGAAGACCCGCTGCTGGATCATTGCGCGTCCCCTTTCCGGCTTTGCCGAGACCTTTTCGCAATACATCATGGAAGTGGAGCCCGGCGGCGGCAGCGACCGGGCCGAACTCGATGAGACCGCGGAAGGCGTGCTTTTCATCGTCGAGGGCGAGCTGACCGTCGAGATCGCAGGCGAGACGCACAAGATGACGCCCGGCGGCTACGCCTATCTGCCGCCATCGAGCGGCTGGACCGCGCACAATCGGGGCGACGCGCCCGCGCGCTTCCACTGGGTGCGCAAGGCCTATGAACCCGTTGCCGGCCTCGACACGCCCGATGCGCTGTTTCTGAACGAGGCCGATGTCGCGCCCTCTCCCATGCCGGGAACGGATGGCAAATGGGCAACGACGCGCTTTGTCGATCCGGCCGATCTGCGCCACGACATGCATGTGACCATCGTCACGCTGCAGCCCGGCGCGGTGATCCCCTTCGCCGAAACGCATGTCATGGAGCACGGTCTCTATGTGCTGGAAGGCAAGGCCGTCTACCGGCTCAACCAGGACTGGGTGGAGGTGGAAGCCGGCGACTTCATGTGGCTGCGCGCCTTCTGTCCGCAGGCCTGCTATGCGGGCGGGCCGGGCAATTTCCGCTACCTGCTCTACAAGGACGTCAACCGGCACGCCCGGCTGGGTGGCAGCTTCGCGCGATGAAGCGGATCGAAGCCGAAAAGCTCACACGCGCAGCCTTCGCGCCCTTCGGCGACGTGATCGAAACCGAAGGCGCGGAAAGCTTCCTCATCAATGCCGACAAGTGCCGCCGCTTTCACGATCTGGCGACGGTCGAAACGGCGGGTGAGAACGCGCGTGTTCTGATCAACATCTTCCGCGGCACGCCCTATGCGCTGCCGCTGCGGCTTTCCATGGTGGAGCGGCACCCGCTTGGAAGCCAGGCCTTCATGCCGCTTTCACCGGCCCCCTTTCTGGTGATCGTGTGCCCGGATGAAGACGGGCGGCCCGGCTACCCCCGCGCCTTCATCACGCATCCCGGACAGGGCGTGAACTATGCGCGCGGCACCTGGCATGGCGTTTTGACGCCCATTGCCGCACCCCAGGATTTCGTGGTGGTCGACCGTGGCGGAGACGGCAACAATCTGGAAGAGTTCCACTTTCAGGAACTTTTTGAAATCACGGTGCCATCCCTCACATGACCGCTCCCGACCTTCACCTCATCAACCGGCTGCTCGACGTGATCGAACAGGACATCCTGCCGAAGACAGCCGCAGGCGTCGCCCATGGCAACAAGCTCTTCGGCGCGGCCATCCTGAAGAAAAGCGACCTGTCGCTGGTGCTTGCCGAAACCAACAATGAGCTGGAAAACCCGCTCTGGCATGGTGAGGTTCATACGCTGAAGCGGTTCTACGAACTGCCGAAGGATGCGCGCCCGGACACGAAAGACTGCATTTTCCTGTCCACGCACGAGCCCTGCTCGCTGTGTCTTTCGGCGATCACCTGGACCGGCTTCGACAATTTCTACTATCTGTTCAGCCACGAAGATTCGCGCGACGCCTTCGCGATCCCGCACGATCTGAAGATTCTCAAGGAAGTCTTCACGCTGGAGCCCGGCGGCTACAATGCCGAAAACGCCTTCTGGAAAAGCTACGCCCTGCCCGCTCTGGCAACCGCACTGCCTGAGGCTGATGCGGAAGCGGTGAAAGCGCGGATTGCAAAGCTCGCCACAGCCTATGCCGCCCTTTCCGAACGCTATCAGGACAGCAAGGCAGAGAACGACATTCCGCTGAACTGACGGGGATGACCGGGGTGGAGGCACGCGCCAACGTCACCACCTGAGCCCGTCATGCCGCCCCCGCCCTTCGACAGGCTCAGGATGAGGGCTGTGTTGGCGAAGCCGCCGCGCGAGACGATGCTTTGAGCGCTTGAATAACCAAGACAATGCGGAAGCGCTGGTGATGTGGGAGAGGCGAACAAGCACATCACGGCATCGCAAAGCACTGCAACGCAACCCAAGGCGGGGCAACGCAAGGCGAGACAAGACAACGCAGGGCAAGGCAAGGCAAGCGCCCCACATCTCCCTGCCTTCACCTCATCCTGAGCCTGTCGAAGGGCGAGGTGAAGGCACGCACCAACGTCACCGCCTGAGCCCGCCATACCGCCCCCGCCCTTCGACAAGCTCAGGATGAGGGCTGTGTGGCGAAATCGACGCGCGAGACGATGCTCTGAGCGCTTCAATAACCAAGACAATGCGGAAGCGCTGGTGATGTGGGAGAGGCGAACAAGCACATCACGGCATCGCAAGGCGCTGCAACGCAACCCAAGGCGAGGCAACCCAAGGCGGGGCAACGCAACGCGAGACAAGACAACGCAAGGCAAGGCAAGGCAAGGCAAGCGCCTCACATCTCCCTGCTTTCACCTCATCCTGAGCTCGTCGAAGGGCGGGGTGAAGGCACGCGCCAACGTCACCGCCTGAGCGCGTCAAACCGCCCTCGCCCTTCGACAAGCTCAGGATGAGGGCTGTGTTGGCGCTACTGTGTTGTGAGGGCTCATGTTGTCACCCTGCGAGGATAAAGGCCCCCACCGCAATGAGCGCGCCCAATAACAAAAGGGCGGGTTACCCCGCCCCATCGCCATCGTGATTAAACGCGTTCCATCGCCAGTGCGATGCCCTGGCCAACGCCGATGCACATGGTGGCGAGCGCGCGCTTGCCGCCGCCGGCCTGCAACTCAAGCGCAGCGGTGCCGGAGATGCGGGCGCCCGACATGCCGAGCGGATGGCCAAGCGCGATTGCGCCGCCATTCGGGTTCACCTGCGGCGCATCCTCGGCAAGCCCCAGTTCGCGCAGCACGGCGATGCCCTGCGAGGCGAACGCCTCGTTGAGCTCGATGACGTCGAAATCCGAAGGTTTCAGGCCAAGCCGGGCACAAAGGCGCTGCGTTGCCGGAGCCGGGCCGATGCCCATGATGCGCGGCGGAACGCCAGCCGTCGCGCCGCCGAGAATGCGGGCGATCGGCGTCAGGCCGTACTTTTTTGCCGCTGCTTCCGAAGCGATGATGAGCGCAGCCGCACCGTCATTGACGCCAGAGGCGTTGCCGGCGGTCACGCTGCCGCCCTCGCGGAAAGGCGTCGGCAGCTTGCCGAGCTTTTCAACCGTGGTGCCCGGACGCGGATGCTCGTCCCTGTCGACCACCACCGTGTCGCCCTTGCGCTG
>MRWG01000811.1_pt1 | contig 25755 bp, 24 predicted proteins | sample 1013341 | NCBI WGS metagenome assembly MRWG01 (sample SAMN06117577, study PRJNA244670) | biofilm metagenome | biome: Water; feature: Cathode Biofilm; material: Biofilm; isolation source: microbial consortium enriched at the cathode of a solar microbial fuel cell | place: USA: District of Columbia ... | reverse complement strand
GGCAGCGCCACCTGGCTCATCGTCGCCGCCGTCGCCAGCGACGATGAGCCAGGTGGCGCTGCCGGAGCTGCGGCGCTACGGCTATTCGGGCGCGCTCGCCACGGGCACGCTGGCGGCCGGCGGCACGCTCGGCATTCTTATCCCGCCATCGGTGATCCTCGTCATCTATGCGATCCTGACCGAGCAGAACATCGCGAAACTGTTCGTTGCGGCCCTCGTGCCGGGCGTTCTGGCTGCTGTCGGGTACATGCTCGCCATCTCTATCTATGTGCGGCTCTGGCCCGACTCCGCCGGCACGCGCGAGCGTGCGCCCTATTCGGAGCGGATGCGGGCGCTGCTCGATGTCTGGCCGGTGCTGATCGTGTTTCTGGCGGTTGTGGGTGGCATCTATCTGGGTGTCTTCACGCCGACGGAAGGCGCTGCGGTGGGGGCGGCGGGCACGGGCCTGATCGCGCTCATCAATGGCGGGCTGACACGCGAAACCTTCGTGGAATCAATCCTTGCGACGGCAACCGCCACGGCGATGATCTTCTTCATCGTTCTGGGTGCCGGGTTCTACAATTCGTTCCTGGCGCTGGCTCAGGTGCCGCAGCAGATGGCGGCGTTTGTGAGCGAGCAGGGCTACAGCCCCTGGATGGTGCTGACGCTGATCCTGCTGCTTTATCTCGTGTTCGGCTGCGTGATGGACTCGCTGTCCATGATCCTGCTGACCATTCCGATCTTCTTCCCGATCGTCACGGTCCTGGATTTCGGGCTGGGCGCGGAAGAATTCGCGATCTGGTTCGGCATTCTGGTGCTGATCGTCGTGGAGGTGGGGCTGATAACGCCGCCCGTGGGCATGAACCTGTTCGTGTTGAACTCCATGGCGAGAGACACGCCGATCTCGGCGACCTATCGCGGCGTTCTGCCCTTCGTGATGAGCGATATTCTGCGGGTGGCGCTTTTGACGCTGTTCCCGGCGATATCGCTGTTCATGTTGCGCTGGCTTTACTGAGGACACAAAAAAGCGGGGCCGGAAATGGGCCCCGCTTTTTTTAGCGATCAATCAAGTCCGGGCGGTGCTTCTTAAAGACCGCGTTCCTTGATGATGCCGTAGAGATTTGCCGAGCGCGCGCCGCTGCGGCAATAGGCAAAAACCGGGCCGGGAAGCTCTTTCAGAGCCGCTGCCATGTCGGTCACGTCGTCCATTGTCATGGCGCCGGAAACCACCGGCACATGGCGGAAGGAGAGCCCCGCCTCTTCTGCAGCGCGGGCGATGCTCTCGACTGCGGGCTGGCCTGCTTCCTCGCCCTCGGGGCGGTTGCAGATGATGCTCTTGAAACCGGCTGCCTTCACGGTCGCGATGTCTTCCGCCGTGATCTGCGCGGCGACGGCGTACTCTTCTGAAATCTGACGAATGTCCATACTGTCTCGTTCCGCTGTTTCGTTTGGCGTCGAATATAGGGTGCGACCCCGCCTTATGCGAGGTCGGCAAAGCCTCCGCCGGTCAATGCAAGCTGGCGAAGCAGCGGTGCAGGCTCAAAGAGCGGGTTGCCGGTCTTCTGATGCCAGTGCTCCAGCCGTTCGACGATTGTCTTGATGCCGAAGCGCTCGGCCCAGAACATCGGGCCGCCCTTGGCGACCGGGAAGCCGTAGCCATTGACCCACACCACGTCGATGTCGGAGGCGCGGGCGGCAATGCGCTCCTCAAGGATCTTCGCACCCTCGTTGATCATCGGGTAAAGCGTGCGCTCGGTGATCTCGTCCGCGCTGATCTCGCGCCGTTCGACGCCGAGTTCCGCAGCCTTCTTCTCGATGAGTTCCTGAACGAAGGGATCAGGCTTGGGCGTGCGGGAGCCTTCCTCGTAGAGATAGAAACCGCGTCCGGCCTTCTGGCCGAAATGGCCCGCTTCGCACAGCGTGTCGGCGATGGGGGCGGTGAGACCGAGCGACTGGCGGTGCTTCCAGCTGATGTCGAGGCCGGCAAGGTCGACCATCTGGAACGGCCCCATGGGCCAGCCGAAATCGGTGAACACGCGATCGACCTGCTCGGGCGTTGCGCCGGAGAGGAGAAGGTCTTCGTTCTGCTCGCGCCGGGCGGCAAGCATGCGGTTTCCGACGAAGCCATTGCACACGCCGACCACGACCGGAACCTTGCCGATTTTACGGGCAAGGGTCAGCGCGGTCTTGATGACTTCGGGCGCGGTCTCGTCGCCGCGCACGATCTCCAGAAGCTTCATGACGTGGGCGGGCGAGAAGAAGTGAAGGCCGACCACATCCTGCGGACGCTTCGTGGTGGCCGCGATCTCGTTGACGTCGAGATAGGAGGTGTTGGAGGCGAGGATCGCGCCGGGCTTCAGCACGCTGTCGAGCGCGGTGAAGACCTGACGCTTCACGCCCATGTCCTCGAACACGGCTTCGATGACGATGTCGCAGTCGGAAAGGTCTGCATAATCGGTGGTGCCGGAGATGCGCGCGATCCGTGCTTCCTTCTCTTCAGGCGCGATGGAGCCGCGCTTGACCGACCCGGCATAGGTTTTCTCGACATGGGCGAGACCGCGCGCAATGGCGTCCTCGTTCATCTCCAGAATGGTGACGGGAATGCCGCCATTGGCCAGCGCCATGGCGATGCCCGCACCCATCGTGCCTGCACCGATGACGCCCGCGCGGGCGATCTTGCGCGCCTCGGTCTCGCGACCGACGCCGGGCACTTTGGTGGCTTCGCGGGTGGCGAAAAAGAGATGGCGCTGAGCAGCGGATTCGGCGCTGTCGCGGCGCTCCAGAAAGAGTTCGCGCTCGCGGTCGAGTGCTGCGTCGAACTCCATGGTGATGGCGTTGCGGACGGCTTCGGCCGCCGTGTGCGGGGCGGTGAGGCCGCGCGCCTTCTTCGTGACCGCCCTGACCGCTTCGTCAAAGGCGGCGAGGTCGACGGCGAGCTTTTCGGCGCGTGCGCGGATGTGGGGGTGTGTGTTGCCGGAGGCCGCCTTCTCGCGGGCGAATGCGATGGCTTCTGCAAGCAGATCGGTTTCGGCCAGCCGGTCGACCGCGCCAAGCCGCACCGCTTCGTCCATGCCGATGGGTTTGCCGGAGACGATCATCTTCAGCGCCGCTTCGGGGCCGACCAGGCGCGGCAGGCGTACCGTGCCGCCGGCGCCCGGGATGAGACCCAGATTGACTTCGGGAAGGCCGATCATGGCGCTCTTGTCGGCCACCCGGTAGTGGCAGCCGAGCGCCAGTTCGAGACCGCCGCCAAGCGCGGTGCCGTGGATGGCGGCCACGGTGGGCTTGTCGATGCTTTCGAGCATGGCGATCAGGTCGGGAAGGCTCGGCTCCTTCGGCGGCTTGCCGAATTCGGAAATGTCGGCTCCGGCGATGAAGGTGCGGCCTGCGCAGGTGATGACGATGGCCTGAACGGCGTCATCGGCTTTTGCCTGCTGCAGCGCTTCGAAGAGCGGCGCGCGCAGCGCATGGCCGAGCGCGTTGACCGGGGGATTGTCCAGAGTGAGGACGGCAATGCCATTGTCCCGGGTGATCTTTACGGTGTCGCTCATTCAAAGTCCTCTCGTCATCTGAATTGACCAGTTTGCCGTGCGGCGTGGGCAAATGCAGCGCGGCATATCGCCCGTTGGGAAATGTTCAGGCATCGGGCGCGGTGCTGCGCAGGAAGTCTGCAATGAGTGCGGCGGTTTTCTCCGGCTGCTCGATGCAGGGCAGGTGACCGGCGTCTTTCACGATCTCGAACCGCGCGCCTTCGATGAGCCCGGCAAGCGTGCGCACCAGATCGGGCGGGGTCGAGCCATCGTGATCGCCGACGATGCACAGGGTGGGCAGTTTCAGGGTGGCTGTCGATTCCGTCAGGTCGGCGTCGCGCAGGGCAAAGCCGGTGCCGGCATAACCGTCGACCGTGGTGCGGGTGAGCATCGCGGTGTAGCCGATGAAATCGGCGTTGTCCGGCGAGCGGAAGGCGGGCGTGAACCAGCGTTCGAGGATGCCGTCCGAGATGGCGGCAATGCCTTTCGTGTTCACCGCCTCGATGCGGTTGTTCCAGAGGTCGTCATTGCCGATTCTGTGGGCGGTGTCGCAGAGCACAAGGCGCGACACGCGATGCGGATGCCAGGTGGCGAGGCCCTGGGCGATCATGCCGCCGACCGAAAGGCCGATAATGGTCGCGCCGGTGATGTCGAGATGGTCGAGCAGGGCGGCCAGATCATCGACGTGATCGGCAAGCGCATAGGGCTGCGGCGTGGCCTCGGAAAGGCCATGGCCGCGCTTGTCATAGAGAACGATGCGGTAATCGGCTTCAAGCCGCGCGACGACGCCATCCCAGATGCGGAAATCTGTTCCCAACGAGTTGGAAAAGACCAGAACGGGCTTGCCGACCGTTCCCCTGATCTCGTGATGAATGACGACGCCGTTTACCCGCACAAAGCGCATATGCTCTCCTCCCATGGTTTGCCGTTAGGCGGCTTCTGTATGGGAGAAGGGCGCGGCGTCGTCAATGATCGGAAGATCGAAACGGCCTTGGGTTCTGATCCCAGAGCGCCGTGCGTCCATTCGGACGCACAAGGGACGCTCTAACCTGTTGAACCTACGCATCGTGCTTTCCGAAAATCGATTCCGATTTTCGGGCCGATGCGTTAGCCGGCCATCGTCATTTCGACGGGACCGTTCAGCGAGTTGGAAACGGTGCAGCGGGCCTTGGCGCGCTTGATGAGCTCTTCGCACTGCGCCTCGTCGGGCATGGTGTCGAGCGAGACGGTGGCGGCGTAGCTGCCGATACGGTCGGGCAGATCCTCGGCCTTCTTGCCGCTTACTTCCACGGAAACCGTGCCGACCTCGATCTTCATTTCCTGGGCAGCGTGGTGGAAGGAGAGCGCAAGGCATGCGCCGAGCGCGGAGATCATGAAGTCCACCGGCGTTCCGGCCTCTTCCGTGGAGGGCGAGGTGATGGCGACATTCTGCTTCGGCGCGGTGTCGACATTGATGACCTTGCCAGGGCCGATGGCCGTGGTGAAGGGACCGTAGGTTTTCGCTTTGATGCGGATCGCCATGTTTAGAGACTCCAGAAAGGCAATTCAGACGCGCCACATGTAATGGCGCGCCTGTCCCGCGTCCACCGGAGAAGAGGCGAAGCCCCGGCGACCGATTGCCGACGGAGAAGAGGCGAAGCCTCAGCGGCCGATTGCCGGCGCGCCGAGCCCCCAGCTTTCGCGCAGGCCATCGGCCGTTGCGAGCGGCGTGCCGAGCGCGGTGAGGGATGCGGCGACGCCGGACACGAGGGCCGCATTGTCCGGCGCGATCTTGCCATCGGGGCGTTGCAGATTGTTCTCGAAGCCGACGCGGGCATGGCCGCCCAGAAGGCAGCCCGCCGTGACACAGGCGGCCTCGCGCGGGCCGAAGGCGCAGAGCATGAAATGCGCGAAGTCCGGCATGGTCCCGTCAAGGAAGGGCAGGAGATCGGCAGGATCGGAGCGCTGGCCTTCCGTGTAGCGGCCGAGCACGTAGAGAACCGGAATGTCGGGGAAGGGGATGAGGCCGTGCGCCATCATGCGCTTGAGCTGCAGCGCCTCTTCCGGGTGGTAGAGGATGATCTGCGGGGCGATGTTCTCGGCGCGCATGAAGGAGAGAAATTTTGAAAATTCCTCTTCGTGCGAGACGTCGGGCACCAGTTCGCGCAGGGCGAGCGATACCGCCTCCGGGCGCACCTGGCGCACCACATCCATCTGCTCGCGCACGCCATAGCGCCCGACGGCCTCGGTGGTGATCTGGATCACCAGACGGTCGCCGACAGCCTTCCTGATGGCGGCGATGGCGTCGCGATAGGCATCGGCATCAAGGATGTGACGGCCTTCTTCATCGCGCACATGGCAATGGATCATGGCGGCACCGGCTTCAAGGCAGGCGGCTGCGGCTTCGGCCAGCTGGGCGGATGTCTGCGGCAGGGCGGGATGGTCCGCGCGGGTGCGGCGTCCACCATTGGGGGCGACGGCGATGGCGGCGCGATGGGCGTTTGCAGATGCGCTCACGGAATACTCCATTTGAAGCATTTAATATCAACTTGCAACACTTGTTGCATACGCTGAAGCGCCCGTCTAGGATGAGCCATCATGGATCGCGCCACACTTGCTGACCGCATTACGGAATCCTTTGAAGACCTGCCGGGCCAGCTTGGCGCGGCGGCGCGCTACATTCTCGACAATCCGGGCGATGTGGCGCTGCTTTCCATGCGCGAGCAGGCGCGGCGTGCGGGCGTTCAGCCCTGGACGATGACGCGGCTTGCGAAGCGTTTCGGCTTTGATGGTTACGACGAACTGCGCCAGCTTCACGGCGAGGCGCTGAAAGAGCAGGCGCTCGGCTTTGCCGGCAAGGCGGGGGAGCAGGTTGCCAGGCAGAGGCAGGGCGGGAGTCATGCGCTGGCGCGCGATATCGCCGCGCAGACGGCAGCCCAGCTTGGCAATCTCGCTGACGCCGGCACGCTGGAAGCGCTGGCGCGCGCTGCGGCAACCCTGGCCGCAGCGCGCCGCATCTATTGCTTCGGGCTGCGCTCGAGCCACGCGGTGGCGGCGCATTTCACCTATTCGATGACCTTTCTCGGCGAGAAGGCGCATCTGCTCGACCATGTGAACGGGGCAGGGCTCGACAAGCTGCGCCACGCGACCGCCGAGGACGTGTTCTTCGTGACCACGGTTGCGCCCTACACACGGGCGACGGTGGAAGCGGCGGCCAGCGCCAGGGCGCTGGGGCTGACCGTGGTTGCGCTGACGGACAGTGCCGTTTCACCGCTCGCCAGCCTTGCAGACCAGTGCGTGATCGTTTCGACGGAGAGCCCGTCCTTTCTGCACACGATGACGCCGGCCTTCGCGGCCGCCGAAATTCTGGCAGCGCTCGTTGCCGGCGAAGGAGGCGAGGAGGCGCTCGCGGAAATCGCAAAGACCGAAGCGCTGCTTTCCACCCTCAATACCCATTTGCTCGATCCCGCGCCGCGTGCGCATCGTTCTGGAAAACCCAAATGACACACATTCTGCATCGTCAGATCCATGCCTCACTGCCGGTCGCCAAGGGCGGCCGCGGCGTCGAACTCTTCGATGAGGCGGGCAGTGCCTATATCGACGCATGTGGCGGCGCTGCCGTTTCGTGCCTCGGCCATGGTCACCCCGATGTGGTGGATGCGCTGAAAAAGCAGGCGGAGACGCTCGCCTATGCCCATACAAGCTTCTTCACCAACGAGCCGGCCGAACAGCTCGCGGATCGCCTGATTGCGGGTGCGCCCGAGGGCATCAGCCATGCCTATTTCGTGTCTGGCGGTTCGGAGGCCAACGAGGCGGCGCTGAAGATGGCGCGCCAGTATTTCGTGGAGAAGGGCGAGCCGCAGCGGCGCAGGATCATCGCCCGCCGGCAGAGCTATCACGGCAACACGTTGGGCACGCTGGCGACCGGCGGCAATGAGTGGCGGCGCGAACCGTTCAGGCCGCTCCTGATCGAAACGCACCACATCGACCCGTGCTACGCCTATCGCTACCAGGAGGCCGGAGAGAGCGAAGAGGCTTACGGCCTTCGCGCGGCGCAGGCGCTGGAAGACAGGATCAACGCGCTGGGGCCGGACACGGTGATGGCGTTCGTCGCCGAGCCGGTGGTCGGGGCCACGGCGGGCGCCGTGCCGGCGGTGAGCGGCTATTTCAAACGCATCCGCGAGATCTGCGACCGTTATGGCGTCCTGCTCATTCTTGACGAGGTGATGTGCGGCATGGGACGCACGGGCACCATGCATGCCTGCGAGCAGGACGGGATTGCACCGGACATGCTGACCATCGCCAAGGGACTCGGCGGCGGCTATCAGCCCATCGGCGCGGTGCTTCTGGGGCAGCACATTTTCGATGCCTTCGCGGAAGGGTCGGGCCTGTTCCAGCATGGCCACACCTATATCTGCCACCCGATGGCGTGCGCCGCCGCGCTGGCCGTTCAGGACGTGATCGAGCGCGACGGGCTTCTCGCCAATGTGCGCGAGATGGGCGCTTATCTGCGTGAACGCCTTGAAGCGCGTTTCGGCAACCACGCCCATGTGGGCGACATTCGCGGGCGGGGCCTGTTCCTCGGTCTCGAACTGGTGGCCGACCGCGGGACGAAGGAGCCGTTCGATCCGGCGCGCAAGGTCCATGCAGCGGTCAAAAAAGAAGCGATGAAACGCGGCCTCATGGTCTACCCGTCCGGCGGCACGATCGACGGAACGCGCGGCGACCACGTGTTGCTGGCTCCGCCCTTCATCATCGACAGGGCCGTCGCGGACACGATTGTCGAGCGGCTCGGAGAGGCGGTCGACGCGGCTACAGGGTAATTTTACGTAAACGGAGGAGGAAGAAATAATCCGCAGGAAAAACAGAAGTTTGTGTTTTGCGCGCTAATGGCGTTGACACAGATTTCAGTCATAGCAAATTGCAAATTGCGCGTCCGAGCCATTGACTCGCGACGGGGGGCGTTTAACGCTTCACGTCAGGTCTTTGCGGGCCGCGCTTTGCCGGGCATCTCGCACGCAATGCCCGGCTGCGGTTGTTCGGTCCGGACCGACCACAGCATCTTTCGACGTGCACGTATGCGTAAAGCATCATTTCATTAGGGAGACGCACTATGAAACCTCATCGCATTCTCGGTTTTGGCCTCGCGGCCGCGATGCTCGGCTCGCTGGCGACCGGGACGGCCAGCGCCCAGGAGCAGCGCTTCGTTTCCGTCGGCACTGGCGGCGTGACGGGCGTTTACTATCCGGTTGGTGGCGCGATCTGCCGCCTGATGAACCAGAACCGTCGCGAGACGGGCATTCGCTGCTCGGTCGAGTCGACCGGTGGTTCCGTCTTCAACGTCAACGCCATCAAGGGCGGCGACCTGGAATTCGGCGTCGTGCAGTCTGACGTTCAGTACAATGCCAACAAGGGCGAAGCCAATTTCGCCGACGGCGGCGCACACGACAAGCTGCGTTCGGTCTTCTCGCTGCATGCCGAGCCGCTCACCCTGGTGGCGCGCAAGGAAGCAGGCATTGCATCCTTTGACGACCTCAAGGGCAAGCGCGTGAACATCGGCAATCCGGGTTCGGGCCAGCGCGCCCTCATGGATCTGCTGATCGCTGAAAAGGGCTGGACGAATTCGGACTTCGCCGTTGCTGCAGAGCTGGCCCCGGCCGAACAGAGCTCCGCACTGTGCGACAACAACATCGATGCGTTCGCCTACACGGTCGGTCACCCGGCCGGCGCCATCCAGGAAGCCACCACGACCTGTGACAGCGTGATCGTGGCTGTCGAGGGTGAGGCAGTCGACAAGCTCGTTGCCGACAACCCCTACTACTTCAAGGCGACGATCCCGGGCGGCATGTACCGCGGCACCGACAATGACGTGAACACCTTCGGTGTTGGCGCGACCGTCGTGACCTCGGCTGATGTTCCCGATGACGTTGTGGCCGCTTTCGTGGACGCCGTGTTCAAGGACTTCGACGCCTTCAAGGCGCTGCATCCGGCACTTGCCAACCTGACGCCTGAGAGCATGGTCAATCAGGGCAACTCCGCCCCGATGCATCCGGGCGCAGAAGCCTACTACAAGGAAAAAGGCTGGCTCAAATAAGCCGGTTTAAAAAAGGGGCGCCCGCCATGCGGGCGCCCTTCTTTTCCCAATGAAGAAAACGCATCAAGAGGGGATGGCGCATGGCGACGAAACCTGAAACCGCTGGCAAGAATTCAGCGCCACTGAATGACGACGAACTTCAGGATCTTGTTGCGTCATCCGATACCGGAGCGCGCGATCCCGAAGGCACTGCCGGCTATATCATTGCCGGTGTTGCGCTTTGCTGGTCGCTTTTCCAGCTCTACATCGCGTCGCCCCTGCCTTTCACACTGACCAGCATGACCGGCCTGCCGCTGGTGTTAAACGATGCGCAGTCGCGCGCGATCCATCTGGCATTCGGCCTGTTTCTCGCATTCATGGCGTTTCCGGCGCTGGCCTCCAGCCCGCGAAACCGCATTCCCGTAAGCGACTGGGTGCTCGCCATCGTGGCGGCAAGCTGTGCGCTCTACATCTTCGTTTTCTACCGCGACCTCTCGCAGCGGCCCGGCCTCCCGATCACACAGGATCTGGTGGTGGCGGGCATCGGCATGGTGCTGTTGCTGGAAGCGACGCGCCGCGCGCTCGGGCCACCGCTCGCCGTGGTCGCCATTGTCTTCCTGCTCTACGTCTTCTTCGGCTCGTCGACCTTCGTGCCAGACATCATCCGCTGGGGCGGCGCTTCGTTCAGCCGCGCCATGGACCAGATGTGGCTCTCGCCGAACGGTGTGTTCGGCGTGGCGCTGGGCGTTTCGTCGGCCTTCGTGTTCCTGTTCGTGCTGTTCGGCTCGATGCTGGACCGGGCGGGCGCGGGCAATTTCTTCATCAAGCTCGCCTTTGCGCTGCTTGGCCATCTGCGTGGCGGACCGGCCAAGGCGGCGGTTCTGGCCTCGATGATGACCGGTCTGATTTCGGGTTCCTCCATCGCCAATGTGGTGACGACGGGCACCTTCACCATTCCGCTCATGAAGCGCGTCGGCTTCTCGCCGGAAAAGGCGGGCTCCGTCGAGGTGGCGAGTTCGGTCAACGGACAGATCATGCCGCCCGTCATGGGCGCGGCCGCGTTCCTGATGGTCGAATATGTCGGCATTCCCTATTTGCAGGTGATCAAGCACGCGTTCCTGCCGGCCGTGGTCTCCTACATTGCGCTGCTCTATCTGGTGCATCTGGAAGCCGTGAAGAAAGACATGCCGGTGCTTGAGAAGCGCCAGTCGCACCCGGCCCTGGTGGCCCTGATGCGCTCGGGCATCGTCATTTCGTCCATCGTCATTCTGATTGGCGTGATCTACTACGCGATCAACTTCATCAAGTTCATGCTGCCGAACCTCTCGGCGCCGGTGCTGATGGCAGCCCTGCTGATCGCCTATGTGGCGCTCATCTGGTATGCGGCCAAATCGCCGGATCTGGAGATGGACGACCCGAATGCGCCGGTGGTGGAACTGCCGCTGCCGGGCGAGGTTATCCGCACCGGTCTGCATTACCTTCTGCCGCTTTTCGTGCTCGTCTGGTCGCTGATGGTCGAGCGCAAGTCGCCCGGTCTCTCGGCCTTCTATGCGGTGCTGCTGCTGATCGTCATCATCGTCACGCAGAAGCCGTTGAAGGCGCTGTTCCGTGGTCTGCAAAGCGCAGACCAGCGGGCGGCCTTCAAGGAAGGTTTCGACGATCTGGTGGTCGGCCTCATCCTCGGCGCGCGCAACATGATCGGCATCGCCTGCGCCACGGCGGCAGCCGGCGTCATCGTCGGCACGGTCACGTTGACGGGCATCGGTCAGGTGATGGCCGAGTTCGTCGAGTTCCTGTCGGGCGGCAACATCCTGCTGATCCTCGTCTTCACGGCGCTGATCAGTCTGGTGCTGGGCATGGGCCTGCCGACCACGGCGAACTACATCGTGGTCTCCTCGCTGATGGCTCCGGTGATCGTGGAGCTGGGCGCCGCCAATGGCGTTCTGATCCCGCTCATCGCCGCGCACATGTTCGTGTTCTACTTCGGCATCATGGCGGATGTGACGCCACCGGTGGGGCTAGCCTCCTTTGCGGCTGCGGCCGTTTCGGGCGGCGATCCGATCAAGACCGGCTTCACGGCGTTCTTCTATTCGCTGCGCACGGTGCTGCTGCCCTTCATCTTCGTGTTCAACACCGATCTGCTTCTGATCGATGTGAGCTGGGCGGGCGCGATCTGGGTGACCATTCAGGCGACCGTCGCCATGTTGATCTTTGCGGCTGCGACGCAGGGCTTCTTCATGGCGCGCAACAGGCTTTGGGAGTCGGCGGCGCTGCTGCTCGTCACCTTCATGCTGCTGCGTCCGGGTTTCTTCCTGGATCTGGTTCAGCCGCCCTATATCGAAACCGAACCGACGAAGATCTTCGAGGCGGTTGCCGAGGAGCCCGATGATGCGGAAATCCGCTTCACGATCCGCGGGCCGAACTTCGACAATCCCGACGAGATCGACGAGCGCACCATGGCGTTCAATTTGGGGGCTGCGGGCGAGCCGGGTGAAGCCCGCTTCGAGGCAGCGACCGGGCTGGTTGCACAGATCGACGGGGAGCGGGTGCTTTTGGAAGAGCCGTTCGACATGAACAGCCTCGCCGGCAAGACCCTTGCAAGCCTCGATTTCTACGCCGACGAGCCGGTTCAGATCACTTCAGTCGAGGTGAGCGACGAAGGGCGCATGCCGCGCGAGATCTTCTATCTTCCGGCCGCTCTTCTGCTGGCGCTGGTGATGTTCCTGCAGCGCCGCCGCGGGGGCACGCTGACCGGCAATCCGAAAGCCGGTGCGCCGCGTTCGGCAGAAGCCTGAAAGGATTAGGATCCATGTATAAGGACATTCTCGTTTCCATCGATCTGGGGCATGCCGAGGGGGAGGTGCGCACGCTGGAAACAGCGGTCGATTACGCCCGCACCTTCGGCAGCCGCCTGCATGTGATGACGGTCGTGCCCGATTACGGCATGTCCATTGTCGGCGGCTTCTTTCCCAAGGGGCATGAGCATGACGCGATCCAGCACGCCAATGAGGCGCTGCATGAGTTCACGAAGAAATATGTGCCCGACGAAATCAAGCATCGGCACATTGTCGGCCATGGATCGATCTATCGCGAGATCCTGCGCTATGCGGATGAAGTGAAGGCGGATCTGATCGTGCTGTCGGCTTCGCGCCCAAGCCCGGAGGATTACCTCATCGGGCCGAATGCCGCGCGCGTTGTGCGGCATGCCTCCATTTCGGTTCTGGTGGTGCGCTAGCGTTTTTTGCAATTGCCGAGCCGGTAATCAAGCTCAAAAAAACGGCCGTGCTTCCTGAGGGAGCGCGGCCGTTTTTTTGTGTCTGCCTGTCTTGCAGGGATCAGCGTTTCTTCCCGTCTTTCGCGTTGTTCGGCGGGTTGTTCGGCGGATCGTCCGGGCTGTCGTCATCATCGAACAGGATGCGCTCTGCCGCTCCGTCGAGATCCTCATACTGGCCGCTCTTGAGCGACCAGAGGAAGGCGGCAAGGCCGACTGCGCCAAGGAAGAGGGCAATCGGAATGAGAATGACGAGATTGGTCATGCCGCAGCCTCGGCGAGGGGCGCGTTGTGGCCCTGTGTCGGGGCCTTGGCTTCCGCCGGTCCGACAAGACGCCTGTCGGTGCGCAGGCGCAGCGCATTGCCGATGACGATCAGCGACGACAGCGACATGGCGACCGCCGCCACGAGTGGCGTGACATAGCCAAGCACGGCGATCGGAACGGCCAGCAGGTTGTAGATGATGGCCAGGCCGAAATTCTGGCGGATCAGGCGACCGGCGCGGCGCGATACGTCGCGGGCGAGCGGCACGGCCAGCATGTTGTCGCGCAGGAACACGAAATCGGCGGCGTTGCGGCCAATGTCGGCTGCCGTGGCCGGAGCCATGGAGACGTGTGCTGCGGCAAGTGCCGGCGCATCGTTCAGCCCGTCGCCAACCATCAGAACCTTGCGGCCTTCGGCTGCGAGCGCGCGCATCCGGTCAAGCTTCTCGCCGGGCAGGACGCCCGCCTGAAAACGCTCGACGCCGAGTTTCTCGGCAATGTCGCGGACCTGCTCTTCGCTGTCACCGGAGATGATCTCGACGCTGACGCCGTTCTTCTGGAGGAAGGCGACGGCTTTCTTCGCGTCGGGCCGCAGCCGGTCTTCGAAGCGGAAGGCGGCAAGTTCTTCACCATTGCGCGAAAGGACGGTGCCGCCGGCGTCATTCTCATGCGCATCTTCGCGGCCAAGCGACCAGCCTGCGCGGCCAAGCCGCCAGACGGTGCCGCCGGAGCGCGCCTCGATGCCAAGGCCCGGCACCTCCTCGACACTGTCGAAGGCGGTGGTTGCGCGGGCGGAACCCGCAGCGCGCAGAATGGCGCGGGAGAAGGGGTGGCGCGAGTGGGAGGCCACGGAGGCGGCAATGGCGAGAACCTGCGGGTCGATGTCTGCCAGATTGCGCAATTCGGGAATGCCGAGCGTGAGCGTGCCGGTCTTGTCGAACACGGCGGTGTCGATCTGGGCGAAGCGCTCCATGGCCGCGCCGTCCTTCACCATGATGCCGTTTTCAAACAGCCGGCGGGCGGCGACGACCTGAACGATCGGCACGGCAAGGCCAAGCGCACAGGGGCAGGTGATGATGAGAACGGCAATGGCGATGGTGATTGCGCGATGCCAGTCGCCGCTGGCCGCCATCCAGCCCAGAAAGGTGATGAAGGCGGTGGCGTGGACCACCGGCGAGTACAGTGCAGAGGCGCGGTCTGCCAGCCGGCGATAATGCGCGCGGCCACCTTCGGCCGCCTCCATGAGGCGCATCATTTCGGCAAGGAAGGAGGTGTCGGCGGTGGCGGTCGATTCCATCACCAGCGGCTGGGTGAGGTTGAGCATGCCGGCGCGCACATCCGAGCCGGGCTTGACCGGCTGGGGCGCGCTTTCGCCGGTGGCCATGGAGCAATCCAGCTCCGAAGCGCCGGTCATGACCACGCCGTCGACGGGAATGCGTTCACCAGCGGCGACGACCAGCTTCATGCCGGGCGTGACTTCCTGCAGCGGAAGATAATCGCGACCGCCATCCTCGGCGACGACCAGCGCGCCGCGCGGAGCAAGGCGGGCAAGCCCCTTCACGGCGGTGCGGGCGCGTTCGCGCATCACGTGGTCGAGCGTGCGTCCGATCAGAAGGAAGAAGAGGAGCGAGACCGAGGCGTCGAAATAGGCGTGCTGGCCGCTGTTGATGGTCTCGTAGATGCTGAGCCCGTAGGCAAGCGATACGCCGAGCGCGATGGGCACATCCATGTTCATGCGCCCGTGGCGCAGCGCGTTCCAGGCGGAACTGTAGAAGATGCCGCCGGCAAAGACGAGCGCGGGCAGGGCGATCAGCGCGGAGAGCCAGTGAAAGAGATCGCGCGTGCTGTCTTCCGCGCCGGACCAGACCGACACGGACAGAAGCATGATGTTGCTGGCGGCAAAGCCGGAGATCGCCACGGCGCGGATCAGCTGCGACAGGACGGGGTCCTTGCCGGATTCGACGCTGTCGAACAGGTGGGCGGCGTAGCCCAGCCGGTTCAGCGTATCGATGATGGGCGGCAGTTCGCCATCGCGCCACTTCACGCTGACGCGCTTGGTGGAGAGATTGACGCGCGCGCCGACAACGCCGTCAAGCTTGCCGAGCGCGCTCTCGATTGTCTGAATGCAAGCACCGCAATGGACACCGGGCACGGAGAGATCCGTCTGCTTCAGGCCTTCGCCGACAGTGCGGCTGGCGAGAAGGATTTCTTCCGAACGCGGCCCGGCATCGCGGGCCTGTTCCGCTTCCAGCGCCATTTCGGTGCCGGGGGCGCAACAGCTCATCTCAGTGCTCCGTCCTTGATGACGATGCGACGCACGTCGCGATAGGGATGGTCGAGACCGGCTTCGGCGGTGATGCTGACGACCCAGGTGCCGTCACCGGGACCATGGTCGACGCCGAAAGCGCCATCGGGGCGGCGCTCAAGCTCGAGCGTCGTGTCTTCGTCCGCCGTCACGGGACGGTGCATGATCAGCTTGACGCCGTCGAGCGGGATCAGGCTGCCGCTGGCATCGGTCAGGCGATAGGTGATCGCGCCGTCCTCAACGATGAGGTCGCCGTTCCAGCCGAGTGCGGCCTGCGCGCGGCCCTCTGCCGCACGCTCGTTGAAGGTCTGGCTCGCCACATAGCTGTTCTTGACGATAAGGCCGGTCCAGCTCGAATTGGCGTAGAAGGCCATGGTCAGGTTCACCGCGATGATGACGCCGAAGAAAGCGATCATGATGGCGAGCATGTGCCACCCGGTGAAGACTTTCTGCTTTTGTGCGCTGCTCATCGTGAGGCCTCCGGAATGTTGAAGCTGGCCCGGTAAACGTCGCTCTCGAAGCTGGCCTTGTCTTCAACAACAAAGCTGAACCTTTCGCCGGCCTCGTCGAGACGGTCCGCAGGCAGGGTGACGAAAATGCGCACTTCACGCAAGCGATCCGGCTCCACGGGCACGGAGGCCGAGCGGCCTTCCGCCTGATCGAGGCCGACCACGTTCATTGTAGCACCCGGCAGGCCGTCGAGCGACAGCACGATTACACGCGGTTCCGGGATCATGTTCAGGAGCTTGACCGTGTAGCCGTTGCGCACGGAGCCGTCGGACAGAAGCACATATTGCGGATTGCGGTCGTGCAGAACGTTCACTTCCAGCCGGTCACGGGTCAGGAGGGCGTAGAGCATGGCGAGACCGACCAGCGACCACGCGCCGAAATAGACGAAGGTGCGCGGGCGGAAGATCTTCTTCCAGCGGAAATGCGCGACCTTGTCGGTCAGGCGACCGTTTTCGTTGCGCACGCGGTCGGGGTTGATCGCGTCGGCGCCGCCGGCGGTGGCGAGCGCCATGTTGGCATTGTAGTCGGAAAGGGTCGCATAAGAGATGAGACCGCGGTCGCGACCCAGCTTGTCCATCACGCCGTCGCAGGCGTCGATGCACAGCGCGCAGGTGATGCACTCGAGCTGCTGGCCGTCGCGAATGTCGATGCCCATCGGGCAGACCGCCACACAGGCGTTACAGTCGACGCAGTCGCCAACGGTCTGACCGGCTGCCGCAGCCTTCTTCGCATGGCGGGTGCGGGGTTCGCCGCGCCAGTCATTGTAGGTGACGGTCAGCGAGTTTTCGTCGAGCATGGCCGCCTGAATGCGCGGCCACGGGCACATATAGGTGCAGACCTGCTCGCGCATCAGGCCGCCGAACACATAGGTGGTGGCGGTCAGAACGGCGATGGTGATGTAGGCGACGGGGGCCGCCTTACCGGTCACGAGGTCGATGAGCAGAGCAGGGGCGTCAGCGAAGTAGAACACCCAGGCACCGCCTGTCGCCACCGCGATCAGAAGCCATATCAGGTGCTTGGAAAAGCGCTTGCCGAGCTTGTTGACCGACATGGGCGCGCCATCAAGCTTGATGCGCGCATTGCGGTCGCCCTCAATGGCGCGCTCCACCACGAGGAAGAGGTCGACCCAGACCGTCTGCGGGCAGGTGTAGCCGCACCATGCGCGTCCCACCGTGGAGGTGATCAGGAAGAGCCCGATTCCGGCCATGACGAGCAGGCCCGCGACATAGAAGAATTCCTGCGGCCAGATCTCAATGAAGAAGAAGTAGAAGCGCCGGTTGGCCAGATCCACGAGCACGGCCTGATCGGGTGCGTAGGGGCCGCGATCCCAGCGAATCCAGGGCGTCAGGTAATAGATGCCCAGCGTGACCAGCATGATCAGCCACTTGAACCGCCGGAACTGCCCGGAGGCGCGCTTGGGGAAAATCTTCTTGCGCGCGGCGTAAAGCGATTGCCGCTTGCCGGCGGAGTTTACAGCTTCGGCATCAAGTCGTTCGACGTCGTTGCTGGCTGCATTGTTCGTAACAAGGGTCATTCGGCGGCTCGCAGACTGCTCGGTATTGAAATTTCTAGTCTCTCAGGGTGCACCAGTGCATTGATCCCGATCAAAGCCCTTTTTGCGCGCAGGGAAAGTCGACGTTACGTCGCTGCGACAAAAAACCCGGCCAGATGGCCGGGTTTTTGCTTTCCGTATGGCGCTGCGGCTACTGGCCGCCACCAAGGGAGTAGACGTAGACGGACAGTTGCTTGACCGTCGGATCGCCAAGGCGGGCCTGCCAGGCTGGCATGACGCCGTGCTTCGGCTGACGCACCTGCGCGGCGATTTCCCGCTCGCTGGAACCGTAGAGCCAGATCGCATCGGCCAGGTTCGGCGCACCGAAGGTGATGTCGCCCTGGCCATTGTCGCCGTGGCAGGAAGCGCAGTTGTCGGCGAAGACCTGTGCACCGGCCTCGGCCAGCGCCGGGTCGGACGGCGTTCCGGTGAAGGACACCACATGGGCGGCCACCTGACGGATCTCGTCAGCGCTCAGGATGTCGCCGAAGGCCGGCATTTCGCCGAAGCGGGTGTCATCGTCGCCAGCAAAGCGCACGCCGTGCGCGATGGTCTGGTGGATCGATTCGATGTCTCCGCCCCACAGCCAGTCATCGTCATTGAGGTTCGGATAACCGGCAGAACCCTGCGCGCCCGAGCCATGGCACTGCGAGCAGTTGACCTTGAACGCGGCGTCGCCTGCTGCGGTCGCAAAGCGGCGCAGCGTCTCGTCGGCGAGAATCTCTTCAAGCGACTTGTCGGCGATGGCCTGACGCAGATCGGCCTGCTGTGCAGAGACCACGTCCATGGTGGTGGAGAACTCGCTGCGGCTGGAATAGCCCAGAACGCCCTGGGTGGCGGAGCTGACCAGCGGCCATGCCGGGTAGGCGACGGTGTAGCCGATCGCCCACACGATGGTGGCGTAAAAGGTCCAGACCCACCAGCGGGGCATGGGGTTGTCGAGTTCCTTGATGCCGTCCCACTCATGGCCGGTGGTCGAGACGCCGGAAACCTCGTCGATATCTTTCTTCTCACTCATCTCAATCGTCCTTAAGCGGGATGCGTGCGGCTTCTTCGGCGCTCTTCTTGCTTCCGGGACGGAAGGCGAAGATGACCACGCCGATGAAGAAGACGGTCATGGCCAGTAGGCCCCAGCTATCTGCGAACTGTCGGAGCGCTGTATAGGCTTCCATGATTTATCCTCCTCACCGATATCCGGCCGTTTCGTCGTAGGTCGAGAAATCAACCAGCGTGCCGAGCATCTGCAGATAGGCGATCAGCGCGTCCATCTCCGTCAGCGCGTTGGGGTTTCCGTCGAAATCACCCAGAACGGCCTTGGGATAGCGTTCTTCGAGCCCGGACGTATCCGCATTCGGATCAGCCTGGGCGCGAATGTCCGCATTGGCGTTGAGCACCATTTCTTCCGTGTAGGGCACACCCACGCGCTGATTGGCGATGAGCTCGGTCGAGAAATCGTTGATCTCGAGCGGGGTGTCCTTGAGGAAGGCGTAGCTCGGCATGATCGATTCCGGCACCACGGAGCGCGGCTCGATCAGATGGTCGACGTGCCACTCGTTGGAGTAGCGGCCACCCACACGGGCCAGATCCGGGCCCGTGCGCTTCGATCCCCACTGGAAGGAGTGATCGTACATCGATTCCGCCGCCAGGCTGTAATGGCCGTAACGCTCCACCTCGTCGCGGAACGGACGGATCATCTGGCTGTGACAGGTGTAGCACCCCTCACGGACATAGATGTTGCGTCCGGCCAGCTCCAGCGGCGAGTAAGGGCGCATGCCCTCCACCTTCTCGATCGTGTTCTCAAGATAGAAGAGAGGCACGATCTCGACGATGCCGCCGACGGTAACCACGAGGAACGATCCCACCAGGAGCAGTGTGGCGTTCTTTTCGATGATCTTGTGTTTGTCCAGCAATGCCATCGTGAGGGCTCCTTAACCGGCGTTTTGAATGGTGGCTGCGGGCTGTACGACAGTGCCGCCGATCGGCTCTTCCTCGCGCTGGTGGCCGAGGATGGTCATGGCCAGGTTGTAGGCCATGACGATGCCACCGAGCAGGAAGAGCACGCCGCCGAGTGCGCGCAGCACGTAGTAGGGGTGCATTGCAGCCACGGTTTCGGCGAAGGAGTAGACCAGGAAGCCCTGAGAGTCGTACTCGCGCCACATCAGACCCTGCTGGATGCCGGAGACCCACATCACGGCCGCATAGACCACGATGCCGAGGGTGGCGAGCCAGAAGTGCCAGGTGACGAGCCGCAGCGAGTAGAGACGCTCGCGGTGCCACAGCTTCGGAACCAGATAGTAGAGTGCGCCGAAGGTGATCATGCCGACCCAGCCGAGCGCACCGGAATGCACGTGACCGATGGTCCAGTCAGTGTAGTGCGACAGCGAGTTGACGGCCTTGATGGACATCAGCGGACCTTCGAAGGTGGACATGCCGTAGAAGGCAACGGCCAGAACCATCATGCGGATGATCGGGTCGGTGCGCAGCTTGTCCCATGCGCCCGAAAGCGTCATCAGGCCGTTGATCATGCCACCCCAGGACGGCATCCACAGCATGATCGAGAAGACCATGCCCAGCGTCTGCGCCCAGTCGGGCAGGGCGGTGTAGTGCAGGTGGTGCGGACCGGCCCAGATGTACAGGAAGATCAGCGCCCAGAAGTGAATGATCGACAGACGGTAGGAGTAAACCGGACGGTCGGCCTGCTTCGGAATGAAGTAGTACATCATGCCGAGGAAGCCGGCGGTCAGGAAGAAGCCCACCGCGTTATGGCCGTACCACCACTGGGTCAGTGCGTCCTGAACACCGGCAAAGAGCGAGTAGCTCTTGGAACCGAAGGGCGAAACGGGAACAGCAAGGTTGTTCACGATGTGCAGCATCGCGATGGTCACGATGAAGGACAGGTAGAACCAGTTGGCCACATAGATATGTGGCTCCTTGCGCCTCATGATCGTGCCGAAGAAGACGATGAAATACGCCACCCAGACAATGGTGAGGAACAGGTCCACATACCATTCCGGCTCGGCGTATTCACGGCTCTGGGTGATGCCCAGAAGATAGCCGGTTGCCGCCATGACGATGAAGAGCTGATAGCCCCAGAACACGAACCAGGCCAGGTTGCCGCCAAACAGGCGCGCCCGGCTCGTGCGCTGCACCACGTAGAACGAGGTGGCGATCAGCGCGTTGCCGCCGAAGGCGAAGATAACGGCCGAGGTGTGCAGCGGCCGGGTGCGGCCGAAGTTGAACCACGGTTCGATGTTCAAATCCGGGTAGGCAAGCTGGAGCGCCACGATGACGCCAACCAGAAAGCCGACAACGCCCCAGAATGTCGTTGCGATGACGCCGTACCGTATCGGACCGTCCATATAGCCGTCGGTGTCGGCCTTGAGCGGTATCGATGCCGCGCCCTCGGGCGCAAAGCTGGTGTTGCGCATCAACACGATCGCCGATCCCAGCAGGACAAAGAACAGAACCCACATATGGGCCTGAAAAGCTGAATCCTGCGCCAGACCCGCAGCGGCCAGAGCTGCAAAAGCAGCCAGGCCGACCAATACGATCTCGGTGCCAAATCTCATTGCTGTTTCCCCAATCCAGAAAAGCTCGCGGGAATCCGTTCCCCGATTCCCACATTCAACGCATCTCTTAACGGGAACCGAACTGCCTTGATCTGCGTCAAAGCTGCGCGCCCCCAGCCATGAAAAACAGTTTCCGTTCATTATGAGGGATGGTCAACATGCAGCGCGCAGGCGAACAGATCACCGGGACAGTGCCGGCAACCCGTTATTCAGAAGCGGTTCCGCGCTATACGAGCTATCCGACGGCCCCGCATTTTCATGCAGGAATCGGCGCAGAAACCTTCCGTGGATGGCTGCAACAGACGGGCAGCAGCGACGACGTGTCGCTCTATGTACACATCCCTTTTTGTGATCGGCTGTGCTGGTTCTGCGCCTGCCACACGAAAATGACCCGCCGTTACGAGCCGGTCGCGGCGTTTCTGGACGCGCTCCTTAGTGAAATAAAGACTGTGGGAAACGTGCTGGATGGCAATGGGCGCATCCGCGCGCTCCATTTCGGCGGCGGCTCGCCTACCATGCTCCGGCCCGAAGACGTGCTGCGGCTGGGCGCGGCGCTGAAAGACGCCTTCAACTTCGCCGATGATGCGGAGATCAGTGTCGAACTCGATCCCAACGATATGGACGATGCGCGGTTCGACGCGTTTGCGGCCATCGGCATGACGCGCGCCAGCCTTGGCGTGCAGGATTTCGACCCGAAGGTGCAGACGGCCATCAATCGCGAGCAGACCTTTGAACAGACCAGGGGCGTTGTGGATGGCGTTCGCGCGCGCGGCGTGCACTCGGTCAATCTGGACCTGCTCTATGGCCTGCCGCACCAGACGCTTGAAAGCGTGGCCGATACGATCAGGCAGGCGTTGACGCTTTCGCCGGATCGCATCGCGCTTTTCGGCTATGCGCATGTGCCCTGGTTCAAGAAGCACCAGACGATGATCGACGAGGCATTTCTTCCGGGGCCGGAAGAGCGCTTTGCGCAGCAGCAGGAAACGGCGCGCATCATCCGCGAGGCCGGATATGAGGTGATCGGGCTCGATCATTTCGCAAAGCCGGATGATCCGCTGGCGGTGGCTGCGCGGGAAGGGCGGCTGTTCCGCAATTTCCAGGGCTATACGGAAGATGCCTGCCGGACGCTGGTCGGGCTCGGGCCTTCATCGGTGTCGCGCCTGCCGCAGGGCTATGCGCAGAACACGCCGGCGACTGCGAATTACGAGCGCATCGTCAGCGAAGGCGGTCTGGCCACGGCGCGGGGCATCGCGCTCAGCGAAGAGGATCAGGCGCGGGCCTGGGTGATCGAGCGGCTCATGTGCGACTTCGCCTTTTCGGGCGAAGAGGCAATCCGGCTATTCGGTGAATGCGGGCGGCGGATCGTGAGCGAGGCGCGTCAGGCGGACGAAGAGGCCGGACTGGTGGAAGATGGCGGCACCTTCAGCCTGCGCGACGAGGCGCGGCCGCTGGTGCGTTCGACGGCTGCGCTGTTCGACCAGTATCTGAAGCGTGGCGGCGCGCGCCACTCTGCTGCCGTGTGACCGACGCGCGGCTTGTTGCGTCAGCGCAATGAACCGTGGCCCGAAGGCCGCTATCCTGCGTGTCGAAGCCATCGAGCTGAATGCCTGAGTGGAGGATGTTTCGGTCTGGAGGAGGCGACGATGCGACAGACGCATTTGCGTGCCGGGATGACGCTTGAGGAGATCATGGCGCACTGGCCGGACACGGTCGCGGTGATGCTGCGCCATCACATGCTGTGCGTGGGGTGCCCGATCACCGCGTTTCATTCGGTGAGCGACGCCTGCCAGGAACATGGCATCGATGAAAAGGCGTTCAGGCGTGAGTTGGAACTGGCAATCACGGAGGGCTGACGGGTCCTGACCCTAGCTCTCCTTGCGGGCCTCGGCTTTCAGGAGCAGGCGGTGCGGGCTGATCACCACGACACGCTTGCGGCCACCGCGAACGATGCCGTCCTTCTCCCATGCCTGAAGGACGCGGCTGACCGTGTGCAGCGTCGCGCCGGTCATCTCCGCGATGTCCTGCCGGGTGATCGGAAAGTCGATCTCCACCCCTTCAGCGGTCTTGCGTCCGGTCTGCTTGACGAGGCGCAGGAGAGCATGGGCCACCCGTTGCTCAACCTGCTCGGTCGACATTTCGACAACGCGCGTGTGCGCGTCCTGCAGACGGCCGCCGACGGTCTTGTAGGTGTTCGCGCCAAGTGAGGGGAAGCGTGCGGTCAGTTCGTCCCATTTCGCGTTGGGCCAGGCGAGCGCCACGCATTCTGCTGCGGCGACAGCGGACGCCGGATAGGTGCTGCGGCCAAGGGCGGCTGCGATGCCGAACAGTTCGCCGACGCTGATATAGCGCACGATCACCTGTTGCCCCTCGGGAGTTGAGCGAACCACGCGAATGTGGCCATCGAGCAGGACGTAAAACGATTCCGCTTCATGGCCCTGGGCGAAGACTGTCGCGCCTTCGGAAAAGCGCAGGGGCTGGGCATAGCCCAGAAGCGTCTCCAGCTCCCGGCGCTCCAGCCCCGAAAAGCTGGGCAGATCGGCAATCAGCGAAGGGTCGAGGCCCGGCATTTGCAACTCCGCGTTCAAAATCGCGCTTTTTTTAGACCGTCTTTGCGCTAGCGCAAATTCTCGCGGCGCGAAAGCCGCTAGAAAAACACTCAGAGAGCCACCCAAAAGGATATCCAACGGCTCTTCATGAGATGCTGCTGCGACAACCAGCGGCGGTGCGCACCGGCCAGTCCGGTAGCGTCGACGCAGCAGCCGGCCGGACGGAATGGGGGAAGCATCCGTCCGGCCCTACCTTTTCAGGAGTTGGCGATGGCTGTACCGAGATTGCGGGCCTATGAGGGGCCGGCGGTGTTGTCCTATGGGTTTCGACCCTTCTTCCTTTTGGGCGCAGCCTATTCGGGCCTCTCCATTCTCGCTTGGTTGCCCATCTATATGGGGCTTGTTGAAACGCGCAGCCTTTTCCTGCCGGTCGACTGGCATGTGCACGAGATGCTGTTCGGCTTTCTGGCGGCTGTCGTCGCCGGCTTTCTGCTCACCGCCATTCCCAACTGGACCGGGCGGCTGCCCGTGCAGGGAACGCCGCTCGCGGTTCTGGTCGCGCTGTGGATCGCGGGGCGGGTGGCCATCTATTATTCCGCATCGCTTGGATGGTGGCAGGCCGCCATCATCGACAATGCGTTTCTCGTGGCGCTGACGCTGGCGGCTGTGCGCGAAATCGTTGCCGGCCGCAACTGGCGCAATCTCAAGGTGCTGATGCCGCTCGCGGTTCTTCTGCTCGCCAACATCCTGTTTCATGTTGAGGTGCAGACGGCCGGGATCTCCGATGTGAGCCGCCGGCTTGGCCTTGGCGCGGCCATTGTCCTGATCATGATCATCGGCGGACGCATCATTCCGAGCTTCACCCGCAACTGGCTGGTGCGCGAAAATCCCGGGCGTCTGCCCGTGCCGTTCGGGCAATATGACGTCGCTTCGCTTGTTGTTTCAACGGCGGCGCTTACCCTGTGGGTGTTCCTGCCCGAGGCGCTGCTGACGGGCGTTCTGCTTGCAATCGCCGCAGTCTCGCAGGCCGTGCGCCTGACGCGCTGGGCCGGTGAGCGCACCGTGCGGGACGCGCTGGTGCTCATGCTGCACATCGCCTATGCCTTCGTGCCCTTCGGTCTCGGGCTGCTGGCGCTCTCGGCGCTGTTGCCCGAGAGCGTGCCGCAGGCCGCCGGGTTTCATGCGCTCGGCGGCGGCGCCATTGGCGCGATGACGCTGGCGGTCATGATGCGCGCGACGCTGGGGCACACCGGGCGCATGCTGAAGGCCGGACTGGCGGGAGGCGTGATCTTCGGTGCTGTCTGCGTGGCCGCAATCGTGCGCGTCTGGGCTGCTTTCGAGCCGGGACTGGCCTGGGTTCACATTTCCGGAACGGCCTGGATGATCGCGTTTCTCGGGTTTGCGCTGCTCTACAGCCCGGCGCTGCTCAGGGCGAGGCGTTCGTCCTGAGGCTCTTCCTCAAGGCGTGTCATTTTATCGAAGAGAACTGCGTTCGGGCAGAAGGACGGCGGCTGGCGTTTTGTTTCTCCGGCAGTTGCCGCCAGCCAGCCCTGACAGGAATCGGCATTGCGGCAGCGGGCGCAGGTGCGAACGGCCGAGGCGAGCGTCAGGCCAAGGCGATCGGCAGCGAGCCGCTGCAAATCCACATCGCAGCGGTCCATCATCTTGCCCATCAATTTGGCATGCGTTTCAATTTTCTGGGACAAGCGTTTCATTTCCGACTCCAAACATTAATCGGAGACTATCACCCGTTACGATACAGTGCGCTTTGCGCTGGATCAAACAGTTGGCAATTGTGCCATGGCCGAGGCTTGCAGTGACACGCACGTGCGGAAATAATGCGCACCACAAACGAACCCGTTGCGGAAGGGGCAATCTTGGGTCACGATTTCGATATTGCTGAACCGGCGCGCCGCACCGGGGTGCCGGGCTATGTCGTTGCCATGGGCGGCAGTCTGATCCTTCTGGCCGCCCGCCTGTGGATGGGGCCGGCGTTCAGCGGCATCTGGATCATTTTCCTTGCATCGCTCACGGCCCTTTACGCCGCGATCCTTGGCGGGCGTGTTGCCGGAATTGTCGCGGTGGCGCTGGTTGCCGGAGCCGTGGCGCTGGTCGGCGTCGTGGACACGCTGCCGCTCTCGCTTCCCGTATTTGCCGCGCTCATCGCCTTTCTCATCC
>MRWG01000809.1_pt1 | contig 25779 bp, 25 predicted proteins | sample 1013341 | NCBI WGS metagenome assembly MRWG01 (sample SAMN06117577, study PRJNA244670) | biofilm metagenome | biome: Water; feature: Cathode Biofilm; material: Biofilm; isolation source: microbial consortium enriched at the cathode of a solar microbial fuel cell | place: USA: District of Columbia ... | reverse complement strand
GTGCTGCCTCCTGGATTACGATCAATTTTTCTTTGGTCATAACGAGCGGTTTGCTTTTAGTGTAATCTGCATGATAGTTCCCTCCTTGCTTGATGATAGTACCTTGATCTTCCCCTGGTGGTATTCTTCGACAATCCTTTTAACCAGCGAAAGCCCCAGTCCCCAACCCCTTTTCTTGGTGGTGACACCCGGATTGAAAACGGCATTGAAATTACTTTTGGGGATTCCATGGCCGGTATCGGATACCAGCACATTCACGGTCTTGCCGTCCGGGACGATCTCGATGGCGATATGCCCTTTGCCCTTCATGGCGTCAATCCCGTTTTTAACCAGGTTTTCAATGGTCCAGTTGTAGAGGGAACGGTTTAAGAGTACGGGATATTGCTTTACTTTAGAATCAAAGCTAAAGTGGATTAGCTTGGAACTCCTGAGCTTCAGGTATTCAAAAGCGTTTCGGGTCTCCTCCACTATATCGGAAGGTTCCAGCCTGGGAAGGGAACCTATCTTTGAGAACCGTTCGGTAATCGTCTGCAGGCGAGCGATGTCTTTTTCAATCTCCCGCGTGATCTCGGGGCTGATCTTTTCGGACTTCAGCAATTCATTCCACCCGAGGAGCGAGGTCAGGGGGGTGCCTATCTGGTGGGCGGTTTCTTTGGCCATGCCGGCCCACAACCGGTTTTGCTCCGAAGCTTTGTTGGTTTTGAAAAAGAAAAAGATCACGGCACCAAAGAGGAATATGATCAGCAACAGGGCTATGGGGTAGTATTTAAGCTTATTGAGCACCTCTGAATTGCCGTAATAGAGGGTGGCAAGGTGCTCTCCTTTATAGTCTATGGAAATGGGGGTGTTCTCATTATTAAAGTTGGCTATTTTCTTTTTTACATAAGTGCTGTCTGCCACCAGTTCGGCCCGCATATTGTTGGTTTTTATAGAACCGTCCTTGTTCACAAGGATCATGGGGGTGGAGGTGTTGTTCTGAAAAATCTTCACATGCAGGTTGCCCAGGTCAGTGTCCTCGGAGGATTGCAACAACTCCGACTGGGCAGTGGCCCATATTTCCATTTTATGGCGCTCCTCCTCTTTGAATTTCCTAAAAAAACTATTGGTATTCCACAGGATGAGGCTCACGATCACAAAAGCGGCGATCAGTAAAATAATATTGGCGGTTTTCCTTCTTGGATCAAAATTCATCCCGTGTCGTAAATGGTTTTAAAGATAACTTAAAATGGGGTAATTTGTTGTGGCGAAGTGGCAGCATGGGTTTTGATTGGGATACAATTTATGTACCTTTACCAACTATGCAGCGAACCCGCTCTATACGTCCTTCAGAGGTCTCCGTGCCGGAGATGCACGGCTATTTGCTTGGTGCCGTAGGGCCCAGGCCCATTGCCTTTGCTAGTACGATAGATGCACAGGGCCGGCCCAATTTATCGCCCTTTAGTTTTTTTAACGTGTTCAGTGCAAACCCCCCTATCCTGATATTCTCACCGGCGCGCAGGGTGCGTGACAATACCACCAAACACACCCTGGAAAATATTCTGGCAACCCGGGAGGTGGTGATCAATGTCGTGGATTATGATATGGTGCAACAGGCTTCGCTGGCCAGTACCGAATACGCCGAAGGTGAAAATGAATTTGTAAAGGCCGGCCTTACCATGGAGCCCTCAGACCTGGTAAAACCTTTCAGGGTTGCCGAATCACCGGTACAGTTTGAATGCAAGGTGATAAAAGTAGAACCCCTGGGAAAAGAAGGAGGCGCAGGTAACCTGGTATTTTCCGAAGTGCTGAAAATGCATATGAAGGAAAATGTGCTCGATGCCCAGGGGCGGGTCGACCCCCTGAAAATAGACCAGGTGGCCCGTATGGGGGGCAATTGGTATTGCCGTGCAAAATCAGGACTCTTTGAGGTGCCCAAGCCCCTGAGCAACCTGGGGATAGGCATAGACCAGATTCCGGGGCATATCCGCAGCAGCCCCTGGCTTAATGGCAATGACCTTGGGATGCTGGGCAATGTGGAACGTTTGCCCGGGAAGAAGGAGATAGAGGCGTTTGTGCTTGGAAACGAAAAAATAAAGGCCCTCATCCGCAATGGGGACGAGGAAAGCCGTTTTGGCATGGCAAAGGAATATTTGTTGAACAATGAGGTACTTTCGGCCTGGAAAGTGCTGCTTGCAAAATCATGAGATATGGAAATAGAAGGAAAAATTAAAATGATTGACGAAACCAAAACCTATGGGAGCAATGGTTTCAGGAAACGGGAATTGGTCATCACCACGGAAGAACAATATCCCCAGCACCTGTTGATAGAATTTGTGCAGGATAAGACCAGCCTTTTGGATAGCTATCAGGTGGGCCAGCCCGTAAAAGTGAGTATCAACCTTCGAGGGCGGGAGTGGACCAACCCCCAGGGGGAAACCAAGTATTTCAATTCCATACAGGGCTGGCGTATAGAAAACCTGGTGCCCTCCGATGCATCCAACATCCCCCCGGTTCCCCCAATGGATGCCTTTGAGCCTGTGGATGAATTGAATGAGGAAGACCATGACGACCTGCCTTTTTAGGGAGTTTTAGGGGAGTCGTATCGGGGATACAGATCGGGGGCTCCAGGAAGTAACCATACCGTATGATGAATTTTACGAGGGCTATTGAAACGGCATTCAGGAAATACCTTCCCTCGCCTTTTACCATAGCCATCCTGCTAACCCTCCTGACCATACTCCTGGCATGGGGGTTTACCGGGAATGACTCAGAAGGAAACCACCTGGTGGCCATCCTCGGCTACTGGGAATCCGGGATATGGAATACGGGCCTGATTGTGTTTGCGTACCAGATGATGCTCATCCTGGTACTGGGGCATGTGCTGGTGCTCAGCAAGCCGATGGAAAGCCTCATCCTTGTTTTGACAAGGCTGGCGAAAGGTCCTGCCAGCGCCGCCTTACTGGTAGCCCTGCCAACCATGTTGGTCACCTTTTTCAACTGGGGTTTGGGGCTGATTTTCGGGGCCATCCTGGCACGGAAGGTAGGAGAGTATGCACAGGAACGGCAGATTCCCATCAATTACCCCCTGGTAGGGGCGGCCGGGTATACCGGCCTCCTCGTCTGGCACGGGGGGATCAGTGGCTCGGCCCCCATCAAGGCTGCCGAGGCCGGCCATATCAAAGACCTGATGGAGGGCATTGCCCCGGCACACCTGCTGCCGCTGATACCGGAGAGCATCGCTACCTCCCTTACTGTTTTTAGCCCCTGGAACCTGGTCATCTACCTGGTCATTGTCCTGCTGATATGTATGCTGGTATATGGCCTGGGCAGGGTTGCCAGGCCTACCAAAACCTCCCTTAACCCCTACCGGTCCAGGGAGGAAAAGGACCATAAACCCCAGGGGGCAGAACGCCTGGACCGGTCGCGTATCCTGGCGACAGGCGTTGGTTTGCTGATGCTTTTGGCCTTTGGGCTGCAGTATTCACCCATGTTGCGGCGGCTGAACATCACCCCCGACATGCTGAACTTTTTTATGCTGGGACTGGCACTGATCCTGCATGGAAGTTTTAAGCGGTTCCAGTTGGCTGTCGAAGAAGCCATAGGGGATACGGCAGGCATCCTGATACAATTCCCGCTCTATTTCGGAATTATGGGGGTGATGGCCGATAGCGGGATGATTAGCGGGATATCAGACTTCTTTGTGTCTATCGCCAACGTCACCACCTTACCCATCTTTGCATTCTTCAGCGCAGGGCTGGTAAATATTTTCGTGCCAAGCGGTGGGGGGCAATGGGCCGTGCAGGGGCCCATGATCGTGGAATCTGCCTTACAGCTGGGAGTTCCACTGCCCAAAGCCATTATGGCCCTGGCCTATGGCGACCAGCTGACCAATATGCTGCAACCCTTCTGGGCCCTGCCCTTGTTAGGGATCACCAAACTCAAGGCCAAGGAAATCCTGCCCTATACCTTGTTATTTATGCTGGTTGGGGCCGTGGTGTTTATAACAGGCCTTCTTATTTCGTAGCACTTTTCTTAATTTCGCAGGAAAAGCGGTGAAAAAGTTGAAGTATACCATCCCCTTTCTTGGCGGGGCCCCGGTTTTTCCACCTGTGGCTCATGCCAATAGCGATGGCTTGCTCGCGGTGGGGGGAGACCTGTCTCCCGAGCGCTTGATTGCTGCCTACCGCCAGGGCATCTTCCCGTGGTTTAATGATGATTCCCTGATCCTGTGGTGGTCTCCAGACCCCAGAATGGTGCTTTTCCCGGAGAAGTTAAAGGTCTCCAGGAGTATGCGTAGCGTATTGGCTTCGGGGCGCTTTCACATTACCCGTAACCAGGAATTTGGAACCGTGCTGAGGCGCTGTGCCTCTATGGCCCGCAAAGGCCAACCCGGCACCTGGATTACCCCAAAAATGCAAAAAGCCTATCTTGAATTACACGAAATGGGCCTGGCAAAATCTTACGAGACCTGGGAAGGCGAAGAATTGGTGGGGGGCTTGTACGGCATAGACCTGGGCCATGTGTTTTGCGGCGAAAGCATGTTCCACACCGTCGACAACGCCTCCAAATTCGCGTTCATCCACCTGGTAAGGGATTTACAGGCCCGGCACTACCAGCTGATCGATTGCCAGGTGCACACCCCCCATTTAGCAAGCCTTGGGGCCGAAGAGATCCCGAGGGAACACTTTCTGCAAATACTAGAGGGAAACCAGCACCCTACTGCTCCGGAATGATAGCGGCTATGGATTGTGGAGTCCTTTTAAGCTCAGCGGTGCAGATATTCCCAAAAGCGGCATTGCGTCCCCGGGGGGGCAATACTTTGGCTATCCCGTGTTTTGAAGTTTGAAAAGTAGCCGGGGACCCCGGGAGCAGCCTAGTACAGGATGTGGTCATAATTGACAGGCAGGGGGGTCCTGATGCTTATAAAATGGCCATCGGCATCAAATACCAGTTCATAATCCTTTTTCTCTTTGCCCCGCCTGCCTGCCACGAAGAGTTCATACCGCAATGAGGGCAATAACAGGTTTTGAAAGGCATTTCGGATGGTGGTCTCCAAGGCCGCTTCGGGGTCCACGGGGTATTGTTGCCGGATCCTGCGGATCCGGTATTTGTTGAAACTGCCCTCCAGGTATCCCTTCATGCGGGAAAGTGCTTCTTTGGGGATATCCACTTCCTGAATGAAGATCTCTATATGCCTCAGGCCCCCTTCTCCATCAAATGCCGCGTTGTAAAAAAGCCGGGCTTTTTTGAATTTTGCTTCGTAGCTGGCCTTGCTGCTGTCTGTTTCCTTATAGAACCGGATCCTGCTGGCCCCTTCCAGTTTTTCCTGGATGACCTCAAGCCCTTTTTCCGGGAATTGCTGCTTTTTTATACGGTGCGCCCTTTCGTATTTGTATTGGGCAGCGGCCGGGAGCCCGAGGGCGAAAAAACACCCCAGCAAGAGTATGTTATACCTCGTCATAACGAAAACAGTGTATTTCGTGGTCATTGACCATACCGGTGGCCTGCATATGGGCGTAAACCACGGTACTCCCCACGAATTTAAACCCCCGCTTCTTAAGATCCTTGCTCAGTCGGTCCGATAGGGGGGTTGTGGCAGGGGCGTTTTTGTGATTTTCCAGGGCGTTTTTTATAGGGATCCCATCCACAAAACCCCATATATACTTGCTAAAGCTCCCGAATTCTTCCTGTATTTTGATAAAGGCCCGGGCATTGGTTACGGTCGACTGTACTTTAAGCCGGTTGCGGACAATCCCGGGGTCCTGTAACAGTTCTGCCATTTTTTCGTCCCCGTAACGGGCGATCTTCCGGTAATCAAATCCATCAAAAGCCCTGCGGAAGTGCTCCCTTTTCCGCAAAATGGTGATCCAGCTCAGCCCGGCCTGGAAGGTTTCCAGGATGAGGAATTCAAAGAGGGTGGCATCATCCCTGACCGGAACGCCCCATTCGGTATCGTGGTAGGCTTCGTATAAAGGATCGCCTACACACCATCCACAGCGGTGTCTCTCCATAAGAACGGATTATACTTCAAATATAAGGGAAATTTGAGTGCCATAGTGGCTGCTTTCCCGGGGCTTTTATCCCAGTCCCGGTAACAAGGAGGAACAAAAAAAAGGGCCCTAAGGCCCTTGATTTATTGTACCAGCTCTCCGGATTGCAGTGCCGATGCCAGGTTGGCATCCACGCTTCGGAAGTGCCGGAAGAACTTTCCGCCGTCCTTGCGCTCAAGGGTTACCCTGGGCATCCCCTCACCATCATACGATACCGAGGTGACTACCACTTGGGTGCCATAAACAGACTTCATGTTAGGGACGGCTCCCCGCTTGATAATGAAGTTTTTCCGGGGGAAATGAACATGTTGGAATTCAGCCGATGTGGGCTGTGATATGGTGAAGACATCCCCTTCACTCACACTGATTTGCGATTGCTGTGCGTTCAAGCCCACCACGGTAAATGCGAATAATGTAATTATAAGATGCTTTTTCATGGAAATGTGTATTAATAGTTATATCAGATTGTTTATATGACAAAGATATGCGATTCGCAAAAAAAGCAAGTAACACTTTTGTTAAAAAAAGTTAAACTATTAATATATGAAAGTAATACTATTATATTTGTGGCAGTATTTAAATCTATGGACCCGTTATTACAATCGTTACGCATCGCGATCAATGATAAAATCTACCTGAAGGACCCGGAATCTTCAGACCTGGGGAAACGTATAGTAGAGCACGGAATAGACCTCATTCACGAAATAGGGTTTGAAAGCTTCACGTTTAAAAAACTGGGGAAGCGCATTGGCTCTAACGAGAGTTCCATTTACCGTTACTTTGAAAACAAGCACAAGCTGCTTTTATACCTGACTTCCTGGTACTGGGGGTGGTTGGAATACCAACTGGCGTTTGCCACCAACAATATGCCCTCCCCCCGCGAAAAGCTGGAAAAGGCCATTGAGATCCTCACCAGGGCCACAGAGCAGGATTCCTCCTTCTCACACATCAATGAAATACGGCTTCACAAGATTGTTGTTAATGAGAATTCAAAGGCTTATCTTACGAAAGAAGTGGACCTCGAAAACAAGGACGGTTATTTCATCATTTATAAAAGGTTGGTCAACCGCATGAGTATCATGATACAGGGTGTCAATCCCGCCTACCCCTATCCCTCCAGCCTGGCGAGTACGGTCCTGGAGGGTTCCCTGCACCAGTATTTTTTAAAGGACCATTTTAAAAGTATCACAGATTGCACTGACGCCATAAGTCCCACACAATATTTTAAACATTTGGTATTTAAAACCATAGAACCCAATGGCTAAAACCATCCTGACCGCATGGCAACGTTTGATAGGCCTGCTCCAACTCGAACGCCGCGGTATAATGCAGGTTTTCTACTACGCGATATTTGCAGGAATCGTAAACCTCTCACTTCCCCTCGGGATACAGGCGATCATCAACCTGATACAAGGGGCGCAGGTAAGTACTTCCTGGGTCGTCCTCGTGGTGTTGGTCACCCTGGCGGTGGCTTTTGCCGGTATCCTGCAGTTGATGCAGATACGGATCATAGAGAATATACAGCAGAAAATATTTACCAGGGCTTCATTTGAGTTTGCCTACCGGTTTCCAAAGATCCGCATGAGTGAGCTACAGGATCTGTACCCACCGGAACTGGCGAATCGTTTTTTTGATACCGTCACCGTTCAAAAAGGGCTGGCCAAGATTCTGGTCGACTTCCCCGCGGCGTTGTTGCAAATCCTCTTCGGCCTGATACTCTTGTCTTTTTACCATCCTTTTTTCATCATTTACGGCCTGCTGTTGCTGGTCCTTATCTATGTGGTATTCAAATATACGGCACAGAAGGGGCTCGATACCAGCCTGGAGGAATCTGAGCAAAAATACCGGGTGGCACATTGGCTGCAGGAGGTGGCCCGATCCATCGTGAGCTTCAAATTGTCGGGGAAAACCAACCTGGCCCTGAACAAGAACGACCAATTGGTAAGCGGCTACCTGGATGCACGCGAATCGCATTTCAGGGTACTGATTTTGCAGTTCATACAAATGATCGGGTTTAAGGTGCTGGTTACGGCGGGCCTTTTGCTGATAGGCGGGCTGCTGGTATTGAACCAGGAAATGAATATCGGGCAATTCGTGGCGGCTGAGATCATCATCCTTCTGGTGATCAATTCCGTGGAAAAGATGATCCTGGGACTGGAGACCTTTTACGATTTGCTTACCTCCCTGGAAAAATTAGGGCAGGTGGTAGACAAGGAACTGGAACCCCAGGAGGGGGAAAAACCTTTTAAGGAAAAGGAAGGGTTCACGGTTGAACTGGACAACCTGAGCTACTATGTGTCGGGTCGGTCCAAACCCATCGTCGATCAGGTTTCGCTGAAAATAACCGCCCAATGCATGATTTTGTTGAGGGGCGACAGTGGTTCGGGCAAGGCCACCCTCCTTCGCCTGATTGCTGGGATTATATTTCCGGACCAGGGTAACATCTATGTGAACAATGTTTCCCTGAACTCCATCAACCTCAATTATTACCGTTCCCACCTGGGGCAGTCTTTAATAGAGGAAACCCCTTTTGAGGGCAGTATACTGGAGAACCTGACCTTTGGGGACCCCGAGGTGACCGAGGAACAGGTCTATTGGGCCATAGAAAATACCGGCCTTACGCAATTTGTAAAGGAGCAGCCCAATGGCCTGAAAACCATTCTGTACCCGGAAGGCCGGCAGATCCCTACGGTTATCGCCAAAAAAATCGTCCTGGCACGCAGTATTGTCCGCAGGCCCGGCCTGCTGATCCTCAAAGACCCGCTGGACCAGTTCAATACAGACGAAGCCAGGAAAATCATGGAGTTCCTAACCGATAGAAAAAATCCCTGGGCCCTGGTAGTGGTTAGTAACAATCCGGGATGGGTAAGCCGGTGTACCCGGGTGATTACGATGAAAGATGGACGCATTATAAATGAAAAGTCTAATGAAACTGCTTGAGTATGCTCAATATCTCTACCAATAAACTGAACAGGCATGTTGACCTTACCGGCTACCGGTCCGGGCAGAAGGTTTTTCATATCAGGCATTATAAACACTTTAACCGCTTTTTGCTGGCCTTTGCCCTGTTTGCCTTTCTGATCCTGTTCCTGCCCTGGACGCAAACGGTCAGCGGGACAGGTTACCTGACCACGCTCAAACCGGATCAACGCCCGCAAACCATACAATCCCCTATCCCCGGGAGGATAGAAAAATGGTATGTGCAGGAAGGCGATTTTGTGGAGCAGGGCGATACGATTTTATTCATTTCGGAAGTCAAAAGTGAATATTTTGATCCACAACTGCTAGAACGCACCGGGCAACAACTCAGGGCCAAATCCATGTCGGCCACTGCCTACGAGGAGAAGGTCGGGGCACTGAACGCCCAGATAGCCGCTTTGGAAAGTGAGCGTCTGCTGAAACTGGAGCAGGCAAGGAACAAATTGCTGCAGGCCCGCTTGAAGGTGCAAAGTGACAGTATAGACCTGGAGGCTGCCCGTACCAATATCGCCATAGCGCAACGGCAATACGACCGCGTGGAGCAACTCCAGGCAGAAGGGCTGAAAGCGGTTACCGACGTGGAAGAAAAGCGTCTTAAATTACAGGAAACACAGGCCAAGCTTATCTCCCAGCAAAACAAATTGCTGGCGAGCAGGAACGAGGTAATCAACTCGGAAGTGGAAATAAACCGCGTACAGGCCGAATATACCGACAAGGTCTCCAAGGCGCGGAGCGAAATGTATACCGCCCAATCGGGTCAGTTTGACACAGAGGCCCAGGTGAGCAAGCTGAAAAATGAGTTCAGCAACTACGAAATTCGCAACAGGATGCTCTATATCAGGGCCCCGCAACGGGGGGTTATCAATAAGGCCATCCAGGCAGGGATCGGACAGACCTTTAAAGAGGGGGAACAATTGGTGAACATCATGCCTTCAGATTACCAGTTGGCCGTGGAAACCTATATACGCCCTATTGACCTCCCTTTGATGCACATAGGAGAACCGGTACGAATTCAATTTGATGGCTGGCCGGCCATTGTTTTCAGCGGCTGGCCCAACCTTTCATATGGAACCTATGGGGGCCAGGTAGTGGCAATCGAAACCTTTATAAGCAGCAACGGTAAATACCGTGTCCTGCTGGCCCCGGACCCCGATGAATATCCATGGCCCAATGGGCTTAGCGTTGGCTCGGGGGCCACCACCCTGGCCCTGTTGGAGGATGTGCCTATCTGGTTTGAGATCTGGAGGCAGCTCAATGGATTCCCCCCCGATTATTACCAACCAGAGAACAATGCCGGCACCTCCAAAAAGTGATAGGTATGAAGAATATGGTATTTTTTCTATGGCTGTTACTTTGCTGCGGCAACATTACGGCCCAGTCCGATAGCCTCCGGGTACTTCGGTTCAACGAATACCTGGGCTATGTAAAAAAGTACCATCCTGTGGCAAGGCAGGCCGAGCTCAACATCAGTGCCGGGCAGGCGAACCTCATGAAGGCCAGGGGCGGTTTTGACCCCCGGATAGAAATAGACTACAGCCGGAAGGAATTTAAGGGGACCGACTACTACGATCGCCTGAATGCCACATTTAGGATCCCCACCTGGTATGGGATTGAACTGAAAGGTAGCTTTGAGCAAAATGAAGGGGTGTATATCAACCCCGATGAAACCCTACCCGAGGATGGGCTCTATAGCGCAGGAGTCAAAGTTTCGCTGGCCAAGGGACTCTGGGTCAACCAAAGGATGGCCACCCTGAAGCAAGCGCGTTTGTTCAGGGAACAGGCCAAAGCGGAACGCGACCTGCAGGTGAACGAAATCCTCTTCCGCGCCTCCCTGGCCTATTTTGACTGGCTCCAGGCGTATAACGAGGCCGAAATTTTCAGGGACTTCCTCCGCAATGCTGAGATCAGGTTCCAAGGGGTACGGCAAAGCGCCTTGGCCGGCGAAGTTGCGGCCATAGACACGGTAGAGGCAAAAATTGCGATGCAGGACCGGGCCCTGAGTCTGGAACAGGCCAATGTGCAATTGAGCAACAAATCCCTTGAATTGTCCAATTTCCTGTGGCTGGACGGGAATATCCCCGTGGAATTGCAGGACGATGTTATCCCCGACATCCAAGTAGAATCCGATATAAACCCCACCCTGGAAGTCTTTGGAAGGCCCCTGGACAGCTTCCCCTTAACCCGCCACCCCAAACTGCGTTCCCTCCAATACAAGATTGAAGCCCTGGAGGTGGAAAAGCGGCTCAAAGTAAACCAATTATTGCCGAAGATCGACCTGGAGTACAATTTCCTGACGGAGACACCCGAACAGATCAATACCTTTGAAACCCAGGACTACAAGGGCGGGGTTTCCTTTTTGCTCCCGTTGTTCCTTAGGAAAGAACGGGGTGAATTGCAGCTGGCCCGGGTGAAATTACAGGACGCCCGGTACGAAATGGACAACGCCGAGCTGACACTTCGAAACAAAATACTGGCCATCTACCGGGAACTGGAGTCTTTTGAGGCACAGAACGCCTTGATTGCCGACATAGTGGGGAATTACAGGGCCTTGTTAACCGCCGAAGAACGCAAGTTCAGCTTTGGGGAGAGCTCCCTTTTCCTCATCAATTCTAGGGAGAGCAAGTTAATTGATGCGGCTTTGAAGCAAAATGCGGTCCAGAACAAGTATTTTACAGCAAAAGCCAAACTGTTTAACAGTATTGCCCTGAATCCTGCCGGCTTACCATAACCGGCTTATTTACTCTGGAAAATATAGGTAATGGTCCCAATCTGTGAAGTTTCCTCAGAGGGGTTAAACCGTGCGCGCAGGGCATAGGCAATGGCATTGTCCACTAGGCAGCCATTGGAAGTATTGGAACTGCTGGCATTGAAATGGGCATCGGTCACATAGCCATTTTGGTCTACCTCGATATTCACCACTACAGTCCCTCCCTCAATGCAGGTATAAATGGGTGGGGGCAAGCGGTAGTTGGTCCGGCCTACCAGAGAATAGGATACGGAGGTGCGCCGCTTGGCAAGGTAATTGGTGAATTCTTTCTTTTTGGCTTCCTTTTCTCCCAGTTTTTGTTTGAGTTCTTCCCGTTTTTTCGCCAGTTCCTTAAGGCTGTAGTCGTAATTCGGGTCAAGCCCAGGCAATTCCTCCGCCTGATCACTTTCGGGGCCCCGGGCCTTTTCTTCCAGCAACTCCTCTAATGTTTTAAGGGGTTCCGGCTCACCAAAGCTGGGCTTCGCGGTTTCGTTAAAGGCTATATGGCTTTTTATCGGATCAGCATTGGCCATTTCTTCCTTTAGTTGCTCCTCTTCCTCGAGCAATTTTTCCAGTTCTTCGTCGGCCAGGATCATTTCTATCACATATTCCTGCTGGGGTTTTGCCCCCAGGTGGATATTATAAAGGAGCAATAGCAAAATGGACAGCGAAAACGCGGTAATGAGGAGAGACCAATGCTTTCGGTTAAGTTGCATAGTGCTATAACCTTTTTTTTGCTACTTTATTTTAATAGCACCGGGAGCGGGTTCGATAAAGATAAGGAAATCAGGAATTTGGGGCTTTACCAAGTAACATCTCCTTAAATGACTCCGGGCTTTGTGCTTTATTTACGTGATATTCCCCTATTTTGGTTCTTTTCAGGGCCGATAAATGTGCCCCGCTACCAAGGGCAAGCCCAAAATCATGTGCCAGGGAACGGATATACGTGCCTTTGCTGCAGCGTACCCTGAAACTTACCTGCTGCTCTTGGATGCCGGTTATATCGAAGTCCATAACCTGTACCAAACGGGAAGGGATGTCAAAGGTCTCGCCCTTCCTGGCAAATTCATACATGCGTTTGCCGTCTTTTTTCAGGGCAGAGAAGACAGGGGGCTTTTGAAGGATTTCCCCTGTAAACTGGCCGGCCACCCTATCAAGGTCTTCCGGGCTGATGTGGGTATACGGATAGGTTTTGTCAATGGGCGTCTCCAGGTCATAAGAAGGGGTGGTGGCCCCCAGGGTGATGGTCCCCGTATACTCCTTGGGCTGTGCTTGCAAATCCGAGATACGTTTGGTGGCTTTACCGGTGCATATCAACAGGAGCCCGGTTGCCAGGGGGTCCAGGGTGCCTGCATGCCCCACCTTGATCTTTTTAAGTTGAAATTTTCTCCGGATCGCCCATTTTACGGAGTTAACAGCCTGGAAGGACGTCCATTCCAAAGGCTTATCTATGAGAAGGACCATGCCCTCCAAAAAGTCTTCTTTGGTATATAAAGTGCGCATATAGATTGTATCAGCCGTGGTCTTAGCCCTGGTTCCAGTAAGAAATGCCGATGGCGATGAGGCCGACAATCAGGCAGTAAACGGCGAAATAGGTTAATTTACTTTGTTTTACCAGCCGGATCATCCAGGTGCAGGCTACCAGCCCGGCCACAAAAGCCGAAAAGAAACCCACGGCAAGGGGCAGGCTGTTGGTGCCCTGGTAGGTCAGTTCCCCGCCAAGGAGGTCCATGATTATTTTCCCCAGGATCAGGGGGACTACCATAAGGAAGGAAAAGCGGGCTGCCTTCCCCTTGTCGACCCCCAGGAGCACCGAGGTGGAGATGGTGGCGCCACTCCTGGAAATGCCGGGTAGGATGGCAATTGCCTGGGACACCCCTATCACAAAAGCATTCAGGTAGGACACTTTTTTTTCGGTTTCCCTGGCACGGTCGGCCAGGTAGAGGAGCAGGGCGGTAATCAGCAGCATATACCCGACAAACAAGACCCTTCCGCCGAAAAAAGATTCAATTTCATCTTCAAAGAAAAACCCCAGCAAGGCGGCCGGTATCATAGATAGGACGATCTTGAGGGAAAAACGGGTTTCATCGTTCCATTCAAGCCTGCGTAAGCCCCTGATAATTTCCCATACATCCTTCCGGAAGACCACCACGGTGCTCAGCGCCGTCGCGAAATGCACCACCACAGTAAACAAAAGGCTGTCCTGGGGCATGGACTGGTCACCCAGGATGGCTTTCCCCAATTCCAGGTGGCCACTGGACGAGACCGGTAAAAATTCTGTCAGCCCCTGGACTATCCCAAGGATAATAGCGTCTATGACTTCCAATTTATGGACCTTTCTTCTTATGGGGGTTTAACAAAATGGCATAAACCTCAATGCCAAGGCCGATAAGGACCAGGGTCGGAGCGAGCCGTATCCTCCTGAAACTGTAGATGTCCGGGTTAAAAACGGCAGGGTCGTCCCCGCCGCCGCCGCTCATCAATGCGAACCCCAGGGCCATGCAGGCGATCCCTATGAACATAAAGAGGTAGTTTTTCTTTTGGAAAATAAACTCCCTCCTTGGCGGCTGCCCCTGGTTTTGCGGACGTTTATGTTTTTTACTCATGGGGCAAAGTTAGTAATATAAATCATCGGTCCTCAGGTTTAAGAAACGTTGGGTCGCAAAATAGGTGCTTACCAGCGATATCAGGACACCGAGGAGAAAAACTCCGGTAAACAGGACAATCAGGATACCGGGGTCCCGCAACAGGTTCAGTTCCGGAAAGTTGCCGTCCAGGTAAGCCAGTACGGCACCAAGGGCCAGCAGGGCCACGGCGGCACCCAGCATCCCCAATTTCACATTGGTCCACAGGAAGGGCCTGCGGATAAAGGATTTGGTGGCCCCCACCATTTGCATGGTTTTGATGATAAATCGCTTGGAATAGATAGACAGGCGGATGGAGCTATTGATCAGCAATACGGCAATGCCGCAGAATACGGCACTCGCTATAAGGATCCAGAAACTGATTTTTTTCACGTTTTCGGTAAGCAGGGCGATAAGGGGCTTGTCGTAACTCACCTCTTCCACATAGGCCTTTTGTCCAAGATCGGTGGCGATACTATCTATTTGCCGGGTGCTCACAAAATCGGCCTTTAAATTGACGTCAATGGAGTTCTTAAGCGGATTGTACCCCAGGAAGTCCTGGAAATCTTCCCCTATTTCCTCGCTGTGCTGTTCCGCGGCCTCTTCTTTGGAAACATAGGTGGCAGACTTGGTGTATTCAGCCATTATCAGGCTTTTCTGCAATTGGTCTACCTCTACTTCCTTGGCACTGTCCTTCAGGAACACCGATATCGTGATTTGCTCCTTGAAATGATCGGCCAGTTTTTTGGTATTCAAAACCAGGACCCCTAGGATCCCCAACAGGAAAAGCACCAAACCGATACTCAGCACCACTGAAAAATAGGAAGATATTAATTTTCTCTTTTGATAGCGTTCAAAGGACTTGCTCATGGCAGCATATGAAAGCTCAAAAATAGGAAAGTAAATTGAATAAACTTATTTTTGCGCGACATCGAATGCAAACATTTACAATGAAGTACACATTCAGGGCTATTGAGGCCAAATGGCAGGAATATTGGGCAAAACACGAGACCTTCAAAGCTTCAGATGCCTCCGGGAAACCAAAATATTACGTATTGGACATGTTTCCCTATCCTTCCGGGGCGGGCCTGCATGTCGGACACCCCCTGGGGTATATCGCCAGTGATATCTATGCCCGCTATAAAAGGCATAAGGGTTTTAATGTGTTACATCCCATGGGGTATGATTCCTTTGGGCTGCCAGCAGAGCAATATGCCATACAGACCGGGCAGCACCCTGCGCTCACCACCGAGGCCAATATCAAGAGATACCGGGAACAGCTGGATAAGTTGGGGTTCTCCTTCGACTGGAGCAGGGAAGTGCGAACCTCGGACCCGGGCTATTACAAATGGACCCAATGGGTCTTTATTCAGTTGTTTGAATCCTGGTACAATGTGGAAGCAGGCAGCGCTGAACCCATTAGCAGCCTGGTTGCGCATTTTGAAGCCCAAGGCAACACCCGGGTAAAGGCCTCCTGTGATGAGGATACCCCTTCCTTTACGGCATCAGAATGGAAGGCTTTTTCAGCTCCTGAAAAGCAACGAATGCTCCTGAAATACCGGCTGACCTACCTGGCAGATAGCGAAGTGAACTGGTGCCCCGCCCTGGGTACCGTCCTGGCAAACGACGAGATCGTGAACGGCGTTTCGGAAAGGGGTGGACATCCGGTAGAACGTAAGAAAATGACCCAGTGGAGCATGCGGATTTCGGCTTATGCGCAACGATTGCTCGACGGCCTGGACGGTATCGACTGGCCCCAGCCGCTAAAGGATGCACAGACCAACTGGATTGGGCGCTCAGAAGGGGCCCTGGTTGAATTTAAGGTGCTGCCCTCTGAAGACCTTCCCGCGGTTGCAAGTGAAGGGCTTGCCATTCCGGTATTTACCACCAGGCCGGATACGATTTTTGGGGTGAGTTTTATGACGCTGGCCCCGGAGCATGAGCTGGTCGACAAGATTACCACCCCGGCGCAGCAAGAGGCTGTTTTGGCCTGTGTCAGGGCCGCTGCCAAAAGGTCCGAACGCGATCGCCTGGCAGATGTAAAAAGTATTAGCGGAGCCTTTACCGGAGCTTTTGCAGAGCATCCTTTCTCCAAAGAACCCATCCCCATATGGATAGGTGATTACGTACTGGCGGGCTACGGAACCGGGGCGGTAATGTCGGTTCCCTGTGGCGATCAGCGGGATCATGATTTTGCCCGGCACTATAACATCCCCATCCCCAATATTTTTGAGGGTGTGGATGTGTCCGAAGAAGCCTTTGCCGATAAGGAAAAGACCGTCATCGCCAATTCAGATTTCCTGGACGGCCTGTCTTATATGGAAGCGGTAAAAAGCGTGGTGGAGAAACTCGAGGCTATCGGCCAGGGCCGGGGAAAAGTCAATTACCGGTTGCGGGATGCGGTCTTCAGCAGGCAGCGCTATTGGGGCGAACCCTTCCCGGTTTTCTATGAAAACGGGCTGCCGCAGATGATTGGCGTGGAACACTTGCCGTTGAGGCTCCCGGAAGTGGAAAAATACCTGCCCACGGAGACGGGCGACCCCCCGCTGGGCAATGCGACGGTTTGGGCCTGGGATCGCAACAAAGGGGAGGTCGTTCCAAATGAACGCATAGATAATAAGCATGTATTTCCCCTGGAGCTCAACACCATGCCCGGATGGGCCGGGAGTTCCCAGTATTTTAACCGCTATATGGACCCCCATAACGAAACCGCCATCTTTTCCGGCGAGGCGATTCGCTACTGGCAGGATGTGGACCTGTACATAGGGGGTATGGAACATGCCACGGGGCACTTGCTCTATTCCCGGTTCTGGCAGCATTTCATGTATGACAAGGGCCTGGTGCCCCGGCCTGAATTTGCCAGGAAATTGATCAACCAGGGGATGATCCTCGGCACCAGTGCCTTTGTTTATAGGGTGGAGGGGGCCGACAATGTTTTTGTGTCCAGGCAGTATTATGAAAACCTGAATGACGGGGATGAAAATCGCACAAGAGAAGCGATTGGGCAGCTGCAGGAGATTGCAGGGCCCCTGGCAGCCCCTTACGTGATCACCCCCATTCATGTCGATGTTTCCCTGGTGGATGCCTCGGATGTCCTGGACCTGGAAGGTTTTAAGGCTTCCAGGCCGGAATACAGGGATGCCAGGTTCCTTCTGGAAAATGGGAAGTACCTGGTAGGCAGGGAAGTGGAAAAAATGTCTAAATCCAAGTACAATGTAGTGAACCCCGACGCGATCTGCGAGGAGTACGGGGCTGATTCCCTTAGGCTGTACGAGATGTTCCTGGGCCCGCTGGAACAGGCGAAACCCTGGAATACGGCCGGGATCACCGGGGTCCACAGTTTCCTTAAAAAGCTATGGAGGTTGTACCACCAGGGCCCCGATGGCAGTTTCCTGCTGGATGAGGGGGCTCCTTCAAAGGAAGCTTTGAAAGCACTCCATAAAACCATTAAGAAGGTAGAAGAAGACATAGAGGCCTTTTCCTTCAATACCACCGTCTCCACATTTATGATTTGTGTGAATGAACTAAGCGCGGTGAATTGCCGCTCCAGGGCCATTCTGGAGCCCCTGGCCATCCTCGTTTCACCCTACGCCCCCCATATCGCCGAGGAACTATGGGAAAGAATGGGCAATACCCCTTCCATTGCCGGTGCAGGCTTTCCGCGATTTGATGCCAAATACCTGGTGGAAGACCAGAAAGAATACCCCATTTCCTTCAATGGGAAAATGCGCTTTACCCTGTCGCTTCCCCTTGATTTAGGGAAAGAGGCCATAGAAGCTGCGGTCATGGGGCACGAAAAGACCCGGAAACAACTTGATGGCCGCCATCCCAAAAAAGTCATTGTGGTCCCGGGGAAGATTGTCAACATCGTCGTTTAACCGGCACGCTTAAGTCATATTATCAATTTATAAACATTACCCCCCCCTGATAGAACAGGGGGTTGTTTATAAAAATTGTAATATTTAAGTAAAGACCCCCTATATGTTTGGGGTATATTTTCTTACTTCGTGGAATAACAGAAAATTCGTCGGTAACTTAAACGTGTATTTCTATGATTGTAGGCGTTCCAAAAGAAACAAAAAACAACGAGAGTCGTGTCGGGATGACCCCGGCGGGGGTCTTTGAACTGGTGAAGCATCAGCATACGGTGTATGTGCAGGCAGGTGCCGGGGAGGGAAGCGGTTTCAGCAATGCCGATTACAAACAGGCCGGCGCGGTTATCCTGGATACCACAGGCCAGGTGTATTCCATGAGCCAGATGATTGTAAAGGTAAAGGAGCCCATAGAGGAGGAGTACCCGTTGATCCAGAAAGGCCAGGTGGTCTTTACCTATTTCCATTTTGCCTCAGATGAATACCTTACGAAATCGATGATGGAGCGCAAGGCGGTTTGCATCGCGTATGAAACGGTTGAAGATGAAGAGGGTACCCTGCCATTGCTGACACCCATGTCTGAAGTAGCCGGGAGGATGGCTATTCAACAGGGGGCAAAATACCTTGAAAAGCCTGTAAAGGGGAGGGGGGTACTCCTGGGGGGCGTCCCTGGCGTACCCCCCGGCAAGGTGCTGGTGCTGGGTGCGGGGGTAGTAGGGATACAGGCTGCTAAAATGGCAGCCGGACTGGGGGCCCATGTCACGATCCTGGACGTGAATATGAAGCGGTTGAGGTATGTAAACGATGTCATGCCCAATCATGTGGTAACCGAGTTTTCCAATGAATTCAATATACGGAGGCACATCAGGAACCATGATCTCATCGTAGGGGCCATACTCCTGAAAGGCGCGAAAGCGCCACGGATCATCACCCGCGATATGCTGAGGGAAATGAGGCCGGGAACCGTCATTGTAGATGTGGCCGTGGACCAGGGGGGCTGTGTGGAGACCATCCGCCCAACCACGCATGAGGACCCGGTCTATATTATTGACGATGTGGTGCATTACGGGGTGGCCAATATGCCGGGCGCGGTGCCCTATACCTCTACCATCGCCCTGACCAACGTTACCCTGCCCTACATCCTCCAACTGGCCAATGAGGGTTGGAAACAAGCCAGTTTGGCCAACCCCGCCCTGGCCAGGGGCCTGAATATCGTAGAAGGCAAGGTGGTTTACCACAAGATCACAGAAGCATTTCAATGGGATTCGGCCATGGTGTAAGGTACATCTTGTCAGTACCGGGGGACCTCGCTAATTTGGCGAGGTTTTTGCTATAGGTATGGGAGAAACGCCAAAGGCAGCCCAGACCTGTTATGGGGTTTGCCGTGCGGATTTCTTTACTATTTTTACCGAATCTTTAAACGTGATATCACTATGATGATGTATTATATCCTAATCGGTGCCATTGCATTGGTTAGCTGGCTGGTTAGCAGTAAGTTAAAAAGCAAGTTTAAGTATTATTCCAAGGTGCACCTGCGGAACGGCATGAGCGGTGCCGAAATCGCCGAAAAAATGCTGGCAGACCACGGGATCAGGGATGTGAAGGTAATTTCCACGGCCGGAATGCTTACGGACCATTACAACCCAAAAAACAAAACGGTAAACCTTAGCGAAGGGGTATACCACCAGCGCAACGCGGCGGCAGCTGCCGTGGCCGCCCACGAATGCGGGCATGCCGTACAGCACGCCCAGGCCTATGAATGGCTTACGATGCGCTCCAAACTGGTCCCGGTAGTGAGTGTCACTTCGGGCATGTCCATGTGGGTTGTCTTCGGTGGTCTTATGCTCGGGGCAGCCGCAGGCGTGGGACTCGGTTTCTATATCGCTGTGGCCGGATTGATCATGATGGGAATGGCAACGGTTTTTAGCTTTGTGACCCTTCCCGTGGAATACGATGCGAGCAACAGGGCCCTGGCCTGGTTAAAACAGCGCAATATGGTAACCCCCGAAGAATACAAGGGCTCTAAGGATGCCCTTACCTGGGCTGCCCGCACCTATCTGGTGGCCGCCATCGGTTCGCTGGCTACCCTGGTGTACTGGGGGCTGCAGGTATTTGGCGGCAGGGATTAACAGCCGTATTGTTTGGCCCTGGCCGTGAATTGACATACCTGCCGGGTTTCCAAAGCCCGGCAGGTTTTTTTACAGGCTGATCTGCCGGTCGATCTGCTGGTCGAGTGAAATAAAAGTCTCAGTACGGGAAACCCCTTCAATTTGCTGGATGTTCTTGTTCAGCAGCTGCATTAGGTGCTCATTGTCCTTGCAGAGCACCTTTATCAAGATCGACCAGTCGCCGGTGGTATAATGGCACTCCAACACCTCGGGAATCTTTTCAAGTTCCCTGACCGCTCTGGGATTGCTCATGGCCTTGTCGAGGAAGATGCCAATATAAGCCATGGTGGTGTATCCCAAAACTTTGGGGTTGATGATGAATTTGGAACCCGAGATGAGCCCGGATTTTTCCAGTTTTCTCAAGCGTTGGTGGATGGCAGCTCCCGAAATCCCAATATTCCTCGCAATCTCCAGAATGGGTTTCCGGGCATCGTCCATTAAGAACTTTAGGATTTTTTTGTCTGTACCGTCTATATTGAGTGTATTGTTGTCGGATTTCATAAAACGGTTTCAGTTTTTTGTAAAGATATATTTTTTCCTTACATCCTTCAACCTGCGACTGAATCCGGGTAATAACCCAGGTAGGGCACTTCAAATTCCTTGAACACCACCCCATACGATTGTAGTTCTTTCAGGATCGGGGTGTATACCTCCTTTTGTATGGGGATCTGCACCCCGGTTTTACGTATTTGCCCATTCAGGATCAGCAGGGTGGCCATGGCAACCGGCAGGCCTACGGTTTTAGCCATTGCTGTATGGGTGCGGTTTTCACCCAGGACCACCATGTTGGCGTCTATTTGCCTCTTTTTACCATCGAGGACAAAGCCAAATTTGTGGTACATTACAATCATGTCCTTGTCTTCCTCTGCCAGGGTCCAACTGTCTTCCAGGATTTGTTGCAGCATCTGCGCGGGGGTCGCGCGCTTCAACTTGATCTTTTTATGGGGGTCAAAAAGGTTGATTTCCTGTAGTTTGCTCCAGGTGCTGTCGTCCTGGTCTATCTTGAGGTAGTGCCTGAGCTTTAATTCCACAGAATCCGTAGGGGAGTAGGGCAGAAAGAGGTTGGTAAATTCCCGGTACGACATGCCTTCTGAGTTTTCTACCACATAACTGTCGTCTGTCATCCCCAGTTGGACAAACATGTTCCAGGCCTTTGAAAAACCCACCCGCCTGATGGTGCCCCGGTAGAGCGTCAGTGCTTCCTGCAGGCCGTAGACTTCCCGGTAATCCAGGGAATCGCGGTTGGCGTACGCTTCAAAGGTGCCATAACCCTCTATATCCATAAATTCAGTGCGCCTGAAGAGTTTGTGGTAGGGGATGTATTTATAGGTGCCTTCCTGTATGAATTTGGCGGCCCCTCCCTGGCCCGCGAGGACCACATTCCTTGGGTTCCAGGTGAATTTATAGTTCCAGAGGTTGTTGTCGCTTTCAGGCGCAACGAGGCCACCGGTAAACGATTCAAACAACAACATCTTTCCGCCCTGGGCCCGGATGCCGTCTATGACCTGCATGGCACTCATATGGTCTATTCCCGGGTCGAGGCCAATTTCATTCATAAAGATGAGGCCCCGTTCCCTGACCGCAGGGTCCAGGGCTTTCATTTCCTTGCTTACATACGAGGCCGTGACCAGGTTTTTCTGGAAGGCGATGCAATCTTCCGCGATGGTGATATGTAGTCGGGCAGGGAGCATAGAAACCACGATGTCCGCTTCCTTTACCGCCTTTTTCCGCGCCTCGTCATCAAAGATGTCCAGGGGCAACAGGCTGGTATGGGGATGCGTGCGCACGCTAAGGGGCAAATGATCAGGCCTTAGGTCGGCAATCGTAATATGGAGGCCTTCTGAAGCTGCTTTGTCAAGGAAATAATCCAGCAAATACGAAGTGGATTTTCCGGCACCAATAACCAATATTTTTCTGGGCATAATGTGGTTTTTCTAACAGGCTGGGAGAGGGTAATCCCCGAACCGTCGGACGGTACATCTCCAGGGGGTAACGCTGTGTTCGCTGCCCTTTATCCGGTAGTACCGGGGATCATTGCGCAGTGATGGCCCCTTCGCCTTGATTTTTAAAAAAATAACGAACGCTAAGGTATCAAATTGTTACATTTGCAAAAAAATAGAGTTCATAAGTTATGAACAAAACAATTATGCTGAGTGGAATCCTCTTGGGGGCGCTGGCAGTGGTTTTAGGTGCTTTTGGAGCCCATGGGCTGAAGGAACTGTTGCCCGGCGAAGCCCTGGAGTCCTTTAATACCGGAGTCAGATACCAGATGTACCACGCGCTGTTGCTGCTTGTGTTGGGGAGTATGCGGCAGTTGGACGAGGCGCGCAAGAAATGGGTCTTTTACCTCCTGCTTTCCGGGGTGGTATGTTTCTCCTTCTCCATTTATCTCCTGGCCACCAGCAGCCTTACCGGTATATACATGGCTGCTATCGGGGTCATCACCCCCCTTGGGGGGATACTGCTTATAAGTGGTTGGTTATTATTGGCTTACCGTATTTTTAAGCCGTTGGGCTAAGCATTTTTTCAGGCAGCAGCGAAAACTTTAATTTACATCAGACGCAACCAATAGAAAAGTGTTATGACTATTTCCAACCCTAAGACGAAAACGATTTCGTTAAAAGACTACGGTTTTACGAACGACAACATTCATTACCAATTAACGCCCGAGGAATTACAAGAGATCAGCCTGAGCAAAGGATTGGGCGAAGAAGCCTCCTCGGGGGCCCTGGCTATCAGGACCGGGGAATTTACCGGCAGGTCGCCTCAGGATCGCTTTATTGTAAAGGATGAGGTTACCCGGGATAAAGTTTGGTGGGGCCTTGTAAATATCCCCTTTGATCCACAGAAGTTTGAGTCGCTTTACAAAAAGGTCATAAAGTACCTTGATGATAAGGAGTTGTATGTAAGGGATTGTTCTGCCTGCGCAGATCCCGAATACCGTATGAATATAAGGGTGATAACAGAGTATCCATGGTCTAATATGTTTGCCTATAACATGTTCCTTCGGCCTGGCCCGGAAGAGTTGCAACAGTTTGATCCGGAATGGACAGTGATCAATGCCCCTGGATTTCATGCCGACCCAGCTGTCGATGGTACCCGCCAGCATAATTTCGCCATCCTTAATTTTAGCAGGAAAATTGCGTTGATAGGGGGTACGGGGTATACCGGCGAGATTAAGAAAGGTATTTTTTCAGCCCTTAACTTCCTCCTGCCCGTGTATAAAGATACCCTGCCCATGCACTGTTCGGCCAACGTGGGGGAAGAGGGGGATACGGCCATCTTTTTCGGCCTTTCGGGAACCGGGAAAACCACGCTCTCGACCGATCCACTCCGCAAGCTCATCGGGGACGACGAACACGGATGGACCGCCCAAAACACCGTATTCAATTTTGAAGGCGGCTGTTATGCCAAGGTGATAAACCTCTCTCAAGAGAACGAACCAGAGATCTTTAGGGCGATCAGGAAAGGGGCTATCCTCGAGAATGTGGTCCTCGATAAAGCGGGCATCGTGGATTTTGGCGATACCTCCATTACCCAGAACACCCGTGTAAGCTATCCTATCCATCATATCGATAATATTCAACGGCCATCCATAGGAACGCATCCAAAGCACATTTTCTTCCTAACCGCGGATGCCTTTGGGGTCTTACCCCCAATTTCCAAATTAACCCCCAGCCAGGCAGCCTATCATTTTATATCGGGGTATACCGCCAAGGTAGCTGGCACCGAGGCCGGGGTGGTGGAACCCATCCCCTCTTTTTCAGCCTGTTTTGGTGCCCCCTTTATGCCTTTGCACCCCACCAGGTACGCGGAGATGCTGAGTCGTAAAATGCAGGAATCCGGGGTGAATGTTTGGCTCGTAAACACCGGGTGGACCGGCGGGCCTTACGGCGTTGGGAAGCGGATGGAACTCAAATATACCAGGGCCATGATCCATGCCGCACTCAGTGGTAAATTGGGGCTGTATACCTATGATACCTATCACATCCACTCGGTATTTGGGGTGGCACAACCCAGGGAATGCCCGGGGGTGCCCAGCAGTGTCCTAAGCCCAAGGGCTACCTGGAACAATGATGAAGCCTATTATAAAACGGCCTTTAAACTGACCAATGCGTTCAGGGAAAACTTCAAGAAGTTCGAGTCTTACGCCAGTGAAGAAATCAGGCGTGGTGGTCCGCAACGCTATGCCTTCTAAAACAAAAACCCCCGGCATGCGGGGGTTTTTTTATTTTTTGTTGACACTGGTGATGTATTTTTGCAAAGCCATGGTCATAGATGGCGTCTCCGGGGTAGGCGCCTGTATGTCTATGCGCAGGCCCGCATCGGTAGCCGCTTTGATGGTTGAATTTCCAAAAACCGCTATCCGCGTGTCATTCTGTTTGAAATCCGGAAAATTCTTCAACAGGGATTCTATGCCCGAAGGACTGAAAAATACCAATACGTCGTAGTAGACATTGCGAAGGTCTGAGAGGTCGCTGATGACCGTTTTGTAAAAAATGCCACGTTTCCAGGCCAGGCCCGCATCATCCAGTGTTTCGGGTACGATGGGTTTTAGTACATCTGATGAGGGTAACAGGAATTTTTCATCCTTGTACTTTTTAAAGAGGGGAACCAATTCGTTAAAGAATCGTTTGCCTACATAAATCTTCCTTTTCCGGTACACTACATACTTCTGCAGGTAATACGCCACCGCTTCAGACTGGCAGAAATACTTCATGGTGTCGGGCACCTTAAAACGCATTTCTTCTGCGATCCTGAAAAAGTGGTCTACGGAATTCCGGCTGGTAAGGATAATGGCAGTAAAATTATGAAGGTCTATCTTCTGCTGCCTAACGCCTTTGGCATCTACACCCTCCACATGAATGAATGGCCTGAAATCTACCTTGACTTTTTCTTTTTCGATAAGTCGCAGGTAGGGAGAGTTTTCCATTTTTGGTTCAGGTTGAGAGACTAAAATGGTCTTTACCTTCATATATATCGGTATGTTAGAGCGTTTACGATTAGCACCAATGGCGCGATTTCGAGTGCGCAAAGGTACAAAATAAAATAGAAAAAGTAGCTGGTAATCAGTTTTTGATGATTTTTAATAAGGGTAATCCAACCCGCTGTATTGATGATTAAAAACAATAGGATTCCAACATAAACCACCACCTTGGAAGTGGGCAGGACATAGGTCAGGATGATATTGGCAAGGACCAGTACCAGCCCACAATAATTGAAATATGACAGCTTCTTGAAAATGAGCTCTGTGACCACTTTGCTATTGTTGAATATGGCGGAATTGCCCATCTGTAGGAAAATTTTGACCAGGATGAACGCCATGGATATCCCGAGGATAGTCAGGTAATTTACCGGCGG
>MRWG01000808.1_pt1 | contig 25786 bp, 22 predicted proteins | sample 1013341 | NCBI WGS metagenome assembly MRWG01 (sample SAMN06117577, study PRJNA244670) | biofilm metagenome | biome: Water; feature: Cathode Biofilm; material: Biofilm; isolation source: microbial consortium enriched at the cathode of a solar microbial fuel cell | place: USA: District of Columbia ... | reverse complement strand
AGTCTGCGGCCAGGGCCTCCGCGCCGATTGCATTCGTGTATTGCAGGATGCGCGTCAGGAGGCGCAACGCGCGCTCGGCGCGTGCGCCGGCGCGATCTGGATGGTCTGCGGTCAGCGCGAGCGTGCGCCATGCGCTGTTGAACTGGGCGCGTTCAAGCCGACGTTCAGCGACTCGCAACGTGGCTTCAAATCCGGCTTCAGTCAGGAAATACTCGCGCGCGACCTGATCGGTCTTGCCCTCGTCGAGCAGCGCTGACGCGACAGGGCTTTGCAGTTCGCGGTAGCGAGCGAGCAACCGGGGTTGTTCGAGAAGAAACGCAATGAGCTGGTTTCGCGCGGTGACGAACAGATCCGGGTCGTGCGACGAGGCGAGCAGCCGATCGCCCTCATCGCCCATCACATCCTGAATCAGGCGAACCGCTTCACTCAGGTCGTCGGAAGCGAGACGGCTTCGGGCCTGGGCGATGGCGTCCGCCGCGGCTGTGGAGTCATCGACGTAGACCGGATTGGCCACGTTTTGCGCCAGGGCCGGCGGCGCAATCGCCAGCGCGCCAGCCGCGAGCGCACAGGCGACGAGCAGGCGTCCGAGAATCAACTGAGTCGGGTTGCAGAAAAAACGCGCCGTCCGTTCCATCAAGGCCTCCTGGGCGGGCGGCGCCATCCATGCCGCCTTCTTCAGGACTGTACGCGGTGAGCTGCCGCTACAGGGCTCATGCCCGCTCTTTTCCGCGCCGATACGCCTGCCCGGAGGGCGGAACGCACAATGGCGCGATCCTTGAGTCTTATCGGTCAGCCCACGGTTTCGGTGCGGCAGGAAGGCAGCGAGGCCGTTCTCGCGTGTCAGTGGATCGCCGGTCGGTCCCGCCGAGTCACGCTGCTGGTGCTCGCCACCGCGACGCTCGGCCTGCTGGATCTGGCCTTCACGCTGACGTACATGCAGACGATCGGCATGGTCGAACTCAACCCGCTGGCCCGATTCATGATCGGCATTGGCGGCGCCGGGCAGCTCGTCCGGTTCAAGCTCTTCACCATCGTGCTGTCCGGCGGCTTGCTGTTTCTGATTCGGCGAAAACGAGGCGCCGAATGGTGCGCCTGGATCAGCCTGGTGACGCTCATCCTGCTCAGCCTGCACTGGGTGCGCTACATCCAGTCAACCGAGGAGATGGGCGCGACGCTCCTGGCGGAAACATCGATCATCGATCATCGCTGGATTGCGATCACTGAATAGCCGCGGCGTCCTGCGCGATGGCGCGCCGGCCCAGCGTCATTTGAATGGCCAATTCAAGCGCCGCGCGCATGCTGGATTCATCGGCCAGATTCTTGCCCGCGATGTCGAAGGCCGTGCCGTGGTCCGGACTCGTCCGAACGATGGGGAGCCCCAACGTCACATTCACGGCGTCCTTCCACGCGAGCAGCTTGACGGGAATCAACCCCTGATCGTGGTACATCGCCGCGACGAGGTCGAATTCACCGCCGAGGGCCCGATTGAAAATCGTGTCGGCGGCGTAGGGGCCTCGCGCATCGATGCCCGCTTCATTGAGGGCGCGAATGGCCGGCTCCAGCAGTCGGGTCTCTTCATCGCCGAAAAGGCCGCCTTCGCCAGCGTGCGGGTTCAGTCCGCACACGCCGATTCGCGGATGCTCGAATCCGAGCTCCTTCATCGCATCGGCGCCGAGGTCAATGGGGTCGAAGATGCGGCCGATCGTCAGGATGTTGCGCAGCTCCATGAGCGGCACGTGCGTCGTGACGAGAACGACCTTGAGCGAAGGCGAAACGAACATCATCGCAAAACGCCGCGCTCGAAGCCGCGTCGCGAAGAGCTCCGTATGTCCCGGATATTTGCCTCGGCCAGCCATTGCCCAGGATTGCTTGCTGATCGGCGCGGTGACGACGCCTTCGACCCGCAGGGGGTCGGTCGCGGGTCGCGTGGAGTCGATGATGGCGTCTTCGACGAATCGGAATGAGGAATGTCCGCCAAGGCGAGTGGAGCCGCCCGCGGAGCGAGCGCCGGGGGCGCCCGGCATGGTGTATTCGTCGTAGTCGAGCACGGTGACGCCGGCGCCGACGGCGGTCTCGGCGACGGGCGAATCATGCTGGACGCGCCGCCAGTAGGGCTCGATCTCAGCCGCATCCGCCGCGTAGTGCATGGGCTCGGCCATGCCGTACACAATGAATCGAGCCCGTTTTCGCAATCGGGGGTCCGACAGCGCCTTCACCACGATTTCCGGACCAATCCCCAAGGGATCGCCCATGGAGACGGCGATCGTAGGCAGGTGATCGGCGCCGGATTGTTCACGGTCATTCGTCACAACCCAATCGTAGCTCACACGTTGTGCCGGGCGCGGCCGAAATGAAAGACAGGGGGGCCAAAGGCGAACAATTGGGTGGGCCGCCCGAGTCGTTGGGCGACGCCGGGATCAATGGGTGTAATGATGGACACAATGGCAGACCAATCGCATCACACGCAACACAGGTATGTGGACGCCAGCACCACATCCGACGAACGAAATCGCGCCATGCTGGCCCACCTGTTGGGCATGCTCGGCCTGCTGGACATGTTCATCTTCGGTCTTGTCGGCTCGCTGGTCGTGTACCTGACCGGGCGCAGCGAATCCGGCTACGTCGAGGACCATGCTCGCGAAGCGGTGAATTTTCAGCTCAGCATGCTGATCTACACCATCATCGCCGGCGTGCTGTTCTTCATGACCTTCGGACTGGCGATCATCATTCTGATTCCACTGGCCATCGGCATGTGGTTCCTGCGGCTGATTGCAGGAATCATCGCTTCCGTCGCCGCGAGCAAGGGCGAGTACTACCGCTACCCGTTGTGCATCAGGCTGCTGAGGTGACCCGATGGTCGGAGCCGCGACAATGAATCCAACGATGAACAAGACATCGGACCGCGTGTATGACAACGCCGCGCAGGAGAGCGAGCGCACCTACGCGATGTTTCTGCACCTTGCCGGGCTCATCTCCATGCTGGAGTGGGTGACAAGCATCGTCTCGATTGCCGTGGTCGGCATCATGTGGGCGGTTCGCAAGAATGACTCGCCCTTCCTGGATGATCATGGCAAGGAAGCGTTCAATTTTCAGTTGTCATTGCTCGTGTGGTTCGTGCTGGGAATCGTCTTGTCGCCGATTGGCATCGGCGTGGTCATCCTGACGATCGGCATCCCGGTCCTTCGACTGGTCGGCTGCATTCGCGGCGCCATCGCGGCGCACAAGGGCGAATTTTACCGTTACCCGATGTGCTTCCGGTTTATCTCGTAGCGCGCCGCTCCCTTCCGGTCGCGGTCCGGGTTCCTATACTCGGCTGATGCCGCCCATTCTCGAAGGCAAGCACCTCGTCAAACGCTACGGCGATCGCACCGTCGTCAACGATGTGTCGTATCACGTCGATCCGAACGAGATTGTCGGTCTCCTGGGCCGCAACGGCGCCGGCAAGACGACGACCTTCCGCATGACGATCGGCATGATTGACGCGGATGGCGGCCGCGTCGTCTTCGACAACCGCGATGTGACGCGTCTGCCGATGTTCCGCCGCGCTCGACGCGGCATGGGCTACCTCTCGCAGGAGCCCAGCATTTTTCAGCGACTGACGGTTGAGGATAACCTCCTCGCCATCCTCGAAACACGGCGCATGCGCCGCAGGGCCCGGCGCGAACGGTGCGATGAGCTGCTTGCGCGGTACGACCTCACGAAGAAGCGCAAGGATCATGCCCGAACCTGCTCCGGCGGCGAGCGGCGAAAGCTCGAAATCGCCCGCGCCCTGGTGACCAACCCGCGCCTGCTGCTGCTCGATGAGCCCTTCAGCGGCGTGGATCCGCTCGCTGTTGAAGATCTCCAGAGCGAGATCCGCAATCTCAAGGACATGGGCATCGCCGTGTTGATCACGGATCACAATGTGCAGCAGACACTGGCGGTCTGTGATCGCGCGTATGTGATTGATGAAGGCAAGGTGCTGCGCCACGGCACGCCGCGCGAGTTGATCAACGACCCCATCGTGCGGCGGACCTATCTCGGCTCGCTCTTCCGAGGCGACGAATTCGATCACCTGACATCATCCGCCAAGGACGGCGCCGAGGCGGCGCCATCGGTATCGTGACGGACGTGAAGGCGAGCGGCGTACTCATGCTGGCGATTGCGGGAACGACGCTCTCCGGCTGCGTGGAGCGAAAGCTGTTCATCACGTCAGAGCCGACCGGCGCCCTGGTGCGCCTCAACGATGTGCAGGTCGGCGTCACACCCGTCGAAGTCGAGTACACGTGGTACGGCAAGTACGACGTGCAGCTTGAGAAGGACGGCTACGAGCCGCTCTCAACCACGGCGAAGGCCAAGGCGCCGCTGCACAGCATCCCCGGCCTCGATGTGGTCGTCGGTCTCTGGCCAGGCACGGTCAAAGAGCACGTCAATTGGCATTTTGAGTTGCAGCCGTCGCAGTACGAGCCGGATGAAGTGCTCCAACGCGCCGAAGCCATGCGCGAAGACGTGTTTGTCCCGGAGCCGGTCGAGCCCGGGGAGCCGCCCGAGTAACTCCTACTCAAGCTCGCGGGCGGGCACGCCAACGACGGTTCGCCCATCTTCGACATCATGAATGACGGACGACCCCGCGCCGACCCGGCAGCGATCGCCGATATGCACGCCGGGAAGGACGGTCGATCCGATGCCAACCAGGGTGTCAGCGCCGATAGTGACATCGCCGCCCAAGGTCGCGTTCGGCGCCAGGTGTGTGTTGGCGCCAATGACGCAATCGTGTTCCACCACCGCGCCGCTGTTGATGACGACGTGATTCTCGAGACGAGCGTTCACATTGATGATGGCGCCCGGGCCGATGTACACACCTTCGCCGATGGTCGCCTTGGGCGACACGATGGCGCTCGGATGGATAATCGTCGTCAGCCGCGCTTCGATGCGATTGATCAGGTCTCGCCGGAGCGCCAGGTCGCCCAGTCCGTAGATGATCGGATGCGCGCGGAGCAGGTCACGTTGCTCAAGCAGCGAAAACCCGCCGATTCGATCGAGCTGTCCAACCAGTCGCGCATCGGCGCGATCATCGAGAAAGCCAAGGATCGCCGCGCCGGCGGCCTGCGCACCATCAGCGACTACCAGCGCGTGCCCGCCGCCACCGACAATCAGAATGGCGTCTTGTGCATGGGCCATGGGGGTGATCCGGAGCATCTTCGACGCTGAGCCCGTATCCGTCCAGCGAATGAACACATGGTGGACGCTGCGGCGCCGGAGTCAGGGGCCGAGACACGCCAGCGGAGGTCCGTCTACGATGAGGTCATGGCTGTGAATGTGATGACAACGTCGGCGCCGCCGGCTGCGGTGAGGATCGGCGCCGTCAGCTATCTCAATACGCGACCGCTGGTGGAAGGCCTGGAAAAGTGCGCCGATGCGCGGCTTTCGTTTGATGTGCCGAGTCGATTGCTCGGCGCTCTGCTGGAAGAGGACATCGATGTCGCGTTGGCGCCGATTATGGACGCGATTCGCTCGCCGGAAGCCGTCGCCGCGCTGCCGGTTGGCTGCATCGCGTCTGACGGCCCAACCCGAAGTGTGAAGATCTTCAGTCGTATTCCGTTTGAAGTGGTCGCGACGCTCCGGGCTGACCCGGACAGCAAGACCAGCGTGGCGCTGGCGACGATGGTGCTTCAGTCGCGGTTCAAGGCAGACGTGCAGTTGGTGCGCGAGTCGCGGCCGATGATCGAGGCCATCACCGCCGGGGTGGACGAGGACGCCGTGCTCCTGATCGGCGACAAAGTTGAGCGCTTTGATCACAACCAGCATGGATTCAGGCACGTGGTTGATCTCGGCGAAGCGTGGCGCGATTGGACCACGCTTCCATTCGTGTACGCCGTCTGGGTGTGCAAGGCGTCGCGCGCCAATGACCCCGTCATCCGGCGCGCGGCGATCGCGCTCGATCGACAGCGTCGGCACAATCGAACACGGATCGCGTGGATCGCGCAACGACGCGCCGATGAGCACGGATGGTCGCCGGACGAAGCGCACGCCTACCTCAACGCGACCATCGAGACGCAACTTGGCGAACGCGAACGCAGCGCGATCGATCGGTTTCAGTCCGAGGCGGCGGCGTGCGGCCTGATCGCGCCGACGCAGCGCGTCGTGTGGACTGATTGAGATGCCGCGACGCAGCGCGCTTCGCGTCAGTGTGCTTCGCGACTTGGCCGCCCAGCTTCGGTATGCGCCGGCGCGGCGAACGATCGAACAGATTGAACGCGCCATCGAATTCGCCGATGAGCTTGAGCCTGAGCAGTTGTATCCAGAGGAATGGCTTGTCCATCGAATCACGGGCTATCGACCGGATGTGGCCGAACCGGCCATGGTGGTGGGCGAAGCGCTGCGCCGAGATTTATCCGCATTTACCGAACACATCAGCGACCAGGCGGAACTGGAGCGCGACGCGATCGAGTTTCCGTCCATGACGCTTGATGCGCTGCAGGAGCGCTGGTCCGTCAGCGATCGCACGATTGAGCGATACCGCCGGGCGGGACTGCTGGCCCTTCGGGTTCGCGATCGGGGGCGCACCCGCCTGATGTTCCCGATTCGCGTCGTGGAGTCCTTCGAAGCGAGCCATCAAGACGCGCTCGCCGCGGCGCGGTCACGGTCTCAATTGCCGCCGGAGGATCGCCGCAAGCTGGTCGATCTGGCAGCGCGTCTCCAGCGCCGGTTTGGCTGGTCACTGAATGAGACCGCGAGGCGGTTGGCCGAGCGCGAAGGGCGTTCGCATGAGGGCATGCGGCAGCTTCTCTTGAAAGCGGGCGGCCAACGCGCATCGATCACGCCCGATGACCGCCGCCGGCGACTTGTGATGCGCGCCTGGCGCGCGGGCATCCCGCTGGCGCACGTGGGGGAGCGGCTGGAGAAATCCGATTCGACAATTCGGCGCATCCTGCAGCAGGAGCGCGCCGCCGTGATTCGCGATGGGCTCCTGATGCTGGGCGTGGATCTGGATTTTGGCGCCGCACCGGTGAACGAACGTGCGCTTGAATCAACGTCCGCGACAACAAACCTCCTGGTGGGACGGACGCCGACCGCAGGCGCGTTCATCGATGCGTGCGCCGCCATCGGCGCGCCAAACAGAACGGAGGAGCAGGAACTCATCGCGGCGCACCGCGCCCTTCTGGTTCGGCTCGCGGGCACATTTTCGCGGCGAGGCGCCCGGTCCACGACTGACCTCGACCGGGCGGAAACAGACGCCCGGTGGAGTCAGCGCATCACTGCGCGCCTGGTGCGCATGCACTGGCCGTTCATGCTCAAGAGCATCGAAGCGCGGCTGGATCGACCCATGCTCGAATTACCAGCCGAATTGGTGCGGTCGGTCCATCGCGATGCCCACGACGCCGCGGTCGCGACGGTGTGGCAAATGGATATGTCTCGCGGCGGGCGCCTCACCGCGGCGATCGGACTGGCGGTCGATCGCGCGTGCCTTCAGTGGCGGCACCTTCATGCGCAGGATTTGCCTGATGCTGGAAATCGGGCGATGGCGAGGGGCACCGCGCTGAGCGACTGGACGAAGCGGATTGCGCCGTGGCAACGGTGGCTGGATCCACCCCAATGGCTGATTGAGTCACATGAGGAAGCGCCGGCGGGTGTGCGCGAGATCGCGGCGGCTCGATATGGCCTTGATGGGGGCCCGCCGCGAACCCGTCAGGAAGTCGCGTCCATCCTCGAAATCTCGGTCCGACGCGTGTCGATGGCGGATGAGCAATGCCGCCGTCAGCGCGCCATTGGCGGCTCGCACTGAACAAGCGGGCGCGCGCGTGTACCTTCTTGCTCCATGGCGGTTCGCTCGACGCAGCGGCTTCGCAGTCGCCCGTCAGAAACTCGATGGTGGGCATGGTCTCGATTCGTCGCGGCGAACGCCGCCGGTCTGTCCATCATTTTGCGAATTGGCTGGCAGGAGCCGCTGATCAGCGCCAATGTGCTGATTGGCGCGGAAGTGGTGGGCCTGATCGTCTATGCGCTCCTGCTCATCGTCCCCAACCGCCTTGCGGGTCGATCCATCTCGTCGTTGGTCCGTGGGCATCTCTTTGAAACCGTGACGTTGTGTCTGGCGGCGGTCTTCTTCTGGTCGCCGACAATGTTGTCGCTCGCTGTCGGTCTGCTCGTGCTGCATCAGTTGCTCGAGGTTTATCTCGCCATCGTGCAGACCGAGATACCGACCGGGCTGCTGTTCGTCGGATCGTTTGTCGTGCTCATCGCGGTGGGGACGGCGGGCTTGTTGCTTCCCGCGGCGACGCCAACCGATGCGCCCATCAGCGTGCTCGATGCGGCGTTCACCATCACCAGCGCGATTAGTCAGACCGGTCTTGTCGTTCGACCGACCGGTGAAGGATTCACACGGTTCGGCCAGGTCATCATTTTGATCTGGATTCAGGTCGGCGCCCTGGGTGTGATTGTCTTCGGCGCCCTGCTGGCGCAAGTGATTGGCTCAACCTTTGGCTTGCGGGCCACGCAGACCATGGCCGAGAGCACGGAGCAGGGGTGGACCGGGCAGTTGTCGATTCAGCGGCTCGTGGTCTTCATCATCGTGCTGACGCATGTGATTGAAGCGATCGGCGCCCTGGTGTTTTTCATCGGATGGCCGGAGAACTGGCCGGGTTCACCGTGGGATGGCGACCCGACGCACACGCCGCTGGATCGCCTGTACCACGCGGTGTTCTTCTCAATCTCGTCGTTTTGCAATGCGGGATTTGTGACCACAACGAACAGCATGCAGGGGCTGCGATTCCACTGGACCAGTCACATTGTCATTGTGGGATTGATCGTCTTTGGAAGCATCGGCTTCCCGGTGCTCGACAATCTTCGCCAGGTCTTCTGGGCTCGCGTGCGAGGCATCGTGGCGCATAAAGGGTCGCTGATCAGGCTGAATCTGAATACCAAGATCGTGCTGTCCGCGACGCTGGCGGTGTATGTGTTCGGCTACCTGGCCATCATGCTCGGCGAGAGCACCCAGACGGCGGAGCCGATCGGCGCCGTCGCGCTCGATGCGCACTTCATGACGATCAACCGAACATCGGGTTTCGACACCATCGCGCCGCAGGACATGGGACTGCTGTCGCGGCTGACGCTCATTCTGCTCATGTTCATTGGCGGGTCGCCGGCCTCTGTGGCGGGCGGCATCAAGATGATGGTGTTCGCCGTCTTGGCCCTGACCGTCTGGTCCACGCTGCGCGGCAAGCCTCGCGTCGAAGCGTTCGGGCGGACCATCCCTGATGAGTTGGTTCGAAAGAGCGCGACGCTGATCGTCATGTCTCTCGTCGCGGTGATGCTCGTGACGGGTGTGCTGGTGGCGACCGAATCCAATGGCGATTCACCCACACTGGGGCCGTATCTGTTTGAGGCAACCAGCGCCTTCGGGACCACCGGGTTGTCTATGGGAATTACGCCCGAACTCGGCCCTGCGGGGAAAGTCGCCATCATGGTCGCGATGTTCTTTGGTCGAGTGGGTCCACTGGCCGTCATGGCGGCGTTGTTCGCGATCGGGCGGGCGCGGCGGCCGAGCTATGAGTATCCGACCGAGGAAGTGGTGATCTACTGAGCGCGGGCGCATCGTGGTCGGTACTCTCAGGAGCGTACATGGAACGATTCGCAATCATTGGACTCGGCCGATTCGGCTCTCGCCTGGCGCGCAACCTCTCGGCCAAAGGCGCCGAGGTGATCGCTATTGATCAGGACCGGCGCATCGTGGAGGAACTCCGCGACCAGGTGACGCTCGCCGTCGCCCTTGACGCCACCGACGAGCAGGCCCTGCGCCTGCAGGGCGTGGATCAGGTCGATTGCGCCGTGGTCTGCATGGGGCACGATTTCGAAGCCAACGCGCTATCCACCGTGCTGCTCAAGAACCTGCGGGTGAACAAGGTCATCTCACGATCGGCCAATGACATGCAGGCTCGGATTTTGAGCCGCATCGGCGCCGACAGCGTGGTGAACCCGGAGGATGAGTCCTCCGACCGGTGGACGAACAAGCTCCTCTCGCCATTCATCATCGATCACGTTGAAATGGGCGAGGGGTACGCCATTGTCCAGATGCCGACGCCCGAAGCGTGGCGCGGCAAGACGTTGTCTGAACTTGACCTCCGAAACAAGCACAACGTCACCATCGTCGCGATCAAACGTCGCACGCCTTCGGCCAGCGCGTCCGGGGCGGAGGAAGTCGAAGAGCGGGTGGTGGACCTGCCCCAGCCGTCCAGCCGCCTGACGTCAGAAGACGTGCTGGTCATCGCCGGCTTCGACAAGGACATTCGTCGTCTCCCGAACTGAGTCGTGGACGGGTCAGTTTGAAGACTGCGACCCCAGGGCCAGCAGAATGTCCGGGAGCGAACGGTCAAAAGCCCCACGTGGCAGCACTTCATCGGCGCCGGCGTCGCGGGCCTCCTGAAACAACTGTTTCGCGACGTGCGGTCCGAAGGCCAGCACGCGTATTCGGGTCCCGTTCGTGGTTGATTCGCGTTCTCGGACGGTGCGAATCAGCTCCAGCCCGACCTCGGGATTGTCCAGATCAATGATCATGGCTTGCACATCAGAGTCGGCGAGCCGCGCTTCGAGCATCTCGACGCTTCGGACCGGACGGCAGGGAATCCCCAGTTGATCCGCGGTGCTTTTGATTCGTGTGGCCCAGATGAGATCGGCCGCTTCGTAGACTATCATCGTCGCTTCCACCTTCGCTCAAGGGAGAGGGATGGTACGGCGGCGGCCGCGGTTGGTCGCGTAGGTGTCCACTTCGTTCCGAGGCGCTGGTGGAGCGCTCAATCGGAATCGCCCATGCTCCAATGTGAAGAACGCGTAGACGATGAGTGCTACTGAAATGGCCAAAGCCAGCATCGCCGCTCCGACGAATCGCCAGTCTGAGGACTTCCTGACCAGCAGCGTCTTTGACGAGCTGGGCATGCAGCGCGATCCGAACAATTTGTATTTGCAGGTGATTGACTCAGTGCTGCGCGCCGCGGAGTACCTCGAGATTCCGCATCATCTGCAACTCATCCTCGCGCAGCCCAAGAATGAAATCATGGTGCACTTTCCGGTGCGCATGAATGACGGCGAATATCGCCTCTTCAAGGGCTACCGCGTTCAGCACAACAACATTCTTGGCCCGTACAAGGGCGGTGTGCGTTTTCACCCGGATGTCCACCTCGATGATGTCAAGGCGCTCTCGGCGCTCATGACCATGAAATGCTCGCTCGTTCGCGTGCCGTATGGCGGCGCCAAGGGCGGCTGCAAAGTGGACCCACGCGCCATCGATCGCGATGAGCTCATGCGCGTGTCGCGACGATTCATCGCTGCGATCTCGAACGTCATCGGTCCTGACATTGATATCCCGGCGCCCGATGTCGGCACCAACGCGCAAACCATGGCGTGGTTCGCCGACACCTACATGAATATTTCCGGCTCGGTGTCGCGCCAGGACGCTTTGCGCGTCGTGACGGGCAAACCGCTGGAAATGGGCGGCTCGCTCGGTCGTGAAAAAGCCACCGGACAGGGCGTCGTGGACGTGCTCGTCGAATTGCTCCCCGATATGGGCATACCCATCGAGGGGGCAACCGTCAGCTTGCTTGGCTTCGGCAATGTGGGCTCCTGGATGGCCCGCCTGATCGCTGACAAGGGCGCCAAGGTCGTCGCTGTCATGGATCACACCGGCGCCATTCGCAATGACGAAGGCATCGATGTGGTTTCGCTCGCTGAGCATGTCGAAGAAACGGGCGGCGTCGCCGGGTTTGGCGCTTCGCACGGCGACACGCGCACCGGCCGGCACACACAGGCGGGCGCCGATGCGGTCAGCGAAGAAGAGTTCTATCGCACGCCCGTTGATGTGTTCGTGCCCGCCGCGCTCGAGCAGATGATCGATGAAGAGAAAGCGGGCTGGCTCGAATGCAAAGTCGTCGCCGAAGCCGCCAACGCGCCGACGACGCCCGTCGGCGAGCGACTCCTGCAGAAGCGCGGCATCGAAGTGCTGCCCGCCATCCTTTGTAACTCCGGCGGTGTGACCGTCTCGTACCTCGAATGGGTGCAGAACAAGCAGTCCGTGCAGTGGGATCTGGAGCGTGTGGACTCCACGTTGAATAAGCACATGGTGCTTGCGGCGCGGCGCACGCAACTGGCGCAGCATCGATTTGAGTGCGATATGCGAACCGCCGCGTACATCGCGGCCCTCGAACAGATCGCCAAGGTCTACGCGCTGCGCGGCATCTTCCCGTAAATACAGCGAGCCGGATCGTTCCCGATCCGGCCCACTTGGAATCAACCACAATCGCCGGCTGCATTCGCAGCGCGGCGATTTTTTCTTGTCACGCAGGCGATTACTTCATCAGGGCGTCGCACGGTCCCCAGACCGAAAGCAGCGCCGCCAGGTCAGCGCCGTTCGTGACGCCGTCGCCATTGAAATCGGAGATGCCCGGCGCGTCCCAATTCGCCAGCAGGAAAGCGAGGTCGGCGCCGTTGACGGTTTCATCGCCGGTCAGGTCGGCGGCGCACCCGGTAGGACCGCCGAACGCGATCGCCGCGACGAAGTTCGTGGGCTCGAATCCCTCGAGGCTCGAATTCGGACCGCTGCCGATGTACTCGTCCACCGCAAAGAGAACGACTTCATCATCCTCCGTGCCGAAAATTCCATCAGCGCCGACGCCGTACAGGTTGCGCGGGATGTTGGAGCCGCCCGCATCCATGACGGATCGCGTGCCATTGCCATTCTCTGTGTGCACGCCGCCGATATTGTGGCCCAGTTCGTGCGACGTGAGGATGCTCACCGCCTGGCCGATCGCATCGATCATCGAAAACCCAGGATCGCGCGGAATGTTGTTGAGCGACACGCTGTTGGTTTCGCTTGAAAGGATGTCGAGCAGCAGGAATGCCGTTTGATTCGGCGCAAAGTCACCCACGTCGAGGGACTCCGCGATGCCGATCGTCGCAACGCCGAGTTCATCAATCGTGCCGCCGATGATGACGCGCGTCACGAACGGCTCGCCGAATGGGTCCGCATGGTCGCGGCTGTTGAGCAATTCGTACTGGAAGAGCGGATTGAGTCGTTCCAGATCATCGATTCGAAGCTGCACGCCGGCCAGAATCGCATCGATCACGGCGTCCTCATCTGTCGCGTCCAGCCCCCAATCCGGGAGAAAATCCGCCAGCGGCGACAGCGGGTCCGGACCCGGCGCCGGGTTGTAGATATCGCCTTGCGTGATCATGGCGCCATCGAAATCGAGAAACACGCGTAGGGTCGTGCCGGGGGGCGCCGTCTCGATTGGCGCGCGCACGCGTGTGATGTGCAGCGTGTAGTCGCCTGTATCAAGCGATCCAAACTCATCGTCGCTCGACACCGCGATGACAACGTCCCGGTCCGCCTGCACGACCCAGATCAGCGAAGCTGACCAGTCTGCAAAGTCGTTGCCGGGCGACGTGATGAAGGGCGCGGTCGGCGCCACGAAGATCGGCGCTGACAGCACATCGGTGCGCGTCGTGACCGTCAGTGCGTCCATCGCGTCAAACAACTCAAGCTGAACGGAGTGATCCGCCGTCAGCGATTCGACATAGAACTGCACCACATCGCCTTGTGACAATGCGATGGAATAAAAATCGACATCACCCGAGGCGCCGATGCCGCCTTCCACAGTGGTGCGCTCATCGAGGTTCGCGGCCACAACCTGCGGCGTGCCGATCGCGTCATTGGGCTCGGATTCGAGAAACATGTTCGCAATAGGGAGGGGGCCAATGCCGCCGCCCTCTTCGGCGCCATGTCCGACGACGCACACCGGCACATTGGCGAATGGATCGACATCATCGGCGCTGGCGACGCTTGTCATCGCGATGCCGAGGCCGCACGCCAGAAAGATCCCACACCGCGGCGCCGAGTCACACAAGGACCAGGCGCGCACTCGCCGGGCAACACACATCGTCATATTTCCACTCCATCAGGGGCTTTGCGCGGCGAGATCGCTCGCCGATCGTCCAACAATGGTGATTCAATTTGTCGAACGAGTCAACGAAAAAAGGCGTGATCGAGCGATGGAAAGGGCGTCGGCGCTCAAATCACTGCCCATCGCGTCGCGATCCAACTGCTTTGCAGCAACCAGCGTCGTCCCCGATCCGCAGCACGGGTCGTACACCACGCCGTCCGGCGGGCAACACGCGCCAATCAGAAACCGGAGCAGTTCAAGCGGCTTCTGCGTCGGCCAGCCGACGCGCTCCTTCGCCATATTGTTGAGAGACGGAATGTCGATGATGTCCGTCGCCTTCTTCGTTTGCCCCGCCATGCGGCGACTGGTCGCCGGCACACGAGGCGGATCAAACCAGTACCGGTCGGGATCGACGCAATAAAAAAGAATGTCGTCGTGTTTGCGCGCAAAGCGCCGAGCCGAGGAGCCGCCGAGTCCGTAGCTCCAGATCAGATGATTGACGAAGCAGTCCGCGCCGAACATGTCATCAAGCAAAACTCTGGCGCGGTGCGAAACGCGCTGATCCAGATGCAGCAGGATGGCGCCCGTGGGACGGAGCACGCGCGCAGTCGCCGCCAGACGTGGTCGGAGCCAGTCGAGGTAGTCCTCGATGGTGGGCCATGCGTCTTCGAACGCGCCGGCGCGATCGACGCGCGTTCGACCCGAGTTGAATGGGGGATCCACGTAGACCAGATCGATGGACGCCGCTTCGAGACTCGACGCCGCGGCAAGCCAGTCCGCCTGGCGAAGCCGCGAACCCGGCGCAACCGCCTCCCAGTCGCTGGTCAGAAGTTCGGGTTGCGTCAGCGTCGTCACGAGAGGGCCTCCACCTCACCTTGATCGGCGCACACGCGGCGCGCACTCCATACACTTCCACCATGACCACAGCGACGAAGAACAAGAAGTCCAACAAGCGACGTGAGAAGCTCGAAAAGACGCGAGGCAAGAAGCCCAAGATGGCGGACACCGCGGACCGGCACGACCTGTACCAGCGGTCCGTGCAGGCCGTCGAAGACGAGGTTCCGTTCATCGAGACCCGCTTCAGAGAGATTCGCGGTCGCGAACTCAGCCTCATTCGCGAAGACTTCTGCGGCACGGCGCAAATGGCGTGCGAGTGGGTCAAGAGCGGCCCCGACCGCCGCGCGATCGGTGTGGACATTGACCCCGAAGTGCTTGGCTGGGGTCGCGATCACAACCTCACGAAACTCTCAGACGATCAACGCGATCGAGTGCAGTTGATTGAAGAGGACGTCTTCACCGTCAAGACTGAGCCGGTGGATGCGGTCCTCGCCATGAACTTCAGCTACTGGCTGTTCCAGGAGCGCGCGAAGATGCTCGCGTACTTCCGCCAGATCCGCGAGGTGCTCGCCGATGACGGCCTGCTGTTCCTTGATTCCTACGGCGGCTACGAGGCCCACCAGGAGATTGAGGAAGAGCGCGAGTGCGACGGGTTCACGTACATCTGGGATCAGGCTGAGTTCGACCCCATCACGCACCGCATGCAGTGCTACATCCACTACAAATTCCCGGACCGCTCCAAGATCAAGAAGGCCTTCAGCTACGTCTGGCGGCTGTGGTCGCTGCCGGAATTGAAGGATCTCCTTCTCGAAGCGGGCTTCAAAGAGGTGCAGGTCTGGTGGGAAGGCACGGATGAAGATGGCGACGGCAATGGCGAATTCGAACGCGTCGAACGCGGCGACGCCGACGCAGGCTGGATTGCCTATCTCATCGCTGTGAAGTAACTGGAAATCGCTGCCAGACGCTGTTGAATCGCCTATCCTTCGCTCCCAGCGAGCATTTTGAGCAATGGAGCTCGCCGGTCTGGAATGTGATCGACCATGAGCTGGCTAGACGAGTTCGGCGAACGGCATGGCCCGGTCGTCGGTGTGCTCGCATCGAGCCTGGCGCAGGTCGAGCGCCGCTTCAGCGAACAGATCGAATCTGACCTCGAATGCGTTCGCGAATTGTGCGGACGCGTCGAGCGATATCGCGGCAAGATGCTTCGGCCTTCATTGACCATGCTGGCGGGCATGGCGGCCAAGGGCGATGCGTCCGCCCCGGCAACGGAACTCATCACACTCGCTGCGGTCGTTGAGATGATCCACGTTGCGACGCTCGTGCATGACGACGTGCTCGATGAAGCGGAAGTGCGCCGCCAGCGCCCGACCATCAGCAAGCTTCGCGGCAACGAAGCGGCGGTCATCCTCGGCGATTATTTGATTTCTTCGGCGTTTCACCTGTGCTCGTCGCTTGATGACCAGCGCGTCGCGCTGCGCATCGGTGAAATCACCACCCGCGTGTGCGAAGGCGAATTGCTGCAACTGCATCACCGGCAGGATTGCGAGCTCGACGAAGAGACCTACTTCGAGATCATCGAACGAAAGACGGCGTCGCTCATCGGCATTGCGTGCGAGCAGGGGGGCGCCTTCAGCGGCGCATCGCCGGCGGTGCAGCGCGATCTGTATGAATTTGGCGCCCGACTCGGGATTGCCTTCCAGATTCAGGACGATTTGCTTGATCTGCTCGGTGTTGAGCGCGTCGTCGGCAAGTCGCTTGGGAAGGACCTTGAGAAGGGCAAGCTCACACTGCCGTTGATTCACCACATCGCCGTGGCGGACGCCGGCCGGCGCCAGCAGTCGCTGGACTTGCTCGAAGGTCTCTGGCAGGGGGATGGGGCGCACGAAACCCCGGATTCCAGCGATGGCGCCACGCTCGTCGCTGAGCTGACTGATGTCCGCCATGAGGTTCAGGCGGCCCTCGAGAGCACGGGCTCGATCGAATACGCCTCGCGGATTGCGGAAGAAGCGGTTGTCGAGGCGAAATCCCGCCTGGCGAGCCTTCCTGCGTCCTCGGCGAGGGCATTGCTCGAGGATCTCGCCGACGCCGCATTAAGGCGGGATCGCTGACGATCGGATCAACCCCCTCTGGGGCTTGGCGCAACCCGATCGCGCGGCTACACTCCTCGGCTCGATTTCGGGCCGGGAGCGTTCCGGCCCCTTCGCGACGGAGGATTGCACCGATATGAGCCGTTTCAGCCGATTCGGACCGAGTTCCAGCGCCAGTGTCACCCAGAAGAGCGCCAAAGGGAAGCTCTACGTGGACTGGAAGGACGCTGACACCCTCCGCCGCATGATGAGCCCCAACGGCAAGATCTACGCTCGCAAGCGTCTTGGTCTCTCGGCGCGTGAGCAGCGCATGGTTGCCCAGGCGATCAAGCGGGCTCGCTACATGGGCCTCTTGCCCTACACCTCCGCGACGATGTAATCGCTCGGCGCCCCAGAGCGCCCAGATTCACATAGGTATTTTTACGACCGGCCCTTTTTGGGCCGGTTTTTAGTTGCACGAACCACCATTGATCAGCGAGGATAGGAGCAGCGTCATCAGGCGGGGGCCTGCTGTCGCTGTAGCGGTTGAAGAAACACGTCAACGCCGCGCTGAACAGTGGAGTTCGAATGGGTCGCGCAAGCGGGCTGTGTCGTTGACGTCTCACACGTTTTGTCCCGTGTTGTAAGGACGTCACTTGCGATGCGCGGCACACAGGGCCAGCCACGTCGAAGGCCCATTGATGGAGGATAGAAGCATGAGAGCACCAGTCTTGGCTGCGCTCGCTGTTGCGGCGATTCCCGCAACACTCGCGACTGCAGGAAGCGCCAACACCAACCTCATCACTTCGCTGCAAGCGACAGCCGAGCCAGTTGGTCAGATCACCACCGAAGGCATCGGATTCTTCGAAGATTTCGAAGGCTTCGCGCTCGGCAGCGCCACCCAACTGGGTTGGGGAACGAACACGGGCACGATCATCGATTCGGGCATTGCCGGTTTCGGCAGCCGCACCGCGTCTGTGAACTTCGATCCGGCCGGCGCCGGCTTCGTCGTTTCGCCGGACTTCGGCGCCCCGACGTTCGGCCTCATCGCGGCCGACGTTGTCGCGACCGCCGATGACGGCAGCACCTACGCGTTCGAAACCGACCACGTTGATTCGGGCACGATCAACACGCGCGTCCTGTTCAATCCGGGCGGCAGCATTGACGTCGTCCAGGTCTCCGGTGGCGCAGGCGTCATCGTTGCCACCACGGGCAGCTGGAGCGCTGGCGTGGCCACGCAGATCGGCATCGAAGTGCTCGCGGGCAACATGCTCAATGTCTACCAGGACGGCGCGCTGATCTTCAGCGGTCACGACATTGTTCAGGAGCTCGCAGTCGGCGGTGGCGGCCTCGACACCATCGTCGGTGTCCACTTCGGCGGCGGTCAGGGCTCATTCCTGATCGACAACGTGACGGACCAGCTGGTTCCCGGCCCGGGCGCGATGGCGCTCTTCGGTGTGGCCGGCCTCGCCGCGACGCGTCGTCGTCGTTGAATGACGTTCCTTTCGTTTTCCAATCGCTCTGATCGGGCGCGTTGAAAAACACATGATGCAGACAGCGGCCCTCACGTCGGGGGCCGCTGTTCTTTTTGCCGCAGACGTCTACTTGGTTGAATCGGAGCTCAATGCATCCAGTACGGTTCGAGCCCGCCGCAAGTGCGGAATCGTGATCGACCCGCCGACCACCAGCGCGACATTCAATGCGTCTTCAATCTCGCGCTTGCTCCATCCCTGCTCAACGCTTTTCTCGATGTGATACGTGATGCAGTCATCGCAGCGCAGCACAGTGGATGCGACGAGCCCGAGCAATTCCTTCGTTCGCGCATCAAGTCGGCCTTCATCGGACCGATCGGTGTAGGCATCGGTGTCCAGTCGCATAAACCGCTTCAGGCCGAGGTGATCGGTGTCCAGCAGCCGCGCCTGGCCTTCGGCCCGTCGTGCGCGAAAGTCGTCAATGGATTGATCCGCCATGACAGGTCCTCCAGTGGTGGAGGTCATCGTCGCAGGATTGTGCGTCGATCGCCAGCGTCAGCGAATGGTCGGTCGCGCGGGTGACGGGTCTTCTGACGATCGACGTGTTGGCCGCTTGGCGGCGCCTCGCGTTGGCGCAGCGCCTTGCGCGGCTCGTCGCCGGGCGTTGGCAATCGCTTCCGCCTGCTCCTGGAAAATCTTGAGCCGCGCGATCTTCACCGCAGTCACGCCAATGAACGCGGCAAGCACGAGGGCGAAGACATACGCAACTCGCGCTCGACCCAGCGAGACGAGAATGCCGAGCACGCCAAACACCGCACCGATCCCATAGAGCGTAAAGACGGCGCGAGTCACGCCGAAGGATCGTTTCAGCAGGTGATGGATGTGCTGATCATCCGGCTCGCTCATCGGCTTGCCGGACATCTTGCGGCGGACGATCGCCAGCGTTGTATCCATGATCGGCACGGCGTAAATCAGCAACCCCGCGACGACCAGCGGCGTCTTGCCGGTGTCGCCCAGCGACAGAATGACGACGACCGTCATGAAGCCGAGCAGCATCGAGCCGCAATCGCCAAGAAAGATCGTCGCCGGTTTGAAGTTGTGGGGGAGGAACCCGAGGCAGGCGCCCAGCGTCGCGAGGCAGATGATGACGCGCGCGCTGTCCAGTGGACCGTCGCTCACCAGGGCCAACCCGAGCGCGATCACGAGCATGGCTGCGATAGCGATTGACGTGACGCCGGTCAGCAAGCCATCGAGACCGTCAATCAGATTGCTGGCGTTGCACGCGCCAAGGATGAAGATCGCGATGATCGCCGTGCCAACCCAGTAGACGACGTCAATCTGAATCTGAGCGCCGAACATGGGGATCGTCACGGGCAGGTCGATCGTGAACAGCAGGTTCTCCTGCACGCCGATGAGACGCGCTATCGGCGTCAGCACACCCGCCGCGACCTTCACGCCGACGTCATCCATCGCGAGCGCGGCGGCGGCGAGCAATTGCCCGGAGATCTTGATGCGCGGACTGATGCCGATCATGTCGTCGAGCAGGCCGACAAACATGATGAGCGTCATGCCGAGCAAGACGGAGAACGGCACGGCGCTTTGACGAACTTCGGAAGGATGCGGGTCGAGAAAGCCGCTTGGCGCAAAGATGCTGTACGCAAAGGCGAGCAGCAGTCCGAGGTAGATCGCCACGCCGCCGAGATACGCGACGGGGAGCTTGTGCTCCTTGCGCTCGAAGTCAGGGTGGTCGATCACGCCATTGGCGATGGCAAGCCGACGCAGGATGGGCGTGACGAGCAGCGTCGTCAGAAAGGCAATGACGAAGACGCCGATGTACCCGTGAAAGATGGAGAGACGCGACATCTCTTCGACCGCCAACGGATCCAGCGTCGAGGTCGGGGGCGCCATGTCGCCAAGCTCGGAATAATCAAAGATGGACGACTGGCTGTTCATCCGCACTCACGCTGGTCGGCCTGACGGGGTCAGGTCACGGTGACGTCGATTCAGTTTCCTCTCGCATCCGTGCTTCACGCGCTTCGGCCAGATCCTTCGAGAGGCCGTTCTGGTACTCGTGCGTCGCGCGAATGTTCCGCTTGAAGTAGCCGCCGGCGGCGGAGCGGACCGCGTTGATCACCACACCGATCTGATCGGCGCGGGTCTCATCGAGCTGATCGCGCACGCGCTGGACCAGGCCTCGCTTCTCACCATACGCCCTGACCACCAGCAGCGACGCATCGCAGCGGTTGGCCAGCGCCATGGCGTCGCCTGCGACGATCGCCGGGGGCGAGTCCACAAGCACCATGTCGTACTTCGCCCGGGCTTCATCAAGCACGCGGCTCATTGAGGTCGTCGTCAGACGCTCAAAGATGCGGTTGCCGGGGGCGCCGGCCGTGAGGACTTCAAGGCCAGGTTCATTCGTGTGCTGCACCGCGTCCATGAACTGCGCTGTGCCCATGAGCACTTCGCCAAGGCCGGGGCCTTCAGACAGGCCGTAGATCTTGTGCATAGTCGGGCGGCGGAAGTTGCCGTCGATGATGAGCACGCGCATGTCGATCGCCGACAAGCTGGCGCCGAGGTTGCTGATGAGCGAACTGGCGCCGGAGCCAGGCATGCCGCCAACCACGAGAAGGGCCTTGTGGCCTCGCTGCGTAAAGGTCTTCAAGAGGTTCGTACGGATCTGGCGGACGGACTCTGCAATGACGCCCGCGGGGTTCTCTTTCACAGCGCGCTCAGCGGCGGTCGGCTGCGACGGATCTTCGCTGATGTCTGGAATGACGCCCACGACCCTTGCTCGAGGAATGAGCGAAATATCCTGTGGCGTGCGGACGCGCTGCTCAAGCACTTCGCGGAGCACGATGAGTCCAGCCGCCAGACCACCCACCAGGAGCGTCACGGCCGGAACCATGATGATGATCTGTGGGAATGAGGGCTTGTCCGGCACCTGCGCATCAAACTGCACGCGAACGCGCTTGCTTGCCGTTCGCTCAATGATGGCGCGCTGATTCGAAATGGCGCCTTGCAATTCGGCCTCTTCATCCGAGCGACGAACCAGATCCATCTGAAGCTGGTTGTATTCTTCCGCCACGCGTTTGAGATCGGCAAGTCGTCGCTCGGCGGTGCTGACACTGGCCAGCGTCTCGATTTCAGCCGCTTCATAGCTCCGAATCGAGCTGCGGGTGTACTCGATAAGCTGAATAAAAATGGACTCCAGCAACCGCGCTTCTTCAAGCTCCATCTGCTCGCGCACCGAGCGAATGTTCTGCTGAAGCTGCTTCACGGACATATGGTTGCGACCCAATCGCTCAAGCGAACTGCGGAGGGCGGCTTCGAGATCCGCGAGCTGCACTTCAAACCGTTGCGTGATCGGATGCGTGCTGACCTGCGTTCGCACCATTTCGGGATACGTGGCGCCGCCTGGCGCTGCGAGTTGCTCTTCGTACGCTTTGAGCTGGTCTCGCGCGACTTCCAAGGCGCGCTGAATCTCACCAAGCATCGGCAGGAGGTAGCTCAGCTCCTGCGACTGCATCATCATGCGCTCATCGAGGCTCGTGACCTGATTCTCCTCGAGCAACCGGTCCATGCGCTCCTCGATCAGACGGCGTTCTTCCTGCACCGCAGTGAGCTGACTCGTCAGCGATTCAAGAATGTCCTGCGCTTCAGCGGTCTTGTCCTGATCGAGCTGACGCAGATAGGCGTTCTTGACGGCTTTGACGATGGTGGCGGCATCCTGCGCATTTTGCGTCGTGCACTGGAGAACGACGATGTTTGAGTCAGGAATCGACCGGGCGCTGATAATGTCCTTGATCGAGTCCAGCATCTCCTCGTAATCCGGAAGCCCGGTTGACTTGGAGATGAACTGTCGGCCCCACTCGGTCTCGTTGCGAATCGTGGGGTCATTCTGCACGGCGTTGAGCAGCAGCGGATCAGAGGTCATGGCGAAGACCTGGCCGCCGATGAATCGTTCGATCTCCGCTTCGTTATTCGTGACGGTTTGAGTCTGCTCGCCCGCGTCGGTGATCTGCGAGGTCATTTCGAAATAGACCTGCGACGCGTAGAACGGATACAGACGCAGCAGCGCGAAATGACCCACGACGCCAAGCGCAATGCCGAGGACGCCCGCGGCGGCGAGCCACCAAAAGTACTGCTTGAAGAGCTTGACCGGATCGAGCGCGACGCCCATGCCGGAGCCGCTGGACGACGATGGCGCAGGTCGCCCTGGTCCCCCTCGCGCCGGTCCATTCTGTGGTTGCATCGCCATGTCTAATCGCTCTCGGCCATTGGGGTGTTCATGTTTGTGACTTCTCGGACGTTGGTCGGCGGGCCGCCCCAAGGCCGCACCATGTCGTTCATTCGGACGGATTCAGCTTCGCCATGACCGAATCCAGCTGACCCTGGAACGTCTGTTTCAGGGCCGGAGATCGATCAATGAGTTCACGAGCCGCATTGGCGTTCCGGAGCGCCCGACTCATCGAATCCGGGGCGTTCTGGGCCAGATTGGTCTCGGCAAGGTGCAGGTACGCGGGGATGCGCTCTGCGGGTGTATTCGCATTCTCGAGGGCCTGATTCAGCGTGGCCTGGGCCTGGCTCAATCGGCCGAGTTGGAAGTAGACCCAACCCAGCGTGTCAAGGACGTTTGGATCCGTGGGGGACAACTGGGCCGCCTTCTCGGCGGGCTGCAACGCGCCCTGGGCGTCATTGAGATAGCGAGCCATCAGGTACGCCAGGTTGTTGTTGAATTCCAGGTCGTTCGGCGCGATGGCGACGGCCTTCTGGAAGATCTCCGCGGCCTCGACATATTGCTCTTTGAAGTACAGCAGTCCGCCGAGAATTCGATAGAGATCCGTACGCGTCGGATCATCCATGTCCGTGTCTTCGATCGACTGGAGCTTCGCGATGACGGAATCGTGGAGCTCGAGATCCTGCGCTTCCATTCGCGCCAGGAGCACGGTGTAGATCGCATCGAGATTCTGAGGCGGGTTCAGGTTCCGAACGAATGCGAGTCGCTCGTGCCGGTCCTCGATCAACCTGTTGAGGCCGGTGAACCAGTCGCGCACATCCGCGGGCTTCGTTGACATATCAAAGGACTGCGAGGCAAGCTGCATCGCGATGCTCGTGTTGCCAAGACCGGCATGCGCCTGCGATTGCAACAAGAGAATGGTGCTCAGTCGCTCCGTGTCGTCGCGGTGTGTGTCAAGGAGATCGATCGCATCCTGGTACCGCGGGGGATCCACCTCGAGGAATGCTTGACCGACGCGAACGGCGATCTGCGAATCATTCTCAATGGTGTACGCGCGCAGGTAGTTGTTCAACGCCTGGTCCCATCGTCCTTCGCGCGCGTGCAGATCACCAGCGGTCAACAGCCATCCTGGTTCATCCGGGAACTGCCGCGACGCCTCGGTGGCGGCAACGATGGCCTGGCCAGCCTGACCCATGTTGGTGAGCGTTCGAATGAGCAGCATTCGAAGGTCGCCATTCTCAGGGTTGTTGCGAACAGCGTCCTGCAGCTCGCGCGAGGCCTCGGCCAATCGATTGTTCTGAATGAGGACGTTGGCTTTGAGCTGGCGAGCCGGAACAGAGGAAGGCGCCAACTGGATGGCCTGATTCAAGTCCTGGAGGACGGCTTCGAGCTGCTGTCCCCGACGAGCATTGAAAGACGCTCGTTCAACAAATGGTTCAGGGTTGTTCGGCGCCGCGGCTACAGCCGCATCCAGATGCACCATGGCGGCGCGATCGTCGCCCTTTCCGGCCGCGGCGCGAGCCAGGAAGATATTCGTACGCGTGTTGTTCCGAGCGTCGCCTCGGAGCGTCATCAACGCCTCTTCGGCCTGCTGATATCGTTCGAGCCGCAGCAGCGCATCGGCGTAGCGGCGCGTCACGTCGCCCTGATCGTTCTCGACACCAGCGCTGATCGCGGTCTCAAACAGCGGCAGTGAACTCGCATAGTCACCCATGCGGAAATACAGGTCCGCCAGCAGCAGTTCCACGACGCGCTCGTCCGACCCCTGAAGCGCCTGAGCCGCCATCAATTCAGCAATGGCGCGATCGAATGCATTGAGATCCGCGTAATAGCGCGCCAGTTGCACGCGTGGCTCAAGCCCATCGTCCGCGGCGATGTTGGCCCGGAGCACGTCGCCGCCGGCTTCGATGTCGCCTTGGCGCGCGTGCCAGTTGGCTTCCAGCAGCGCGAGATCCGCATTCTCAGGATTCGCAGCGCGCATCGCCTCGATGGCGTCGTGCGCCGCGGCCCAATTCTCCGCATTCAGGTACATGCGAATCATGCCGGAGGCGTTGTCGATATCGCTTGGCTCTTTTTCGTAGCGCTTGATTCGCTCAGCAAGCGCGAGATCGATATCACCGACCAATTCTTCAAGGTTGAGCCATTGTTCACGCAGAAATGGGTCCGCGCCGTTGTAACGCCTCGCCTGCTTGACGACGGCCAGCGCTTCCTCATTGCGTTGCAATCGAATCAGCGCCTGCACGTAGAGTCGAGCAACCAGCACACCGTCCGGCTTGTAATTGAAGGCCTGACTCAACGCGTCGATCGCGTCATTGGCCCGTCCAAGCGCCAGATACGTCTGACCGAGCAAACGAAGCGCCAGCGGGTCGTACGGCAAACGTTCGATCACCTGCCGAAGCGTTGCGAGCGATTTCTGATAATCGCCTTGCGCGAATTCGAGACGTGACTGGAAGAGCAGGCCATTCACGCTGTCGAGGTTGAGTCGAGCCGCCGTCGCCGCGATCGTGCGAGCGCGATCGAATTCGCCGCTGGTGGCAGCGCGGGAGAATTGCGCTTCGATGACCTCCGGATGTTCCGGATTCAGCGCGACCGCTTCATCAAATGCAGCTTGTGATTCTTCAACACGGCCGGCGCTGCGCAGCAACGCGGCCCGCTTCAGGAGTCGGTCAACCGGATCGTCGGTGGAGGACTCCACGATCTCAAGGCGCTGATCAAAGGAGATATCCTGCGATTGCAATTCGAGGCGAGTTAACCAGTCATTGAATCGCGGGTTGTCCGGATACAACGCAATGGCGTCCTGCGTCAGACGGAGCGCATCCTCGGCATTGCCTTCCTGATTGACGTGCGTGATCATGGCGTTCAACAGAAGCGGGCTGTCACCGTGGTCACGGCGCGCTTCGCGAAGAATCGCATACGCTTCGTCAGGCTCGGGGTCTTCCTGCTGCATGAGCGCCCGCCAACGAATGAGCGCCACGCGGACGGGATCAACGTTGCCAGTCTGTGCGACGCTGGTCACGCCCGTTTCAGCGAGCACCGCCGCCCGGCGCACCTGTGCTTCTTCAAGGCTCGGCGCCAATGCCAGAATCTCGTCGTATCGTTCGATCGCGGCGTCAAAGTTCTGGAGACGCGTCTCGATGTCCGCAAGCACGAACAGCGACTGGATATCACCCGGCACGATTTCGACGAGTCGCTCGAATTGCTCCTTGCCGGCGCCGAGAATGTTGGACGCAAGCAACGCGCGGCCAAGCAATTTGATGACCTCGG
>MRWG01000807.1_pt1 | contig 25816 bp, 23 predicted proteins | sample 1013341 | NCBI WGS metagenome assembly MRWG01 (sample SAMN06117577, study PRJNA244670) | biofilm metagenome | biome: Water; feature: Cathode Biofilm; material: Biofilm; isolation source: microbial consortium enriched at the cathode of a solar microbial fuel cell | place: USA: District of Columbia ... | reverse complement strand
ACAATTCACGCCTTCATCCAAAGCAAGGCTACCGGACCCGTTCATGTCAGCAGCTCAGACCGATCTTTCCAAGCACACCCCAATGATGCGGCGATAGTGTACGGATATACATAGAAATGCCTTGCAGGGCGCACCATTGAGCGAATGGAGCGAAACCGGGGCTTATTTCAAAACACGGTATAACATGGGTAAACACGTACCCTCTTGCCCCAAAATTGCCCCAGAAACGCTCCCCAAGATTCTCCATTTTTAGATTTTGAGAAGCCATTTTTGATCCCAAACTAGGTCCGTAAGCCCTTCGCCCCGCCCCAAATAGCAATCTCTCGCTCGGCAAATTTTATGCATCGACACCAGATCTGAGAGAACCTGATTAGGGCTTAGCCAAGACTCACCGGCATAGCCAGCCTAGCTCTTGGGGATTAAGCCCATCAAAAAGCCCGCTTCTCGCGGGCTCTTCAATTAGCAGTCTTCAATCACATTGCCAAGATGCGTTTGCATCAAGGTCTTAAGTGACCGTACTGGGAATTCGCTCTCGAACAATGCCGGGCTAGCCGTCTCCTTATATCTAATGGTCAATGATTCGTCAGCCTCCAGAATGTCCTTTTCAATATGTGACTCGCCGGTCTCAGCATCAAAACCGTGATAGCCTCTTGTCACGAATACCTGATTTGCTCCCAGGCCAACAACCTCCGCCTCTGGGTCCACCGAATTGAACACAACAACTCCATCGTTACCAATTAAGCGATAGATTTTATAGGAGCCATACTTATCAATGGCATTTGGGGCGTAGATGAAAGACTCCGCCTCATCAAGACCCATTGTCGGGATGCTATGCGTGAACTCGTATCGCGGTGTGTTCGGTTTTGGACAGGTTGCCTCCATCATGAGGCTCTCACCGCTATCGCGCTCAAAGGCCAGCGTTGAATCGTCCACGACAATCCACTCATTAGTGGTGCCAGCATGGGCCGAAACAGAAAGCCAGGCAATCGAAAGTGCACAAAGCCATTGGGGGAAACTCATCGACATTGTCTTCTCCTTACTCAGGTATAAAAAAGCCGGAAGCTATCAACAGATAGCCTCCGGCTTAATGCTCACCGATCCTTCAAATCAATTGCAATAAACGCTTGTGAAGGCTTTCTGTGCGTTCAGGTTCACTGGGATAGGCGATCCACACTGGCTATTGTCGCTGTTGCAAACAGCGAGCCCGTAGTCATTTACGCTCGGGTCAATGTTCTTCAGAAGAACACGAGAGCCCTGGCTGCTGGCTACTTCAATACCATTGGCCACCTCAAAGAGGGCACTGTCCGATACCTCAAAAACCTTGAAGAACTTGTCCTCAACAGGAATCTGATCGGCCTCAAGCTCGAAGATTTTGTCAGAGCGGGCGATGTCCAGCTTTGTGGTGTCCACCTCATAGAGATTGCAGACATCCAGGCCGGCCGCGGTTTGAGTGTAAGCCTCGGTATTGGTCCGATTCTCGTTGAGAAGGGCATGGCTCAAAGGCTCGGCCACATAGGTCTCACCAGAGACTGCTTTGGCCAGCTCCAGACTGTCAATAATGCCCTTGTTGAGAACCTGGTCCGCTTCACCCTTCAGCCCATCGGTCTTGGTGCCGGTGAGAAGGCGAATGATGCGGCGCTCATCGGCTTCCGGCTCGGCCGCTTTGATAAGAGCAGCGTGGCCAGACACGATGGGTGCAGAGAAAGAGGTGCCATACACATACATGTAGTCTTCAACATCGTTAGTTGTGAAGACAAAGCTTCCCGTCGCATAGATATCGACGAGCTCGCCATAGTTCGAGAAGTCTGATTTCTGACCATCGAGCATGTTGGACCCAACAGATACGACACCTTCACAGTTGGTGGGATAACTATTGGAGGCGTCGATATCTTCGTTACCTGCGGCCCCAACAACCAGAATGCGCTTGGACCGAGCAATGTTGACGGCGTCCTGAAAGTAGCCTGGACACTCGGTCACAGCACCCAAAGACAGGTTGATTACATCAACAGGCTCACTGAGCGTTGTCACTCCATTTACAGGCTCTCCTGCCAGCCAAAGGATGGCATCTGCAATGTCGGTAGTGAAACCGGACCCACTACACCCGAGCGCTCGAGCTGCGATTATATCGGCATCAACAATGCCAGCCATCCCTTTTCCGTTGTTGGTGGTGGCCGCAGTAATATGCGCACCATGGTTGCCGTGTCGATAAGCACAGTTGGGGTCAATAACATTCTCACGGAATTCGGCGCCACGGGCACCAAAGGCGAAATCGGCGCCTTCTGAGAAAGTGATGTCACCTGTTTCCGCAAACCCGCCATCAACGAACCCAATCCGCATGCGATCCGAACGATCAAAGACAGACTGAGCCTGGCCGATGTTCAAACGACCCGGAAACTCCGTCGTTGTGTCCTTCCAGATTCTCTGATCAAAGAGTTTTGGGTCATTATAGACCTGATCTCCCGTAGAGCTTCCGCGCACTGTGGGAGGAGCCGGGATCTCTTTAACCGGTTTGATGTTGTGAACCTTCTGGGCAATCTCAATCTCACCGACTGTGGCATCGTTCTCCAGGCGTTCAATGGTTTCTTCTACCTCATCACTTTCAACGGTAAGGCGCTTCCAGCGATATTCCGGCGTATCCGCCTGGGGCGTGCCTTTCTCGGTACCGATGACCTTGTAGACAATAATGACTTTTTCAGTCCCGGGTGCTTCCGGAACTGACTTCATCGGAGTCGGCTCTTCGGCAAGGGCAAGACAGGGGGCGCTGAGAATCAGCGCAGCTGCGAGTGTGGTTTTCAGTGTCATAGCCACTCCTTAGAGACCGGTCAATGGGGTGAGGATTTCAAAGCCTGTGGTGTAAGTGGTGGCGCCGGTTTCGGGGTCGGTTGTCAGCATCGAATCCGCAAAGTACCGGCTAAATCGTGCCTGGGCCTCAACAAACTCCAAACCCGAATCCGGGAGGGTGGCCATGACGGCACTAGTCGTAGCATCCAAGTTACGGATCATTCCATATCCATAAGCGCCGTGCGCATCGAGATCAGACAGTGCAGTATTCAGATAGGCTTCAAGGGCACTTTCACCAATAACGCCAGCTTGATAGTCATCGTAGGCTTGGGATAACTGTTCAAAGCTGGATTTTGCTGCTGGGTAGGTTGCCTGCGCAGTAGCATCGAATTTATCAATTAGGGCATCACGCTGGGCTGGAGTCAGATCTTCACGCAGATATCCAAGATCAACGAGGAACTCATAGATTTTTTTATCCTCGGATAACGCAAGAATGTCGTCGGCATTCTCTTGAATGGCAAATGCCTGAGACTCGATGGTCTGGGCCGATGTGTTAACACCCATGATCTCGTATCGCTGGATCAAGGTGTCGTTCCCTTTCGACATATACACGTCATAGGAGCCCAGAACCGGTCGCTCCAAATCACTGGCAACAATAGAGATTTCTGAACCATTGAATGACAGCGAGAAGTTCTCGCTAGCTTGGACTGGTTCGATCTTGTCAACGGTGTTACTAGCAGAGACGCGTTCAACAGTGCTTTCTGGAACGGACAATTCTACTTTATCGTTAATGCGTACGGTTTGCGGCTGATCGCCACCACCTCCCCCGCCACAACCTGCACTGAAAAGCGCTACTGCGACACATGATACAAACGCTTTAGTGTTATTCACTCAATTTCCTTATTCGACAAACAATGGTTCTGATACGGTCTTTAACGACTTCCTGAGGGCCAAGCACTCATTCAATTAACACCGTTGGACGCATCGACAAGGGGGTTACCAGTGGGACTGGTGCGGGAATTGGTTTTATAGGCTTTGACTAGTTCACCGTTGGTATCGAAACGGACGATGGTCGTCTCATTGGTGTTTCCGCCGAAATGACGAATTTCGGTATAGGGATAAGACCAGATTTCTTGGCCGTTACTCTCATCGATTTCTGGTGGGTACCCCAAGATCTGCTCGACCTCAGTTGACGTCATCCCAGACTTCAAACGCTTCAGATCCTCGTCCGACACCTTTACCCCGTTTGTGTAGGGCTGAAACAAGCCTCCAACGGCATTACCGACACCTTCTGCAACGGCACCAACACCGTCTTTCACACCTTGTGCAGCTGACGAGAACTGGTCCTGACTACCGCCAGAAGTTGCGCAACCAGACAAAGCCACAAGAGCCACCGCAATGGTGCAGATGCGCTTTCCGATATAATTTTTCACTTCGATATCCTTATAGTCGTTTCCATCGAACAATCCGGCCCACAAGGGACTGAACATGAGATAGGAAACTACCACTTTTATTGCTATCCATCTGTACAGATTTCATCCAAAGCCATGATAAATAAAAGCTTTTACAATCTTTGACTATTGCTTTTCTGGTTTAACCTCTAGGGGAAGCCTCGAATGAGTTAACGGGGCCATGCGCTCTTTAACAGACGACCACGGCGTAGGACTCAGCTTGAGCGATATGACTTCGGCGTCTACGCTCTTTAAGCCATCTAAGAAACCATCAAGGAAAGAGGAACCGCAAAATGAAGGGACTACTAAGTGCTGCAGCCATTACTCTGCTCCTACTGAGCACAACCGCAAACGCCATCTGTACAGGCTCAGGTTCATTTAAGACCTGCACGGACAATCAGGGTAATAGCTACACGATCCAAAAGTTCGGCAACCAGACCTACATGACAGGTAACAACAGCCGCACTGGATCAAGCTGGTCCTCAAACTCCACGACCATCGGTAATACCACCTTTCAACAGGGGCGTTCTGCCGATGGTGATTCCTGGAACCAGACGATTCAAAACATTGGGAATACCCAGTACCGGACTGGTACCGACAGCAACGGTAATAGTTTCAGCACGACCTGCAATCAGTTTGGTTGTAATTGAAGAAACTGGGACTATTACGAGCCCGTCGGCCGCTTGATGCCCCAAACGAAGGCAAACACTGGTTCTACCTTGCCTGACCGGATGGAGGCTACGTCAACGCATCATGTAGATACCAAGCCAGATTCACCTCCATCTGTTTTCTGAAACCGGATCCGAATGGCCCAATGTCGATACTGCCACCGAAAGGTGAGTTACAGAGCTAAAACATGTCCGGGTTGCGGAGAGCCGAACCCTGGTCGCAGGAGCCTGCGCCTTCTAAGAAAAGACTATGTCGCAGATGATTTACTGGTACCAATAATCCGATTCACAATAATGATCGCTCTCCTCATTGCGTGGAACTACTCCGATGATGTCGGGGACTGGAAAGACCTACTCTCACTGTCGTTTGCTCTTTGGGTTTCAGTAATAGGGGGAACTGCCGCCGGAGGAATTATATGGCTAACCATCACTCGTCACAGATCCGTCCATAAGCAAGGTGATCGTAGTGATACATGGCTTAACAGACTCAGGTACTTCTTAAATTTCGGCTTCTTTCTGATGGTAATCTGGTCTGCATGGGCGGTGTTGGGATAGCTGTCGGAATACTCAGGGGCTCCGGGCCGGAGTCGAATGATCTTTATTTCACAGTCACTTGCCGGATAAGAGGTTTAGGGCATACACACCAGCATACATATTTCTCTCTCATGGTCGGAGACATCATAGTGTCCTGCCGAACGGTCGCGACTGAAACAAAAAATGACCTAAAAATGAGGATTTATATAACAAAATAATCAAATTCTAAATCGATTTCGTAATCCCAAGCCGACCAAGAACAGAAGCGCAAAGGAAATTAGCCCTTGAGCACCCATCATGAGATAAAGGTCAGAACTCGGATTATCGAATAGGGCTTTGAACTCCTCACTTCTGAAGATGCCTGATGCTGTCAAAAAGGGTACCGCCGTCGTCGCCGAAAACACCATGGTTGCGCCATCTTCGACAGCCAAAGTTCCGTAGTACCAACCGAACAATATCCAGCTTACAAATAGGAGGAGACAGGGCCGGAAAATTGACTGTCCGTAATTGCTAGTAAGGTCATATATCAGGTCCAACAGGTACGAAGCCCAAGGGCTAGCGCCATTTTTCTGCCATCTGTTAGCTCTCATTTCATGGGCATGACAAACCAGCGCTAAGTTGTGATCCCGGTTCCCTTCCGCAAGTTCTTTCAGCCTTTGGAGCTTGGATGCTCGCTGGCCCTTATCAACTAGCCCTTTTTTGTTGCCAACATCGAATCGTAAACCAGACATACTCAGGTGTTTCCGGAACTCCGTGCCGGTCAAATCCGGAACTGGGCCAAAACGCAACCCATCAAGCCGGAGTGGCCCCTCGAACGTCGCTCCCCGAAAAGAAAATACGCTGCTCCAAACAGCATCCTCGCCCTGCTCTATTTCAACGCTACCTGCAAACTGCGCATAGTCAAAGTTCACCTGGCCAATCCCAAGATCTTTGAATCCAAATCGACAAATGCCGTTAGTGGGAAACACTGTTTGAGCGAAGAAAAGGTTTCCGACTTCGGTTGATACGTCTTCAATCGAGAAGTACTCGGTGTCCCTGAGAAATGCAGATGTGAAATTCAAAGCCCCTTTCTTTAGTTTCAGCCCGTGAATGAGTGCCGTCTCGCAAGCCCAGGATGTTTTAGACAGATCTACCGTATCCAAACCCGATGCGTCTGAAAAATTGAGCATCACCAGAGATGCTTCAAAACGCGCCCTACACAGGTCTATTTTTTCACCTGAGAACTCACCAGTTACTAGTGAAAAAGAACTACCACTTATTTGGCAATCCTTTAGTTGCCGACCGTGATTCAGACTTAACTGACCAAAGTAGACTTCTTTGTGATCCAGCCTCTTGAAGTTCAGCTGAGTCTTTCCCAGGAAAGTCACACCTGCAAATGAAACTTGGCCGGTCCCGCAAAACATAGAGCCAGAGAAGTCTGCGTTTGCAAAGGTAGATCCAGCAAAAGAAACGTCGCCTTCCCCGAAAACTGCCCCTGCGAAACTAACACCTCCGTTGAAAGATCCAGTTAGCGTGAGGTCACCATCCCCGAAATCGCAGCCGGCAAAGTCTACAAAATTTCTACCCCAGTTAACCCGGCAGAACTTCAGATCTCCGTCTTCGGTTTCCGCACGTAATTTTGCCCAATCTACGGTATTAAAACAGAGGTGGGCATTGTTGCCGTACCTGTTAACAGCCTGATTGACGGCATGGTCATCGTTACTCAGTGCCAAGCGCAACAGGTCCTCAAGCTGCTCTCCGACAATCTGATTCATCCAGGTCTCCTTCTCGGACTCATGAGCATCGTGGATCCATCCTTTCGATGACTAGCTATAACGCGCTGTCCATCGCGTAAAGCGCCATGCTTTGCCGGCAATTTTGATACTGCGTTTCTGCGGGGTCATCATGGCTAACCATCGCCATCTGTGAGGTCATCTTTCATAAGCCTCATGAGCTCCTGAATGCGGCGTTCCTGGGGGTCGTCAGACAAGGGTGGCTGTTGAGGCAGACAGGCCTCTTGCATCGGCTTTGATACTTCCTTGAGACCTTTGATGTTGAATACAGCGGTTTCACCTTTCTCTTTACCTTCTGCTAGTTGAGCCACGAATCGGTCTGCCGACATCATTTCTCTTACCAGCTTTCGGGTATTTCCGGGGTAAAACCTCGCTTCATGCGGAGAACCCTCAATCCAGTTTTCAGTAACAGCCGGTGCTGTTCCTACTCTGGAGATCATACGGGTGCCTTTAAAATCCGGAAGATTTTGCCAAGCTACCCAAAGCTCCAGCTCATTTCCTCTACAACGAATGAACAATTTATTGGTAGGGAAATACGCAGTGGAGTTTTTATTGGCATCAACAACCGCAGCAAACGTGATTGTGTCGTCAATCGGGCTAACTTCTGTCCTAGTTCTCCAGTTGCCAGGGGCATTCGCAGCAATATCGTAGTCCGAGTAGGCCTTGTCAAAACACTCTAAGCGGGCGATATCGTTTGAAATCTCTGTGCAGTGAAATGCCTTAACTATCCGGGAGTCACCGGCCAAACCTGCTACTGGCTTCGTCACGAACACCACAAGCCAGATGAGAAATAAATGCCTCACAACGCCTCCAAATGTGACCTTACAGAGTGTTCTCCGTATACGCCTGCTCAAGAATCACAATAATTGATCAGTTTTTCCCTGTACTCATTAATTTGAGTATCTGACGGGGTCAGCTGGTACATCTTTACGATTCTGACAAACCTGCTTATATACTGGCACCGACCAGATGGCGGAAGCCAGTTCTCAGGTCCTCGAGCCCCTTTCTGCCGATTCAGTGATAGCTCAACACTCCACAGATTCACGGGATCATTTGCAAACTTCTCCCGTTTTTCTTGGGGCCAAGAGCTGGCACCGTGATCCCAGGCCCACTTGAGCGGAACCACATGGTCAATGTCTATCTCGCTGCTATTCTGGATTACTTTGCCTGTGAACGGACTGATCCAGCGCCCTGAGACGACCCTACAACGTCGTTCATCTGCAAACCGGACCTTGGTCGTGGATTGGGCGATCAACGCCTCAGCACGGCTGTCCTGGCAGTCTTCATCGGCGTCATCCCAACCGTGGCCGAACGCAGACCGTTCGTAGCTTGGCGACTTGCCCTGGCCCTTCTGAATCTGTTCAACCAATGCCAAAGAGACACCACTTGGTAGTTTACCTCCTGAATCCAGGCAGGCATCCAGAGAGTCGTAGGGTTGATAATTCTTGGTTCGTTCGTACCAACTACTCTGTGGTGGGTGGCAAAGACCACTGTTTGACTTTTTTATTACGGAAGCTTGAGCAGGAGAACCGGCAAAACCCACTACCACCAGTAAGAAGAGGGGCAGTATTCTTAAAACGCAAACCATGATGTGTAAACAGCCTCCGAAGTGTAAACTTACCGTAGGCTGACAACGTATTACCCCTTCGCAGCCTGAAATCCCATGGAAGATGTTCCACTCCAGGGAACTGACAACCACTAACTAACTGTCGGTGTTACGAATATACAGCCCCAAAGGCTGAGGAGTGTATTCACCAGTATCAGTTGCAGCAAGCAGGCATCAGTCCAAGAGCAATCCTGTAGCGTTTGCTTGCTTATTGTCTTTAACGTGATTTGAACGGGAAAGATCGACTACCCATGGCTATCAGCTTTTATGAAGAAGGGGAGCTGTCCTCTGGCTTCCACGGGTGGCGAGTTGTGGCCACCATCCGAGGTAAACGCTACCAGAAGCACTTTTCCCTCAAGCGGCCGAACATCCGAATCAGTCAGGAACTCTGGCACAAATATCAAGAAACCCGAGCCCGGTACTATGAAGCCCGTTACATGGCTCGTTCCGCTGCTGTTCAATACCTAGATTTCATTGGGAAAGAGCACCCCACAACACGCCCTCATCGCGGTGTCGGCTTTCACGGGATTACGCTTGGCATCGGTAACGGCAAAAGTACTTCACAGGACACCTGTTATTTCTCAGTCAACAAACGTGGATCAGCCACTAAGTTCTACATTGATGAACAGACCACGTTGTCTCAGGCATGGGAACAGGCCGTCCGCTATTGGGGTGAAGCTTTCGACATCCGTCCCAAAGATGTCGCACGAAAGCTCACTCAGGTTCCCGGTCCGGATCGGTTTAAATTACTGCGCAAGCAGTTGAACGAAAGAGAGGGCTGTGACTATCAAGCCAGTGTCCTCCATCATGTATATGCCGAACAGCGCAGCGAACTGGCAAAGCAGAAAGCTCAGGAAACTACCAAAGGAAAACTCAACGAGGACGATCTACTTGCGATGTACGCAAACTTAGAGCGCCAGGTGTCCGAGTTCAGGAAGTAGACCTATTCAGTTTCGTGGCCGAGGGACCGGCCCAGAGCGTCTGGCTTGGATGCCAAGACACGAACCATCGGCTGTCTGCCCTCCATGACGCCCACTACACCAACATTCTCGATATAGGCACCCACCATATACACATGAGGCCCCAGTCGATTGTAGGGCTCCAGAATCATTGTTCGCCAGGCTTCGATATCCAGCAAAACTGACCTCAGCTCTGGCACAAGCTTGAGGATTCTGCGGTCTGCAATACCAAGCCAGCGAGTAGTCTCAATACTGCCCTCACTGACAATTCCGACTGAGCTCATCGAAGCAAAGGCCTCTAACGTGGCATAAGCCATGTTGTGACGACGACGAAATTCCATCAGCAAGAGTGGTCTATAGCGTGGGGCGAAACAAGAGGGCAGCTTCTATTCTGGTAGCCCTGCTCTCTCGCCCGATGGGCACTGGAATCAGCCGTGTGGTTTGAAAGGACATTAACTCTACCCGGCCAATAACTGTATATTTAAACAGTATTTTGATGGCAGCAGGAAGTTAGGTCAAGAATGCCCGACTCGAGAAGTAAGATATGAGTGGTGCCAGACCTCTCCCTGACGAGTCACACCACTGTGCAGGTGTCGCGTTCGCCTGGCATCCATGCCGGCAATGAACCTCAGCATTTTGGCCGAAAAGCTCAAATGACAGCTTACCCCATCGATGCCTGATCTCTGTGAGAGATATCTCAAGTTACGGTAAGAGTTTGCGTCAACGGCCATAAGCGGTTGCACACTCAGCAAGCCAAAGCTACTCAAAAAAACTTGTCGTTTTAAGAAACTCCACTCTAGCGCTCTGGATGGCGTCGTCCTGGCATGTCATAGCTTGCTCTGATCGCTCTCTTATCCTTGCTCGGCCTTCTGCACCAAGCTTCAAAGCTTCCCGATATCCCTGGTGATAAAACCTAGCCAGCCGACACGAGCCATTGTCAGGATTAAAGCGACCTGAATCTAAATACTCCGGGCAGTTCTCAACGAAATGCAAAAAGGAATCGTAGGCAAGGAGGGTTTCCACACCAGATTCCTCTTCGCTGGTGAGCGGTGGACAACGCGCCTTGAGCCATTCTTGGATGTGCGAAGGTTGCCCATTCAGTTCGACAAAATCTTGCATGGTAATCTGCCAAATATCCTGCGAGGACTTAGACAGCGCCTTTTCAATTATTCCCTCCCCTACCCCCATCTTCCGGAGGTATGCACGGAACTTTCTCTCCAGGTTCTCATGGAGGCTTTTTGCGTCGTTCAAGCTAACATCACGGTACACGTCAGGCATGAAGTAAGGGCGATGGAGACCTATTAGAGATTCGTCGTTTACGTATATCGGACTAGATAATACGAGTAATGCGCAGGCACTGTTACATACACCATTTGGGATAACAGTGATGAATGAATCTCGAAAAAATTGCCCTAGCTTGATGGCTTCCTCAACATTGCCACCTGGAGAACTGATGAGAACCCTGTCAGGCAATCGCCCTCTGGCCCTGATCTGTTTTTTTACCTCCGCGTTAACACCTTCTCGTATTTCGCCATTTATCCAAAGAATCTCATTTGAACTGTCTCCAGATGTCCTTACCTCGGCCGCTTTCATATATGGTGACAACAGGACAGCAATGAACAAAACAAGGCCTTTCATTCAACCCTCCAGAAATTTTTATAGTTGTAATTCACACTAAAGCGTTCTGGAGTCGCTGTTACCATTCAACAGTCGAAGTATCAGTAGAGCAAACGCTCTCTGAGTTCCTTCGTTCTCCAGAACCTCCATCGACAACTTCTCATGGTCCGTCATTGAATCCAGAACCAGATCGGTGAGCTTCTTCGGGAATAGCCCGTGCATGACCTGCTCCGTAGAGTGGTTATTCACCTGAGCCATGACTGCTTTATCTCGACGGACTCGATCAGCGATGCCATTGGCAAAGTGCAGCTGGTCGTCATCACTGACCTCGGCACCGAAGATGTCGTTCAGCTTCTCGATGATCTCTGACAAGCGTTTCTTTTCTGGATCGTGCGGCTTACCCGAACCAAGCCCTGTGATCGGATCCAAGCCTTCCGGATCGTCTTCACCTTCCAACCTGAGTTCGTGTTCCTTGCGCTTAGTGATCCGGTAGTGCGTCAACTCCAACTCGGAGATGTCGATCTTCTCGTCATCCAACACTTCCTGACGCAGCAGTGGAGCCAAGTGTTTGGCAAAGACACACAACTGCTCCAACTCTGGGTCTTCAAAGAATACGATCTGGGACAGGAACTCATAGGCCCGCACGAAGCTGGCAAGGTTTTTCTTGAACAGATCCAGCTTATCCAAGCCCTCCCCTATTTCCTTCAGCGTGGCATCCGCCTGCTTCACGCCTACGGTGTTGCCATCTGCCTCAGCCTGCTTACGATTGGCCCGTACCTCACTGCGTTCATCCCGCAGCAGCTTATACCGCTTATTGAAGCGTTCTCGAGCTGGTTGGCAGTAGTAGCTGAGCTTTGATGACTGTGCCCTCGGGTCAAAGAAGGCTGTGGCAAACGCGACAACTTCGTCCCAATGGTAGATCTGTTCAGCGTCCAACGCGTCTTGCAGGTCATACACGACTTGGGCATCGGAGACACCCGTCAACTCTGCTTTGTTGTAGTAAGGCAGGAAGGAATCCAACACTTCCTGGGCATCGTTGATGAAATCCAGGATGAAGGTCTCCTTACCTGGGAAAAGGCGGTTCAGGCGGGACAGTGTTTGCACACACTCAACCCCTTTCAGCTTCTTGTCCACATACATGGCGCAGAGCTTAGGCTGATCGAATCCCGTCTGGTACTTGTTCGCCACCAACATCACGTTGTATTCGTCTGTGTCGAACGCCTTTGCGTGGTCCCTTCCGTTCAATCCCGGATTCAATAGGGAACTTGTCTCTGTCACCTCTTCAGGGATTTCCTCATCTGGCGGCAGGCTTCCGGAAAACGCAACCAGGGGATGCACATCCTGATAGCCCTTCTCCTGAATAAACTTCTGCATCGCCAACTGATAACGAACGGCCTCCTGACGGCTACTGGTCACCACCATGGCTTTAGCCTGTCCATCCAGTAGATGCCGGACGTTTTCCCGGAAGTGCTCAACGATAATCTCGACCTTCTGGCTAATGTTGTGGGGGTGGAGCCTCACCCATCGAGCCAGTGTGGTTCGGGCTTTGTTCGAATCGACCTCTTCGTCCTCTGCATCTGGATGCGCCAGCTTCCAAGCCACTGCGTAGGTGGTGTACCGCTTCAGCACGTCGAGGATGAAGCCTTCCTCAATGGCCTGACGCATTGAGTAAACGTGGAACGCTTCGGGTTTGTTGGTCTCACTGCGAGGCTGTGATGGGTCTGGCTCACGACCAAACAATTCAAGGGTCTTGGCCTTAGGGGTCGCCGTGAAGGCGTAGTAGCTGATCTTCTGGCTCGGTTTACGGGCTGCAACCGCAGCGTCCAGCAACTCCTCCGCACTCACCTCTTCACCTTCCGGCAAGTCGCCGCCGAGAATAGCCTTCAGCTTTGTGGCAGAAGACCCGGTCTGTGAGGAGTGCGCCTCGTCAGCTATGACGGCATATCGCCCTGCAGCCAACTTGGGGTGCTTATCAAGGGCATCAAACAAAGCTGGGAACGTCTGGATCGTCACAATGATGATCCGGGTCTGTTCGGCCAGGGCTTCGGCCAACTGTTCCGACTTGCTCTGGTTGCCCAGATCGCGGGAGATAGGCCTTACAACGCCCTGGGCGTGTTCAAACTGGTAGATCGTATTTTGAAGCTGGCTGTCCAGCACGGTCCGGTCGGTAACGACGATGATGGAGCTGAACAGCTTCTGCCCGTCCTGATCGTAGAGTTGAGCCAGTTGGTGTGCTGACCAGGCAATAGAGTTGGACTTACCTGAACCGGCACTGTGTTGGATCAGATATCGCTTCCCGGCCCCTTCGCTTTGTGTGGTTTGTACCAGTTGATTGACCACATCCCACTGGTGGTAGCGGGGAAAGATAAGCGTTTCCTTGGTCTTCTTATTGCCGTAGAAGTCCTCTTCGGTCTTCTTCTCCAGGTGCAGGAAACGGCCGATCACCTTCAGCCAGTTGTCTTTTTGAAACAGCTGTTCCCAGAGGTACGCGGTGGCATAGGTGTTTTCATCCTCGGCTCTGGGGTTCCCAGCACCGCCATCAGCAGTCCCTCGGTTGAACGGCAGGAAGAACGTGTCTTTGCCATTCAGTTTGGTGGTCATCGCCACCTCATCCTGGCTCACGGCAAAGTGAACCAACGCCCCCCGTTTGAAGGTCAGCAATGGCTCCGCTTTTCGAGTCAGTGGATCCTTTAATGGCCGGTCTTTTTTGTACTGACGTTTGGCATGTTCGACGGTCTGCTTGAACTCGCTCTTAAGTTCCAGCGTGGTGACAGGAATCCCGTTCACGAACAGAACCAGATCCAGACGAGGGTTATAGTCTCCCTCTCTGGCATGGGGTGAATATGACACCTCTTCAACGACCCGAAGTCGATTGGCTTTGTACCGTCGCTCAGTGTCGGGGTTCATCCAATGATCGGGCTTGAAGCTGCATAGGTCGATTTTGACGGCAGGAATCTTGAAGCCATGACGCAGAACATCGAGAGTGCCGCGCTTTTCCAATGCCCGGACGGTTTGCTGGATCAGGACTTTCTCTGGATTCTGGGGATTACTCTTACACAGCTTCTCCCAACGCTCAGGCCAGGCTTCTTGAAAATACCCAACTAGGTCTTCAGGGTAGAGCGCGTTCGCTTTGTCGTATTCGGACGCCTTGCCGACCAACCAGCCCTGCTGATCCAACACCTCAATAATGTCGTTCTGGAAGGCTCTCTCGCGGGCGTCTGCCATGACTAACTGCTCCTTGCTCTGATCAGGTTTACCTGACCTATTCTTTATTGGTTTTGGTCATCAACGGTTTGGCTATCCACCTTGGCGCTTTGCCAGTCGCCGTAGGTTGATTGACTTCCCTTCACGATCCATTTCGTGCGTCCGTTCGTGTTGCGGCCTGCAACAATTGCAGCAGCGGCGCTTGGACTGTTGAACTCGTAATCCTTTGTGAATAGTCGCTTGCCACCGTTTTCCTTTCCGAGTACACCATCTTTCACCAGCTGATCATAGAGGTTGCCATAGCCGTTAGCTTTTGCCGTCCACTTAGGTCGCGCCTCTGACCCGCCCAATACAACAAAACTACCGTCAACTTCTCGGGCCTGGGCTTTGACGCCGTATTTCGGCAGTTCCATTTCAAATGATATGTCGTCTTCCGAGGAGGCAGGCGTGTATGAAGCTGTGGGATCACGTAAAAAATCGAAACCTAGTACGGGCAAGATGATTCGAATCTGCTCAATGAAGAATGCCATATCGGCTAAGTCGGCCTCAGGCAGCACCGTGTAATCATGAGCTGTGCCGTTAACCAAACCGCATCTACCGGACTGCTTGGCAATCGCTATAAGCTGACTCTCAACGTACTTCACATGTGCTTTGGTAAGGTTCTGATCTTTGCTCGTAATAAGGCATACCCGCTCCCAGAAGTCCTTGCCTCCCTGGTCTTCAGGCCGATTGTGCTGTTTGAGTCGTTTGGCCACATCATCAGACTCACCAATGTAGACCAGTGGTCGCATAGCATTGTCTGGATCTGGGCCCACCAGGAAGTACACTCCTGTGCGACCGCACTCAGGACGCTGAACTAGTTCCGTGAGCTTAGTGCGTGGGCCAGTCAGTGCATGCCCTGTCCAGTTCATGATCTCAGCGGTCAGCAGGCCGTTGGGCGAACCATCAACTAGGAACAACCGGATGCCGCGGCCTTGACTCATGCCGTAGCCTCCAGGCCCGCCTGACGCACTTCCTCGTCGAAGGCGCTTTCGTCAGCTGGTGGCTGCCAGCCACGGACGTCGATTTTGCCGGTGACGGCGGCGGAAATGAGCGCGGATCTGCGCTCTTCGAGGCGCTTCACAAGATTCGTTGCTTCATCAATCAGAGCCACAATGCCCGCTACCAGACGAACAATCTCGCCCCGGATTGCGCTTTGTTCTGTAATGGGAGGACACGGGACAGGCATCTCAAGTATCGTGCTCTGGCCAATATTTAACATTGAACTACTGGCACCAGTGGCCGCGAGCTCGATCTCTCTCCTAGCGACAGGGGTACTCAAGAAAAAAGAAACGTAACCAGGGTCCGCGACTTCAGACATTCGAATCCTGAATAGCTTGTCTGAAACCATTAAATTTTGGTGATCGACTCCAGATACCGCAGCACTGCCAACTAGCTCTCTTGTGTTGGCTCTTGAGACAAGAAGATCGTTTGCCTTGACTGTCAATTCAGGAACTAACGTCAGGTCATCTGGTAATCGTTTATTTTCCTCAGCGCGGAAGACGCCGCGGTTTACGCAACCTACCTTCAGGACCCCTATCTCATTGTCGTTTTCGACCGGTTGATTCTCGCATTGCGGACTCCAACCTTGGTCCAACGAACGGACGATGTGCTTGATTCTTTTAACCGCCCAATGCGCTGGAACCTCACCAAGCCATTCAACCCCGGAATCTTTCATCGGCACATCAGGATCCAGCCCCCTGGTCACCGCATGGGAAATCACTGCCTGACGCTTTTCCTGAAGCAGCTTGATCAGGCGTTTCTGTTCTTGTATCAGGGCGTCGATCTTCGTGGTTTCGTGGTCCAGAAACCTCAGAATGGTTTCAAGTTCCCGTTCTGGTGGAACCCCAACCACTATACCACCCACGGTATCCGTGTTGAGGTTGAGCTGAGTTCCCATCTTTCCCAGGCCACCAAAACAACTTCCCAACTCAAAGATTCTATACAGCAGCCTCTGGTCGATCTGTAAGTAGGGAAAGTAAACAAACCCATCGTGGATACACGCTTTTATTCCGGTTATACAGGGCTTACCTACCGACCCAGCGATACTCAAAAAGAGGCTTCCAGGCTTAAGTTTTACGCTCAATGTTGCACCTAGAACAGAAAGCCTTTGAGTTGTATCGGTCAGCAGGCCGCTTTGGGAGGCGGTTACATCCGCAATTCTCACCCAGCCATACTCTCCGTCGTCATCGAAATAGATTGGATCATCAATTGGTCGGGGAGAGGCTCCTCTAAGCACCGGAGAAAGCCACTTGATTGCTGCCACTTTCCAATGCTCCGGTACTTCACCCAGCCATTCTGCACCCGAAGTTTTATAGACGGAGTAAGCTGTAAAACTCATGCAGACAACTCCTCAATCATCTGCTTGATCCGGTCGGTGCATTGCTTCAAGTCGGCATCGATATCTTCCAGCGGACGAGGCGGCGTGAACTCATAGAAGTGACGGTTGAACGGGATCTCGAAACCCACGATACCCACTTCCCCGTCTTTCTCATCCCGCTTGGATTGGTCGATCCAGGCATCTGGCACATGAGGTTTCACTTCCCGCTCAAAATAGTCATACACCGACTCGGTTAGTGGAACGTTTTCATAGTCACGAAGTCCAGTATCAGGCTCTGGACTGCCCTTGCTGTCGGTACAGACATCCGCATCTGGGTCACGCTCACTCAGTGCGTTCAGAAGGGCCTTCAGTTGCGGAGCACCCAAATACACCTGATGCTCGTTTAGTGCCGACTTGAGAGCTTTCTGGAACTGTTTGCGGTTGCGGTACACCGTCTCAGCATCGATCGACTTGCAGGCCGCCAGAACCTTCTCCTGGTCCTCCTGATCCAGTTTCTGGATCGCCTTCTCATCCATGACCCGGTCTACTCGTTCCTCACTGGTCTGGAAGTTCAACTTCAACGGACGTTCGACGGTAATGCGCCGATACCCGAAAGCTTCAACTGGGAAGAGCTTACTCTTGTCAGTTTCTAGGAAGTCACCGTACAACCGAACCACATCGTCTTGATTGGACTCATTTATGAACTGACGCTTGCTGCCCAACGACTTCCGCATCTTGCTAGCTCGGTCGGTCGCATCAATCAGTTGAACAAGCCCCTTGCGCTCAGCAGGCTTGTTGTTGGACAGGATCCAGATATAAGTGGATATTCCAGTGTTGTAGAACATGTCCGTAGGCAAGGCGACGATGGCTTCTACCATGTCGTTCTGCAGAAGGTAGCGGCGAATCTCGGATTCACCACTGCCTGCCCCACCGGTAAACAGCGGACTACCGTTGAGGATAATGCCGATCCGGGAACCACCGTCACGGGGATCCCGCATCTTGCTGACTAGGTGCATCAAGAACAGCAATGAACCATCAGATACCCGCGGTAGACCAGGTCCAAATCGACCGTCAAAGCCCCGGTGTTTATGCTCGTCAGTAACCTGCTTCTGGACTTTTTTCCACTCCACACCGAACGGTGGATTGGACAGCATCACATCAAAAGTATTTGAAGCCAGCTGGTCATCGGACAGCGTGTTCCCCAATTTGATGTTGCTGATCCCCTGCCCCTTGATCAGCATGTCTGCCTTACAGATCGCGTAGGACTCTGGGTTCAGTTCCTGGCCATGCAGGGAAACGGTCACCCCGTTACTAATCTGCTGGATATATTCGTCACCTTCCGACAGGAAACCACCGGTACCCGCTGTTGGATCATAGATAGTGACAATGCTATTGGGTTTGAGTTTCTCGTCCTGTCCGGTCAGAACAAGTGACGTAGTCAGATGCACAATGTCTCTGGGCGTGAAGTGTTCACCTGCAGTGTCGTTTGAGCTCTCAGCAAACTTCCTGATCAACTCCTCAAAGATGATCCCCATACCAAAGTTGCTGATTCGCGTCGGGTTCAGATCAAAACTGGCGAACCGCTGAACCACCTGATAGAGCAGATCATCAGCACTGAGTTGCTGAACAAAATCCTCGAAGTGAAAGTACTCGAAGATCTCTCGGGCATCTTTACTGAACGACTGCACGTAGCTCATCAAATCTTCCGCAGTCTGGCTGTCAGAGAGCGTCGCCAGCGTCAGTGGCGACGCATTAAAGAAGTCGTGACCGCTGGCCCTCAGCAAAAGCTGGTCGCGTACCGCATCCGGTTTGGTCTGATGTTCCTTAGCGGCTGACAGCACCTGATCCTTTTTCGGAGCCAGAACACACTCCAGGCGCCGGAGAATGGTAAATGGCAGGATAATCCTGCCGTACTGGCTCTGCCGGAAGTTACCCCGTAAAAGGTCAGCAACTGACCAGATGAACGCGGCTGTTTGGGAATGGGCGGTTCTATCTTCGGTCATCCATGAAACTCCGTTGTAAATCGAGACGTCGACTGCTCCAAGGTGCTGAGCCAAAAAGGCATTGAATCCAGATCACGCTGTCAATCTGATGAGACAAGCAGTGTCTTTTGCCGTGGCAACCATCGACTCATTCGCTTGCTAGATAACCGTTGGTTTTACTTGATAACTTACATCGAGGCAATGGTCACCATCAGACTTATCCGATCCCATCAGGCTCGATTGGATCAGTGTTTCATCAGATAAAGCAAAAGATGAGGACCGATACGCTATCTTTCGTCATGACCAAACCGATATGACGCCGATATGTTAATTCCGCTCACCTTTCAGGCAGAGACCCATCACATCTGGCTTTGATGACCAGCCAGCTTCATTCCTCAACTTCTTAAACCGGGACACTAAATGGGCTGACAGTGTCCCAAACGACGATACACAGCCGATACGCTATCTCGTTGACGAAAATCCGCTTGCTCAACAATCCAGCTTTTCGAAACAGCTCTCAAGTCACAGAGAGACGAGATTTTACAAAGTTTCAAACCTATTCAATAGGATAGAACAAAGGACACTCGTAGACTCCACCAACTCAAGGAGACAACAAAGGAAAAGTTAATGAGCTTGATATCAAGGAAACTTGCCATCCCAACAACCATAGCCATCAGTCTGGCAGGCTGCGGTGGTGGCAGCGGCGGCGATGACGGAGAATCCGGTTCACCGAATGTTTCGAGCTATGTCGATGGAGAGTTTGTCTACACATCTACTAGTGGTAAAAATTTCCAGAACCCTGACGGCGACATGGTTGCTACTGCTTGCAGCTTTAGTACTCGCTACTTTGAGTCTGAGAACTTCATGGTGTTCTCTGGTGCAAAGCATTCAGATGATCAGCTGAAAAAAATTGCCACGCTTGCGGAAAGGTCTATCAAGCCGGTTGTTCAGAAGTCTGGTCTCAGTGACATGACGGGGCTTTATCAGGCCAAAAAGCTACTTGGTCATTTGACTACAAGATCGGTAGTAAGCAGCCTGACTGATGTTATCGTTACAAATCCGGACACCCTTGAGAGTCGTCGCCTGATGCCAGATGAGCTGTCTGACTACTTTGTCGGAAAAATGCCTCAAGGTTCTGGCTCCTGGAGTTCAGTTGAGGTCCCGAGCCAAATGGTGGATGCATTTGTTTGGAATACGCTTATGTCTGAGCCGGACAGATCAGTTGTACTGAACGTCATGCTTGATATGGCGGAAGAAATTGATCGAATCACAGGCCAGCAGAATGGGATCGTGGAAACCATTCAGGACAATATCATCCATGAAAAAATCCAGGTTTGTGCTATCGACAGCAACAGCGCGAATGGAACGGTCCAGGGCTTTAACACTGGCGTTAATGTAACCACTGACTTCTACAGGCATGAGCTGACCCACTTTGTTCAGAGACAGATGACGTCAGGCCTTCCACGGTGGGTCACTGAAGGCCAGGCGGTAGTTTTTGCTGGGCAGCCTGTTGCATCATCAGGTTCGGGCTGGAATCCAGCTGACGTATTTGAGCAGTCGGATGAGATCTACCCAACCGGTGAGGCCTATAAGCAATATGGAAGGGCCTACAATGTGCTTGCACAGACGAACGACATCTCAAAGATTCAGCAATGGTTCAGGGAAGCTTCGTATGAGATCGTTGACCCTCAAACCAACGTCATCACAAGTGGGAAAGAGGTCATGATTGAAAAGTTCGGTGAGATCATGGTGGATGGGAATGGCGATCCGATGAGCTACCAGGACTTCAGAGCCAAGTTATAGCTCGAGATCTAAAACCCGAGCAATTGTCAGCAGAGTCGCTCTCAAGATGATGAGAGCGACTCTTTAGTTATTGATAGTCTGATTAAGATCACTCTCCGCAATCATCACCACTGGACATCAATCATTTACTCTCTGAGTAGACCAAGAGTCACTAGTAGCGTCAGCAGCATTTCGTAGGAAGGGCACTATAAGGACTACCTTTAGATGCCCTCCGGGCATTCTGTGGAATACAGTAAGAATTCAGGAAGAGAGAATGTCAGATGGACTCCGGCCATTTGGTGAAAGTGGTGACTATTAGAGCAAGGCCTAGCCCTAAATCGCCACCCGCGGAGCGCAGAAGACTGAGAAGGTTCTACACTTTCTTATATAGAATCAAACAAAATTGTTACTTATCAATACCTTAAAATAAACTTATTCATCCTTTTTTGGATACATTGCCTCCATGAATCATGGATTTTTGACCATTTTTAGAGCCACCCATTCATGTCCGTAAAGAAACGAAAAAGCCAAACCATTGAAATTTTCGGCGCCCCCGCTGGCATGGAGTTCCGGCCCTATTACCCCAGACGACAGGGCAGATACACAAGCATCTCGCTACTTCGTGTTAAGAACAGCAGAGATCCTGAGCCAGATCTGTTAGACCTGATGGGAAGCCTCTCGAAGGGGGCCAGAGACCTGTTCCTGGAGATCAAACTCAATATGGATTACCGGACCTACACGGCCACTCTTCCAAACAAGAACTTGCCTAGGAGCGAAATCAACAGGCGTAGCAGAGCAATCGACGAACTGCGCCGTGCTGGTAAAGGCCTCGCATGCCGGGTTCCGACTAAAGGTGTGTCCAGTATTGCAGGAGTTGAGCAGGGATTCCGCCCTGGCACTTTCATGCTGTCACCGTATTACATTTACCCAAACCATCTCTATGAAGAGGAAATCCAGAACGTTTGGAACCAGTCCATCACGCATGCCTGGAACCAAGGTAGAAAAGCGAAAGCACCCCCAGCCACACCTGAACCGGAAACTGCAGACGCAACTACTGGAAAGGACAAGCCAATGGAGCTCTTGGTTAAGCAATTGTCTAAATCGTCCGTCGCATGTGATGAAAACACCTAAAATGCCTACGACGACAGTGAAGACTGACTGAACAGCGAAAATCAAAGTACCCCCCTGGTGCGGCATCACAGCCTTTCGGGGGAACCACCCCCACCCTTTGGTACTTCACTCAAGCCCTCGCCTTCAGCAACTCCCAATACCCTACACATGGCGACACCGCTACACATCTGGCCAGTCAGTCTATTGACCGGCTCATCCCCTTGGTTCGATTCCGTATAAGAGACTCGAACTGGCACGGGCCTGCTCCCCTTCACTGCGAATCGCCAAGGACCCATGTCGCTCATCCTTTGAGGCTTCCCAATCCTCACACCTTTGCCGCCACCGTGCCCTATCGCCACTGCGCTCCGCTGCGTGGCTCGGGCACTCAGCGACAAAGGGGGACCTCCAGCCTTAAGCGGACCACTTGTCGCTACAAACACCTCGCCATCAGGGATTTAGTCGTCCTCCGGACGCTGATCGGAAAGCAATAAAAAGAGCACTTTATGGTTACAACGAGCAGTTAGCTGCCCTCCGGGCAGTCAATGCATCACCACAAAAGGTGGTCAATGACATTGAGAAAGGAGCAACAGAGAAGCGGAGCGGGGGAATTTTCCCCTGATCCGAGAGACCCGAGGAACAGGGGGAAATTCCCCCTATATATAAGAGTCGTTTTACAGGAGCACCATTTGGACATCAGTCCCATTGAAGAGATGACACACTTGGCAGCGAGACTAGGCCAGTCAGGAATGGACCGAATTCGTTATGCCGGCAAAGCCAATACGGAGAAACAACCCCACTCACAAAACCTTGAAAACACCGTTATTGCAGAGATGCAGACTGTAAGACCAAACACACCTGGTTGTACCGTGAATGCACTCATTGAAGGAGCTGCAATCCTCGACACCAACCAATCAAAGCCACTAAACATCAACCGGATCTTCAACATCCTGCAATGCATTCAGCTGATAAACACTCGAGAGATCAGAAAGATGACTGGACTTAATAAACGGCAGGCTCAGAAGTATATGAGAGCAGTCAAGTTCATCATTCCGTATCTGGAAGCACACTTTAAATCCATAGAGGAGCCAGATCACTTCATTCAACCCATAACACACTGACCAAACTACTCTGAAGAAGCCACACTGCTCACTATTGAACCTAACTTTCGAGCAGCCAGACAAAAGAGCCTCGGAACTCCGATCATAGGATTCAGTGGCGCACATAAACAACCCATTTATCGAAGAAGCACCTCGTGGAATTCACTTCTAAACAACTGGAGTTACTAAAAGCTCCAATCAACTAACTACCAAGGACATTTGATGGCATACGTACAAGGATCACCACCGATCAAATACAGCAAAACCAACGCAGAGACCACCTCTCAGCTACTGCTACCCAAAGCACTCTCATTAAACCCCGACATAAAAGGAGGAACACACATGTATAAGGCACGCTTTGATCCGAACTACGTTCAGGTCGGCAAACATGAAGCCGCAGAGATTCTGGGCATCACTACCGAAGAGCTGGATCACCGAAGAGCACGCGACAAGCATTGCCCAAAAGGATTCAGAGACTGGGAACGCTTTCCACCAACCACCCGCTTCCGACTCTCTGACATCTACGAATACAGTGAAAACATAATGAACAGAGCACAAGAAGCCCCCACAGATCCCATTGTCGATTAGAACAAGCGTTCAATGATAAAGGAGCAGTCATGCATCAACTAGACTACAAACATATAAACCCATATCACGTTCAAATCCCCAAGAAGCAGGCCGCAACCATACTTGGAATTAGCGTTTCCGAGTTAGATAGGCTCAGAAAGTCAGATCCCCGGTGTCCCAAAGGACACAAAAGAGATCCTGAAAGGTTGGCTCGAGTGTATTTCCGCTTATCTGATATTTATGCCTATAGCGAGGCTCTGATAGCAGACGCCAACCCCACTGAAAGCCATGAAGATGAATTAAAAAGCCCCTAAGCTTCCTGTATTACTCGCCCCCTCAACTTAAGGGGGGCAGATTCAGAGTTATAGAAACCCCAATACGACTGTTAAAGGATAAGCACATAAAATTCCAACATCCCATTGGATCAAAACCGAGAGACAGTCTATGACGCTGGAATTTCTCCATCCTGAGCCACTTTAACCGCCAGTAATAACTAATTATTAACAGACTCTGACCTTATTAAATAAATCAGCAGGTCTCAGATCACTCGCCGTTGATTTTACTGCAGCGACACCTCGCCTTACCTCTCAACAACCGTTTCCACCAATCCAGCAACTTCGTTGATGACGTGTAAACGCTTAATCAATCAAACAACTGAAGCCATGAACAACCAAAATACAACGCATTATTGCACAACACACAGACTGTATAGCCACAACAAGCACAACCAATACACCAATGCGGGGGATAGATGATGAATCAAACCCGTTGGGTACTTGAACGACGACTAACCGAACTCACTGGCCTCACCAAAGAACAAGTAAGACTCCGAAGATCCCAATGGATTGAGAGTCGACAGTGGAAAGTCGGGCCAGACAAATCCTTTTGGTACAACCTTGAAGAGATAGACAAATGGGTAGAACTAGGAAGGGCAGCCTGAGCCCTGAGGAGGAACGCAAAGCGATTGAACAGTTGGTTCAACAGTCACCAGGCATTGAATTGCGAGGTGAAGCCCTCCGAATCGACTTCATGTATGAAGGTAAGCGATGCCGGGAAACACTGAAGATCCCGCTAACCTTTTCCAACGTTGAATATGCGGTCAACAAACGAAAAAGCATTCAGTTGGAGATCCGCCAAGGCACGTTCGATTACGCAGTGCATTTCCCAGAGTCAGTAAAGTCTCGGAACACTCCGGCCAGCCGGAAGATCACACTGAAGGAGCTGTATGAGCGGTATTGGTTAGTTAAGACCACGGATATCACCGAAGAAACCGAACGGAGGTACAAGGTGGCTCTCAATGCCTGTGGCGAGATTGTGGGCTGGTCCGTGCCGGTCAACACGTTGATGCCCGAGGATGTTGACCAACTCAGAGCTCGCCTGATATCCACTCGAAAACCCGCCACAGTCAACCATTACCTAGCCACATGGAACGGAATGGTTGAATGGGGACGGTCAAACGAGTACGTCACCAGGTCACTGGAAGCGGTCTTCTTCAAAAATCGAGCAGAAGACCCAGACCCGCTCACTTTGGATGAATACAAGCAGATCATCGAGAAAGGCTGCCTACACGCCCAGGATAAAGCCCTAGTGACTTTAGCTGTCTATGCGGGCCTACGTCCCGGAGAACTCTGTGCGTTGGCGAGAGAGGACGTCAAAGGCAACCTGCTGCACGTTCGCCGATCAGTGACCGCCTCCAAGGTTCTGAAAGTCCCGAAAACTGGCATGGATCGCAAAATCTGGTTGGTTCCTCCGGCCATGGAGGCAGTGAACGCTTTGCTGAAAATGACCGAGAATGCCAAACCAAAGCAGGAGACGGTCGAGATCAGCCGCCACCAAAGTCGGCAGGAAACGCTCACTCCGTTGGTAACACCACTTCAGGCCCGAAATAAGTCAGTTGCAACTGAACGGATGCAGGTTGGATCATGGGCGGCAAAATGGGAGAAGTTGTTGTCGAGGGCGGGTGTCAGACGTCGGGTGGCCTATCAAACCAGACACACATACGCCTGCTGGTCTCTAACGGCACATGGTAACATTGCGTTCATTGCAAAGCAGATGGGCCACAAGGACTATTCCATGTTGGTTAAAGTCTATGGCCGGTGGATGGATTCGGAGTCTGAAAACGAGGCGGAATTCATCTGGCAAGAGTTGCAGAAAAGCGGTGCGTTTTGCCCCACTATTGCCCCAAGCTAATGAGGAAGTATGCCGGAAGTCAGTGATAGAGCATCATCCAGCGAGTTATCCAAGCACACCCCAATGATGCAGCAGTACCTGAAGATCAAGGGCCAGCACCCCAATGAACTGGTTTTTTACCGCATGGGGGACTTTTA
>MRWG01000805.1_pt1 | contig 25865 bp, 26 predicted proteins | sample 1013341 | NCBI WGS metagenome assembly MRWG01 (sample SAMN06117577, study PRJNA244670) | biofilm metagenome | biome: Water; feature: Cathode Biofilm; material: Biofilm; isolation source: microbial consortium enriched at the cathode of a solar microbial fuel cell | place: USA: District of Columbia ... | reverse complement strand
CATCGCCAGGACGTCCTCGCCCTCCAAAAGACCGGTGACGCGGGCCCGTCCGACGCCGAGGCCGTTCAGCAGGAGCGCGCGGTGCGAGATCGATTTGTCGCCGGGCGGCCGGACGCGGCCCTTGAGGCCGCTGGCCTGCGGCCGCGCCTGAAGGCGGCCGGATAGGGACGACGGGGGAGACATGGCGAGGCGGGAGGCTCCTGGCTGCGACGGAATGCGCGAGAGATGCGCTTTTTTCTTTGACAGGTTGGCGCCTTTCTGGCAATTCCGCGCCCCGCCCGTCGCCGACCCGCGACGGCGCCGAATTTTCCGAACCGGAGGGCGAGCGCCGATGGACCTTTCTGCCCGCGGCAAGAAACGCATCTGCCTAGAGTGCGACGAAGCGTTTTACGACCTCAATCGCGATCCCGCGCCGTGTCCCTATTGCGGGCATGCCCATCCGCTGGAGGCCTTCATCGTCGGCAAGCGGCCGCCCGCAGCGGCGCCGGCGCCGGCGCCCAAGGAGGCGGTCGATGACAGCGAAGAGGAGGAGGACGTCCTCAATGACGGCGACGACGACGCTGTGATCGACGACGAGGAAGACGATCTCGACGACGAGGACGACCTCACCAAGGTCGCCGCGCCTGGCGAGGACGACGAGGATTGATCGCCGCGTCGCCCGGCCTCCAGAGCGCGCCCGAAGCCGGGCTCTTGCGCTGACCGTCGGACGACGCTAATTCAAGCTTCTTCGGTCGCCCGGCGGCCGAAGCGGTGGGGCCATAGCTCAGTTGGGAGAGCGCTTGAATGGCATTCAAGAGGTCAGGGGTTCGACTCCCCTTGGCTCCACCAAACTCTCTTTTGGCGACAATTCAGGGCATTAAGGCGTGATGGAGGCGAAAGCTCGGATTTATAGTCCGTCCAGGACGGCCATGCAGCAGGGCCGGGCCAAGGCGCGCGGCTGGATCTTCGAGTGGGAGCCGTCCGAAGCGCGGCGCGCCGATCCGCTGATGGGCTGGATCGGGTCCGGCGATACGCGGCGCCAGGTGCAGATCCGCTTCGACACGAAGGAAGCCGCCATCGCGTTCGCCGAGGAAAAAGGCGTTCCCTACGTCGTCCGCGACGCGAACCAGCGCTCCGTCCGCCTGAAAAGCTACGCCGACAACTTCCGCTGGTAGGCGGCCGCCTTTCGGCGCCTCCACAGCCGCGACGGCTTGCGCGTCCGGCGCACGACGGCCACGATTGCGCCCAAGCGGAATCGAGGAGGCCGACATGCGGCGACGCGCCTTCCTGAAATCGGCGACGGCCCTGGCCGCCGCGGCGAGTTTGCCGGTGAGCGTCTCGGCGACGGCGGCCGTACGGCGCAGCGGCGCTGTCTTCGTGCCGGGCTATCGAATCGCGCGGGCCTATTTCGCCGGCTGGCCCGCCCTCGATCACCCCCGCCTCGCCCGCGCCGTCCCGAAGGACTATGGCGGCATCGTCCGGATGATCACGCGGGTCGGCCCCGAAGGTGAGACCGAACAGGCGCTCTTTCCGGTCAATGGCCACGACGTCGCCGTCTCGCCCGACGGGCGCCTCGGGTTCTTCTCGGGCTTCGAGGACGCCGGCATGGCGGCGTTCGACCTGGCGACTCTGGACATGGTCGCGCGCGCCGAGGCGGCGGGCGACGGCTGGCGCGGCGGCGGCCACGCCGTCTATGTCGACGGCGGCCGGCTGCTCGCGGTCACCGAACGGGCGCCCAGCGGCGGCTATCGGGGCGAGCCCGATCGCCATTTCGGACAGGTGACGCTGCGCGATCCCGAATCCCTCAAGGTCGTCGAGCGCATGTCCTGCCACGGCATCGACCCGCACGAAATCCGCCTGCTCGCCGACGGCGAGCATGTGGCGATGGCGAACTACGGCTCGACCTTTCCGGCCGGCTTTCAGTCTCACAGCGTGCCGCGCCACATCGTCGAGCCGTCGGTGACGATCGTGAACCTCAAGTCCGGCAAGCTCGCGGAGAAGTACGTGACCGGCTCCCGCGAGATGGAGCTGAGGCACATCTGCCTTGCCGACCGCGACGCCATCGTCGCCATCCAGGCCGCGCTCGGCCCGCCGGGGTCCGACCAGGGCTTTCGGCGGACGGAGGCCTACGTCTATGAGAGCGAGCTCTCGAGCGCGTCGGACTGGGCCTTCACGCCCGCTCCGCCCCTGCTGCTGCGCCGGGGCGACAGCGGCGGCTTCGCGACCCTGGGGCCCGACCGGCTGCGCCCCGCCATGCGCCACGGCCTCAGCATCGAGTATGACGCGACGCATGGCGAGGCGATCGCGACCTTCCCGGCGAGCCATCGGGTGATGGTCTTCGACGGCCGCACGGGCGACCTCAAGCAGGCGATCGACACGTCCGGACAGGGCCTCGACTATCCCTGCGGCCTGACCCTCCTGCCGGACGGGGAGCACTATGCCGTGACGGGCTTCTGGAAGAACCTTTACGTCTACGAGCGCGGGACCCACCGGCTGGTCCGCGACCGCTGCAGCTACGCAACCTTCTTCGGCCACCGCCACATCGTCAGCGTCTGAGCGCGCGCGCGAGACCGGGCGGTCAGCCAATTCGGGGGGACAACATGGGACGCCGCTATATCGATCTTTCGGCCGCGCTGCAGGCCGGCATCAAGTCGGACCCGCCGCACAGCCTGCCGGAGATCGAATATCTCGATCACCACGCGACCGCGCCGCGCATGGCGGAATACATGGGCGTCCCCGTCGAGGCCCTGCCGGAAGGCGAATATGCTGCGGTCGAGCGGGTGAAGATCAGCACCCACAACGGCACCCATGTCGACGCGCCGTACCACTACTTCTCGCGCCAGGACGAACGCCTGACGCCCGGCGGCCGGCCGTCGCAGCGGATCGACGAACTGCCGCTCGAATGGTTCCACAATCCGGGCGTCAAGCTGGACTTCCGGCATTTCGCCGACGGCTACATCGTGCAGCCCGACGACGTCGCGGCGGAGCTCGCGCGGATCGGGCATGTCCTGAAGCCGCTTGAGATCGTGCTCGTCAACACGCGCGCCGGCAGCCGCTACGGGGAGGACGACTATGTCGACGCCGGCTGTGGCATGTCGAAGGCGGCCACGCTCTGGATGCTGGAGCAGGGCGTGCGCGTCGTCGGCACCGACGGCTGGTCCTGGGACCCGCCGTTCAGCTTCACCCGCCAGCGCATCGCCGAGGGCGGCTCGCCCGATTTGATCTGGGAAGGCCATCGCGCCGGCCGGGAGATTGGCTACAGCCACATCGAGAAGCTGCACAATCTGGAGGCCCTGCCGCCGGACGGTTTCGAGGTCGTCTGCTTCCCGGTCAAGATCCACCGCGCCTCGGCCGGCTGGACCCGCGCCGTCGCCATCATCGACGACTGACGTTCCGCTGCTCTAGCCCGGAGCTTCCTGCACCAGACGCTGGTAGAGATGCCAGGTCGTGTGGCCGAGGATCGGGAAGGCGATGATGATGCCGATAAAGGCCGGCGCGATTGAAAGCAGCGTCAGCGCGCCGACGAGAGCGCCCCAGCCCAGCATCACGGCCGGGCTTTTCAGGACCGTCTTGATGCTCGTGATCATCGCCGTCACGAAGTCGACCTCTTTGTCGAGGAGGAGCGGCATGGCGATCACGGTGATCGAATAGAGCACGGTCGCGAGAAAGGCGCCGACGAGCGTGCCGATGAAGAGGAAGGTCATGCCGTCGAGCGTGGTGAAGATCGCCCCGGCGAGGTGCTCGAACGACCGGAAGCTGACGTTCTGCAGCGTCAGCGCGAGGATCAGGCGGATCTGGTAGGCCCAGATCCAAAAGACGAACAGGACGACGAAGGACATCCAGCCGAGCTCGCGCCGCTGCTGGCGAAAGACGACGAGAAAGATGTCCGAGGCGCCGAACCGTTCGCCCTGGCCGAGACGGCGCGACATCTCGTAGAGCCCGGCGGCGAGGAAAGGCGCCACCAGCGGGAAGCCGACGCCGGCCGCGATCACCATCCAGATCTGGTCGAAGACGGTCAGGCCCGCGATCAAAAGGAAGCCGAACAGCGCGAAAACGAGGCCGAAGAACAGGCTGAGCAGGGGTCGCTTGGCGAAGTCGCGGCAGCCCGCGCGGACGGCCGCCTTGACGTCGGCGGGGGTCGCGGCCCGGACGTCGAGCCGGATCGGGGCGGAAGCAGGCGCGTCGGCGAGTTCGGCGGGCATGGGCGTCAGGCCGCTGGCAGTTCCTCGAGGTCGAGCGTCGTCACCCGCCGGAGTTCGCGGCGGTACGTCTTGTCGTCGAAGGGCGTCGCGCGGTGCATGGTGCAGCGATTGTCCCAGATGACGAGATCGCCGTCCCGCCAGGCATGGGCATAGACGAACTCGGGCCGGACGGCGTGCTGCATCAGCTCCCAGAGCAGCAACCGGCCTTCCGGCAGGCTCATCTCCATGATCCGGCCGGCGTGGGACGCGAGATAGAGCGCCTTGCGGCCGGCGCGCGGCAGGGTCCGCACCAGGGGGTGATAGGCCCCTTTCAGCCGTTCGAGCTCCTCCGCCGAGAACTCGAAGCCCAGCGTCTGGCGGGAATGGGCGATGGAATGGTGGCAGGTCAGCCCCTCCAGCCGCGCCTTCATCTCGTCGTCGAGGGCGTCGTAGGCGGCGCGTTCGTCGACGAACAGCGTGTCGGCGCCGACCGGCGGCAGCACGCGGGCATGCAGCATGGAGTAGCGGCCCGCCGGGTCCTGGAAGGAGGCGTCGGTATGCCAGAGGCGGTTGCCGAGGCCATAGAGGCGGCGGCGGTCGTCCTGCTCCAGAATGTCGCCTTCGCCGCCGACGTTCGAGATGTCGGCGATGGCCTCCGTCCCGAGTCGCGTCTTGCCGAGCGCCGCCGACCCCGTCTTGGCGTGCAGCTCGCCGTCGAGCCGGCGGGCGAAGGCCATCTCCTCTTCGTCGGTGAAGGCCTGATTGCGGAAGACCAGGACGGCGTAGCGGTCCATGCCGCCGCGGATTTCGGCCAGCGTTTCCGGGTCGAAGGCGTCCTTCAGCGACACCGGGCCCGCCTCGGCGGCGAACAGGGGATGCAGGGGCTTGAAGGTCAGCGGCATTGCGGGCTTCTCATCGTCTGACGCGGCGGAATTTGTACCATAGGCGCGCGCCGATCTCTATTGGCGGCCCTGCGCCGAATTCAGACATGCGCGCCCGACGCCGATCTCAGCCGGCTCAGCATTCGGGCATTTTCGATCGCGATGACGCTCTGATCCGCGAAAGTGTTGGCAAGCTGCAGCGAGCGGTCGTCGAAGGGATGAACGCGCTGGCGGTAGATCGTGAAGGCGCCGATAAGGCGATCGCCGGCCTGCATGGGGATCGCGGTGAAGGACCGCGCGCCGCCCAGGTCGGCGGTAGCGAGTCGGAGCGGATCGCCCGACCTATAGACGCCCTCGGAACGGACATCGACGATGTTGACGACAGTTTGACGCGACGCCAGCCGCCCCAGCCCGGTATCTGCGCCGACTCGGAACGCGCCTTGGGCGTCGAACCAGTCCCGAAACGCCTTGGGAATGCCCCTGGCATGGGCGGCGCGGAACACGTTCTGGGGCTTGTAGTCGAAGACGATGCCAAACTCCGCATCGCAAAGCTCCAGCGCGTAGTCCAAGACCGACGCGATCACGCCGTCGATGTCTCCTTCAGATGCGCTGATGATTTTCAAGACACGGCTGAGCGCCTTTTCCCGGCTGATCGACTCCTCGAGACTGAGCGCCAACTCGGACATCATCGCCGCCAGCTCGGACTGGCTGCGCGCCTGCGGCGCATCGCCTTCGAGCATCCGGTGCAATTCCAGCTTCGATGAGACTTCCAGCTTTCGATAGATCGTCGCGACATGGGTGCGCACGGTCGAGGGCGCGATGAAATAGCGGTCGGCGATCTGTCGATAGGTCTCGCCGTTGGCATAGGCCCGGGCGATTTCGAGCTCCCGGGCGCTCAGTCGGTCTTCACGCAACGGCGGCCTCCTCAAGGTCCACGGCATCCTATGCGAAACCCGATCGTCCGCGTAGCCGACGATCGGGGCCAGCCTACTGCACTTGCATGAGGCGTTTACGGCAACTGCTCCAGCAGATTACGGCAAACGGCCGATGTCGGGCCGATCGCCCGCGCCGTAGCGTTCTTCGCAGTTGTCCGGCGCGATGGGCGCGCCGCAATCGGGAGGACCGAACGTTGAGCATCGCCATCGCCGCCAAAAATTTTTTCGAAGCCTGCGACGCCGGCAAGGGCTGGGAAGCCTGCAAGGCGTGGTGCCATGACGACGCCACCTTCGCCTGCCAGTCAGGCGCGCTGGCGGACGTCACGCGCCTTTCCGCCTATGCCGACTGGATGAAGGGCCTGCTCGGCCCGCTGCCCGACGGCCGCTACGAACTGAAGGCTTTCGCCGTCGACGAGGACCGGCGCGCGGTCGTCGCCGCCGCCGTGTTCCTCGGCACGAACACCGGCCCCGGCGGCCCGAACCCGCCGACGGGCAAGTCGGTCGCGACCGACTATGCCTACGTCATGGAGTTCGACGGCGACAAGGTTCGCCACATGACCAAGCTCTGGAACGACGGCGTCGCGTTGCAGGCGCTCGGCTGGGCCTGATGCGCTGGCGCGTCCTGCTCCTGCTGTTCGCCGTCCGCGTCGGGCTCGGCGTTCAGTTCCAGACGGTCGCGTCCGTCGGCGACGACCTCGTCAAGGCGTTCGGGCTGGGCTATGGGCAGGTCGGAACCTTGATCGGCCTGTTCATGCTGCCGGGCCTCTTCCTGGCGCTGCCTGCGGGGTTTGCGGGCCGGCGCCTCCCGGACGGGGCGCTGGCGGGTTTGGGGTTGGGCGCGCTTGCCGTCGGCGGCGCGGTTTCGGGGCTTGGCGCGGACGACTGGACGATCGCCGCCGGACGGGTCCTGGCGGGCGGCGGCTTTCTCTTCGCGAACGTTTACCTCGCAAAGATGGTCGCGGAATGGTTCGCCGGCCGGGAACTCGCGACCGCGATGAGCGTCCTGGTGGCGAGTTGGCCCTGCGGCATCGCATTGGGCCAGGTCGGTCACGAGTGGCTCTCGGCGACGATGGGGTGGCGTTGGGCCTTTTATGCCGCGTCGGCCTACTGCGCGCTCGCGGCGCTTGCGGTCGCCGTGGTCTACAGGCCGCCGCCGGAAGCCGAAACCCGCCGTGCGGCGGCGTCCGCCGGCCTCAGCCGCGACGAACTCGTGCTCGCCAGTCTGGCGGGACTGGCCTGGGGCATCTTCAACGCGGGCTATGTCGTCTATCTCGGTTTCGCGCCCTTGGCGCTGCAAGCCCGGGGCGAAGCCGCGTTCGACGCAGCGGCGATCGTCAGCCTCGGCAGTTGGGTCATGATCGGATCCGGCATTCTCTGCGGTCAGATCGCCGATCGGTGGCGCCGGTCGGACATCGTGCTGACCGTCGGGATGCTGGGCGCGGTCGCGGCGCTGTCGCTGCTGTTCGTCGACGGCGCCGGGCTTGTCGCAAGCCTGTTGTTCGGCTTGATCGGCATGGCGCCCGCCGGCGTGATCATGGCGCTTTCGGGCGAAGCGGTTCGGCCGGAGGCGCGCGCGCTCGGTATGGGCGTGTTCTTCACGGTCTACTATGCCGTGATGACGGCAAGCCCGCCGCTGGCCGGCGCGCTCGTCGACGTGTCCGGCCGCCCCGGCGCCCCGATCCTGTTCGCCATGGCGCTGTTCGCCGCGGTCATACCGATCGCATTGCTGTTCCGGCTCCGGAAGGCTGGCGGCGTTCCAGCCTAGCGCGCGCCGGCCTCGATCGCCTCCATGTCGGCGTCGGAGAGGCCGAGGTGATGGCCGATCTCATGGATCAGCACATGGGCGACGACATGGGACAGCTCCTCGCCCGTCTCGCACCAATAGTCCAGGATCGGACGGCGATAGAGAAAGATGCGGTCGATGTCGCCCGGGGCGTCGAACGTGCTCTTGGAGCCGAGATCGACGCCCTGGTAGAGGCCGAGCAGGTCGAACGGCGTTTCGAGCTCCATTTCCGCCTCGATCTCCTCGCTCGGAAACTCCTCGACCAGGATCGGCACGGATCGAACCGCCTGCTTGAAGCGTTCCGGAAGCGCCGCCATTGTCGCTTCGGCGATCGCGACGATGTCGTCTAGGCTTGGCGGGTGTTCTTTGGGCGACATGCGGATGCGGCTCCGAAACGGAGAAGGGATCATATCATGGCCGACAAGCTGACCGCAGAAGAGCTGGAGACGGCGCTCGGCAAACTCAAGGGCTGGTCGAAGGCGGAAGACCGCGAGGCGATTTCCCGGTCGTTCGAGTTCAAGAACTTCAACCAGGCGTTCGCCTTCATGACCCAGGGCGCGCTGATGGCGGAGCGGATGGACCACCATCCGGAATGGTTCAACGTCTACAACAAGGTCGACGTCACGCTGTCGACCCATTCGGCGGAGGGGGTGACCGACCTCGACGTCCGCCTGGCCGAGTTCATGAACCGCGCGGCCGACTGAAGGGCGCGCCCCGCCGCGTTCCCGCGATGGCCCTGCCGGCGATCTTGCGGTATGCAGGATCGGAGCTTCAACGGGGAGGGGCGCGGCAGATGGCGTCGGCCGGCGGCTATTTCATCGAGGATCTGACGGGCGGCCATGCGGAGACCTTCGCCAAAACCGTGACGGACGCGGATATCGTGCTGTATTCGGGCGTCTCCGGCGACACCAACCCGGTCCATCTGGACGACGAATATGCGGCGGCGACGCCGTTCAAGGGCCGCATCGCGCACGGCCTCTTGACCGCGAGCTTCATTTCCGCCGTGCTCGGCGCGCGCATGCCCGGGCCGGGCGCGATCTACGTCTCGCAGACGCTGAAGTTCAAGGCGCCGGTGCGACCGGGCGATACGGTGACGGCCAAGTGCGAGGTGACCGCCATCGACCGGGCGAAGCGCCGGGTCACGCTTTCGACGACCTGCCTCGTCAAGGACAAGCCCGTGGTCGAAGGCGAGGCGGTCGTCATGCCGCCCTCCCGCGAAGGCTGACGGGGCGGGGCGCACACAGCATGATCGAGGTCTTCCAGCGCCTGGCCGACGTGCACGGGGCTCGCCGCGGCGCCGCCGTGGCGATCGGCAATTTCGACGGCGTCCACAAGGGCCACGTCGCGGTCATCCAGGCGGCCGCCGCGGCGGCGCGCGCCCGCGGCGTCGGCCTGGGCGTCGTGACGTTCGAGCCGCATCCGCGCAGCGTGCTCGCGCCGCCGCCGGCGCCGTTCCGCCTCTCGGACTGGCGCGGCAAGGCGCGGGCGCTCGAAGCGCTCGGGGTCGACTTCATGGCTATCTGCGAGTTCAGCCGCGAATTTTCCGACCAGCCCCCCGACGTCTTCGTGCAGACGATCCTGCAGGATGCGCTCGCCGCGACGCATGTCGCGGTCGGGGAGGATTTCCGCTTCGGCAAGGACCGCGCCGGCGATACGGCCTTCCTGGTGCAGGCCGGCGCCGACGCCGGCTTCGGCGTGACGTCCGTCCCGGCGATGGCGGGGCCGGACGGCATGGTCTTCTCGTCGAGCGCCATCCGCCATGCGCTCAGCGCCGGCGACGTCGCGCGCGCGGCCGAGCTGCTCGGCCGACCCTGGGACATCGAAGGCGTCGTCCAGCATGGCGACAAGCGGGGCCGCACGATCGGCTTCCCGACGATGAACATCCACCTCGGCGACCTCGTCCGGCCGGCGCTCGGCGTCTATACGGTGAAAGCGCGGTTCGAGGACGACGATCACTGGTTCGGCGGCGTCGCCAATCTCGGCCGCAGGCCGACCGTGGGCGGGCTCGACGAACGCCTGGAAGTCCACCTGTTTGACTTCGACCGGGATGTATACGACAAGCGCGTCCGCGTGCAGCTTCTGCGGTTCATTCGGCCGGAACGGAAGTTTGACAGCTTCGACGCCCTGAAAGCCCAGATCGCGGCGGATGCGGAGGCGGCGCGCGCCGATCTGACCCAAGGCTGACGGACATCCGATGAGCGACGACTATCGCGCCACCGTATTTCTGCCGAAGACCGATTTCCCGATGCGCGGCGGGCTGCCGAAGAAGGAGCCCGAGATCCTGGCGCGCTGGGAGGCGATGGACCTCTACGCGCGCCTGCGCGAGGATTCCAAGGGCCGCGAGCCCTATATCCTGCATGACGGGCCGCCTTATGCGAACGGCAATCTGCACATCGGCCACGCGCTCAACAAGATCCTGAAGGACGTCATCAACCGCGCCTGGCAGATGTCGGGCTACGATGCGAACTACGTGCCCGGCTGGGACTGCCACGGCCTGCCGATCGAATGGAAGGTCGAGGAGAGCTACCGGGAAAAGGGGCTCGACAAGGACGCGGTGCCGGTCCTGGAGTTCCGGAAGGAGTGCCGGGACTTCGCCGCGCACTGGCTCGGCGTGCAGTCGGAGGAATTCAAGCGCCTCGGCGTCACGGGCGACTGGAAGCGGCCCTACGCGACGATGCACTTCCCGTCGGAGGCGCGCATCGCCGGCGAAATCGCGCGCTTCGCCATGAACGGCGGCCTCTATCGCGGCCAGCGTCCCGTGATGTGGTCGGTCGTCGAGAAGACGGCGCTCGCCGACGCGGAGGTGGAATACGAGGACCACGTCTCGCCGACGGTGCATGTCGGCTTCCCCGTGGTCGAGGCCGGGCCGAAGAGCAGGCTGGAGGCCGGCGACTGCATCGTCATCTGGACGACGACGCCCTGGACCCTGCCCTCCAACCGCGCCATCGCGGCGGCCGAGGAGGCCGTCTACCAGCGCATTCGCGTGACGGCGACGGCGGAGGAGAGCTTCCTCAAGGCCGGCACGGTGATCGTGCTGGCGAAGGACCTGACCGACGCCGCCTTCAAGGCGATGCGGGTCGAGGGCCATGAGGTCCTGGCGGAAATGACCGGCGCCGACCTTCTCGGCACGGTTACGGCCCATCCGCTGCGCGGCCAGGGCTACGAGACGCCGTCGCCGGTGCTGAACGGCGATTTCGTGACGATGGACGCCGGCACCGGCTTCGTCCATATCGCGCCGGGTCACGGCGCCGACGACTTCTATCTCGGCCAGAAGCACGGCCTCGAGGTCACGGACTATGTGGCGCCCGACGGCGCCTTCCGGGACTTCGTGCCGCTCTTCGCGGGCAAGCGCATCCTCGACCAGAACGGCAAGGAAGGCGACGCCAACGCCGCCGTGATCGAGGCGCTGCATGCGGTCGCAATCGAAGAGAAGGGCGGCGGGCTCTTCGGGCGCGGTCGGCTGAAGCACAGTTATCCGCACTCCTGGCGCTCCAAGGCGCCGCTGATCTTCCGGAACACCGCGCAGTGGTTCATCTCCATGGAGACGAACGACCTGCGCAAGTCGGCGCTGAAGGCGATCGACGACACGCGCTTCGTGCCGCCGCAGGGCCGCAACCGGCTCTATTCGATGGTCGAGCAGCGGCCGGACTGGTGCATTTCCCGCCAGCGCGCCTGGGGCGTGCCGATCCCGCTGTTCGTGCATATCGAGACCGGCGAGATCCTGCGCGATCAGGCGGTGTTCGACCGCATCGTCGCCGCGTTCGAGACGGAGGGCGGCGACGCCTGGTTCGCCTCGCCGCCGGAACGCTTCCTAGGCAACGCCTACGATCCGAAGGACTACGAGCAGGTCCGGGATATCGTGGAGGTCTGGTTCGAGTCGGGCTCGACCCACGCTTTCGTGCTGGAAGACCGGGACGACCTCCGCTGGCCGGCCGACCTCTATCTCGAAGGCTCGGACCAGCATCGCGGCTGGTTCCATTCCTCGCTGCTGGAAAGCTCCGGCACGCGCGGCCGCGCGCCCTATGACGCCGTCCTGACGCACGGCTTCGTGCTCGACGAGCAGGGCCGCAAGATGTCCAAGTCCTTGGGCAACGTCACCGCGCCCCAGGACGTGATGGACCAATACGGCGCGGACATCCTGCGCATCTGGGTCGTCTCCTCGAACTACGCGGAAGACCTGCGCATCGGGCCGGAAATCCTGAAGCATCAGGCCGATCTCTATCGCCGGGTGCGCAACACGCTGCGCTACCTCCTGGGCGCGCTCGCCGGCTTCGAGGAGAAGGAACGCATCCCGGCCGCGGAGATGCCGGAGCTTGACCGCTGGGCGCTGCACCGGCTGGCGGAGATGGACGCGCTGGTCCGGAAGGCGATCCAGGACTACGACTATCACGGGCTCTGGACCGCGTTGCACAATTTCTGTGCGGTCGACCTCTCTGCCTTCTATTTCGACATCCGCAAGGACACGCTCTACTGCGACCATCCGGAAAGCGTGGCCCGGCGGGCCAACCGGACGGTCATGGACGCGATCTTCGAGCGGCTCGTGACCTGGCTGGCGCCGGTGCTCTGCTTCACGGCGGAAGAGGCCTGGCTCGCGCGGCGCGGCGATGCGGAGGGCGAGAGCGTCCACCGCCAGACCTTCCCCGAAACGCCGGCCGCGTGGCGCGACGAGAAGCTCGCCCAGCGCTGGGCGCGCATCCGCGACATCCGCCGCGTCGTCACCGGCGCGCTGGAGGTGGAGCGGGCGGAGAAGCGCATCCGCAGCAGCCTGGATGCGGCGCCGGTCGTCTGGCTCTCGGCGGAGCGCATGGCGGCGCTCGAAGGCGTCGACATGGCGGAAGTCGTCATCGCCTCAGCGATCGAGTTGAAGCTCGGCGACGGGCCGCCGGACGCCTATCGCGTTTCCGAAGCGCCGGGCGTCGCGGTCGAACCGCGCCCCGCGGCGGCGGAGAAGTGCGATCGCTGTTGGCGGAAGCTGCCGGACGTCGGGGCGTCGAGCGCGCATCCCACGCTCTGCGGGCGCTGCGCCGACGTCGTCGACACATTGCCGCCGGCTGACGAAGCCGCCGCATGACGCCGTCGCGGCTCGGCGCCGTCGCGCTCGTCGTCGCCCTGGCCGTCGACCAGGCGACCAAGCAGGTTGCGCTCGACGCCTTTTCGCACCTCGCGCCGGTTCGCCTGCTGCCGGTGCTGGAGTTGACGCTCGCCTGGAACCGGGGCGTCAGCTTCGGCTTCTTCGGCGCCGGCGGCGTGCCGGCCTGGGCTTTCATCCTGTTGTCGCTCGCCATTTCGGCCGTGCTGCTCCGGCTGATGACGAAGTCGGGAACTTCGGTCGAAGCCGCGGGTTATGGACTTATCGTGGGCGGCGCGGTCGGCAACGCGATCGACCGCGGCATTTATGGCGCGGTGATCGATTTCATCCATGTGTTCTACGGCGCGTGGAGCTTTCCGGTGTTCAATATCGCCGATACGGCGATCACCTGCGGAGTCGGCCTTATCCTCATCGATTCCTTGTGGCCCCGCCCAGCATCGACTACATCATAGACATAGAGAAACCCAGGGGAGGATTGGCGATCATGCGATTTGACGCACGCTTCATTGCCGTCGCTCTGATCGGGTTGACGGCGTCCGGCTGCGGCGGTTTGAAGGATGACCTCGGCCTCGCCAAGAAAGCGCCGGACGAGTTCGCGGTCGTGCGGAACGCGCCGCTCAGCCTGCCGCCCAATTTCAATCTTCGGCCGCCGAAGCCCGGCGAAGTCGGCGACGGCCGGCTGGAACAGCGCGACCAGGCGCGCGCGCTCCTGGTCAGCGGCTCCCCTGGCGCGACGCGGGCGCAGACGGCCGCGGCGACGGCGCTGACGACTGCGTCGGCGCCCGTGCAGCCCGCCAGCTACAGCTTCGTCGCCGGCCGGGTCGCCGAGCCGCTCGGCGCGATCGACGACCACCGCCTGATCGCGGCGGCCCCGTCGCCCTCCGGCACGCTCGTCGCGTCGAATACGACCGCGCCGCTGCCGAGCGATCCGGGCGAGCGCGCCCTGCTCGGGCGGCTGAACGCGACGAATACGGATCCCAATATCCGCCGGCGCGTCGACGAGGAGGCGCGCGTGCTCGCCGCAGACGACCGGAATATCGTGGAACGCATGATGTTCTGGCGAACCCTGAACCCGCCCGGCGTCATCGTCGACGCGGACGCGGAGGCTCGGCGCATCAACGAGAACCAAGCGCTCGGCCAGTCGGTGACCCAGGGCGAGACCCCTGAAATCCGGGTCGAGCGGCTGTCGTCCGGCTTCTCCGGGATAAAATTGTTCTGATGCGCCGGATTTTGGGCGCGCTCGTCGCGCGCGTCGCGCTTCTGGCGCTCGTGCTGTCGGCGCTGCCGGGCGTCGCCGCCGCGAAGGTCTTCGATCCGACCCGCTTCGTCCTGTCGAACGGTCTGGAACTGGTGGTGATCGAGGATCACCGCCGGCCGGCCGTCGCGCACTTCGTCTTCTACAAGGTCGGGGCCATCGACGAGGTCGCGGGCAAGACCGGCCTCGCGCACTTCCTCGAACACCTGATGTTCAAGGGCACGGACAAGCTCGAGCCCGGCGAGTTCTCGCGCAAGGTCGCGCAGAGCGGCGGACGCGACAACGCGTTCACGACGCGGGACTACACCGGCTATTTCCAGATCATCGCCGCCGACAAGCTCGGCATGGTGATGGAAATGGAAGCCGACCGCATGACCGGCCTCAAGCTGGACGAGTCGGTGACGGCGGCGGAACGGGACGTCGTTCTGGAGGAGCGTCTTTCGCGGGTCGAGAGCCGGCCGTCCAGCGTGCTCGGCGAAGCGGTCAACGCGGTGCTCTTCCTCAGCCATCCTTACCGCCGGCCGATCATCGGCTGGCAGGCGGAGATCGAACGCCTGAACTTCAACCACGCGCTGGAGTTCTATCGGCGCTGGTACATGCCGAACAACGCGATCGTCGTCGTCTCGGGCGACGTCACGCCCGCGGCGGCGCTCCGTCTGGCCGAAGCGACCTACGGCAAGATCCCGGCCGGAAGCCTGCCCGAACGCCCATATCGGATGGAGCCGGAGCAGCGCGCGCCGCGCCGGGTCGTGCTGAAAGACGCCCGCGTCCGGCAGCCGAACTGGCGCCGGCTCTACGTCGCGCCCGCCTATCGCGGCGCCGCGCCCGAACCCTACGCCATGGACGTTCTGGCGGAGATTCTGGACGGCGAAACCGGCCGCCTGCACAAGGCGCTGGTCAAGGACAGCGGCAAGGCGCTTGCGGTGTCGTTCTGGTATGACGGCAGCGGCAGGGACTATGGCTCCGCCGGCCTCTACGGCTTGCCGGCGGAAGGCGTCGACATGGCGACGCTCGAAGCCGCATTCGACGCAGAGATCGCGGACTTCCTGAAGTCGGGCGCAACCGAGGAAGAGGTGGCGGACGCCAAGCGCAGGCTGGTCGCGCAGGCGGTTTTCGCCCGGGACAGCCTCGATGGACCGGCGCGCATCATCGGCGAGGCGCTTGCCACCGGCGGCACGGTCGCCGACATCGAAGCCTGGCCCGAACGCATTCGCGGCGTCACGAAGGCCGATGTCGATGCGGCGGCCAAGGCGCTCTTGCGCGAGAACTGGTCCGCGACCGGCTGGCTGCTGCCGAAGGACGAGCCGCCGTCGTGAGCCGCCTCAATCATCTGATCGCCGCCGGCGCGACATTGCTCGTCGCTGCGTTTCTTGCAGCGACGCCCGCGCGCGCCATCGACGTGGTCGAGGTTGAGGCCGCCGGCGTCAAGGCGTGGCTCGCGTCCGACGCCGTCGTGCCGGTCGCCGCGATCGCTTTCCGGATGGAGGGCGGCGCCGCGATGGATCCGCCCGCCGTGCAGGGGCGGGCCAGGATGCTCGCCGACCTTTTGACGGAAGGCGCGGGCGAGTACGACGATACCGCCTTCAAGAAGCGTCTGGCCGATCTATCCGCCAGCATCAGCTTCGACGCGACGCAGGACGGCATTTCCGGCACGCTCTACACATTGTCCGAGAATCTGCTCCCGGCCGCCGACCTGCTGGGCTTGGCGCTGTCGGCTCCCCGGTTCGACGCCGCCGCCTTGGAGCGCGCCCGCGCCGCGCAGATCGCCTCTCTCGAAAGCGCGCGGGAGCAGCCGGCCCGTCGCGCCTATCGCGCCTTCCTCGAAACCGCCTTCGCCAACCATCCCTATTCCCGTTCGGTCAGGGGCCGGGTGGCGACGTTGTCGGACATCTCGGCCGACGACCTCCGCGCATTCCGCGAAGGCAGCTTCGGTCGGGACCGCCTGCTGGTCACGGCCGCCGGCGACATCGATGCGCCACGGCTCGCCGAGGCGATGCGACGCGCCTTCGGCGCGCTGCCGGAGCAGGCGTCCGGCGCGCCGGCGGACGTCGGCCCGGTTTCGCTGCCGCAACAGTCGCTCCGCCTGCTCGCCGCCATGCCGGCGGCGCAGTCGACGATCGTTTTCGGCGGGCCGGGGGTGCCGCGCGCGGACCCGGACTGGCGCGCCGCCGCCTTGCTGACGGAGATCATGGGCGGCGGCTTCGGGGCCCGGCTGATGGAGGAGGTGCGCGAGAAGCGCGGCCTCGTCTACGGCATCAACGCCGGGCTGACGGAGTTGGAGGCGGCGTCGCTGATCCTGGGTTCCGCTTCGACCAACAATTCGACCGTGGCCGAGACCGTCGAGGTGATCGAGCACGAATGGCGGCGGATGGCGGAAGAAGGCCCGACGGCCACCGAGCTTGCGGACGCCAAGGCCTATGTCATCGGCTCTTTGCCCTTGGCGCTCGATTCCGCGAGCGCCATCGCAGGGGCGCTGCTGGCCCTTCGCTATAACGATCTGCCGAAGGACTATCTCGACCGCCGCGCCGCTCTCCTGGACGCGGTCACATTGGACGAAGCGAAACAGGTCGCCCGCAGGCTGTTTGACCCGTCACGTCTGGTGATCGCCGTCGCCGGCGCGCCGGAAGGGCTCGAAGCCTGGCAGCCGGTCGCGGTGATGGACGACGACTGATGACGGACGCAAACCTCCCCTACCTGCAGGATCTGGGCGGCGCCGTCGGCGCGCATGGGCTGGAGCCGGCGCAGCTCGCCGCCTGGTCGGAGCGCGTCGCGCCCGCGCTCGCCGCTCTCGCGGCCGACCGGAAAAGCGGCAAGGCGGCGATGCTCGCCGTCGCGGACCGGGACGACGACATCGTCGGCATCCAGGCGGAAGCCGACCGCATCCGCGCAGGCGCGGCGACGGTCGTGGTGCTCGGCACCGGCGGCTCCAGCCTTGGCGGGCAGACGCTCGTTCGCCTGGTCGACGACGGCTTCGGTCCGGCCGCCGGTCGGCCGCGCCTCGTCTTCCTCGACAATATCGATCCCCGGACGGTCGCGGCCTGTTTCGCTGCGTCCGATCCGGCGAAGACGCGGTTCATCGCCATCTCGAAGTCCGGCGGCACCGCCGAAACGCTCGCTCAGACGCTGGCCGCGATCGCGTGGCTGGAGGCCGCCGGCGTCAAGCCGGGCGACGCCTTCACGGTCCTGACCGAGCCGAAGCCAAGCCCGCTCGGCGACATCGCGGCGCGTTACGGGATGCCGACACTGCCGCACGACACGGCGATCGGCGGCCGCTATTCCGCGCTCTCCAACGTCGGGCTGCTGCCGGCCGCGATCGCTGGCGTCGATATCGCCGCCGTCCGACAGGGCGCGCGGGCGGCCCTCGACGCCTCGCTCAATGTCGCGGCGTCGGAGAGCCCGGCGGCGCTCGGCGCGGCGCTCAGCATCGGCCTCACCCGCGAGCAGGGGGCCGGCGCGACGGTGCTGATGCCCTATGTCGACGCGCTGGCGCCGTTCGCCTTCTGGTTCCGCCAGCTCTGGGCCGAAAGTCTCGGCAAGGGCGGGGAGGGCACGCTGCCGGCGAACGCTCTCGGCGCGGTCGACCAGCACAGCCAGCTGCAGCTCTATCTGGACGGGCCGAAGGACAAGCTTTTCACCCTGATCCTCGCCGACAAGGCGGGCCAGGGACCGAAGCCCGCCGCCGCGGCGCATCCGGATCTCGCCTATCTCGACGGCCGCACGCTCGGCGATTTGCTCGACGCCGAGCAGCGCGCGACCGCGGAGACGCTGATCGCGCGCGGCCGGCCGACGCGCATCTTCCGGCTGGGCCGTGTCGACGAAGCCGCCGTCGGCGCGCTGATGGCGCACTACATGGCGGAGACCATCCTTTCGGCGGCGCTGCTGGGCGTCGATCCCTTCGATCAGCCTGCGGTCGAAGACGGCAAGGTTCTGGCCAGGCAGTATCTGGGGCGGTCGTGACGATCCGCCGTCTGCCCGGCGGCCTCGTCAACCGCATCGCCGCGGGCGAGGTGGTCGAGCGGCCGGCGGCGGTCGTCAAGGAACTGGTGGAGAACGCGCTCGACGCCGGCGCCCGGCGCATCGACGTGACATTGGCCGAGGGCGGCCGCACACTGATCGCCGTCGCCGACGACGGCGGCGGCATGACGGCGGACGATCTCGCGCTCGCCATCGAACGGCACGCGACCTCGAAACTGCCCGACGACGATCTGGTCCACATCGCCAGCCTGGGCTTCCGCGGCGAAGCGCTGCCGTCGATCGGCGCCGTCGCCCGCCTCACACTGATCAGCCGGCCGAAGGATGCCGACGCGGCCTGGCGCATCCGCGTCGACGGCGGCCGCGTCGCGGGGCCGGAGCCGGCGGCCCGCGCGCCGGGCACGACCGCGGAGGCGCGGGACCTCTTCTTCGCCACGCCCGCGCGGCTCAAATTCCTGCGCAGCCCCCGGTCGGAAGCGCAGGCCTGCCTCGACGTGCTGCGCCGGCTGGCGCTGGCGCGGGCGGACGTCGCCTTTTCGGCGGAGGACGATGGCCGGAAGTCTCTCAGGCTCGCGGCGACGTCGGGCGATCTGTTCGACGCCCGACGGGAACGGGCCGGTCAGGTGATGGGCCGCGACTTCGCCGAGGCCGCCATGCCGATCGCGGCGTCCCGCGAGGACGTCCGGCTGGAAGGCCTCGCCAGCGGGCCCGGCTACGACCGGGCGAACGGCCTCGCCCAGCATTTCTTCGTGAACGGCCGGCCGGTGCGCGATCCGCTGCTGCTGGGCGCCGCGCGCGCCGCCTATGCCGACATCCTGCCGCGCGGCCGCTTTCCGGGCCTCGCGCTCTACCTGACGCTGCCGGCGGACGCGGTCGACGTCAACGTGCATCCGGCGAAGACGGAAGTCCGCTTCCGCGATCCGGGCGCAATCCGGGGCTTCGTCGTCTCGACCCTGAAGCATGCGCTGGCGGAGGCGGGCTTCGTCGGAGGGCGCACGCTTTCGACGGCGGCGCTCGGCGCCTGGCGGCCGGAATCCGGCGGCTTCGCGCCCGGACGGCTCCCCGACCGCCCGGCGCCGGCGGCGCTCGCCCGCGGCTTCGCCATGCAGGAGGCGACGCACGGGCTCGGCGACTTCGCCCCGGCCGCGCGGCGGGACGCGGAGCCGGCATCGCCCGCCGAGGCTGGCGCGGACCTGACCGCGCATCCCCTGGGGGCCGCCCGCGCGCAGCTTCACGCCAACTATATCGTCGCCCAGACCGCCAGGGGCATGGTCCTGGTCGATCAGCACGCAGCGCATGAACGCCTCGTCTACGAGCGGCTGAAGGCGGCGCGGGCCAAGGGCGGCGTGCCGCGGCAGATGCTGCTGATCCCCGAGGTCGTCGAGATCGATGGCGCGGCCGCGGCGGCGCTGCTCGCCGAAGCCGAAGCGCTCGCCGAACTCGGCCTCGGCGTCGAGCCGTTCGGGCCGGGCGCGGTGCTGGTGCGCGAAACGCCCGCGGCGCTTGGCGAGGCGGACGTGCAGGGCCTGATCCGCGACCTCGCCGACGAAGTCCAGGCGGCCGGCGGGGCGGAGCCGCTGGGCGAGCGCCTCGACGCCATCGCCGCGACCATGGCCTGCCATGGCAGCGTGCGCTCCGGCCGCCGACTCACCCAGCCGGAGATGGACGCGCTTTTGCGCGAGATGGAAGCGACGCCCAATGCCGGGCGATGCAATCACGGCCGGCCGACTTATATTGAACTGGACCTCGCCGACATCGAACGCCTGTTCCAGCGGCGATAGATCAAACCGGCCTTTGGCGCGCGCGACTGCCGGGATAGGTTGATCGATATCATATGACTCCAGCGCAATTGGGGAGACGAGAGATGCCCGAACTCGACCAGAAGACCCAGACCGAACTCGAAGCCGCGGCGTTCCGCACGCTCGTCGAACACCTCCGCGAGCGGACCGACGTCCAGAACATCGACCTGATGAACCTCGCCGGGTTCTGCCGCAATTGCCTCTCGAAGTGGTACACGGCGGCCGCCAAGGAAAAGGGCCTGGAGCTCGAATACGAGGACGCGCGCGAACGCGTCTACGGCATGCCCTATGCCGAATGGAAAGAGAAGCACCAGAAGGAAGCCTCGCCGGAGCAGCAGGCCGCCTTCGCGAAGAGCCAGGCGAAAGCCTGATCCGCCGCCCTACTGGATGTGAATGGCGTCGTCCGCGTCGAACGTGTCGGCGCGGACGCCGAGCAGGCTGACCTCGCCGAAGCCGTCGACCGTGATCCGGGCCATCCCCGTCTCCGCGACGTGGATGTCCGCCGCGTCGAAGCCGCGGAACACCAGCACGTCGCCCGGACGGAAGTCCGAGATCCGGTCGAAGCCGAAATTGCCGGCGAAGACGAACATGTCGTCGCCGGCGCCGCCGGCCATGAAGTCCGCGCCCCAGCCGCCGACCAGGATATCGTCGCCGCCCTGGCCGAAAAGCCGATCGTCGCCGGCCTCGCCGAACAGGCGGTCGCCGTCCGCGCCGCCGATCAGGTCGTCGTCGCCGCGCCCGCCATAGAGCATGTCGCGGCCGGCGTCGCCGCGCAGCACGTCGTCGCCGGCGTCGCCCCTGACCTCATCGTCGCCCGCGCCGCCGACCAGGCGGTCGTCGCCGTCGCCGCCGACCAGGCGGTCGTCGCCCGCCTGACCGCTGACGCGATCGTCGCCCGCGCCGCCGAACAGAATGTCGGCGCCGTCCCCGCCGCCGATTTGGTCGTCGCCCGACCCGCCCTCGATCTCGTCGTCGCCGTCGAGGCCGTAGAGCCGATCGTCGCCGGCGCCGCCCAGCAGCAGGTCGTCGCCGGCGCCGCCGTTCAGGACGTCGTCGCCATCGCCGCCTTCGAGCTGATCGTCGCCGTCGCGCCCGGCCAGCCGGTCGTCGCCCGCCACGCCCAGCAGCAGGTCGCGGTCGCTCCCGCCGGCCATGCTGTCGTCGCCCGCGCCGCCGCCTTGGCGGTCATAGGCCAGGAAGACGTCCCGTTGGATCGCCTCGACGCCCGAGTTGGCGAGGATGATCTCGCCGAGGGTGTCGAAACCGAGGCCTTCAGCGATCGCCGGCAGCGGGTTCGCCGCGCTCCAGAACGGATCGCCCGCCCGAATCGCTTCGAACTGGTCGCGGATGATGACGTGGAACAATTCGCCGACCAGGCCGCCGCCATAGGCGTCCTCGGCGAGGCCGCCGACCCAGGCGTCGATGTCGTCGACGCTGGTATAAGCCGCGGCGAGCTTCGCCTGAACGATCATGTCGGACGTGACGTCCGAGAAATCGATCCGAACGTCCAGGCCGAGCGACTGGCGGAGTTCGTTGTAGGTCGGGATGCCGTGGTCGCGGCCGCGCTGGATGTTGAGGGCGGCGAGGTCGAAGCCGCCGGCGCCGGGCGGTCCGAACAGGAAGGAACGGACGTCCTCGATGACCTGGGCGTCGAGCGCTTCCGCCTTGCGGTCGGCGAGGCCGCGCAGCAGGGGCTCGATGCCACCGCCGTCGATCATCGCCTGCGGGTTGAAGAAGGCCTCCCTTAGCGCGAGCGCCGGCGCCGAATCCGCGCCGGACTCCGCCAGCCGCTGCAGTTCCGGCGACAGCAGCGTGTGGCCGAAGCGGAACGCAGCGGTCGAGAACTCGAGCGCGATGGTCGGATCGACGCTGGCGTCGAATCCCTGATAGGGGCCGATCGCGTCCGGGCCCAGGATCTTCGGCAGGAAGGCGTCGAAGGTGATCTTCTGGATCTCGGCCTCGACGACGCGGCGCGCCAGCGTGAAGAGTTCGTCGTCGCTGAGGTCTGGATCCCGCGCCGCGAGTTCGGTCACGATGCGGTTGTGCTCGCGGGCGAAGAGCGTGTGCAGCGAGGTCAGCGCCAGGTTCTCGCCGGCCCGGACGTCGCCGCCGAGATACTGGCCGTCGCCGTCCTTGGGCAGCATGTCGCCGACGTCGCCGCCGTGGTCCATGGCGAGGAAGGCGCCCTCGCCCATCAGCGTCGCCTGCTGGGCGTCGCTGGAGCCGTAGATCATCGAGCCGTCGAGGAACGAGGTGATGACGTTCGGGAATTCGCGCTGGCCGGTCTCCGGGTCCTCCGACACATAGCCGGAGCGATGGAAGCCGATGGTCGCCTCCCCTGTGCCCCTCGGATCGAAGAGCGGGTCGCCCGTCGGGACCGGGATCGCCGCGGCGTCCTCGCTTTCGGGCGTCAGGCTGAGGTCATGGTCGATGAACTGGCCCCAGGCCCAGAGAAAATCGCTGTAGCCCTGAGGCGTCTCGGTCGGTCCCGACTGCTGGAAGACAGCGTTGGAGACGGCGCGCGCGCCCGGCCTATCCGTGTCGTCTAGCGCGGTCGGGTCGGCCGGGCCGAGGCGCGGTTCCGCGGTTCCGGCGGCGCCCCACGCGGGGTCGGTCGGATGATCGCCGGCGCCGTCGGTCGCGCGCCAGGCGGTCAGGTCCAAGTCCATTGATTTCCAGCCTCGAATGTCTCATGGCCGCTTACCTGCGACCCCCGTCCGGTCAGCCAATCAGAGGTGACATTCCCGGACGAGGGACGCAATGGGCTTAGCCGGAAATCGCGGCTGTTATTTAACGCTGGAGAAACTTGTCGGCTGGAGGAAGGAGTTGCTGTAGCCGGAAATCAGTGCGCCGTTCTTCTCGGTCTCCGCCCGCTTCTCGAGCCACTCGGGATCGGCCTGGAACGCGGTCCACTTCCGCTCCCGCTCGGCGAGCGATTCCCAGGCGAGCAGGTAGTAGAGGTCCTGGTTGGATTCGCCGACCAGGACCGTCCAGAAGCCCGCCTGGCGGATGCCGTGCCGCTCCCAGATGCCGAGAGTGATGGTGTCGAAACGCTTCAGAAGGTCCGGCATCTTGCCGGGCATGGCGTGATAGATGCGCAGCTCGTAGATCATGGGCGTCGTGTCCCTGGTTCGATGTTTGCGGAATGGCGAAAGCTTATAGCCGCCGGGGCCAGCTTGCGAGACGCTTGGGCGCGCGCCACGATGCGGCCGCCATGCAGCAGCAATCAAAAAGAATCGCCCTCGGCGTCGGGGCGGGCGACGCCATCGGCGCCGCCTTCGCCCGGCGCTTCGCCGCCGGCGGGCATGCCGTCGCCGTCGCCCGGCGCGACCCGGCCCGGTCGGCCGCGCTCGTCGACGAGATCCGGGCGGCGGGCGGCGCGGCGCGGGCCTTCGCGGTCGATGCGCGCGACCCGGCTTCGGTCGAAGACCTCTTCGCCACGGTCGAGGCGGAGATGGGGCCGGTGGAGGTCATGCTCTACAACGCCGGCGCCAATTTCCGCAGTCCGCTCGCCGAAACGTCGCCCGAGATGTTCGAGAAGGTCTGGCGGCTCGGTTGCTATGGCGGCTTTCTCGCGGGGCAGGCCGCCGCGGCGCGCATGGTCCCGCGCGGCCGCGGGACGATCCTCTATACGGGCGCCACGGCCAGCCTGCGCGGCGGGGCCAACTTCGCCGCCTTCGCCGCGGCCAAGGCGGGGCTGCGCGCCGTCGCCCAGTCGATGGCGCGGGAGCTCGGGCCGAAGGGGGTGCACGTCGCGCATCTCGTCATCGATGGCGGCGTCGACAGCCCGGCGATCCACGCCCGCCGCCGCGCCGCTGCCGGCGGCAAGGACATCGAATTCCCGCCGGACAGCCTGATGAACCTGGCCTCGATCGCGGAGGCATACTGGACCCTCGCGGCCCAGGGCCGCGACGCCTGGACGTTCGAGCTCGACATCCGGCCCTTCGTGGAGCCCTGGTGATGAGGACCCGCGTGCTCTGGGGCGTCGGCACCAGCCGGACGCTGCGCGCCCACTGGGCGCTTCTCTATCTCGGGCTCGACTACGAGACCCGCCCGATCCGCACCCGCACCCCGGAAATGGAGAGCGCGGAGTACCGGGCGATCAACCCGCGCGGCAAGGTGCCGACGCTGCAGGACGGCGCGCTGACGGTCAGCGAGAGCACGGCGATCGTCACATATCTCGCCGAGCGCTATTCGACGGCCGGCCGGCGTCTTATCCCGGAGACGCCGGAGGCGCGGGCGGAATACTTCGAATGGATGGGCTTCATCGCAATGGAGCTCGACGCGACGTCGCTCTATGTGTTGCGCCGGCACGAAGGTCTTTCCCATATCTATGGGCAATCGCCGGTCGCCTGCACGGTCGCCAGGGCCTATTTCGAACGGATGATCGTGGCGGCGGCGCTTCGGCTGGACGACGGCCGCCCATACCTGCTTGGGGAGGACTTTGCCGGCGTGGATATCGTGATGACCACCTGCCTCGATTGGGCGGTTCGCTACGAACTGCCGCTGCCCGACGCGTTCGCGGTCTACCGCGACCGGATCGCCGCGGACCCGACGACGGCCGCCGCGCACGCAGCGAACGACCCGTCGTGAGCGGGCCGTTGGAAGGGGTCCGGGTCGTCGACCTCTGCAGCGTCGTCTCCGGTCCGCTGGCGATGGGCGTGCTCGCCGACCAGGGCGCGGACGTGATCAAGGTTGAGGCGCTCGGCGGCGACGTCACCCGTCAGGCGCGGGCGGAATCGCCCGGTTTCTCGCCGGGCTTCGTCGCCTGCAATCGCGGCAAGCGCTCGATCGCGGTCGATCTGAAACGACCGGAGGGGCAGGCGGTGCTCTGGCGGCTGATCGAAGGGGCCGACGTCTTCGCCCAGAACTTCCGGCCGGGCGCGGTCGATCGCCTGGGCTTCGGCTATCAGGCTGCGGCCAAGCGCAATCCGGGCCTCGTCTACCTCTCGATCAGCGGCGTCGGGCCGACCGGACCTTACGCGAAGAAGCGGGTCTACGATCCGATCGTTCAGGCGCTGGCGGGCCTCGCCGACGCGCAGTCGGACCCCGTGACCGGGCGGCCGAAGATGGTGCGCACGATCGTCGCCGACAAGACCACCGCGATCTTCGCCGCCCAGGCCGTGACGGCCGCGCTCGTCGCCAAGGGCCGGACCGGCAAGGGCCAGCATGTCGAGGTTTCGATGCTGGACGTGCTGCTCTCGTTCATGTGGCCGGAAGGCATGGCGCCCTTCGCCGTCGTCGCCGACGACGTGAAGGAGGCGCGCGCCAGCGCCCACGACATGATCTTTGAGACGAAGGACGGCTACATCACGCTGGGCGCCGTTTCCAATGCCGAATGGCGCGGCCTCTGCACGGCCTTGGAGCGGCCGGAGTGGATCGAGGACCCGCGCTTCGCCACCAACGCCGCCCGGTCCGCCAACCGGCAGGAGCGCATGGAGTGCGTCGAGTCCGCGCTCGGCGACCGGGGCACGGACGCGATCATCGCCGCCTTGGAGGCGAACGACGTGCCCTGCATGCCGGTGCTGCGCCGGCGCGAGGTGCTGGAAGACCCGCAGGTCAAGGCGAACGGCATCGTCGTCGAGATCGACCAGCCCGGCCTCGGCGCCATCCGCCAGGCGCGGCCGGCGGCGAAGTTCGACGCGACGCCGGCGAACATGCCGCGCCCGGCGCCCGCGCTCGGCCAGCACACGGGCGCGGTCCTCAGGGAAGCCGGCTATTCGGCCGACGAGGTCGCGAAACTGGCCGCCGACGGCGTCGTCGCCGGCGACATCTAATTACATCAACGGGGAGGGACAGGCGCCATGGATATGGGCCTCAAGGACAAGCGCGTGTTGGTGACGGGAGCGTCGAAGGGCATCGGCCTCGCCGCCGCCAAAGGCTTCGCGGCGGAAGGCGCGAAGCCGATCATCGTCTCGCGGACGGAGGCGGACCTGGAGCGCGCGGTCAAGTCGATCAAGCAGGAGACGGGCGTCGACGTCGAATGGCGGG
>MRWG01000804.1_pt1 | contig 25873 bp, 15 predicted proteins | sample 1013341 | NCBI WGS metagenome assembly MRWG01 (sample SAMN06117577, study PRJNA244670) | biofilm metagenome | biome: Water; feature: Cathode Biofilm; material: Biofilm; isolation source: microbial consortium enriched at the cathode of a solar microbial fuel cell | place: USA: District of Columbia ... | reverse complement strand
CTCCAACCGTGACCCCCTGGCGCCGGCGCACTGGCTCGATCCGCCTGGCCCCGCCCCCCGGGGTCGGTTTCGCGTCTGGTCGCGGAGATCGAGCGGGTCCTGCTCGGCGGCGGGCCCGCCTCGCTCGAGGCACGCGCATCCGCGACTGGATGGCGCCCCGAGCCCCCCACCGCCGCGTGCTGGCGTTGCGCGGGAACGGTCGGCGTTCACGAGGTGGACGACACCGGGTGCGCCGCGTGCCGGGGCGCCCGCCCCCCGTGGGCGCGCAGTCTCCGCCTTGGCCCGTACGAGGGGCTTCTCCGGGAGGCGATCCACGACCTCAAGTTCCGGTCCCGGCGGGCGGTCGGGCGGGAGCTTGGTCGCCTGCTGGGCTGGCGGATCCGGGCGGAGATGGAGAGCCAGGGCGTGCGGGAGGGGGTGATCGTCCCGATCCCGATCTCCTTCCGCCGACGGGTGGCACGGGGCGTGGACCACACCGCGGTCCTGGCCCGGGGGGCGGGTGAGGCGGCGGGCGTGCGGGTGGCCCATCTGCTGCGCCGGCGACATCGCCCGAGCCAACTGAGCGTGCCGGCGAGCCAGCGTGAGGCAAATGTCAGGGGCTCGATCCGGGCCAGGCCCAGGGCCAGAGCGCCCGAGGGGGGTGTGGTGGTGCTTTTGGATGACGTGCGGACCACGGGCGCCACCATGCGGGCGGCCTGCCGGGCGTTGCGGTCGCTCGGGGTTGATCGGAAACGTATCTGGTTGTGCGTGGCGGGGGTTCGGGGCCTCGGGGGGCGCCGAACGGAGGGATCGGAAGCGCAAGAAGTGACGCCGGACGCTGGGGAGAAGGGGAAAGTTTGAGAGTCTTTTTCTGGCGAAGATTGACTCCCCGGGGAGGTGCGCTACACTCCCCTCGCCGCTGAGCGAAGGCGACGCGGCATCGAGACGGGACGATCGGCGGACGCCGAGACCTCCCGGAACCACCTTGACAAGTGAACAGTTGGGTCCACCGCGAGAATGTGCGGCAGTGACACCGGTTGCACAACCGGGTCCTTGGCGGGACACGTCATTGTCGATCAAAGAAGCTGGATCAGGGTTTCACAGCTCTGATGGCTTCAAACATTCTTGTGCTTGGATCAGCCCTTGCCCACGCATACCCATGTGTGGGCAATAATCATCCAATGAGTGTTTGAATCGACCTCGCCCGTTGCTGGGCGAGGCATGCCGTGGGGCAACCCACGGTGTGAAGACCGGCCCCGTTACGCCTCGTGAGAGCGAGCACGAACGGGGTGGCCGGATCACTTCAATCCAAAGCATCGAGCCGATCAGCCAAGGTTGTGAGGCTCACCGCAAAGGACTTCAATTGAAGAGTTTGATCCTGGCTCAGATTGAACGCTGGCGGCATGGCTAAAACATGCAAGTCGAACGAGAACCCACTTCGGTGGGGGACAGTGGCGAAAGGGCGAGGAATACGATCGAACGTGCCCCGAGGTGGGGGATAGCGTCGGGAAACTGACGGTAATACCCCATGTGCTCTCCGGAGGAAAGGTTTACCGCCTCGGGAGCGGCGATCGTCCTATCAGGTTGTTGGTGGGGTAAAGGCCTACCAAGCCGAAGACGGGTAGCGGGTGTGAGAGCATGACCCGCCGCATCGGGACTGAGACACTGCCCGGACTCCTACGGGAGGCTGCAGTAACGAATATTCCGCAATGGGCGAAAGCCTGACGGAGCAATGCCGCGTGTGGGATGAAGCATCTTCGATGTGTAAACCACTGTCAGGGTCTAGGAACAATGACCAGACCCAGAGGAAGGGCCGGCTAATTCCGTGCCAGCAGCCGCGGTAATACGGAAGGCCCGAGCGTTAATCGGAATCACTGGGCTTAAAGGGTGCGCAGGCGGACCAGCAAGCATGTTGTGAAATCCCACGGCTCAACCGTGGAACTGCAATGTGAACTGCTGGTCTTGAGGCAGGTAGGGGTCAGTAGAACCATGGGTGGAACGGTGAAATGTGTAGATATCCATGGGAACGCCAATGGCGAAGGCAGCTGACTGGGCCTGTCCTGACGCTCAGGCACGAAAGCGTGGGGAGCGAACGGGATTAGATACCCCGGTAGTCCACGCCGTAAACGATGTGTACTAGATCGAGGTGGTGTTCACGCCTTCTCGGTCGAAGAAAAATCGTTAAGTACACCGCCTGGGGAGTACGGTCGCAAGGCTAAAACTCAAAGGAATTGACGGGGGCTCACACAAGCGGTGGAGCATGTTGCTTAATTCGAGGCAACGCGAAGAACCTTACCTGGTCTTGACATGCATGGATTAACCTTTGGAAACTTAGGCCACGCCCTTTGGGTGGAACATGCACAGGTGCTGCATGGCTGTCGTCAGCTCGTGCTGTGAAGTGTCGGGTTAAGTCCCTTAACGAGCGCAACCCCTATCGTTAGTTACTAACGCGTTATGGCGAGGACTCTAGCGAGACTGCCGGTGTCAAACCGGAGGAAGGTGGGGATGACGTCAAGTCCTCATGGCCCTTACGACCAGGGATGCAAACGTGCTACAATGGTACGGACAGAGCGACGCGATACCGCGAGGTGGAGCAAATCGCAAAAACCGTGCCCCAGTTCGGATTGCAGGCTGCAACTCGCCTGCATGAAGCCGGAATCGCTAGTAATCGGAGATCAGCTACGCTCCGGTGAATACGTTCCTGAGCCTTGTACACACCGCCCGTCACGTCATGGAAGCCGGGAGCGCCCGAAGTCACATCGTTTCAGGTGTGCCTACGGCGAGATCGGTGACTGGGACGAAGTCGTAACAAGGTAGCCGTAGGAGAACCTGCGGCTGGATCACCTCCTTTCTAAGGGATTTCCTTGGACTCGGTCGTGAGTAACCACAGATGTGGAAGCTCCCCGGTGAGAACCGGACCGAGAAACGTGAACGCACTCTCGCCCGCCAATCCCCCACTGCTTTCTCATGAGATGCAGTGGATGGCGGATAGCCGACCGGGCAACCGGCGGCCAAGATGGACCCAACTGTTCAACTGTCAAGGTGACATCAGCGCCCTCCTCTCACGAGGCGGGCGTTGTTCGTTTTTCACCCCTCCCCCACCACAACGTCCCACCGCCCAAGGCCCCACGGTCCAGCCCCACGGTTCCAGCCCTGCGGCTCTGGAGGACGCACAGACTGACCGACGCGCGGCTCAAACGCGGCCCGAGGATCTCGAGTCCCCGACCGGGCCGGAGACAACGGACGCCGCGCCCGGGGCTGTGAACGCCTCATCTCGTTCTGGATCGGAAGTGGAAGCCGACGGCGGCATTGTCGCGACCCTCGGGTCGCCGGGTCACGCGGAGGCGCCGCCCTGTTCGGCGTCACGCTTACGCTTCTTCTCGTGGCGCACGATATCGCCGGTCACAAGGAAGACCACGTCCTCGGCGATGTTGACCATCAGGTCACCCACCCGCTCCAGCTCGCGCCCGATCCGGTGGATCAGCAGCATGTCCGACTTGCGGTGCGGCTCGACATCGAGCAACCCGAGCACGTCATCGAAGAGGCGTTCGTCCAGCCGGTCCACAAGCTTGTCGCTGGCGATGACGTCGCGGGCCGCGTCCACGTCCTCGCTGAGCACCGCCCGGAGCAGGCTGTGGCACATCATCGGGACGCGCTCGCCCATCTCGACGAGGGATGTCGGCCAGGCGGGCGCCGGGCGCTCGATCCTCGCGGTGAGCTTCGCGATCGAGCTGGCGTGGTCCGCGACGCGCTCGATGTCCTGGTTGACCTTGATGCAGAAGGCGATCTGCCGGAGATCACCCCCGAAGGGCTGCTGCAGCGCAAGGAGGCGGAAGCACTCGGTCTCGATCGCGACCTCTTCGCGGTCCACGCGGTCGTCCCTGCGCCGTACGCGCCGGGCGCCGTCGTCGTCGAGGGACCAGAGCGCCCGGAGGGCGGCCTCGAGCATGTCGATGGCCACGGTCGCTTCACGCACAATTCGGCGTCGGAGCGCGATGAGTTCCTTGTCGAAACTCGTCCGCCCCTCCACGTGCCGTCCGATCTCCTGATGACTCCCGCTCTGGCTCATGCCTTTCGCCCCTCCTTGGGTGCAAACGCTGAGTATACGCGACTACCGGGCGAGTCTCGCCGGCGCCCGCCCGGCGCCCTCCCGGGGCGCCAGACGCCTGGCGAGCACCCGGACGAGCGTCGGTGACTCCAGGTAGGACGTCGGCGGGCGCCAGTAGACCTCGGAGAGGGGTGTTCCTGAGGGGGTCTTTGCGTTGGTCTGGGCCAGGGCGGCGTCGATGACCCGCACGCTCCCCTCGGCGTCCCGGAACCGCTCCCCCACCGGCCCCGGTCGCTCGGTCTGCAGGACGATGTCGCTCCCCCGCCTGGAGATGGTGCGCACGCCCAGGGGCGTCGCCCCCACGCGGATCTCCGCCAGTTCGACCAGGCGACGCACCGGGGAGGGGATCTCCCCGTACGCGCTGACCAGGTCCGCCTCGACCCGGGCGAGCTGATCGGCGTCGCGGGCCGTCGCCAGGCGCCGGTACGCCTCCAGGCGGCGCGTGTCGCTCGGGATGTAGGCGCGTGGGATGAGCCCCGAGACGCCGATGTCGATCACGCAGTGCTCGACCAGCTCCGGCTCCTCGTTGCGCGTCAGCTCGTGCACCGCCCGGTCCAGAAGGCGGCAGAACATCTCGTACCCGACCGCCGCGATGTGCCCGCTCTGCTCGGCGCCGAGGATGTTGCCGGCGCCGCGGATCTCCAGGTCGCGCATCGCGATCTTGAACCCGGCGCCGAGCATCGAGTACTGCTCGATCGCCTTGAGCCGCTTCTTCGCGTTCTCCTTGATCGTCCGGTCCTCGGGGAGCAGCAGGTAGCAGTACGCGCGGTGCTTGCTCCGCCCGACCCGGCCGCGGAGCTGGTGGAGGTCCGCGAGCCCGAAGCGATCGGCGTCGTTGATGATCATCGTGTTCGCGGTCGCGATGTCGATGCCGGACTCGATGATCGTGGTGGCCACGAGGATGTCCGCCTCGCGGCGCATGAACGCGAGCATGACCTCCTCGAGTTCCTTGGGCGCCATCTGCCCGTGCCCGACGACGATCCGGGCGCCGGGCGCCATCCGCTGCACGTCGTCCGCCACCGTCTGGATGCCGTGCACGCGGTTGTGCACGAAGTAGACCTGACCCTCGCGCGACAGCTCGCGCTTGATCGCCTGCGCCACCCGGCGCGTGTTGTACGGGATGACCTCTGTGACGATCGCGCGCCGGTCCAGGGGGGGCGTCGTCAGGCTGCTGATGTCGCGCAGCCCCAGCATCGACATGTGCAGCGTCCGCGGGATCGGCGTCGCGCTGAGGGTCAGCACGTCCACCGTCATCCGCAGCTGCAGCAGCCGCTCCTTGTGCTCCACCCCAAAGCGTTGCTCCTCGTCGATGACCACCAGGCCCAGGTCCGCGAACTTCACGTCCTTCGAGAGCAGGCGGTGCGTCCCGATGATGACGTCCACCTCCCCGGTGCGCAGCTTCTTGAGCGTCGCGTTGATCTCACGCCCGGTCTTGAACCGGCTGAGCGACTCGACCTTGAACGGGTAGTCGGCGAACCGGGCACGGAAGGTGCGCTCGTGCTGCTCGGCCAGCACCGTCGTGGGGACCAGGATTGCCACCTGGCGCCCGAACTCGCAGGCCTTGAAGGCCGCGCGGATCGCCAGCTCCGTCTTGCCGAACCCGACGTCCCCGCAGAGCAGGCGGTCCATCGGGCGGGGGGAGGTCATGTCCTTTTTGATCTCCGAGAGGGCGGCGAGCTGGTCCTCCGTCTCCTCGTACGGGAACTCCGCCTCGAACTCCGCCTGCCAGGGGGTGTCCTGCGGGTACTGCACGCCGGGCATGTGCTCCCGCGCCGCCCGCACCCGCAGCAACTCCCCCGCCAGATCCCGGACCGACTCGGCGACCTTCGCCTTCTGGTTCTTCCACTTGTTCCCCCCCAGGTGCGAGAGGGGCGGCTTGCCCTGGAATCCCCCGACGTACTTCTGCACCAGGTCGATCTGCGAACAGGGCACGTGCAGACGCGAGCCCTTGGCGAACTCCAGCGTCATGTACTCCTCGGCGTCCGCCTCCGACTCCCCCTTCTTCGTCGATCGCTTGGTCGATGCCCGCAGGACCTGCAGCCCGCTGAACTTCGCGATGCCGTGGTCCGCGTGGACGACATAGTCCCCCGGGGCGACGTCCAGGAAGGTGTCCATCGCCCGCCCGGCGCGCAGGCGCGAGGCCTTGCGGCGTGTGTCGTACCGGTGCAACAGCTCGTGCGAGGGCACGACACTCAGGCGTTCGCGCCCCTCCCCCCAGACGAACCCCCGATGGATGTACATCACCTCGCGCACGATCGAGGAGGAGCGATCGGGTGCGTGCTCGCTGATGAGTTCACTCAGACGCGCACGCTCGGCGTCGTTCAGGCAGGTCACCAGCGCCTCACCCTCCTCGGCGAGGCCTCCCAGCTCCTCGATGGCGCGTGCGGCGTCCTTCTCAAACGGGGGGAGGGGCGCCACCGGGAGCGTCACCCGCGTGTCCGCCTCGGACGCCCCCGCGGAGAACTGGTTCACCTCCGCGAGCGCGTGAAAGCGGCTCTCCAGGATCTTGAGCACCGCCGGCGGACCCATGATCCCGCTGGAATCAATCACCCGCTCGAAGTACCCACGCCCCTGCTCGACGACCTCCATCGTTTCGCTCAGGATCGCGACCGCCTCGGCGGGGATCAGCTCGAGCAGGCAGAGCCCCTCGTCGCTGACCTGAAGGCGTTCCGGGTCGATCGCGACGAGCTGGACCTGCTCGATCCTGCGGTCCGAACCCATCGTGTCCAGGTCGATCTCGGTGATCTTCTCGATCTCGTCCCCGAAGAAATCCAGACGCACCGGGGCGCTCGCCCCCCCCACCGCCCCGGGCGGGAAAACGTCGAGGATCCCACCACGGATCGCGAAGTCCCCGGGCTCTTCGATCGCGTCCAGCCGGCGGTACCCCGCGTCGGCGAGCCAGGTGGCGAGCTTGGTCGGGTCCAGCTCGTCCCCCGAGCGAAGGCGGAGCAGCAGGTGGTCGAGACGCTCCGGGTGCGGGACCCGCTGCATCAGGGCGGCGATCGGGCAGACGATCACCCCGGCGCCCGCGGGGGATGGGTCGTCCACGAGCGCGCGCACAAGAGCGGCGCGTTCGGCGAACTGCTCGGCGCCGATCCCCCCGTCCCCGGGTGAGCTTTCCATCGGGACCGCGCGCCGGGCGATCCCCGGACGCAGGCCGTTGAGTTCGTCGCAGGTCTCCTCCGCCTCGTCGGCGTGCGCCACAACGAGCACCACCTGGCGGGAGAGCGCCTCGCTCACCACGGCGCTGACGAGCGAGGTGGAGGACCCGACGCTGCCGGAAGCGACCACCCGACGACCCTCACGCAGCGCGCGCACCAGAGCGCGCACGGACGCGTCCCTGGCGATGTGGGCGAGCGGATCCAAAGCGTGGTCCTCGGTGGGCGCACGGGCGGGCCCGGAGAGGCGACACCCGCCCGCTCCCGGCCGCTGGTTGCTTGGCTCCTGTATGGTAGCTTGGGTCAGTCGAAGCGAACGTGGGGCGCCAGGCGTTCGGCGGTCTTCGGGCCGATCCCCTTGACGCGTTGCAGGTCGCGCAGGTCTCGGAAGGGGCCGTTGGCCGCCCGGTCGTCGGCGATCCGATTGGCGATCACTGGCCCGACGCCGGGGAGCAGCTCCAACTCGGCGGGAGTGGCGACGTTCACCCGGATGCGCATCGCGAAGGGGAGATCGCCCGCCCGCTCGGGCGGGGGCGGCGTGGTCCGGACGGCGGAATCTTCAGCAATCGGCGGCCGCTCCGCCGGCGGGATGGCGACCTCCAGACCCTCCATCGGGGCGGGCGCGGGGGAGGGACGCTCGAGGTTCACCGGGCTCCGGGCGCGGGCGAGGAGGGCCAAGCGGGCGGGGACGGACGCCCCGATCGGTGGCGGCGCCTCCTCCTGCGATGGGGCGGCGGCAACCGGCGGAGGTGGAGACACGGCGGGCGCCTCGGCATCCATCTGGGGCGACGCGGGCCTCTCGATGGACTCCGCCGGGATCGTCACGACCGGCGGAGCGCGCTCGATGAGCGGGGCCGGCTCGCGCGCGGTGAGCGCCCAGAGCAGTCCGATCAGCGCGGCGCCCGCGAGGAACCCGGACGAGACCCACTTGACGGGCCCGCGCGTCCAGTCCGGCGTGTCGGTCGGGGCGGGTCGGATCGAAGCGTCATCCCCCATGACGGGGGCACTGTAACGCAGCGCTCATGGCGTGAAAAGACCCCCGCGCGGAGGGGCGCCCGGTTCAGGCGGGGGAGGCGGAACTCTCCGCACCGGCCGAGAGCGCGGAGAAGGCGCTGAGCCGTGGCGGCGCGATCGCGACGCGGGCGGCGTCGCGGAGTTCGGAGAGTCGGGAGGCGGCGGGCTTGGGCACGCCGTTGGCGTCCACGAGCCCCCCGTTGGGCATCTCGGGGCGCGTGGAGGCGTCGCCGAGTTCGTGCCAGCAGACGCTCTGGACGTACGGTTTGGCGAGCGCGACGCTGAGGGCGGCGGAGAGCCAATCGGCCTGGATCTCCGGGTTCCAGTCGTTCCACCAGGCGCCCGGGTCGGGCGCGGGGACGCCGTCGAGCATGTCGGGGGGGGGGACGAGCGCGCTGGGGGCGCCGATGGCGGAGACGCAGAGCGGCTTCTCGAGGGCGGCGTACTGGTCGAGCAGGGCGCTGATGGACATGAGGTCACGGGCGCTCTGGCCGACGATCGGAGAGCCGAGCTGGAGACGGATGGCGTAGGCGTCGAGCTGGATGCCGGCCTGGGAGAGCATCTCGGCGTAGAGCGTCGGGGGGAGGGAGCGTCGGTTGTTGGTGTGGTATTCGCCCCAGGGGCTGGCGATCTCGACCTGGATCTTGGACTGGGGGTGGAGCTTGCGCACGACGTACACGCAGACGCGCGTGAGGTCCATCATCTGCTCGAAGCTGAGCTGGAAGTTCTCGTTGGTGTGCAGCCCGGAGACGACGGTCCACCGGGTGATGGTTCGCCGGTAGCGCGTGACGAGCGTGCGCACGTGCTCGTACACCAGCTCGCGCAGGGTTTCGTAGTCGTTCTCCCAGATGTAGAGCCAGTCGGGGACACAGGAGGCGCGGAAGTCGATGAGGGGACCGGCGACGACCGGGAGCTTGGCGCGGCGCACGGCCCACTCGATCCAGCGGTCGGTGTCGGCGTAGGCGTAGCGTCCCTCACTGGGTTCCATGTCCACCCAGCGCATGGGAACGGTGATGAAGTCGCAGGCGCTCTTGACGATCTGCTGGAGGGACTCGGACTGCACGCCGGGGGAGATCGCGCACCCGATCGCGGGGCGGGTGGGGAGGATCACGCCCGAGCGATCTTGGCTGGAGATGGGGCGCATCTGGCGGGGCTTGGGGGGAGCGCCGGTCTGACGCTCGACGGCGCCGGCATACCCGCTGCCGGTGGCGCGGGGGGTGAAGGCCTGGGCGGCGTCGTGGAGGGCGAGGAACTCGCCGGCGAGCACACCGAGGGTGAGCGCCCGCATGGAGAGGGCGTTGGCCTGATCGGTGTAGGGGGAGGGCGCGTCGGGATCGGTGGTGCGCTGGGCGACGAGGGCGTGGGTGAAGGCGGTTCGCGCCCGCTCGAAGAGGCCCATGATCGGGCTCTCCGGGGGGAGATCGAAGAGCTGCCACTCCTCGAGGCAGTTGAGGAACATCATCAGGCGTTTGCGGGCCAGCTCGAGGCTCAGGAGGTAGGGACGCTCGCGCTCCGGGAGGAGGCAGGTCTCGAGCGTCAGGCGCCCCGGCGCCAGGCTGAGGGGGACCTCGTCCACGCCCTGAGCGCCCAGCTCGTCGAGGATGCCCTCGGTCATCGAGGTCTGCGAGGTGGTCTGCTCGATCTTGAGCAGCTTGCACAGGTCGATCTGGAGGGCGAGCCCGGCGGCCTCACGGGTGGTCTTGACGCACCGGACGACGTCGCCCTCGGCGCTGATCTCACCGGCGATGGGGACGCTGTCCGGACCGACCAGGTGCGCGGCGCGCAGGCTTCGCGCGAGCGACTCGGGGTCGGATTCAAACGCGACAAAGCTCAACATCGACCCGTCGGACCTCCGGTGATGGGCCGACGCGGGCCCGCACTGTGCCGCCCGGCGCCCTTTCCGGGCGGGCGGGGGTTCTCCATTGTCTGCGCCCCGGGCGGGAAGGCAAATCAGATCCGGGAATGGGGGTGAGGCGGGGCGGCTGAGGCACAATCGGGCCGCGCCGCCCGCCCGGGCGGCGATACCCTCTGCCCATGAATGCCACGCCTTCTTCCGCCCCATCACCTGATTGCTCGGAACCGGGGGACGCCGTTTTCGAGACCCGCCTGGACCTGCCCGAGCGTCGGAGGGGCAAGGTCCGCGATGTGTACCGCGTGCCGGTGATCTCCGACCCGGACCGGGTGCTCATGGTCGCGACGGACCGGCTCTCGGCCTTTGACGTCGTGATGCCCACCCCGATCCCGGGGAAGGGTCGGTTGCTGACCGGGATCGCGGCGTTCTGGCTGCGCTGGATCGAATCCCGCGGGCTGGCCCGCACGCACCTGATCTCGACCGACGCGGGCGACCTTCCCGAGCCGGCCTTCCGCGAGGGGTGGACCACGCGCGAGCAGCTCGAGGGGCGGGTGACGATCGGGACCAGATGCCGCGTGATCCCCGTGGAGTGCGTGGTGCGCGGCTACATCGAGGGCACCGGGCTGAAGGACTACCGGGCGACGGGCTCGATCTGCGGCGTGGCGTTGCCCGCGGGGCTCAAGCAGTGCGACCGGCTGCCCGAGCCAATCTTCACCCCCGCGACGAAGGCGGAGGCGGGGCACGACGAGAACATCGACTTCGAGACGGCGTGCGAGGCCGTGGGACGAGAGGTAATGGAGACGCTCCGTGAGCGATCGCTCGCGATCTACCGGGAGGCGTCGGCGTACGCGTTGGAGCGTGGGATCATCATCGCGGACACGAAGTTCGAGTTTGGTCTCCCGGTGGATGACGGGGACCGGGTGATCGATGAGGACCCGATCCTGATCGACGAGGCGCTCACACCGGACAGCTCGCGGTTCTGGCCGGCGGACGACTATGAGCCGGGTCGTGCGCAGCGGAGCTTCGACAAGCAGTTTGTGCGGGAGCACCTGCAGGGCCTGGTGGACCGTGGCGTGTGGGATAAGACCGACCCGGGACCGGAGCTGCCCGAGGAGGTGGTGCGGGGCACGCTGGCGCGGTACCGCGAAGCGCGGGACCGGCTGCTCGGGGGCTGAACCTTACTTCTGGCGCAGGCCCTGGTTCTCCCGGGCCTGACGCTCGGCGAACTTGCGCTCGATGGCGGCGCGGAACTGGTCCATGCCCTCCGGCTCGGGGAAGACCTCCTCGAAGGTGCGTCCCTCCAGGTCCACCGGCTCCTCCCCCTCGGCCCTGGCCACGAAGAGAGGGGCGTACCGGTCGCGGATGGGGTCGTAGGCGTACTTGCGCAGCGCCTCCGGGGCGCGGTAGTACATCAGCTCGGCCTCCTCCGGCCCGACCATCGAGACGACGGTGGCGAAGATGGAGCCGGCGACGAAGCCGAAGTCGGGGTCCAGGTACTGCATGCGGGCGTCGCCGCCGGAGGCGATGACGTCGCGGATCTGCTTCTGGACGTAGTGCGCGTGGAGTTTCCGGGCGAAGCTGGTCTGTCCGTCAAAGAGTTCCTGGTTGTTGCCCAGCAGGCCCTGCATGAAGGCGCTCTGGAGGGCGGCGGTGACCTGGTTGGTCACGACGTAGGGGGAGTCGAGGCGGTCCTCCTCGAAGATCTCCTTCTGGGCGAACTCGTCGAGGGTGAGGGCCCAGCGTTCGATGCGCCAGTCCATGCCGGCGTTCTGGCTCTCGAAGTTGCGTCCGATGGAGTACCAGTGCTCGGCGCGTTCCATCTCGCCGCGTCGGTAGAAGAAGAGCACGGCCTGGGCGACGAAGTTCTCGTACCCGGCGGAGAAGGCGCGGACGGCGCGGCGCTCGGAGCCGAAGATGCCGACGGCGTCGTGGGCGTCCTCGAGGACGGCGCCGTAGGCCTCCACGAAGTAGGGGTTGGGCATGGGCTGGTAGACGCAGGCGCCGGTCTCGACCCAGTCGAGGAAGTTGTAGTAGAGGTCGCCGTAGCGCCAGAGTTCCTGGATGGACTGCATCAGGATGCGGTAGGCGTTGACGAAGTCCACGGACTCGGAGTTGTGCTCGTCCACGACCATGCGTCCGACCTCGACGCCGCGCGAGCCCCAGTAGAGGGAGTGCGCGGTGGGGAGGCGCCAGTCGATGGGGCCGGTGTCGCGGGTGAGGCGGAGCATGCGGACGGGCTCCATGCCGCGTTCATCGACGAGGACACGCTTGCGGACGTGGGCGACCAGGTCGTCCCAGGCCGAGTCCCACTGGGGGTCGTCGAGGAGGGCGGCGAAGGCCTGGCCCCGGGGTCCGAAGGGGACGCGTCCGATGCCGCCCCGGTCACGTCGGAGGATGGTGTGGAAGGTGTAGCGCCGGAGGAACTCGTAGCCGACGGGCTCCCCGATCTGGCGTTCGTAGACGCTGGCGAGTTCCGCGGCCTTGGGGTTGCGTTCGCGCAGGGCGCTCATGGACTCCGGGGCGTCGATGATGGGGCGCAGCCAGGTCTCGGCGTAGAGATCGATCATCGCGTCGCGCGAGCGTTGGTCGGGCTCGGGGCGCGGGGGCTCGCCCATGATGATGGTCCACTCCTCGGCGACCTTGCGCTTGTAGTACTGGTTGGCGTCGTCGGTGTACCCGGCGATCTTGTGGAGATAGATCCAGCCGAGTTCCTTGTGGATGAGCATGTTGCGGGGGTTGGCCGCGAGCCCCTCGTCACGGAGGAGGCGGATGCCCGCCATGACCCACTGGTACCGCTCTTCGGGGGTCTGGGTGGTGACGGAGATGTTGTACGCCATGTTCCAGGCGTGGAAGGCCCAGACCTGGGGGAAGCGGGGCTGGAGCTTGGTGATGGCGCGGGAGAGTTCGATCGCCTCGTGGAACTTGCCCTGCTCCTTGAGTTCGTTGGCGCGGATCCAGAGGATGTTGACAAACAGACCGCGGAAGGCGCCCATCGCGACGCCGAGCGCGACCTGGGGCGGGTCGCCCTTCTCGGCGGTCTCGGTGAAGCTCAGGTCGTGGCGCCCGACCGAGGCGGCGATGCGCGGGTTGAGGTAAGCCGACGAGGCGACCGAGGCGATCATGACCAACGCGGCGATGAGTCGGACTCGTGTGTCGTGTCGCATGTGCACGCTCCGTGACCCCACCCGACGCCGGGCGGAACGGTCGGGTTCGGTCAGTGCCCCGAGTAGATGGCCAGCTCGCGCCGACGGAAGACGAAGACGCCGGCGAAGTACAGGATGGTGGAGGCGATGGCGAGCACGCTCACGCCCCTGGCCGCGTCACCCCAGCCGAGCAGGCGCCCGTCCACGAGGCGACCGGTCGGCCGCAGGTCGGCGTAGACGCTGAAGAGTGAGCTGACTCCCTGGGCGATGCCGACCACCATGACCTTGATGAGGTTCACGTCGCCGTCGTGGTCCTTCACGGAGTAGACCTCGATCGACGAGGCGATGAAGCCGGCGCCCTCGGCCATCAGGAAGACCCCCACCGCCACCAGGCAGGCGACGGGGAAGCTCATGAAGGTGGCGGCGAAGATCGCGATCATCGCCAGGAACGCGAGCTTGACCCAGAGCACGCCGATGACGCGCAGGAAGTTCATGTGGTAGCTGCCCGCGTTGTACGAGACCTGGATCCCGCCGGGCGGGAAGCTCATGGTCTGCTGAATCAGGCCCTCGTCATCGACGAAGAGGGCGGCCAGCCCGCCCCCGCTTGGCACGAGCTTGCCGTTGACCACCTCGACAAACAGACGCCCCTGCGGGTCGATGAACTCGGGGGCGATCTCGAGGGTGTGGGTGTACCCCAGGCCGATGGTCCGGGTGACGATCACGTTGCCGGGGAGAACGAAGCTGACCTCGTAAAAGCGGTCGGGCCGGTTGCCCTCGGCGTCCACGCGGTAGGCGAGTTGGAGTGGGCGTCCGGAATCGCGGGCGTGGCCGAGGCCCTCGAAGGTGAAGAGTTCGCCGCGCCCCGCCTCGATGGAGAGGAACTGGCTGATCGCCTCGTTGTACGCCTCGGTCCGCCACTTGGCGATCTCGCTCGCGGGAGGGCGCCAGCCGGGTGGCTCCTGACGGGCGAGGCGTTCCTGCTCGATCCGGGCCTCGACGGCGCGGGTGAAGCGTTCGTCCCCGATGGTGAACTCCAGGCCCGGGTTGACGGAAGTGCGGGCCGCGAGCACCTGGGTCTCCAGGATCATCCGATCCTCGGAGACCTCGCCCGATCGGGTCTGGTAGGGGGCGAACTCGCCCGCGGCGGGCAGTCGCCGGAAGTATTCGGCCGCGAGGAAGACGCCCGAGGCGGAGACGGCCAGCAGGACCGCGACAAGCCCGGCCACGCCGAGCCACTTGCCCAGGATGTACTTCCAGGGGGCGACGGGTTTGGTCATCGTCTGCCAGATGATCTTGTCGCGTTGCTCGAAGGCGACGGTTCCGGCGCTGAAGAAGAGCGTGAGCAGGGCGATGATCCAGAACGAGCCGCCGGTGGAGTACTGCAGGAAGGACTGCATGCGGTAGCGCAGGGGGTTGTCCGAATCGAAGACCTGAGGGAGCGTGGCCATGGCCAGCACCAGGAGCACGATGAAGACGACCGACAGCTTCAGACGCACCGCCTCGGCGAGCACGTTCCGCGCGATCGCGAAGACCGAGCCGGGGAGGGAGAAGACCAGACGCATGCCCTGGAGCAAGGCGGCGAATGCGCAGGTGAGGGCGGCGACACCCAGCACCATGACGCCGTAGTCCTTGGTCGGCTCGAACATGAGCATGGGCACGGCGATGGCCGCGCTGAGGACGAGCAGCCCGAGGTAGGTCAGGGCGAGCCCCAGCCAGATGATGATGACGGAGACTATCAGCCCGGCGAGAGCGCCCCCCCCGACGAGGACCATCGGATCGCTGGTCTGGAGCATGCCCCGGACCAGTTCGGCGCGTTCCTGCTGCGCGACGGTCAGGTTCTCCACGCCGTCATCGCCCCCGAAAAGGGCGTACCCCCCCGCCACGCCGACCGCGAGAAGGACCGCGAGGACCGACGCGCCGATCTTGAAACCCGTCGTTTGCTGCGCCCGGTTGAGTGCGCTGAAGAACCGGCGCATGGCTCAGGCCTCCTCGCGCTTCGACTCGTCGGGCGTGTCGAGCAGCGAACCGATGACGCTGTCGTCCACGTCCTCGTCCGAAGCGATGGCGGGAGGCGGCGATGAGGCGGGCGTGGACTCGGGCGCGTCCGGCTCGTCGCCCTCCACCAACGCGTCGATGAGGGATTCGTCCTCGGTGGCGGAAGACTCGCTCGGCGTTCCCTGCCCCTCGACCTGAGCGGGGGGAACATCGGTGGGAGCGTCCTCGCTCACCAGTCGGTCGATCAGGGCCTCGCCCGCTTCCGGCTCGTCGGCGCGGAGGAAGGAGGCCGTGGCGCCCCCCTGCTGGGCGCCCGCGGTTTCGAGGCGTTCGGTGCGGGCCCGCTCGACGATGCCCAGGAACAGCTCCTCGAGCTTCTGGCGCGGGTGAGAGACGCTCAGAACGGCCTTGTCACCCGCGGAGCGCTTGCGGATGAGGGCGTCGATCTCGGCGATGGTCTCGTCATCGAGCTGGTCGGTCTCGATGGTGGTGCGCGTCTGCTTCTCGAGCAGCTCGTCGCAGGTTCCCTCCCCGCGGATCCGCCCGCCGTAGAGGATCACCATGCGGTCCACCACGTCTTCGACGTCAGACAGGAGGTGGCTGGAGAGGACGACGGTCTTGCCGCGCCTCCCAAGCTCGATGATCAGGTCCTTGACCTGGCGTGTGCCGATCGGGTCGAGGCCGGTGGTGGGCTCGTCGAGGATGAGCAGATCGGGATCGTTGATGAGGGCCTGGGCCAGCCCGATGCGACGCTGCATGCCCTTGGAGTACTCGCGGACCGGGCGGAACTGCGCATGGGTGAGCCCCACCATGTCGAGCAGCTCATCGATGCGCTTGGCGCGGGTCCGGTGATCGAGTTCGAAGAGACGCGCGTAGTAGTCAAGCGTTTCGCGGGCGTTCAGGAAGGGGTAGAGGTACGACTCCTCGGGGAGGTACCCGATGCGACGCTTGGTCGCCACGTCCGTGGGGCGCTTGCCGAAGACGAGCAGGCGACCCGAGGTCGGGCGGAGCAGACCGAGGATGAGCTTGATGGTTGTGGACTTGCCCGAGCCGTTGGGGCCGAGAAGTCCGAAGACCTCATGGGGATGGATCTCGAGCGTGAGATCATCGACCGCCTTGGCGCGGGAGCGCATCCAGAAATCGCGGAAGACCTTCGTGAGTCGCTGGGTGGCGACGACGGGGCGTCCGGACCCGTTGGCGTTGCTCGCGTCGCTCACGGGTCAGAGCTCCTCACCCACGACGATGCCCTCGTCGGTCCGGAACCGCTCGCGACGCAGGTTCTCCATGCGGCGCTCGGCGGCCTCGCGCGCCTCGCGCTCCTTCGCGTCCTTCTGGCGTTGGTCGACCACGTCCGGGTCCTCATTGAGCAGGAACTCGGCCGGGCTGCCGGGGGGCAGGATCCACGACTGCACGTACGGCTTGGCGAGGAACTCGTCGTACGCGATCGCCCAGTTACGCGACATCATGAGGCGGGGGTTGGCGTTGAACTGCGCAAGCTTGGCCCGGAAGACGTCCAGGTCAGACTGCGCACGGCTGACAATCGTCGCCCGGCGCGAGGCGGCCTCGCCCAGCAACTCGGCGACCTCACCGGTCGCCAGCCCGGGGCCGTAGCTCCGTCCGTCGATCTCGACCTCACGCCCCTCGAGCAGGGCGTCGATCTGGGCGAGGATGTCGGCCTGGGCCGCGCTGTCGCCCAGTTCCGTCGCCTCCTCGTACGCGTCGATGCGTTCGATCAGGGGCGCGGAGGCGGCGCCGGCGACCTCGTTGAGCATCTCGGCCCGCTGGCGGTCGGCCTCCTCACGCGCCTTCCCGGCGGCCTGCGTCTGGTTGGCGACCTTGGCGAACTCGTCGGTCAGCGTGACCGGGGGGAACTTGCGGTTGAGGGTGAGCTGATCGATGCGGATGCCCGCGCCGAAGTCGTCGAGCATTTCCTGCGCCAGCCGCATGGCGACGGACTCGATCGAGCCGAGGTCGGACCGGGTCTGCTTGAGCAGGTCGTCGATCGTGGTCTCCGCCGCGGCGCGGACGATGGCCCGCTCCACGACGAGCTGGATGAGCCGGCGTTCGTCGGCGCCCCCCTCGCCGGGGCGGATGTTCTCGACGTACTTGGCCAGGTCGGCCCGCTGGTAGGTGACCGACCACTGCGAGTGGGCCAGGTTGAGGTCGGCGGTCAGGAGTGACCCGTCGCGCGACGGGTCGAGCCGGTCGCGCTCGTTGAGGCGGTCGACCGGGCGGTTCTCGTCGCCGACCTGCACGTACGGGAAGAACGCTCGGTTGATCTGATGACTGACGGCGCCGGTCTCGACCTTGATCAGATCCCCGATGGGCGAGGGCCAGGCCCACTGGGCGCCGGGGGGAAGATCCGTGGCCTGCTGACGCCCGAAGAGCAGGCGCACGCCGCGCTCGCCCTCGTTGACGGTCTTGAACCCCGAGACCAGGAAAAGGCCGAGGAGCGTAACCATGCTGAACTGCACGATGCGGTAGGTGATCCGCAGCGCATCGGCGAGCGACTGGTTGGCGGGATCCATGCGTGCCGCGGCGTCGGCGCCCGGGCCCTGCGAGGTGTCGCGCAGCGTCACGGACGACTCACGCACCGGCGGGTTGGTGGGGTACTGCTCGCTCACTCGCTGACCCCCGTGGTGGACGCGCCGGGCGCGGGCAGGCCGCCGTTGATGCGCGAGGGGTCCATCGTGCTGGGGGAGAAGACGTCGAGGCCGTAATCGGAGACGGAGAGGATGAGCGTGATGCGCTTGGCCATCGCCTCACGCATCAGATCAAGCTTCTGCAGGAAGACGGCCAGCTCCGCGTTGGCGTTCTGCGCCTCGAGGTAGGGCACCGCCTCGAGCTGGCCCCGCGCCTCGATCTCGCTGGCTCGCCGTCGGGCGAACTCGCGGATCTTGGTCGCGTCCGCCCTGGCCTGGGCGATGATCGCCCGCGAGCGGGACTGCCCGGCCGACTCGAGTTCCTTGGAGATCTTGTCCCGGTTGGCCGCCATGCGGTCGATCACGGTCTTGGTCGTGTCCTCGGGCAGACGGACGCGGTTGATCCCCACGCCGACGACTTCGATGCCGTAATCGGTCAGACCCTGCCCGCCCTCGCTCGCGGCGGCGACCTGCTCCAGGACGCGGGCCTCAAGCTCGGCGAGCTTGCTCGCGCCGCGCTCGGGCGTGAACAGCTCACCCATGCGGTACTTGCTGACCTCGCCCATGGCGCTGCGCAGGCGGTCGCGGATGACGTCCTCGGCGCGCCGGAAGTGGTCGATCGAACGGTCGCCCGCGTTGCCGAAGCGTTGGAAGAAGATGAGCGGGTCACTCACGCGGTAGGTGAGGAAGCTGACGACGATGATCTGGAACTCGTCGGCGGTGAGCTGCGTCTCGGACCGCGTCTCGACGACGCGCAGTCGCTTGTCGTACTTGATGACCTGCTGCGCCGGGTAGGGCCACTTGAACTTGAGCCCCGCCTCGGTGACGACCGACTCAGGCCCGGCCTTGCCGAACGTGGTCTTCACCGCCACTTCGTTGAAGCGCACGGTGTAGGTCGCCATGAAGGCGAGGATCGCGCCAAAGAAGACGGCGCCGATGAGCACGTAGATCAGATTCCGCACGATAAAGCTCCCGATGGCGGCCGGGCCGCCCCGAAACGTTGGATCCGAGTCAGCCGCCCGTCTCGGCGCCGAAGTCGCCGAGCCCGCTTCTGCGGTCGTTGAGATCGATACGAACCTTGGCGTCCGGGACGCCGTTGATGAAGACCCGCGCGTCGCGCATCGCGTCGCTCAGGGCCTCGAGGTACAGCCTGGATTGGAACAGCTCGGGCGCGGCCCGGTACGCCGCGGACTGGCCCTCGAAGAGGGTCGCCTTGGCCCGCTCGCCCATGTGACGCTCCCAGCGGACCGCGGTCGCGTCGATGAGCATCTTGCCCGCCTCGCCCCCCGCCGTCTCGAGGAGGCGTTGGACCGCGAGCTGGCGCCGGGTGATCTCCGCCGCGGGCGCCCCCGACTCGCGCATCGCCTCCAGCTCGTCGAGCTGCTCGACGATCTGGGTCGCCAGATCAACGCTTCCCGCCACGGAGGTGAGCGTCTCGATCTGGGCGCCCTCCGCGGACTCGACGACCGACTCATAGTTCTGGCGGGCCTGGATCAGCCGCTCGAACGGCTCGGCGACACCCTCGGGGGGGTGCACGCCCCCGGCGCCGACGAAGACCAGCTCCACGCCCGCGCCCTTGCCGTCGTTGAGTTCTCCGAACGCACGCTCCAGCTCGATCCGGAGGTCCGCGGCCAGCTCGGTCCGCTCCCCGGTCAGGATCTCATCGAGTCGCAGGGCGGAGAGGTGACGCATGACCACGCGCTGCCCGATCGCCCGGAGGACGCTCTCCCGCTGACCCGGCCCGGCGAGCTGCTCGTAGAGGACCAGGTCACGCACGACGAACTGGACCGGGACCTCGACGGCCACGAGCGCCACGTCGCCGCGCCGAGGCATGCCCTCCTTCGCGGCCGCGTCGTTCTCCTCATCGACATCGCCCTTTGCCGGCTGGACGATGTTCACGACCTCGTCGGTGGTGTGCTTCTCGGTCCAGAGGATCGGGGAGTTCCCCGCCTCGGGGGGGTTCGTGCCCAGGTGGAGGGTGCGGACGCCGGTGGTGGTGCGGCTGATGGCCTGCCCCTGACCGGGGACGGTGGTGGTGAACTCGGGAACGAGCGCCTCGCCGAAGGGCCAGGGGTACTTGATGTGGAGGCCGGGGCCAACGTCCTGTTCCCCCTGTTCGCCGAAGCTGATCAGCGGCTTGCTGATCTCCCCGTTGGTGAGGATCAGGGCACGCTGGTGGGGCTCGACGATGACCAGGGTGGTCATGGCCCAGCCGATGAGCAGACCCATGACGAGCAGCAGGATGACCGAACGACGCAGGAGGCGGTAGAACCACGACCCGGTGACATCGACACCGAACTGGTAGCTGAGCGCGTCGCCGATGGATTCGGCCATCTTGTCGGGCGCGGCGACGAACCCGAGGATCCGCGAATCAAACCCGGGCCGAAGCTCCTCTCCGGCCTTGCGCGGGCGGTACAGGTCGAGCAGGACGTTCAGGGCGATCTCGCCCCCGATGATGACCATCGCGATGGCGAGCACCGACGGGAGGTACATCGCGACCTCTTCCACGCCGATGGCCAACTCGATGAAGTTGGCCGTGGCGATCGCGAAGCCGCCGATCGCGCCCCCGACGCTCTGAGCGGCGCCCGCGCGGAGGGCCGTCCAGGAGGACTGCTTGCCCATGCCGGAGACGAACCGGGCGAAGACGAACCCGACGAAGGCGACGCCGAGGCCGATGGCGATCCCCCAACCGGGGAAGCGGGCCTCGCCGTAGTTGTCGTGGTCGGTGAGCGCCTGGGCGGTGGACTGGCGGATGAATCCGAAGGCGATGAGCATCGCCGCGATCACGACCGCGAGCACGGGGAGCACCCACTTCTGGATGGTCTGCACGCGGCGGGCGGCGACTCGAAGATCCTCGGCGCCGGACTCGAAGGCGCTCGACGCCCCCGTCTCGACGGCCAAGGCCTCGGCCTCCATGGCCTCGATCCGCTCGCGTCGCTGCTGGTCATAAAAGAGAGCCAGGCCCAGCCAGACGATCAGCCCCACCCCCATGAAGATGGAGAGGGTGATCGCCGCGTGGTCGCCCGCGACGCGTCCGTAGATCAGCACACCGACGGCCATGCCCGCCTGGAGAAGCAGTCCAAGCAGGCTCACGCTCGTGCCACGCCGGTAGGTCAGGTAGTCACCCTTCATAGCGCCTTTCGGTCAGAGGTCTGTGGGCGAGGGCCCAGATCGTCGTTCGGGCGGAGGGCCCGGACGGGGATGCGAGACGGACCCGACGACACGGACGACGCACGGGCCGGCATCGCGGCGGATCAACCCGTCGCGAGGGGTGGCTATTCTCACCGCGCCGCGCCCGGCTTTCCAGTAGGCGGCGCCAGCGCGGACGCCCTCTCAAATACCTGACAGTGAATCGCACCGGACGATGGGCGTTGGCTTGTCGAGGTCGGTCGGCCATGAGATGGTCCCCAGCCCAGCGCGCGCCGCCGCCCCGGGCCCCCGGATGCAGATCCCCTACGAAGGGCGCGAACCTTCCGTTCGCGCCGATCGAAAGAAACTCGACCACTTCCCGAGAGGACCCCGACCCCCACCCGCCTACGATCGACGCCCGATGGTCTCTACCACCTTCGCCATCGCCCGGAACGCCTTCGTCGAGAGCCTGCGTCAGCCCGTCTTCCTGGGCCTGCTGGTCATCTCGGGTGTGCTCCAGTTGCTCAACACCTGGGCCACCGGCTTCTCCATGGGCTTTCGGAATGTCCCGGGGGAGGTTGCCGGGGACAACAAACTCCTCTTTGACATCGGTTTGGCGACGGTCTTCTTCTGCGGGATCCTCGTCGCCGCCTTCACCTCCACGAGCGTCATCAGCCGCGAGATTGAGAACAAGACCGTCCTGACGGTGGTCTCCAAGCCCATCAGCCGGGCCCGGGTGATTCTCGGCAAGTACCTCGGCGTCGCCGCCGCGATGCTGCTCGCCGTCGTCATCATGGTCATCTTTCTCCTCCTGGGCATCCGGCACGGCGTGATGAGCACCGCCGCCGACACGCTCGACATGCCGGTGATCCTCTTCGGCGTCGGGAGCGTGATCCTGGCGATCCTGCTCGGGGCGATCGCCAACTACCTGTACGGATGGTCGTTCGCCCAAACGAGCGTGCTGATCATGCTCCCCCTGACGCTGGTCGCCTATGCCCTCGTCCTGGCGATCAGCAAGAAATGGGAGTTCCAGCCGCTCGGGACGGACTTCAAGCCCCAGATCACCCTCGCCTGCCTCTCCCTGACGATGGCCCTCCTCGTCATCGCGGCGATCGCGACCGCCGCCTCCACCCGCCTCGGGCAGGTCATGACCATCGTGGTCTGTGCCGGCGTCTTCGTCCTCGGGCTTCTCTCCAACCACCTCATCGGGCGTCACGCCTACGTCAACCCGACCATCGGCGTGGTCGAGGAGGCCCGGTCGGGCACGGGCATCAATCTCCGGACCTTCGTGGGCCAGCAGGTCGCCGAGCTTGCCGCCCAGCGCGCCGGGGTCACCACCGAGGAGTTCCTCAGCCGGCCCGAACTCAGCAGCGCCGACTTCGTCAGCAAGTGGGAAGTGCTGGGCATGATCGACGGCTCGGACCAGACCGAGCGTGAGATGCTCTTTCGCACCATCGGCAGCGAGTACGAGCTACGCCTCAAGGCGGCGCCCAGCGGCGTCGAGGTCAACCCCGGCGACCCGATCTACTACGGGCCCTCGCCCAACGGCGTCGCGCTCGTCCCCCCCCACTTCCAACGCCCCGCGCCCGATACCGACCTGACGGCGACCCTCTACCCCCCGGGCACGCCGGGCGCCATCGTGGTTGTCGAGTCCGACGGCCCGGTGCTGCGCGTGCGTCACATCGGTTCCGAGCCGCTGGATCTCGAACGACCCCCGCTCGAGGGAGACTTCCTCTTCCTCGCGCCGACGCGCACGCGCCCGCTCGCCGCGGGCCTCTGGGCGCTCGTGCCCAACATGCAGACGTTCTGGCTCGTGGACGCCATCAGCCAGGCGCAACCGATCCCCGCCTCGCACATCTTCCTCGTGCTGGTGTACGGGCTCACCCAGATTGCCGGGTTCCTCGCGCTGGCGGTGATGCTCTTCCAGGGACGCGACGTCGGGTGAAAGGACTTTCATCCCGGCGCTGTAGCATCCGGCATGCTCGCCCACGCCCTCGCCAGCCCCGCATGGATCGACGTGCAGCCGCCCCCAATCTTCTTTGACACGGCGTCGGAGCTGATCAAGCCCGTCGTCGCCGCCCCGGTGATGTACGGGGCGGTCATCCTGCTCATCCGCCTCTCGGGGAAGCGGACGACCTCGCAAATGAACAACTTCGACTGGATCGTGACCGTCGCGATGGGGAGCATGATCGCGTCCCCGATCCTGATCGAGAAGGTCACCCTCGCCGAGGCGACGCTCGGTGTCGCCTCGCTGCTCCTGCTGCAGTTCACGGTGACCCGGCTCTCGACCCGGTCGGAGGCGTTCGAACGCCTGGTGAAGGCCTCACCCACCCTCCTCGCCTACAACGGCCGCCTCCTGCACGGCGCGATGCGGCGTGAACGCGTGACCCGGAACGAGATCATGGCGGCGTTGCGGGAAGGCGGGCTGACGCGCGTCGATCAGGTCGGCGCCGTGGTGCTCGAATCCGACGCGAGCATGAGTGTGCTGCCGCGAAGCGCGCAGCTCCCCGACGAATCGCTCAGCGAACTCGGCGCGGAGGCCACGGAGAACGAACCGTAAGCCGGCTCGCCCTCTACATCGCGCCCGCGATCGCCCGACCGTAGACCTTCACACACTTCTCGGCGGCGCCCCCCCACGTCAGCCCGCGCAGCTCGTACTCCCCGTGCTGACGCAGCGTCTGGCTCAGCGGCGGGTACTTGAGCACGGCGACGATCTTGTTCGCCATCTCGTCCGTGTCCCAGAAGTCCACCTTCAGCGCGTGCGTGAGCACCTCGCTCACGCCCGACTGCTTCGAGATGATCACGGGCACGTCATGGCTCATCGCCTCGAGCGGCGCAATGCCGAACGGCTCGGAGACGCTGGGCATCACGTAGATGTCCGCCATCCGAAAGACGTTGTCCACGTCCCGCCCGCGCAGGAACCCGGTGAAGAGCACCTTGTGCCCGATGCCGAGCGCCGCGGCCTGCTCGATCATCCGGACCGCCATGTCCCCCGAGCCGGCGACGACGAACTTCACGTTCTCGATCTTCTCGAGCACCCGCTTGGCCGCCTGGATGAAGTACTCCGGGCCCTTCTGCATCGTGATGCGCCCGAGGAAGAGGACGATCTTGTCCTTCCGCTCGATCTTCCCCACGCGGGGCTGGGCGCCCTCCTGCTCGACGCCGTTGTAGACCACATCCACCTTCGCCGGGTCGGCGCCGTAGCGCGTGACCGCGATCGACTTGGTCAGCCTGGAGACGGTGATCACCCGGTCCGCCGCGTGCATGCCGCTGCGCTCGATGTCGTAGACACCCTGGTTGACGTTCTCGCCGGAGCGATCGAACTCGGTCGCGTGCACGTGCGCCACGAGCGGCTTGCCGGTCAACGCCTTGAGGGCCATGCCGGCGGGATAGGTCAGCCAGTCGTGCGCGTGGATCACGTCGAACCGCTCGTGCGCGGCCAGGGCGCAGACCAGCTTCGCGTACCGCTGCGCATCGGTGAAAAGGTCCCCCCCGTAGTGGTGCTCTCCCCCATCCTCGGGGACGATGTCCTCGGCGATGTGCTCGAGCACCCTGAGCAGCTGCGGCGCCGAACCGGAGCGGAGCCCCTCGATCTCGCCGAGCCCCGCGCCCCCCACCACGCTCGCGCTCCCACCCGAATCGGGGGAGAGGGCCTGGAGCAGGCGCCCCAGATCGCGTCGGGCGTCACCCTGCGGGTACGGGCTGGAGAACCCCGCCTCGACCTCGAAGAACCGGGTGGGCGCCGGCTCGGGCTCGTCGGGCTGCGTCGGGTCCGGCTCGGGGAGCGTGACCTGGGTTTCCCGGGCGGGGAGGATGCCACGGCTTGCCGCGGGCGCTGACTCGGCCTTCGCCCGGGCGCGAACATCCTCGACCAGACGAGGGAGGGCGTCGGAGCCGAGCAGGCTGACGTGCCCGCCCGAGGCGCCCCCCACCGATTTGGGGAGAATGAAGATGATCTCGTGGCCCTGAGCCGCCAGTGCCTTGGTCAGTCCCTGGCACGCGGTGCCGAGACCCCCCGCGACAAACGGTGGGAACTCCCAGCCCAGCATGAGAATCCGCATGGCCCGCGCTCCGTACCGGTCGGGTCAGTCCTCGTCCGCCTCGGCGCTCATGTCGCCCAGGTTTCGGAAGCACTGCTCGTACGCCAGCAGCCACAGCGCCGCCTGATCGGCGTCCTCGGGAACCTTGGACCGAAACGTGAAGAGCAGGTCGTCCGACCTGTAGTGCTGGTAGGTCGGGGGGTCGCCCTCGTACCCGAGGTCAACCAGCTCCTCCTCCAGCAGTTCCTCGAGCTTGTCGCCCGAGTGCATGAGGTCCGATTCAATCGACTCGCTCTGCCAGCGATCGGCCATCACGAGCGAGACCCAGAGCGCCCCGTCCTCGCGGGCCACTCGGTAGGTGGCCGGCTCGGCCGAGTCCTTCGCCTCGCACTCGAGCGTCTCGGGGCTGACGCGGATCTCGCCGAACACCCCGGCTTCCCGGGCCTTCTCCGCGATCTGTTTCAGCAGGTCCTGCATCGAGGTGGAGCCTCTCCTGGCGCTCTGGGCGTGCTCAGCGGGGCGTCCGATCCCTCGCTCGGAGCAAGCCTAGGCTCTGCCCGTTCAATCGACGACGCCCGAGCGCCTCGTCGCTCGCACTTGACGGGCTATACTCGTCCCCGCGGGCGGCAGCCCGCGTCAAAGCCCAGGTGGCGGAATTGGCAGACGCGCCACCTTGAGGTGGTGGTCCCGGCAACGGGGTGGAGGTTCGAGTCCTCTCCTGGGCATTGGCCGAACGAGGCGGGAAGTGTCCCGCCTCGCGGTCGTTTTCCCCCCCCACCGCTCCCGGAAAACCCCGATCGGGCACAACCGCCC